>Ga0326727_10001865_pt1 | contig 75412 bp, 71 predicted proteins | sample MB2enrmetagenome_FD_207643 | JGI IMG/M metagenome (GOLD analysis project Ga0326727, IMG submission 207643) | Lab enriched peat soil microbial communities from McLean, Ithaca, NY, United States - MB29MY | ecosystem: Environmental > Terrestrial > Soil > Wetlands > Peat | place: USA: New York... | reverse complement strand
CGGCGACACCGGGACCTGGAGCTACAGCCTCACGGTCAACAAGGTCGCCATCGGCCAGACCAGCGCGACCTCGGGTACCACGACCACGGTGGCGAGCAACGGCTTGCAGATCGCGCTCACGACCAACGACACCCTGGGCACAGTGAGCTTCGCGGGCACGCTCCCGGCCGGCTTCAGCCTCAACACCTCGACCGGGGTCATCACCGTCACCAGCACTCTCGGCACGAGCGGGTCGCCCTACAACCTGTCGGGTACTGACTCTGACACCCTCGGCGACACCGGCACCTGGAGCTACAGCCTCACGGTCAACAAGGTCGCCATCGGCCAGACCAGCGCGACCTCGGGTACCACGACCACGGTGGCGAGCAAGGGATTGCAGATCGCGCTCACGACCAACGACACCCTGGGCGCAGTGAGCTTCGCGGGCACGCTCCCGACCGGCTTCAGCCTCAACACCTCGACCGGGGTCATCACCGTCACCAGCACTCTCGGCACGAGCGGGTCGCCCTACAACCTGTCGGGCACTGACTCTGACACCCTCGGCGACACCGGCACCTGGAGCTACAGCCTCACGGTGAACAAGGTCGCTCCGACCAACGTCGTCACCAACTCGACCCCGACCAACCTCGGCAGCAGCGTCGTCTTCACGGCCACGGTCACGGGCACGTCGGGTGTCACACCGACAGGTACGATCACCTGGAGCGTGAGCGGGACGGCCGGCATCACTTCGTGCACGTCGTCGACCGCACTCAGCGGCTCGGGCAACAGCGCCGCCGCCACCTGCACCATCACGGTCTCGAAGGCCGGCACCTACGTCGTCTCGGCTAATTACAGTGGTGACTCGAACTACAGCTCGGTACTGAGCAACAGCGATACCGTCACCGTCACCAGCTCGAAGGCTTCGACCACCGCCCAGCTGTTCATCTCGAACTCTTCGGTCACGTACGGCAATGAGGGAGCCGAGAACTTCATCGTCATCGTGACGGGAACGGGCAGCACCCTGCCGACGGGCTCGGTCACGATCATGAACGGGTCACAGACGCTCTGTACGACCAACGCCCTCTACAGCATCGGTTCGGACGCCGTCATCGCCGGCTGCAACCTGGGCGCCACTTCTCTTCCGGCCGGCCGCTACAACTCGGTGGTGGCGATTTACAGCGGTGACAGCCACTACACAACGTCGACCTCCACACCGGTCCAGAGCTTCACCGTGACCAAGGCCAACCAGGCGGCCTTGACGGTCACCTCCACCAGCGGTACCTACGGGACGCCCCTCACGCTCACCACCGCCGGTGGCTCGGGCACCGGGGCCGTCACCTACTCCGTGGTGAACGGCACCGCCACGGGCTGTGCGGTCAGCGCCGGCGTGCTCACCTCCACCAGCGCCGGCACTTGCAGGGTCACCGCCACCAAGGCCGCCGACGCCAACTACAACGCCACCTCCTCGGCCCCCACCACGGTGACCTTCGCCAAGGCCAACCAGGCGGCCCTCACGGTCACTTCCACCAGTGGTACCTACGGGACGCCCCTCACCCTCACCACCGCCGGTGGCTCGGGCACCGGGGCCGTCACCTACTCCGTGGTGAACGGCACCGCCACGGGCTGTGCGGTCAGCGCCGGCGTGCTCCGCTCGACCAGCGCCGGCACCTGCCTGGTCACCGCCACCAAGGCCGCCGACGCCAACTACAACGCCACCTCCTCGGCCCAGACCACGGTGACCCTGGCCAAGGACTCCACGACCACCAAGGTGTCGGAGAGCCCCACCACGGTCACCTACGGCGACGAGTCGGACGCGGTCTTCACCGTGACAGTGACGACCGGCCATGGTGAGGCGGTGCCCAACGGCGAGACGGTGACGGTGCACGTCGGCACGGCCATCTGCACGGTCACGCTCCACGGCGGGACCGGCACCTGCACTATCGGCAACAGAGCGCTTGCTGCCAGCTCTACCGCCTATGCGGTTTCGGCCAGCTACTCCGGCGACACGGGCCTGAGCAGTTCCTCGGGTACGTCTTCGACCGGCCTCACGGTTAAGAGTTGATCCTGAGCCCTTCGGCGGTCCTTAGTAGGGGTTGACCGGAGCAAGATCGGAGGGGGCCCCGCGAGGGGCCCCCTCCCTATCTGTCCGGTCCCAGCGCCTGTCGTCGGTCAGATGGTCCCGTGAACGACTTTCTCGCCGCGTACCTCAACGGCATCGACGAGCTCGGCGTTCGGGGACCGGGCTCGTGCCCCTGTAGCGGCCACCGGGCCGGCGCCGGCTGGGCATTCAGCGTGGGGACAGTGCCGCCGCCCCGATCGTCTGGCGCGGCCCAGGGCGCGTGGGGCAGCCCGTTCAGGACCGGAGGCGCCGCCGGAGCAGCTCCGGGAGCGCGGCGGGGCCTTGGAGGGGATGGAAATCCTCGGCCGCGACCATCAAGCGGGTGTCCTCATCATCTGAGAGCTCCAGGTCGGCGGCGGCGGCGTTGCGTTCGAGTTGCTCGACGCTGCTGGCGCCCGGGATGGCAACGACGTTGGGCCGCCGGGTGACCCACGCCAGCGCCACTTGTGCCGGGGTAGCACCATGGGCCTTGGCGATGTCCCGCAAGGCGCCGAGGACGCCGTCGGCGCGGGCCAGGTTCTCGGGCAAGAAGAGCGGGTTCATGGCCCGCACGCCCCGGCGCGGTGCGTTGGTGGCGTCGTAACGGGCCGAGAGCAAGCCCTGGCCGAGGGGGCTGTAGGCGATGACGAGCCGGTCGTGGCCCGCCGCCCAGGGCACCAGGTCCTGAAGGGGCCGACGGTCAACCAGGCTGAAGCGGACCTGGTTGGACAGCACCGGGCCGGCGTAGGCGGCCTCTGCCGCCTGCCAGCGGGCGAGGGAGAAGTTGCTGACCCCGACATGGCGCACGACGCCTGCGGCGACCAGGCGGCGCATGCCGTCCATCTGGGTGGCCAGCGGGACGACGGGGTTTGGCTGGTGGACCTGGTAGAGGTCGATCGTCCCGGTCCCGAGCCGGCGGGCGCTGGACCTGCCGCGCTGCTCGACGATGGGCGCCACCGGGAGCACCGGGAAGAGCTTGGTAGCAACGAACGCCTCGTCCCGGCGGCCGGCGATGGCCTGCCCGACGATGCGCTCGGAGCGGCCGAAGCCGTACAACTCGGCCGTGTCGATGAGGTTTATACCGAGGTCAAGGGCGCGCTGGACGATCCGCGTGGCCTCGCCTCGGGCGTACGCGTCGCCGTAGCCCCACTCGCGGGATCCGAACTGCCAGGCCCCGACACCGATCACCGAGACCCGGGCCCCAGCTACGTCCAGGTAGCGCACGGACGCGAGCCTATGCCCCCGGAGGGGGCGGCGAGGAGCGACCAGGACGGGCCCCTGTTTGGCGCCGAGCACCCTCGCTGGGGCCCGGGGGAGCGCGCCTCAGGTCCTCTTGGGGGAAGCCCGTCTCACTGGTCGAGCTCCACCACTGAGACCACGTCCTTATGGGCCACAGCGAAGCGGCGGCGCACCGGGTCGAGCGCAAACGGCGGCACCGGCTCGGGCAGGTGCCAGATGATGCTGCCCACTTGCCTACCGGTCTTGAGCTCTGGCCATTCCTCGACCACCTGGGCGGTCATCGGGTCGACCAGGCGGGGGTGGTCGAAGAGGCACAGCAGGTACCGCCCAACAGCGTGCATTGTGCCGGTGTGGCCCTGGGACACGTGCCGGGCCACCCAGGCGTCCTCCCGGAACGACCACACGCCCAGCTGGCCCGGGGCCAAGCCGTCGCTATCGTTGTCCAGCGGGCCCTCTTCGTGGTCGGTGCTGACCGCGAGCAGCTCGGGGCTGAGCCAGCAGGCGGCGTCCACGTGGCCGGCCATCGAGCCCTGCGGGATCACCCCGGCGCCGTCGAGGTGCCTGGGCTCGGCCAATGCCTCGGCTGTGTCGTAGACCGCCGCCACGCCTGCGGGGCGCCGCACCCAACCAGCCGAGAGCAGGTAACGGCCGTCGGGGCTGAACCGTAGACGGGAGTGGAACACGTCCAGGGCGTTCTCCGTGGCGGTGCACAGCCGCTCACCGCGGGCCAAGGTTTCGATCCTCAGGCGGTTGTAGCCATCAGGGCAGTGGGCGAGGACTTCGGTGCCGTCGGCGAGCGCGCCGACGGCGAGCGGGTACTCGTAGGCATTGGCATGGTAGTAGCTACGGTTGACCTCGCGGACGTGGTGGCGGGAGGTGGCCACGAGGCCCTTTGTGCCCAGGGCCGTGTACAGGGCCCGGAGCCCGCTCGGTGCCGCCACGGCCCGGTCGAAGTCGAAAGCCCAGTTGACGCTGCTCGGCTTCGTGGTGCCGTCCAAGGCGACCGACGCTTGGCCGCCGGCGGCATCGACAAGGCTGTCGCCCGACCACATCAGCGAACGGGCCTTGTGGCCCCGGTCGAAGCGGAGCCGGGTGACCTTCGGCCCCCGGCCCGGCGTGCACGCTGTGGCGGTACCACCCTCAGGGGCAACGAGGTCTGGGACCTCGGCAATGGCACGGTAAGAGGTCAGCATCCTCCAGGCCCACTCAGCGCCCGCAGTACTGCCCGGGCCCGGCCTGTGCCCCCTTCGAGCCCCTTGGCGGCGACGAGCCCCGACGCCCGGAAAAGCCGTACACGGTCGATTACTTCCTGCACGCTCTCGGTCACGAGGTACTCCGTACCGTCGACCAGCGTCAGCAGGGTGCCGGGCGTAGCCTCAGCACGCTCTATGAGGTCGGCATTGAGCGCTATCTGGTCCCCGTTGGGCCTGGCTAAGAAGATCACGGGCCTCGTTCCGTCCTTGGTGGTCAGCGCCGGGGCGCCCGGCCACTCCGCTGGCCGGCACATCTGAAGATCGACATGGGCCGCAAGTGCCTTGAACCGTGCGGAAGCCCCGGTACTTCCCGAAGTCGCCGAACGCCCGGTCTACGGCTCCTTGTCGCCCTCCACCGCCTTGCGCCCGAGGACGCTCCCCACCAGTACAGCCGGCGCACAGAACTCCAGACCGTCCAGGCGTGCGGTGAAGCACTCCATGGGTTACTCATTCGTGAGTTAGTAATTCATACCTGAGTGGATAGCCCTGGTGGCTCGTGTCAAGCGTCGCTGGTGCCACCGTGGTGCCGGTTTCGCCGCTTGTTCCGGGGATTTCGTCGCCGCAGGACGGTCCTGACTTCGTCTTCGAGCGGTTCGAGGATTCCGGCCCGGCTGACTGGCGCTCCGGTGCCCCTGCCCACGTCGAGCCCATGAGGCAGAGGGGCTACCCCGCGCTGTGGCACTCCGGGCCCGGGTTGTCAGTCGCGCTTTTGGGCCCAGTGCTCACGCCCGAACATCCGGCCGAAGGGACGGTTGTACGACGGGCCCAGCTCGAGTGGGCCCTCCGGCACCTCGACCGGTGTCCCTGAGGGCTTGGGGAGGTTGGCGGCCTCCTGGTCGCTCAGGCGGCAGTGCACCGCCGTACGGGTGATCCTGTCGATCTGGTCCCGATCGACGAAGCGGTGACCCAGGTGTACCCTGACGACGATCCCGTCGAAGAGGTCCAGCTCGGGTACTTGGAGCACGTGCTCGACCTTGCCGAAGTGCTTGCCGCTGGAGCTGGCCACCGGTGTGCCCCGGCGCAGCGCGAGGTAAGAGATTTCGTCGTCGGCATCGTTAGGGAGCGGCATGTTCTCTCCTTTGGTGACCGCGTAGTGGTTTGATGAGCGCGCACTGGCTCCAGCGGCCTGGGCCGGGCGGAGTTGTGGTCTTGTGGTCACAGGAACCGCAGACGCCGGTGCCTACCCAAGAACCTAGCGCCTTACCGCGAGGCGGCACCCTTGGCCGTGGCGTACGCGTCGCCAGCGAAGGCCCCGGCCGAGGCCGCCCAATCGTCGTCGTTCATAGCGCCATCATGGTCGCTCTCAGCGCCGGGCCCAGACCAGGGGCTTCGGTGTTGGCCGCAGCAGTGAGCGTCGGGAATCCGGCCACCGCCCCGGGCCGGCGCCGCGGAAAGGGCCGAAGACAGCGGTGTTCGCCCATTTCGCGGGCGACCCGGGCGCTTTGGGCTACAGGTCACCCTTTAGCTCTAGCTGAGCAGCGCCGTCACGGCCTGCGCAGCGCGGCGCCGGCGGAGGGTCGCAAGCGATGAGCAACATCGGCTCGGTCGGATCACCACGATGCGCGCAGTGACCGGTGCGGGACGGTCACCAGCTCTCGGTCCGCTCATGCTCGCCAGGCGGCCAGTGTCCGCGAAAGCGGCAACGAGCTGCTCCGTTGGGTGCCAAGAGGTAGGTGGGTTATCACACACGGGAACCACAGAGCTGCTCTGGCGGCACTTTTCGTTCCATTGTTCCCCATGGCCCGGGCCCACGAGGACGCGGCGATCACTTCCGCGTCGGCCTCCTCGGGGCTCAGGCGGCAGCGCTGCCCCGCTCTAGCCGTTCGGCAATCCAGACCTTGATGATTGACTGCCTGGTGACACCCAGGCGCCGTGCCTCCCGGTCCAGCGATTCGATCATCCATGAGGGGAAATCGACGTTGACCCGCCGCTGGTCCAGGCCCGGGTGCCGGAGCCCCGCGAGGTCCAGGTCACCGGTCACGTCCTCGTCTGCGTCGAACTTAGCGTCAAAGTCTTCAGCCCTCATAAAGGGCCACCTCCTCCTTGCGCGACCGCCGGGCCGAGATGATCCTGGTCTGTTCGTCCCGGTAGGTGACCACGACGGACCAGTACTTGCCATCGATCCGCCCGATCACGAGCCACCTCGGCTCGTCTATCGTCCTGGCCGGTACCTCGACCCGCATGACGTCCTGCCATAGTGCCTGCGCCTGAGTGAAGTCGATGCCGTGCTTCTCAAGATTTGCCGCGCTCTTGGCCGGGTCAAACTTGAAATCCACGGGGCACACTCCCTTCAGGTATGAAAATTATACCGCACCGGTATTGTCGGCGTCCGGCCAAGCGATCGCTTGGCGCGCGATCGCTTGCTTGATCTCGAACGCTTCGAACATCAGGCTCGCCGCAGCACCGATCATCGTCGTGCCGGCCTCGCCAGGCAGCCTCGCGTCGGCCAGCTCGTGAGCAGCGCATGCAACCTCGGACGCCGCACGCCAGAGCGTGACCCTCAGCGAGCCGGCGACATCCCGCTTGGTCGCCTCCAGCGGGAACCGCCGATCTGGTGGCGACGCGGCGATCTGCAGCTCTGAGACGAGCTCGCTCCGGGCCTGCTCTGGGTCACCCATGGCTTGCGAAGGCTCGACGCCACCTTGGAACGCCTCCGCATCGACCGTCAACTTGACGAAGCTCTCACCTACGGGCCTGACCGCTGCACCTGGCCACCGTGTTCGGCATCGACGACAAGACCGCCATTCGCTACGCCGCGGCCGCCCGGCAGCTGCTCGAGAGCCAAGCCGAGGACAACCGTAACGACACGTGACGCCAGTCGACCTGAACCCGGGGACCGAGCAGTCCCGAATGAACGATCGACCCTTGGGTTCCCGCTGAAAACCCTTCAGTTTGGCTGGACTCCGGTTTAGCTTACTGACCAACGAACTAGCCCACTGACCAAGTAGCCTCGTCATTATGTAGCCCGGTCCCGAAGTAGGCTGTTGCCGATGGCATCACGCACGGGGCATGACCTGGCGGCAAGGCTCCAGAACTTCGGTCTCCAGCGAGACCACATGAAAGGGGCGCTTGCCCGCCGCGCGGGGGTCACTGAGAGCGACCTCGACGCGCTGGAGCACTTGGAAGCTGCCGGGCCCCTAACCCAGCGCGATCTGGGGGAAAGGCTTTCGCTAAGCTCTGGCGCTGTCACCATGCTCGTGGACCGCCTGGAGCGGGCTGGTTGGGTGCACCGCCGGCCCCACCCCACGGACCGGCGCTTCATCCTCATCGAGCTTTCCCCCGAGGCGCAAGAGCGTGCCCCGGAGGGCCTTGAAGTGTTCCATTCTTCGGTCCAGGCCCTCGTTGACCGAGTCCCGCCCGCCCAGCGAGCCATCATCTGCAGGTTCCTCGACGCAGCGGCAGAAGCTGCAGCGAGAGCTGCCCACGACATAAGTGGCTGAGGCCCCCAGCCAGCAGCTTGACTAGGCAAGCATAGTGGCTAAACTGTTTGGTGACAAAACTACTTTGCCTTGAAGGAGCTGCCATGGCACTCGCCTCCGCCTTTTACCGGTCCGCCTACCGCTTCGGCCGTCCCGCCTGGGACACCGAAGAAGCTCGGCCCGAGCTGGTCCGCTTTGCCGAGAGCCACCAATGTGGCCGAGCACTCGACATCGGCTGCGGTACTGGCACCAACGCGCTCTACCTTGCTGGGCACGGTTGGGACGTCGTGGGCATCGACCTCGTTGCGTCCCCGATAGAGGCGGCCAGGCGCAAGGCAGAGGCGCAAGGCTGCGCCGCGGCGGCACATTTTGTCGTGGGCGATGCCTGTCGTCTCCGCCGGTGTGGCATCCAAGGGCCGTTCGACCTCGTCATCGACGTTGGCTGTTACCACTCGGTGCCAACCGGCCGGCGGCGTGGTTACGCGCGCGAAGTTGCCGCGGTAACCCGTGCAGGCGCCGACTTGTACATTGCGGGCATCTCTCGCCCTCCCGCCAGCTGGCGGGTGATCCGTGCCACGGGCGTGACAGGTGCCGAGCTGCGCTCGCGGTTCGGTGGCGACTTCGAGCTCGAGGGCGAAAGTTCCGGCGGCACCATTGGGCGCCTGGGCGGTCTTGCTGTCCACCATCTCGTCCGCCGTTGAGATCTGGGGCGCACTGCGCGCCCGTGGGCCTCGGTCAGCGTGCTCCGACCTCGGGGTAACTGAGGGCAAGCTGCGACTGGCGTGCGAACGCCCTTCCACAGCTCTTCTCGCTCCCCGCTTACTGCGGGCCGGTGACGGCCGGAGTCGGGACGCCATTAAGACGGGCCTTGGCCTCACGTCAGCCCATTCCTGGTCGATACGTACCGTATGAGACGTCATAGTCGTCATAGTGCCCCTGCTGTCGGGGTTGCCGCTGATTGTGGCCACGCCGGCGAGCTGGAGGGCTTGCGCGCCCGGGTCAGGGAGCTGGAAGACGCTCAACGCCGGGACCAGAAGATGGCGCGGGCCCTCAGTGGCTCTCCCCGGGCATGCCTGGTCGCCGACGCCGACGACGGGTTCCGGCTCTTTTATGCCAACCCGGCCGGTGAGGCTGTCTTTGACCAGCTGAGCCCCTGGTTGCTCGTGCCCCGCGACAAGGTGATGGGCTCTCGCATCGACGAGGTACTGGGGATAGCCGAGTTCGCCCCATCGGCGCTCGGTTCGCTGCGCACCTCCGTGTCGGGTGTCTTCAAGGTGGGCGAGGAGTGGGTGGACATGTACCTGGCGCCCGTCCTCGACGCCGCGGGGCGCCTGACCGCCCTCTTCATGGCCGGGTCGCTCGTCACCAAGCGCCGCCAGCTCGCCGAGGCCATCGCCGCCGAGTCCGAGGAGATGAGGGCGTCGATCGCCGAGATCGCCCGCAATGCCCAGCACGCCGCCACCACCGCCACCGACGCCGCCCGCAGCGCCAGCGCCGCCAACGCGACCGTGGCCAAGCTCGGCCAGTCCAGCGCCGAGATCGCCAGCGTCGTTGGGCTCATAAAGCGCATCGCTGACCAGACGCGCCTGCTGGCCCTGAACGCGACCATCGAGGCGGCGCGAGTTGGCGACGCCGGCAAGGGTTTCGCGGTCGTCGCCAGCGAGGTGAAGCAGCTGGCTCAGGAGACGGCACAGGCCACCAAGCAGATCGAAGCCCGCATCGAAGGCGTCCAGGCCCAGTCGCGCGACGCCATAGACGCCATCACCAAGATCCTCGAAGTCGTCACCCAGATAGACGAGGCACAGGCCGCCATCGCCTCCGCCGTGGAAGAGCAGACTGCCACTGCCTCGGAGCTCAGCCGCCACCTGGTCGACAACATGGCATAGCTGCCGGCCTGGCCCGGAGCTGGTCCTGCGCTCAGCACGACGCGTTCAGATCGCTGGTCTGGTCGCGTCGATCAGCCGCGTCGCGGCCACAGTCGCCCCGTCGGTGCGCCACGGGCAAAGGAACCGCTCTAAGCTCACCGGGGAGCCGGACCGCGGCTCGCTGCCAGCCCGAGGAGGGGTTACAAGATCCGCTCTGTCACCGCTTACGCCACCCGTGCCCCCCGTGCCCCGTTTGAGAAGACCACCATCGAGCGTCGAGATCTCGGGCCCCATGACGTGCTGGTCAAGATCGCGTACGCCGGGATCTGCCACACAGACATCCACGTGGCTCGCGACGAGTGGGGAGGGGCCCTGTTCCCCCTGGTGCCCGGCCACGAGATCGCGGGCACTGTCGAGCAGACCGGCCCAGAAGTGACCAGGCACCGCGTCGGTGACCGGGTCGGCATCGGCGTGATGGTCGATTCTTGCCGCGAGTGCGCCAACTGCCTGGCCGGTGAAGAACAGTACTGCTTGAAGGGCAATATCGGCACTTACAACTCGATCGGCAAGGACGGCCGGCCAACTTATGGCGGTTACTCCACCCACATTGTCGTGGACGAGGATTTCGTGCTTCGCATCCCTGACGGCATCGGCCTTGACGTGGCCGCGCCGCTGCTGTGCGCAGGCGTCACGCTTTACTCCCCGCTCAAGCACTGGGGTGCTGGGCCGGGGAGGCAGGTGGCGATCGTCGGCCTCGGCGGCCTGGGGCACATCGGCGTGAAGATCGCCGCGGCCCTCGGCGCCGAAGTCACCGTACTGTCACACACGCTTTCCAAGCAGGAGGACGGGAAGCGCCTGGGCGCCAGCCACTTCTATGCGACCAGCGACGACGCCACTTTCAAACAGCTCGAGAACCGTTTTGACCTTATCGTCAGCACCGTCTCGGCTGTGCTGCCCATGGACGACTACCTGGGGTTGCTCAGCATCAACGGCACCTTGGTCAACGTCGGCCTCCCGCCGGAGCCTCTGGCGGTGAGAGCGTTCCCCCTTATTACCAACCGCCGTAGCCTTTCCGGGTCGATGGTCGGCGGCATCGGCCAGACCCAGGAGATGCTGGATTTTTGTGCCGCCCACGGCCTGGGCGCGGACATCGAAGTCATCGGCGGCCCCGAGATCGACCACGCCTTCGACCGGGTCGTCTCCAGCGACGTCCGTTACCGCTTCGTGATCGACACCGCCACCTTTTGATGCGCGACTGCCTTTAGTGCGCGACTGCCTTTTGGTGCGCGACTGGTGCCGGTGAGCAGGATGGGACCATAAGGCCGGCGGTGCTCGGGATGCACACTTGTGCCTTGGTGGGGTAGAACAAGGTCATGGATATCGGAGTCGCCATTTTCCCCGTCGATGACGGGTTACCCCCGGGCGAGCTGGCCCGTCTGGTGGAAGAGCGTGGGTACGAGTCGCTCTTTTTCGCCGAGCACACCCACATCCCAGCCAGCGACGCCCCCATAGCCGAAAACGGGGAGCCCCTGCCTCGTCGCTACTGGCACACATATGACCTTTTCGTCTCCATGACAGCGGCGGCCGTCTCGACCACCCGCCTGCGCGTAGGCAGTGGGATCTGCCTGGTAACCGAACGCGACCCCATCATCACGGCCAAAGAAGTGGCGAGCATAGACCATCTGTCAGGAGGCCGGGTCGAGTTCGGCGTCGGGGCAGGTTGGAACCGGCAGGAAATGGTGGACCACGGCACCGACCCGCGCTCCCGGATGGCTTTGATGGAGGAGCGGGTCCAGGCCATGAAGGCCATCTGGCAAGAAGAGCAAGCCTCCTACCGCGGGGACCATGTCTCGTTCGCCCCCATTTGGTCCTGGCCCAAGCCCGCCCAGCGGCCTCACCCGCCGGTCCTGGTCGGTGGGTACGGCCCTAAGGTCCTTGACCGCGTTCTCTCCTTCGGGGACGCCTGGTTGCCCAACTTCGGCCGGCCCGACCTCCTGGACCGGGCCAAGGAACTGTGGGCGCGCGCCGAGAGGCCGATCGAGGTCCAGGTAATGGGGGTGCCCGCCGATGCGCGGGTACTGGCGGAGCTCGAACGTGCCGGGGCCCGGCGCGTCGTGCACTGGCTGCCACCTGTCCGGCGCGGCCCTCTGGAGAGAGCTCTCGACCGCTTCGAGGGAGCCCTGGCGGAGTTGCACGGCGAATAACCTCCCAAGAGGCGCGCCGACGGTTCGTGCCCCCTTAGGCGGCCCACCCGGCGACCGTCGACGCCACCGGCGAACCCCAGCTGGTACCGATGGTCTCTGCGTGCAGCAGGGCTACGACGCCTCTATCAGGGCGCCCAGAGTCAGTAACGCAAAGGAAGCCGTGGCTGGCTTCCTCTGGGCCACGGCCATTGTCGAGGGACCGGGCCTGAGTAGCTGATCAGCAGGAAGGATCCGTCCCCGCCCAGGCCAAGCGCGCTAACGTACGCACAACTATCGAGCGAACAGGAGGCTCCATGAGCGAAACTGAAGAACCTGCCGGAGTGAGGCCTCCGTCTCCGCCGGCCCCCACCGGTGGCCCGCCCCCGGGCACCGCACCCGGCGCTGCGCCACACGCTTTCAACGTCCAGTTACCGCCGATCGACGTCGAGGCCCTGTCGAAGACGCCATGGGTGGTCGGGGCAGCCGCGATCCTGATCGGGCTGGTCCTGTACTGGGCGGGTTCGATTATTTCGGCGTTCCAGCACAACGCCGGTTATGACGCCCGCCAGCGGATCATCCACCTGCTCGGGCCGGGCGACGCCGAGTGGGCGGTCATCGTCCTGTTAGCGATCGCGCTGCTGGTGCTGGGAAGCTCAGGGGCGGCCCGGGCGGCCCTGACGAATTTCCTCTACCAGCTGCTCCTCGTTGCCGCCGCCCTGATCACTGTGGCATCGGTCATCAACGCCGTGATCGATCTCACATATATCGGCAGCAGTTTCGATGTGTCGATCTATGGCTTCCTCGAGTACCTGGCCGGGGCCCCCATTGCCGGAGCTGCCGTGCTCTGGGCCTGGCGTGCCAACCCGATCGCGCTGCCGGGCCAGAAGCCAAAAGCCTCATAGGCGCTGCTGCCTGCCGATTAGGGCAGCAGCAGTCCACGCACCCCGCCCGCCCAGTGCGCAACGGGCGGTGGTAAGCGCGTTCGCCTCTGGCAAGCGCCGGACCAGGTCCTGGCCGGCCGGTGTGACGAAGCTGGTGCCGGGCTGCTCACCGGCGGGCGACGCTGAAGCTCGAAGGTGCGCACATGGTGCATCTGCCGCCAGACTGGAATAGCCGGCGGACTGATTGCGCCGCCCTGGCGCCTGGGGGAAGGAATGGCGACCAGACAAGGTAGCAGGCGAAGCCGAGCGCCCTTTGCTACCTCATCCAGCGAGGATGGCCGCGACCAGCCTGCACGGCCTGCTCGGGGGCAAGGACCACCTCCCCAGCCGGCGGGAATGCTCCTTGAGGAATACCAGCCCAAGAGCATGCTCCATGTCCCAGCAACGCATGTCCCCCGGGCGAGGTTCCCGGTCATCGATTTCCATACCCATATGACTATGGATATAGGCCGTATGGCACGGGTTGGTGACAACGCTCGGGACGGTTCGCTGCCCGCTCACTGGAACATGGACCCGGGGACCTGTCTCCCGGTTATGGACCGGAAGAACATTAGGGCGCTGGTCAACGTGACGGGCGGTTATGGCGCCGGCTTGTGTGAGGCCGTTGCCGGGCTCTCCCAAGCTCACCCGGGCCGTTTTGTCGTGTTCACCGAACCGGCATGGGCCAACGCCTCCGATCGCGATTACCCCACGTTCCAGGCAGAGCAACTGGAGGATGCACACAGGGCCGGCGCCAAAGGGTTGAAGATCCTGAAGACGCTCGGCCTGTACCTGCGCGAGCGGGGGACAGGCGAGCTTATTAGGGTCGATGACCCCCGGTTCGACCCAATGTGGGAGACGGCGGGTGGCCTGGGCTTCCCGGTCCTCATCCACACGTCCGACCCCGAGGCGTTCTTCCTGCCGGTCGACCACTTCAACGAGCGTTGGGAAGAGTTGAGCACCCACCCGGACTGGTCCTTCTATGGGAAGGGCTTCCCCGGCGATCGCGACCTACAAGAAGCCCGGCGCAACGTGATGCGCCGTCACCCGCGCACTCGGTTCGTTTGTGCTCACTGTGCCGATGCCGAAGACTTGACGTACGTCATGGAGTGCCTGGACAGCCATCCGAATATGTTCGTGGACATCGCCGCCCGTATCGGGGAGCTGGGCCGCCAACCGCGGATGGCCCGCAAGTTCTTCGATAAGTACCAGGACCGCATCTTGTTCGGCACTGACGCCTCGACCAGCCTCGACATGCGTCAGCAGCTATTTGGGGACGCGTTGTACGAGACTTACTATCGCTTCTTGGAAACTGATGACGAGTACTTCGATTATGCCCCTGCGCAGGTGCCCCCGCAGGGGCGGTGGTGCATCTCTGGTATTGAGCTCCCCGAAGAAGTGCTCCGTAAAGTGTACTGGGAGAACGCGGCCCGGCTCCTGGGCATCACCATCTGTTGATCCAGCCGCGGGCCTGGGGGCCCCGTGTGGGCGGCCAGCTCGCCAGCGCGATCAGGTTGTGAAGTAGCCTGGGGTCCCGCCAGTGGCCTCGAGGAGAGCCTTGCCAGGCATTTCCACTGAATCAGTAAGTGAACCAGCGTTGAAGCGAATGAGGGGTTGCTCCAGTACGGCATGATCGATATAGGTGGGGAGGCCTATGAGATTGCCAAATGGCGGGACACTGCCCTTGGTCAGGCCGGTCTTTTCCTCTAGCTCTTCGGGGGTAGCAAGGCGGGCAGACTTTACGCCCAGGGCACGCTGGACCTCTTCCCAGCCGAGCCTCTTGTCAGCGGGTATGACGAATAGTGATAAGCGGCCCGCGGATGACACGACCATGGCCTTGGCACCGGAGCCAAGGCTGACGCCACGCACTCTGGCGGCGTCTGCGCTCGTGGTGACAGCCTCATGGTGCATGACCCGGTGTTCGATATTTAGCGTTCCAAGGCGGGCCACAATTTCAACTGTCAATTGGTTCATTGGAGGGCCCCCTTGCACGCCCATTAGGACCTCTGAGCTCGTTGCGCGCGGCGGCGTGCACAGGGAGGCACTTCTACTAACCAAGCAGCGCTTACCAGCAACTCGGCACGTGCGTACGCCATGGGCGGGCCTCTTCTAGCTGGGCAGCGAGAGCGAGCAGCCCAGCCTCTCCTGCCGGCCGCCCGATGAGCTGGACACCGATCGGTAGGCCCGCGGTTGTCCAGTGCAAGGGCAACGAGATCGCAGGCTGGCCGGTGATGTTGGCGGGGGCAGTGAAAGGGGTGAAGCGCTCCTGGGCCTCAAAATCACGCTGGGGATGGTCGTCGTCGCGAATGGAGCCGACGAGCACCGGTGGCTGGGCGAGCGTTGGCGTCAGCACTGCGTCGTAGGCCATGGAGGACACCACTGCCTGCCTGGCCGCGAGCTGGGCTGCCGCCAGGGCGTCAAAAACCCGCGGCCCGCTGACGGCCCGCCCGCGCTCGCGAAGCCAACGCGTGAGAGGGAGCAGGTCATTTTCCCTGTCCTGGGGGACTGGGACCGCGGCCGCGCCTACCATCCAGATCGTTTCGAACTTTTCCACGACGTCCTCAAGGAACGGAGGACCGCAGGCGACCACCCGGTGCCCGAGCTCTTCGAGCAGCGCAGCGGCCTCTTCGAACGCGGCGAGGCAGGAAGGGGCCACTTCGGCACCACTGATCACTGGTTCGCAGCACATGCCTATTTGGAGCTGCCCGAGCGGCCGTCGGCTCGCGTCGAGGAAGCTCTCACCCGGCGGCAGCGGGGGCGCCCAGTAGGGGTCACCGGGCATCGGGGCCGCCATGGCATCCAGCAGCGCAGCCACGTCGGCAACGGTGCGAGCGACCGGGCCGTTCACTGCGAGGCCGGCCACGTCGCCCAGCAGCGGCCCGCTGCTCACCCGCCCGCGCGAAGGCTTCAGGCCGACGACACCGCACACGCTGGCTGGTATACGGATCGAGCCGGCCCCGTCGCTGCCTTGAGCGAGGGGGACAAGGCCCGCGGCTACGGCGGCGCCCGCGCCACCGCTCGAGCCGCCGGCCGAACGAGCCAAGTCAAAGGGCGTGCGCGCCGGGGGGGCGATGTCTGGCTCGGTGTAGCAGGCGAAACCGAACTCCGGAGTGTTCGTCTTGCCCAGGCTGATGAGCCCCGCCGCGTCGATGAGCGTGACGACGTGGTCATCGACAGAGGGGACGAAACCCGCCATCACCGTGCTGCCGAACTGTGCCGGCACACCTGACACCAGGTTCAGGTCCTTTATGGCCGTAGGCACGCCGAACAGCGGTGGCAGGGGGCCGCCGGCGACCACGCGGCTGTCGGCCTGCTTGGCCGCCTCGACCGCCCGGTCCGCGGTGACCGTCACGAACGCACCGAGGGACTGCCCGTAACTGTCGACCCGGGCCAGGTAGTGCTTGACCAGTTCACTCGGGCTCACCTCCCGTCGCTGGACAGCGGCCGCCTGTTGCAATGCGCTCAAGTGGTGAAGCTCAGGCACATGAGCATAATAGTGGCGCTGCGAAGCCCAGCCCCGGGGCGGCCGGGGGCTTCGCCCCGGCTTGTCGCTGGCCGTGCTGTGCCTTGCCATGGGGGAGCCCTGATCAGCCGGTATTGTCGCCGCTGTGCCGTTGTGCTGGCCGGTGGCGCAGCGGGACGGCACGCCGTCCGAACACGTCGACGCCTAAGTCGGCGCTGGCAGGTGTTATGCGTGAGTACTTGGAACCTCGAGCGTGGAGAGCCGCATGCTAGGCAAGGTGGGAAGTCTGGGTCGATCACAGGGCGGAAGGCGACCGGCGCGGCCAAGAGCGCGGTACCGGGGGTTGGCCGCCGCCGGGCTCGCCTTGGCCGTGCTGGCACCCTCAGCGCCAAGTGATGCCGCGACCGGCGCTTACCGGGCCGCGATCTCGCCTGGATCGCCGTCCTCGCACGGAACTGAGCTCGTGGCCGGCACCGAGCTCAAGGGTGGGTCGTGGCTCGCGTCGCCGAACGGCCACTACCGGCTCGCGATGCAGGCCGACGGCAACCTCGTCCTCTACTGGGAGGGGCACCCGCTGTGGGCTTCCAACACCGCCAAGCACCCCGGGGCCGTCCTGGCGATGCAGGGCGACGGCAACCTCGTCCTCTACGAGGGCAACCGGCCGATCTGGAGCTCAGGAACCGACCGCGGGGGCAATGCCCTCTACTACCTGAGCCTCCAGGACAACGGCAACGTCGCCATCTACTCGCCCGCCCGGAAGCCGGTCTGGGCGACCAACACCGCCGTCGGCCTAGGGCGAACAGAGCTCGTGGCCGGCACCGAGCTCATGGGTGGGTCGTGGCTCGCGTCGCCCGACGGCCAGTACCGGCTCGCGATGCAGGCCGACGGCAACCTCGTCCTCTACTGGGAGGGGCGCCCGCTGTGGGCTTCCAACACCGCCAAGCACCCCGGGGCCGTCCTGGCGATGCAGGGCGACGGGAACCTCGTCGTTTACGAGGGCAACCGGCCGATCTGGAGTTCGGGGTCCGACCGCGGGGGCAATGCCCTCTACTACCTGAGCCTCCAGGACAACGGCAACGTCGCCATCTACTCGCCCGCCCGAAAGCCGGTCTGGGCGACCAACACCGCAATCGTCGGGCTCCAGCTTGGTGACATCGGACCGGCGGTAGAGGCGCTCCAGATAGACCTCTCGTCACTTGGCTACTGGGTGGGGACGCCCGACGGGACCTTCGGCGACTCGACCCAACAGGCCGTCTGGGCGCTCCAGAAGGCCGCCGGCCTCAGCCCTGACGGCGTTGTCGGGCAGAAGACGGCCGCGGCGCTGGCGGCCGGCGTCGTGCCCGAGCCACGGTCGACGTCCGGCTATGTCGTCGAGGTGGACCTACAGGACAACCTCCTCATGGTCGTCAACGGCGGCAAGCTGCTCTACACCCTCAATACCTCGACGGGCGGCGGCTACACCTACGTCGACCAGGGCGTCACCTCCGTCGCGATTACCCCGGGCGGTGTATTCCACGTTTACAACGTGATCGACGGGCTGGATGTCGACTCGCTTGGAGCACTCTGGCGGCCGAGGTTCTTCGATAGCGGCTTTGCTGTCCACGGCGACTCGTATGTGCCGCCCTTCCCGGTCTCGCACGGCTGCGTTCGCGTGAGCGACGAGGCGATCAACTGGATCTGGGCGGCGAACATCATGCCCATCGGTACCGAAGTCTGGGTCTACTGACGCTGGTCCGCACTAAACCCCCCCTGGCTGCAGTGCCGTTATAGTCGTATAGTGGTGACTCCAACGCGTACCGAAGGCGTGGAGAAGCTCTATGAGCGCGCTCAGGCGGCTGCTTCGCCCGAGGACCGTGCCAGCTGCCTCCGGGACATTGAAGTGTTGCTCGAGAAGGCCTCCAGCCCCCTCGAACGTGGGCAGTTGCTCTTGTGCCGGGCGCGCGTGCACGCGAACCAGTGGCACACCCCTGAAGTGCTCCAAAACGCTCTTGACGCCATGGCCCTGTTCGAAGAATGCGGCGAAGTGGCGCTCACCCTGGACGCTACGAGCCTCGCTGCTGGGTTCGCCTCGCGGCTAGGGGAGCTCTCCCTGGCCGCGGAGCTGGCCACCAAGAGCATCCTCGGCCTCGGCTCGGTCCATGATGACCGCCTCGCGGCCGAGGTGGCCAACCGCCTGGGCATCTTCTGCTACTCGTTCCTCGACTATCAACGCGCCGCCCAGCAGTTCGAGATCTCGCTTGCTGCAGCGGAGCGCGCCGGGGACCATTTCAGAACCTGCCGCCAGCTCCAGAACATCGCCGATGTCCTGCTCCTCACCGTGCGCGCCAACCGCGCCCGCGACGTGACGGTGCCGGCATCGCCCCGCCCCGAAGACTGCGACCGGCTCGAGCGGGCCGGCCAAGTGATGCAGCGACTGCTGGCAGATGCCACGCCTGAAGAGCAGCTGATGCTCGGTTGCCAGCGGCTGGAGGCCGAGCTGCTCCTGGAGACGGGCCACCCTGCCGAGGCATTGGAGGTCATCGAGAACGCCGCCCGTGGGACGCTGGTCGCTGAGGATCCCCAGAGGGCCGCCTTTTCTGTGGTCGAATCACGCTGCCTGCGCGCCCTTGGCCGGGACGAGGAAGCCATTGAGGCAGCGGACCGAGCGGTCCAGCTGGCGCAGGCCAGTTGGGACGACCACGAGCTGATGCTCAACTTGGAGGAGCGGCTGGCTACCAGGCAGGCTATCGGGGACATGAAGGGTGCCGTGGTCGACGCCCTGGACGCTAAGTGGCGGATGTGGGCGATCCACCAGCGCCAGACGGCCCAGGTCGTCGAACAAGTCTGGAAGCGCGCCTCCTTGGAGCGGGAGCGCGACCAGCTCGAAGAAACGACCGCCGCCGCCGTCCGGTCCGCCGAGGAGGACCCCCTCACCGGCATCGGCAACCGGCGACTGCTCGAGCGCTTCCTCGCCCGGTCGGCCGCGACCCCCGTGACCCTCGCCCTGGTCATGGTGGACATCGACCACTTCAAGGAGATCAACGACACCTTTGGCCACGAGCTGGGCGACCTCGTACTGCGCTCACTGGGCGAGCTCTTCGCCTCGGAGGCCCGCCCGGGCCAGGTCATCGTGCGTTACGGGGGCGAGGAGTTCGTCTTCGCCATGCCGGGTGCCGAGCTGGCAGCGGCGGCCAGCTTCGCCGAGCGCGTCCGGGTGAGGGTGGTCTCGCACCCCTGGGACGAACTCAAGGCACACCTCGGGGTGACCATCAGCCTGGGCGTTTCCTCCGGTTGCTCGGACGCATGGCGCGCGGTCCTTGCAGCGGCTGACAGCGCGCTCTACCTGGCCAAGCGCAGCGGTCGCAACCGTGTCGAGGTAGTCAGCCCGGCAGCGGCCCAAACGGCGGCTGAAATGACCGGTCATAGCGGAGCGCCCGGCTGGGCGCCCGAAGCCCAGCCCTCGCTTGGCCCACAGATAGGCAGACCACCCGACAAAAGGCTCGCAACGACCGGCGAGGCCCGCGAGATCTCGGGGCCTGTCCGTGCCGGCGAGGCGGACGCGGCCTCGACGGGCACCAGGACGACGACCTCGTTGCCCCCCCTGAGCGGGAGTGATCTGCCTTACCAGCGCCTTGTCGAATCGATGGCGGAAGGCGTCATGGTCACAACGCTGGGCTCGACCGTGCTTTTGGTAAACCCACGAATGGCGGCCCTGTTGCGCACAACGCCGGAGCGGATCCTGGGAGTGCGGGCGGCATCGCTGGTTGCAGAGGGTTCGCAAGACGCCTTTGCGCAGTTGATTCGCGCCGAGAAAGCCACCGTGGAACCTGTCGAGTTGACATTTTGCGCCGGTGGCGGCAACGACGTTCAGGCGAGTGTGACGGCCAACAGGCTCGACCTCGAGGGTGAGACGGTTATCTGCCTCCTCGTCACCGACATCACTATCCAGAGGGCCGGTGCCGACAAGCTGGCGGCTAAGGAGCGGTGGTTCCACACGCTGGTACAGAACAGCAGCGACGTGATCGGGGTCGTTGACCCCAACGCTTATCTCACCTACGTGAACCCGGCGCACGAGCACATGGGCTTGCCTCCAGCCGGCCAAGGCGTCAACCTGCTCGATTTCGTTCATCCCGACGACCTCAAGCGAGCCAGGGCCGTGTTCATGAAGCACGCGTCGCGCCCCGGCACGCACCCTCCCGGCGTCTACCGGCTTCGGACGAAGTCGGGAGGGTGGCGCGTCCTCGAGGTCGTCGCGACCAACTACCTGGATGACCCCGCCATCGCCGGCATTGTCTTGAACGCCCGCGACGTCACCGAACGCATCAACCTCACCCGGGCGCTGCGCACCCTCGGTCAGGGCAACCAGGTCCTCGTGCGCGCGTCGGATGAGGCCTCATTGCTTGCCGATATGTGCCGCACGATTGTCGATGCCGGTGGCTACCTTATGGCGTGGGTCGGCTACGCCGAGCACGACGAGGCGCGCACGGTGCGCCCGGCCGCGTCTGCGGGGTGCACGGAGTACCTCAACGACGTCCCCATAACCTGGGGCGATGACGAACGCGGGCGGGGACCGACGAGCACAGCGGTACGAACGAGCACCGTGCGGGTGCTCAGGGACATTTCTCGGTCGAGGAAGTCCGCATGGCGGGCCACAGCCGAGAAGTACGGCTTTCGCAGTTCGTGCGCGTTGCCTCTCATAGTTGGTGACAGCACGATCGGGGCGCTGTCGATCTATGCCGGCGAGCCGGGGGCCTTTGACCCTGCCGCCGTCGACCTGCTGCGCGAGCTGGCGGACGACCTCGCGTACGGCATCGGCCGGGTACGCGACGCGGCCGCGCTTCAGGCCAGCGAGGAGCGCTTCCGGATCCTGGCCGACGCGGCGCCCATCGGTATCCTCGAGAGCACGCCGGGCGGCGGCATCAGCTACGCCAATCCCCGGGCCTCCGAGATCTGCGGCGTGAGCGTCGAGTCGCTCATGGGCCGGGGCTGGGCCGCTGCCGTTCACCCCGACGACGTGCCCGAGACGCTCGCGTTCGCCGAACGCATCCGCCCCGCCCGGGCAAAGATGAACGTTAGTTTCAGGATCCGGCGTCCCGACGGTGAGGTCCGGCACGTCCGGTTCGTCGCAGCGCCCAAGGGCCAGGATCCCGACAGTGGCCACGTAGCAACCCTCGCGGACGTTACCGAGGGAGTGCAGGCTCAAGAGAAGCTCGCTTACCAGGCGTTCTACGATGCCCTCACCGGCCTGCCCAACCGCGACTTGTTCCTGGACCGCCTCAACCAGGAACTGGCGCAGCGCCGGCACGACACCCCTAACATTGCCGTGCTCTTCCTTGACCTCGACCGGTTCAAGGTCGTGAACGACAGCCTGGGCCACGAAGCGGGAGACGCTGTGCTGAAGGAGGTCGGCGACCGGTTCTTGTGTGCCGTCCGGACCGGGGAGACCGTTGCTCACTTCGGTGGCGACGAGTTTGTCTTCATCATCCGAGACGTCCACGAGGCCCAAGACGCTGTCAACGCGGCAAAAAGGCTGCTCAGGGTCTTACAGTCACCGCTGCGGTTACGGGAACAGGACCTGACCGTCACCGGGAGCATGGGCATCGTCGTCCCTGGCGCTTCTGCAGACGCGGCGACCGTGGTGCGTGACGCCGATACTGCTATGTACCGGGCCAAAGAGGCTGGCCGGGACCGCTACCAGCTGTTCGAGGAAGACCTGCATCATCGCTCAGTTAGGCGCTTGTCGATCGAGTCCGACCTGCGCCAGGCACTGGCGTGCCAGCAGTTCGAGCTGTACTACCAAGCGAAGATCGAGCTACCAAGTGGGCGGCCCATGGGCGCCGAGGCGCTCATCCGCTGGCACCACCCGGAACGCGGCATCGTCTCACCCCTGGAGTTCATCCCGGTGGCAGAGGAATCGGGGCTTATCAAACCCATCGGGGACTGGGTGGTCGAGCAGGCCGTGTCCCAGTTGGCGTCATGGGACGCACAAGACGATGGGCCTCGCCTCGACGTGCTTTCCGTTAACCTCTCCGCCCGGCAACTGGACGACCCCGGCACCCCCGCCATGGTCCGAGACGTTCTCGAGCGTTACGGTACTGCCCCGGGCCGGGTCGCTCTGGAGGTCACCGAGTCCGTGGTCATGGCCGACAGCGCGTCCACCAAATTGTCACTTGCATCTTTCAGGGACCTCGGGGTGCGAGTGTCGATCGACGACTTTGGGACCGGTTATTCCTCGCTGGCCTACCTTCATACTCTGCCGGTGACCACTGTGAAGATCGACCGCTCCTTCATCGAGCGCCTGGCAGAAGCGGACGGTTCCGCGCCGGTGGTACAGGCCATCATCGAGATGGCCCACGCCATGGGCCTGCGAGTCATAGCTGAGGGAGTGAGCAGCGCTCGCTTGCGAGCCCTGGTGTCGGCGATGGGCTGTGACGTGGCCCAGGGCTTCCATTGGTCTAGGCCACTGCCAGCCGGGAAATTCGCCGGCTGGTGGCAGAGGGTGGAGCGACGCCCCATTTCCCCGTCGAGCCGCTCAGCTCGGTGCCCGCGGAGTGCCGGAGAACTCGACGGACTGGGGGACGTCTGAGCCCCAGAAGGCGCCATCGCCGAGCTGCCCGTAATCCCCATCGCCCCACGCCCAGACGCTCCCGTTGTTTTCGAGGGCGTAGGCGGCACTACCTCCTGCAGCGATAGCAACAACGTTGCGGAGCCCTATGACGCGCACGGTTACATCCGCGCTGGCGATAGAGCGGTCGCCGAGCTGCCCTTCAGCCCCATCGCCCCACGCCCAGACGCTCCCGTTGCTTTCGAGGGCGTAGGCGGCGTACCCTCCCGCCGCGATAGCGATGACATGGTTGAGCGTACGGACCAGCACCGGGCCGGACGAAGGCGGGCAAGCAGAGCTCGCTTGCTTGCAGTCCCCGTCGCCCAGCTCTCCAAAAGAACCGTCCCCCCAAGACCACACTGTGCCGTCATGCTCGAGCGCGAAAGCCGTGTAGGCGCTTGCTGCGATCGCAGACACTTGAGTGAGTTGCGTGACCTTCACCGGGGAGGTGCCAACGAGCGCACCAGCACGACGTGCGAGCTCGCCGAAGGTATTGTCTCCCCAGGCCCATACCGTGCCGCCCCGGCTCAGGGCATAGGCGGCGTTGGCCCCCGCGGCAAGCCCCTCAACGTCGGACAGCCCCCTTACCTCTACTGGGACGTCTGCCTCCGAGCTACCAACACCCCGGCCTAGTTGCCCAAAAGCGTTGTTGCCCCAGGCCCAAACCGTGCCGTCTTGCTGCAAGGCGTACGCAGACAAATCTCCAGCTGCCAACAACGTGATGCGGCCAATATCCCGCACCTCAACGGGAAGCTCGCTCGTGTAAGCCTCATTGCCAGTACCGAGCTCTCCTGTTGCGTTGTCGCCCCAGGCCCACACGCTGCCATTGCCCTGGAGGGCGTAGGCGCTGTTCGCCGAAGCGGCCACTGCCACAACGCCGCTGAGGCGCAAGACTCGAACAGGTACCAATGAAATGGCGGAATCAGTGCCATTGCCGAGCTGGCCTTCGAGGTCATCCCCCCAAGCCCAGACGGATCCGTCCTTGCCGACGGCGTAAGCGGAGTAGCCACCACCGGCGAGTTGGACCACCTCGGGCCGGACCACACTGGCCGCCTCGGGTCGGACCACACTGGCGACAGTTGCGCTGACGTTCGGCCAGAGAACACTGATAGCGCCAGCACAGCTAGCTGTCAGCCACCTGCGCTGCCTGCCGCATTTGTGCTCCATTGTGAACCGGCCCTTGGTCGCTTGATAACCGGTTGCCCCGCTCGCGAGCTTAGCCCTGGAGTGGTCCACGAACCCGACCGACCTCGGGCCGATGCCGGATCTCGGTACACGTGCCGGGCACTGTTGGTGTACGATACGTGTATGACAAAGGTGCGGACCAACATCGAACTCGAGGACAGCTACTTGGAGGCGATCATGGACCGCTACGGCGTTCGGACCAAGACCGAAGCCGTCGACCTGGCCCTCAGGCACTTAGCCGGGCAGCCGTTCAGCCGGCAGGAGGCGCTCGCGATGCGCGGCGCAGGCGCGCTCGGAGAGGTCCCTTCCGATGCCGGGCCAACAGGCGCGGCATGATCTTGGTCGACACCTCGGCCTGGGTCGAATACGACAGGGCCACCGGCAGCAAGGTTGACGCTCGCCTCGCTTCGTTGATCGAGGACGAAGGGCCGCTAGCGGTGACTGAGCCCGTTGTCATGGAGGTGCTCGCCGGAGCTCGCGACGACGCACGCGAAAACGACCTGCGGCACCTTCTCGCACGCTTCGACCTCAGGTCCTTTGACTCAGTACCGGATTTCGAAGCTGCCGTTCGGATCTATCAACGCTGCCGGCGCGCCGGGGTCACGCCGCGCGGTCTGATCGACTGCATGATCGCCGCGGTCGCGTGGCGTCGCGGCGACACCTTGCTGTCCCACGACGTCGACCTCGACCGTGTCGCCACGGTCATGGGCATCGAGATGGACGAGGCGTCCCTGCGGGCGTAGGCAAAGGCGAGCGCACCCAAGCCCGCCTCGGCTAGCGGAGCCCCGTAGACTTTGAAGGAGAAGCTGCTTAGGAACCCCGTGCCCACTAAACCGGGTCAGCCCCGAACGAGACCTTGACCTGGGCCCGCTGGGTGAGTCAAAGGAGGCCGTGATCGACGCTGAATCTCTCGCGGAGCTAATGCCCGGTTACCGAGGTTCACCACGAGCACAGTTGGCCGAGACGGCTTTTCGTTGTCAGATGGTCGACCTCTGGCAGATTGCCCCAGGTGAGCGGGCCTTGGAGCTGGGGTGTGGCCAGGGTGACACCACCGCCGTGCTGGCTGACCGCGTGGGACCGGACGGGCGGGTGTTGGCCATCGACTCGGCCGGTCCCGCCTATGGGGCGCCCGTAACCTTGGGCACCTCGATGGAGACGCTCCGCCGGTCGGTCCTGGGGGCACGGATCAGCGTCCGGTTGGGCACCGAGATCGAGGAGGTCGAGCGCGAGGCCGGTCATGACGCCTTCGACAGGATGGTGATGGCCCACGCGTCCTGGTATGTCGCCTCGCGGCAACGGCTGCTGGAGGTGTTGCGGTCCGGGTTGAGCCTGGCACCGGTCCTGTGCATGTCCGAGTGGGATCTCGCTCCACCACGCGCTGAGCAGTTCGCCCACTTCGGGGCTGTCGCGTTGCAGGTCATAGAGCGTCAGCTAGGGTGTCTCCCAGAGGGCAACATCCGTACGCCGCTTGGTCGGTTGCAGGCCCGCGCGGCGGTGGTCGAGGCGGGTTGGGTGCCGACGGCTGAGGGCTTGATCGATACCAGCGAGCTTCCCGATGGTGCGTGGGAGCTTGCGACCGCTCTCGGGGCCGTGCCCGAAGCGATCGAAGCGGCGTCCAGAAGCGAACGCCTGGATCTCGCTGTCTGGGTGCAAACCCAGCAGGAAGCCTTGGAACGGGCGCGCTCAGGTCATGCCGCGTCGCTGGGGTCGTGGTGGCTGACCGCTCGGAGGTAGCTGGCCGTGCGTATTTAGTGGGCATGGGGTGGGCTTGCCCCGGTTTGACGGGCATCCACGATGGGCGCCCAGCGCCCCATGGCGGTAAGCCCGATGGCCGACGAGCGTGGCCAACGCCGAGCTAGCGCTGTCGCCGTCGGGCACGGTCCTAAGCTGTCGGGGATGTCGATGCCATGGCAGAAGGAACTGGTTGGGCGGATCGACCGCCACGTCTTGTCCTCGAGGGCCCTTGCTGACAACCCACTTGGGGACCCGGCTGATCGCCCCTTGTGGGTTTACGTGCCTCCCGGCTATGACGATGACCCCGGCCGGCGGTACCCATCGGTATATGTGCTCCAGGGCTACACCGGCCAGGTCTCCATGTGGTCCAACCGCAGTGCCTACCGGCTCCCGTTCCCCGAGGCCGCAGACGAGCTCTTCGCCCGCGGCCAAGCACCGCCATGCCTAGTGGTCTATGTCGACGCCTGGACCGCTTATGGGGGTTCGCAGTTCGTCGACTCACCGGGCACCGGCCGCTACCACAGCTACCTGTGCAACGACGTGGTGCCGTTCGTTGATGCCCGGTACCGCACCCTCGACGACCCCCGGCACAGGGGTATCCAGGGCAAGTCGAGCGGCGGTTTCGGTGCCATGGTCACCCCGATGCTGCGGCCTGACCTCTTCGGCGGCTTTGCTTCCCATGCAGGCGATGCCCTGTATGAGCTTTTGTACATCCCCGAGTTCGCCAAGGCGGCCCGGGCCCTTCGCGACTACGAGGGGTCCATCGAGAAATGGTGGGAAGAGTTCCGAGAGCGGCCCGCTTTCACCAAACCGGCGGACGCCACGTTGCTGATGGTACTCGGCGTTGCGGCGTGCTTTTCGGCTGGGCCCGACGGGGCCCCGGTGCTGCCATTCGACCCTCACACCGGCCGCCTGAGAGAGGAGATCTGGCGACGATGGCTTGCTTGGGATCCGGTCCGGATGGTCTCGGAGCACGCGGGGGCACTCCGGGGCCTGAACGCTATCTGGATCGATGGGGGCAAGAGCGACGAATGGTACCTGGACCTCGGGGCCTGTGCCTTCCGGGACGCCCTGGCCGAGATCGGGGTTACGGGCATGCATTTCGAACTGTTCGAAGGCACCCATGGGCACATCGACTACCGCTACCCGATGTCCCTGGAGTACTTGGCGCGACGGCTCTCCTAGTCATGGGCAGGAGCAGGGCCATCCGCCAACCACGGACCGTGCCGTAAAGGCTCAAGGGGCCAGACCGGCTCGCAGGGCGTATGCCACCGCCTGGGCCCGGTCCCGGCTGTGCGTCTTGGCGAATATCCGGTTGACGTGGGTCTTGACCGTGGCCTCGCTCACGTAGATCCGGGCCGCGATCTCGCCGTTGGAGAGCCCGGCCCCGATGAGCCCCAGCACCTCTGCTTCCCGCTCGGTCAGGCCGTCCGGGAGACCGCCGGGCCTCTTGGCGGGCACGGTCACGGACGCGCCGTCTTCGCCGACGGCCGGGAGACGGCCGGCGGCCGCGGCCTGGACCAGGGCTGCCTGGACCGCCGGGTCCAGCACGACCTGGCCGGCGACGGCGGCTTCCAGGGCCCGGCGGATGTCGTCCCGCGTGGCGTCCTTGGTCAGGTAGCCGCTTGCCCCGGCCGACAGCGCGGCGATGACCGAGTCGTCGTCGGCGTAGGTCGTCAGGACGACGATCCTCACCGCGGGCTGGTCCTGCCTGATAGCGGAAGTGGCGGCAACCCCGTCGAGGTGCGGCATCCGCAGGTCCATGAGCACGGCGTCCGGCCTCAGTTCCGCGGCCAACGCCACGGCTTCGTTGCCGTCCGCGGCCAGGCCGACGACCTCCAAGCCGGGGATGCTGCCTACGATCGTGGCCAGGCCCTCCCTCACCACCCGTTGGTCGTCAGCGACCACGACCCTCATGACGGGCCCCTCATACCGGTACCACCGCCTCTACGGACCACCCTCCCGGAGTTGGCCCGACGCTGACCTGGCCACCTAGCAACAGCACGCGTTCGCGTATGCCCTGGAGGCCGTGGCCGCCACCATTGGCAGGCGCCGCGGGCACAGTCGTGGGGGCACGGCCGTCCCCCACGAGCTGGTCCCGCACCGTCAGGGTTACAGCCTCACCGGCGAAGCTGACCTCGACCCGCACCTCAGCGCCGGGGGCGTGCTTCACCGCGTTGGTCAACGCCTCCTGGGCCACACGGTAAAGCGCCAGGTGTGCCCCCGACGGCACCGGGCGGGGGGTGCCGACGACCGTCAGGGTGGCACCTCGCTCCCGGCAAAGGGCCTCCAGGAGTTCTACCAGCGGCGGTAGGTCGTCCCTGAGGGCGTGCACTGCGCGGCGCGCCTCGTCGAGGCCCTCCCGGACGAGGCGTTTGCTCTGGGCGAGGTGCTGCCGGACGGCGGGCGAGGCGCCCTCGTCGGCGGCTATGGCGTCGAAGGCCTCGAGTTGGACCGACAGCGCCGACAGGGAGTGGGCGAGGACGTCGTGGATCTCACGGGCCAGGTGGTTGCGCTCGGCCAGCACCTCGGCACGAGAGTGCTCGAGCGCGGCGCGTTCCCTTTCAAGCGCCACAGACGCCTCCTGTTTGGCCCGCTCCTCGGATTGGCGGCGGCTGGTGCCCAGTGCCGCGCCGGCCAGGGAGATCGCCAACCCGCTGACCACGTTGGCCATGTCGTGCCCGCTGGCGGGGACCGCTATCAGCAACGACGCCCAAGCCCCCCCTGTGGCGGGTACCGCGACCCCCGGGTGCCAGCGCGCCGTGAGCCCGAGCGCCGCCACGCCCACGAACACGAGCGCCAGCCCGGCAAATGGGACCAGCGCGCCTCCGGTAGCGCCCATGGCCACCAGGGCCACGAAAGTCGCCGGGGCCCTAGGGCGTCCCAGCAGCCCGGGCACGGCCCAGACCACCCACGAGGTGCCGGCCACGACCAACAGGACGAGTGAGGCGGAGCCGGCGGCGCCGTGGCCCAGCGGGACCTCAGCGGTAATGCCCCAGATCACGAAGCCGAGGGCGACAAGCCGGCCGACGGGGGGCACCAGGCTGGCTGAGCCCCTAACCGGCCCGCCAAGAGCGCGCAGCCTTTCGCCCCGGGCCTTGGAGGCCGCACCCCTGCCCGCCGGGCTTGGGGCAGCTGCTCCCTGACCGGGATCAGAAGGAGTTGTCACCGGTACCCATCATGGCCCGTGGGGGCGGGGCCGGAGCAGCGGCGGCGCCCACCGGCTGGGCCCGGTAGGCCCGGGCGATGATACCGGCACTGCGGGCCACGACCTCTGCGATCGCCATGAGGACCAGGGCCGCGGTCCATGCCTCGCTGCTTGTTATATGGTGGGCGGCGCTGAACCGGACAACCGCAGGGCTACCCCCATGGCTCACGTACAGCTGGAAAGCCAAGCGCGTGCCCACCCCGAGCACCCACAACACGGCGGCCACGGCCCCCGCTTTGGCCACCGGCGCCCCGGAGGCGTCCCGGCCCACGGTGGTGAAGGCGGCGCACAAGCCCCCGAGGAGCGCCCCGATGGCCGCGCAGCCAACGACCAGGACCAAGTCGTTGCCCGCCGTCGGCACACCTTTCAGGTACGTCGCCGCCGCCCACGCCACGATCCCCAGGGGCAACAACAACGTGCGGGCCGTGACCCGCCGAGGCCGGACCTGGAGGAGCACCAGGGCGATGAGGGTGATGTCGAGTGCGTAATCAGTGAAGGTCATGAACACAGTGTCCGTGGGAAGTCCGCCCGCGTCGTCAACCCCGGGGTGGAACCGCGGGTGGAATGTCGGGTTGAGCACCGGTTGGTACGCCAGCGTGGTAACCGCGTCGCCGGCTTGTAGTGTGGCCGCTCCAACGAACCAGAAGGGGGCACTATGGGACGGATTGTCCACGTAGAGATCACTGCAGACGACACGGCGCGCGCGAGGAAGTTCTACGAGATATTCGGTTGGAAGATCGAGGACTCCGGTATGCCCGGTACCGAGTATTTGCTGGCAAAGACTGGGGAAGGCGGCATGGGCATCGACGGTGCCATCATGCCCCGGAGCTACCAGCCGCAGGCTTCCATCCACTGGGTGGGCGTTGACGACCTGGACGCCATGATTGAAGCCGTGCAGGCGGCCGGGGGCGAGATCGTGGGAAAGAAGGAGGTCGTCCCCGGTGTGGGAACGACGATCTACGCCAAGGACACGGAGGGCAACACCTTCGGCATGATCGAGCCCTTGCCGATGCAGACTGCCTAGCCCTTCCCTGGCGAGCCGGGGAGCCGCGTAGCACTGGTTGCAGAAAGCGGGGACGAAAGCCCCGCCGTTGGGAGCGGCTGGTCGTCTTCCCGGCCCTCTTCTCCCGGAGTTGTCACGGCTGCGACGCCTGGGCACCGCGGCCCTCGAAAGGCCGTCATTATGCCGCGCCCGGTAAGTGCTCGGAGCCGGGCGGCCTACCGCGCGAGCCGACCCAGGGTCACGCCAGTGACGCATGAGCCACATCACCCGAAGCATCATTCGTCTCCCGAGCGACGAGGCTTCGGTCGCCCGGGCGGCCAGGCGGGCCACATGACCCCCTTTAGCCAGCATGCCTGTACCGGTACAGGCTCATGGTCCCACCAGCGGTTTTGGGCTGAAGCGGGAGCCAGGCAAACCTGGGTGTGTGGCACTAAGTACCACTTTGTGGTACCATGAAGTCATGGCTGATCACTACACTCTGAGGCTGGCAGCTGGGACGCGGTCGCGCCTCAGGGAACGTGCGCGGCGCGCCCATGTTGCCGAACGCACGCTCGCTCAACGCTACGTCGAGGAAGGCCTCCGCCATGACGTCCACCCACTGGTCCAGTTCCTCGACGGCCCGAGCGGGCGGAGGGCCAGCCTTGTCGGGCGGGGGCTCGATGTCTGGGAGGTCATCGCCACCGTCCGGGACAACAAAGGGTCGGTGCAGGCGGCTGCAGAGTACCTCCAGGTGCCTCTGGGCCTGCTGGAGGCTGCTGTCGCCTATTACGGCGAGTACCGCGACGAGATCGACAGCGAGATCGAGCTGAACGAGCAGGAGTACGAGCGGGGCCGGGCCGCAGCCGCCGCTGGCGAGCAGGCGTTGCGGGCGTGAAAGCCATCCTCGACGAACAGCTCTCGCCCCAGGTCGCAGCCCTGTTGCGCCAGGCCGGCCTTGACGTCGTCGCCGTGGCCGAGCGGGCCGAGCTAGCCGGGAGCAGCGACAGGGCCGTGCTGGAAGTCGCCGCCAGTGAGGGGCGCGCCGTGGTCACCAACAACATCAAGGACTTCCGACCGCTTGCAGCTGAAAGGTTGGCGAGCGGGCGCACGCACCCAGGCCTTGTCCTTCTCCCCTCGGCCCGCACGCGCACCCGCGCCGCGATGGCAACCCTTGCCGAGAGCATCGCGCAGGTTCTCCGCGACCACCCTGATGGGCTGAGCGACCGCGAGTTTTGGATCGGCCCGCTGGCAGGTACGTGACGGTCTCGGGCACGAGACGTATTGCGCGAGACCGGCCCCTCAGCGCTTGAGCTGTGCGCCGGTCTGTGTTCCGCGCCGCCGTTGGCCCAGCCGCACCTCAGGCAAACGGGGCCAAGCCGGCGCCCCGTCGACCCGCTCAGAAGCCCAGGCTTCGTCTTTGCTCCAGCGCACGGTCCACGTCCAGGAGGAGGTAGAAGGGAGTCATGACACCACAAGCCGCCCGCCCCACGCCTACTGTCCCTCCGTCGCACAGCGACCTGCTCGGCGCTAATTTCGCCACCCTGGCCACCATCGACCGTGAGGGGCGCCCCCAGCTGACCGAAGTCTGGTTCCTCGCTGAGGATGGCGAGCTGAAGCTCTCCCTCAGTACCGGCCGTCAGAAGACCAAGAATCTGTCGGCCAACCGTGCGTGCTCGTTGTTCTTGCTCGACCTGGCGAACCCGTTCCGCTACCTCGAGGTACGAGGCGACGCCGAGATCGTTCCCGACAGCGACTACGCCTTCGCTGACCGGGTAGGCAAGAAGTACGGGGCCAACCTGCGCGCCTACGACCAGCCCGGAGAGTCCCGGGTCGTCGTGACCGTTCGCCCCCACCGGGTCAATGCCGTGGACATGAGCTCCGGTAGCTGACCGGGCCGGAACGCGGGCTAGGCCCCTCAACAACCCGTCACGTCTCCCTACAGGTCGCGTGCCTGTCGAGCGACCCGCGGCCCCGTTATCACGCGGCCCCGTAATCACGCGGCCCCCGTTATGGTAAGTCACTGCAGCCGGCGGTGTGCGCCCGCTGCCCGCCGCCGCAACCCCGGCTCAACCCGGGCGCATCAGTGGCGCGACTCCCAAGCAGCCTCCTCGCCGGCAATATCGTGGAGCAGGTTGCCGAGGGTGAGGCCGTACTCGTAACTGTGGTAGCCCCATGCCGGGCCGGAACCGACGCCGAAGTTCCCCACCACGTCGTCGTTCACGACGGGCCGGGTGTGGCTACCCCCGGCCAGGCTCGTGACCTGGAGCCAGGTGGCCCCACCCCCTTGTTTGCAACTCGCCGAGTAGAGCCCGGGGTAGGTGACCCAGGGGGTGGCGACGTGTTCCTTGAGCCCTAATTGGCTGGCCGTGAGGAGGTAGGGGGCCAAGTCGGCGGTGCCGCCGGCGAGCGCCGCCGGGTTGGTGCAGGCGACCCGCTGGCCCGCCTTGGCGGTCTGGCCGGACTGGAGGCTCGTGCCTTGGCCGGGCCTGCCGAAAACAGCGTCAGCCGGCGGTTCGGAGGGAAAGGACGAAAAGGCGATCGCGCACCCGGTCTCGGTGCCCGAGGTGCACAAGGGGACCTTGGTGAAGGTGGCACCGACCGTCTTCCCAGAAGGGACCTGGAGGTTGCCGCCGACCAGGACAGCTACGAGGAGGCGGCGCAGCACAGACGGCTCGTGGTCGAGCTGGGCGGAGATGAGGTGGATGAGGACTGCCGAACCCTGCGAGTCCCCGACCAGTACGACCGGCTTGCCCTGGGTATGGGAGAGGAACCAGCCCCAGGCCGGGAGGACGCTCTGGTAGGCGACGTTGAAGGTCGAGGCCATGACCGCCTTGTTGCCGGCGAGGCCTTCCTCCACGCTCCGCAAGGTCTGGGACCGGTAGGCCGGCGCCCACACCTCACAGACCGTAGACAGCGGTGCAGCTTGCTCCCCCGCTATGAACGTCTCCAGCTCGGTCACCGCTAAGCCGGTGTTGGCCGTCTTGGCCAAGCTGTTGGTCGGGAGGACGTAGAAACAGTCGAACTTCGACGCCATCGACGAGCGGGGCCAGGTCGCCGGCTCAAGGGTGCCGGCCGCCGTGACGGCCGTGGCGGTGAGGCTCAAGGCGCAGGGGTCACCCGCCTGGCCGGGCCGGCACACCCAGACGGGCCCCACCTCGTGGCTGGCCGCTTGTCCCGCCACCGCGCTCGTTCCCGCAGGCGGGGCGGCGGAGCACGAGCCCGCCGTCACGAAGGCCACGACGAGGGCGGCACGGAGGGTTCCTGCGAACCGGCGCCGTGGCCGGGCCCGGACTACCGCACAGAACTGGCCGTACCCTCGCACCACTGCATCGTACGCAGCGCGCCGGAGAACGGCGGTTGGAGAATCGAACTTGTGGGGACGGCCCGACGGGCCGACACTGGGAGCCCTCGTTGAGGACTGCGAAAGGACTGCTGGGGCTATGGACGTCAAAGCCGGCGTACTGGCGACCATCGGGGGCACGCCGCTCGTGAAGCTCCGCCGGGTTGTGCCGGCGGGGTGCGCCGAGATCGTCGTAAAGGTGGAGGGCCAGAACCCGACCGGGAGCATGAAGGACCGCATGGCCCAGGCGATGATCGCCAGAGCCGAGGCCGACGGGAGGCTCAAGCCGGGCGGCACGGTCGTCGAGTACACCGGCGGCAGCACTGGCGCCTCGCTCGCCTTGGTTTGCGCGGCCAGGGGGTACCACCTCCGCATCGTCAGCTCGGACGCCTTCAGCGAGGAGAAGCTGGCCCAGATGGCGGCGCTCTCCGGGGGCCGGCCCGGAGCCCACCGCATCGAGGGCATCGGCATTGGCTACCGGCCGCCGATGTGGGACGACGCCCTCCCCGACGAGGTCGTCCCGGTCCCTACTGCCGACGCCGAGGGCATGGCCCGGCGTCTGGCCCGGGAAGAGGGCCTCTTCGCCGGGACGTCCTCGGGTGCCAACGTCCTCGCCGCCATCCAGGTCGGACTACGCCTCGGGAGCGGCGCCAGGATAGCGACCTTGCTAGTCGACTCCGGGCTGAAGTACCTCAGCACCCCCGTTTACCGGCGCTGACCGGTGCGTTCTCGACGCTCTCGCTGGGAGCCTCGGCCAGGCGATTGATTGCTCCCAGTGCCGGAGGAAGGACTCGTACCCCGCTCAACTCACCATGGCGTACTCGGCTGTCGAGGCGTTCACGAGGACCATCCCCTTCGGCCATCTACGTTCAGGTCCCTGTGGGCACGTGCCTTTGGATTATCTTTGAATATTCAAGTTTGAAGCTTTGTTTCGGCGCGAAGTACCCTCAGCACATGCCCAGACCGCGCAGCCCGCACGCGTGGGGCCTTGCGAGCCGCCAGCGCGTCGTGGATGAGCTTGTCCGTCGTGGTTCTCTCACCCAGGCGCAGCTTGCCCGCTTGACCGGCCTCTCGCCAGCCACCATCTCGACCATCGTTCGAGAACTCTCGGATGGCGGCATACTCGCGGCTCCTCGGTCGGCGCCGACAGGTCGCCGTGGGCGCGACGTGCAGATCTCCTCCGAGCTCGGGGTAGTGCTTGGCGTTGACATTGGCCAACGTCACGTACGGGTGGCGCTCGGGAGCCTGGATTACACGATCCTCGCCGAGCTAGGCCACGCCTTGCCCTCCGCGCACTCCCTTGAGGATGACCTCGACCTGGTAGACAACCTGGTCGAGCGGCTCCTGCGGGAGAGCGGCCACCGCAGCGACCACGTACGCGCCATCGGCGTTGGGGTCCCGGCGCCGCTCTACCTCTCCGAGCGACGCTTTGCGACATCGCCACATCTGCCGATGTGGGGCAGCGATGTTGGCAAGATCATCGCCAACCGTCTCGGCCAGGACGTACAGATCGACAACGACGCAAACCTTGGCGCGCTGGGCGAATCTGTGTGGGGAGCTGCCCGGGGAGTCCACAACGCCGTGTACATCAAGATGTCGACCAGCGTTGGCGCTGGGTTGATCATTGACGGCCAGGTAGCCCACGGCGAGCGTGGGACCGCCGGCGAGATCGGCCACATGACCGTCGCTGAGCACGGGCGCCCGTGCTTCTGCGGGGGCCGCGGTTGCCTTATGACGGTCGTCGCTGCCGACGTCCTGCTTGATGAGCTCAAGCACATGCACGGTCCCCTTACGGTGGACCGGATGCTCGAACTGGCACGCGCCGGCGATCGCGGGTGCGTCCGCGTCCTGGAAGACGCCGGGCGGCATATGGGTATCGTGATAGGGACCCTGTGCAACGTGCTCAATCCGGCAAGGGTCCTGCTTGGTGGGCCGCTCGTCGGGGCCGACGGCATCGTCCTCGAAGCCGCCCGCGCCGCGGCACGCCGGCACGCATTGCCCTTCACGCTCGAACAGGTCGAGATCGTCCAAGCAGCCCTTGGTGTGAGCTCGGAGGTTCGCGGCGCCGTGGCGCTGGCCATCCGGGCTGCGGCCCCCGCCCTGTCCCAGATCCTTGACGGCTGAGCCGGGACCGACCTAGCCCGGGCGCCCTTCACATGGCGCTTGCAGGGGCGCACGGTTGACAAGTGCCGAGCTCGACGGCGCCCACCAGGCGCACGAGTCGCCCGTCGCCCGCTAGTTGCAATCCCCTGCTTTTGAACCTATGCTTTGGACAAATGCCTTCTTGTATTCAGAATTGAACAATCAGGAGAGAGGGACTTGTCACCCGCAGAGCGCAAAACTGGCACGTTCCCCGCCACGTTCCTTTGGGGTGCGGCTACGTCCGCTTACCAGATCGAGGGTGCCGCCCACGACGACGGGCGTGGGACCTCGATCTGGGACGTCTTCAGTCACGAACCCGGGCGCACTCACCGGGGCGATACAGGTGACATTGCTTGCGACCACTATCACCGGCTGGAGCCGGACCTCGATCTGATGCGTGACCTCGGCCTGCGTGCCTACCGGTTTTCGATCGCCTGGCCGCGTGTACAGCCCGAGGGGCGGGGTCACCCCAACAAGCTGGGCATTGATTTCTACAGCCGGCTCGTCGACGGGCTCCGGGAGCGCGGCATCGAACCGATGGCGACGTTGTACCACTGGGACCTACCCCAGGCGCTCCAAGACGTCGGTGGCTGGGAGTCGCGGGACACAGCAGCGCGCTTCGCTGAGTACGCCGAGATCGTGGCTAGTGCACTGGGCGACCGTGTCAAACTGTGGGCCACTCTCAACGAGCCGTGGGTCGCTGCTTGGATCGGGTACGGTGTCGGGCTTCACGCACCCGGCATCTCCAGCCTGCGGGCAGCAGCCACGGCGCACCACCACCTCCTGCTCGCCCACGGCACCGCTGTGCAGGCGCTCAGGTCCTGCTTACCGGTCAACCACGAGATCGGGATCGCCCTGAACATGCAGCAAGTGCACCCAGCCAGCGACCACCCCGAGGACCTGGTTGCCGCGAGCATCGTCGACTCGCAGGTGAACCGCTCCTTCGCGGACCCTGTCTTCCGCGGCCGGTACCCCGATGACATAGGGCCGTTCTCGCTGGTGTGGTCCGCGCCCGACGGCCCCGTCCGGAGCGGCGACCTGAGCGTCATCTCATCGCCCGTGGACTTCCTCGGCATCAACTCCTACCACCCACGCACGGTTGCCGCCTCATCACGTCTAAATGGCCAACTGCGGGGCGACGTGCTCGGCAGGAGCGACCCGTCCATGGCTTTCGGTATGGACATCGCCGAGGCTGAGCGACCGGGTGTGCCGAAAACGGCTATCGGCTGGCCCATAGTGCCAGCTGCTCTCACCGAATTGCTGCTCCGCGTGCATCACGACTACGGCGTCCCCCTGTATATCACGGAGAACGGGACGGCCTGCGAGGACTACATGCCCCCAGAGGGGGCTGTGGCCGACGCTGACAGGATCGCCTACCTCGACGGGCACATCCGGGCGGTGGGCGCGGCCATCGCCGCGGGCGCAGATGTGCGTGGCTACTTTGTCTGGAGCCTTTTCGACAACTTCGAGTGGTCATTTGGCTACTCGAAACGCTTCGGCCTGGTTTACGTGGACTTCCCGAGCGGGGCCCGGGCCCCAAAGGCGAGCGCCCATTGGTACCGCGACACCATTCGCGCTGGTGGGCCCATCGACGCCGCTGGTGGCCATGAGAGCGACCTCGCCGGCTCGCACTGAAACCACGGGTTCCCCACGTGACCGGTCCTCTCGGTCAAATGCAGGTGTTATTTCAAGATAAGAAGGAGGAAGGATGCGCAAACGAACCACCCGTGCATCGGTGGCCTTAGGGCTCGCCTTTGCCTTAGCGACGTCTCTTATCTCTACAGGCACGAGCGGCGCCAACGCCGCGACGGGCAGCACGCTGACCTTTGCCAGCCTCGCTGGTACCACAGTGAACTTCGACCCGGCGCAGGGCAGCATCAACGAGAACTACTTCCTTGCGCCGGTCTACGACACCCTGATCAGGGAAAGCACGACGGCGACGTTCTCCCCGGACCTCGCCACCGCGTGGAGCTACGTCAACCCTGTCACGTTCACCATGACGCTGAGGACCGGGGTCAAGTTCGAGGATGGCACCGCGTTCGACGCTGCTGCCGTGGAGGCCAACCTGATGCACGTGAAGGGGGGCAAGGGGCCCTTGGCCACCGAGCTCGCTGACCTCCGATCGGTCACCGTTGTCAACTCCAACACGGTCACGCTGCACCTGAGCCAGCCATACCCCTCGCTGCCGACCGTGCTTGCTTCGGTATCGGGGATGATGGCGAGCCCGAACGTGCTCGGCAGCTCGACCCTGGCGACGACGCCCGACGGGACGGGGCCGTACACCTTGGACGCGGCCGCATCGATCAGCAACGACACCTACACGTACCAAAAGAAGAGCGACTATTGGAACAGCGCGGCTTACCCCTACCAGACTCTCGTTGTCAAGGAGATGGAGCCGGCAGCGACGGTGAACGCGCTTGAAGCGGGCCAGCTCACTGCCGCCGAGTTCGGCGACGCGACGAGCATCTCGCGGATCAAGGAGGCAGGTATCGCCTTCACGGGCGGGCCGTACAACGTGTGGACACTGTTCCTGCTCGACCGAGCGGGGACGCTGGTACCGGCGTTGAAGAGCGTCCTGGTGCGCCAGGCGCTCAACTTTGCCATCAACCGTGCCGCAATCGTAAAGGCGGTTCAGCTCGGCCTAGGCAAGCCCACCACTCAACTCCTGAAGCCGGGTGACGAGGGGTACTCGGCAGCGCTCAATAGCGCCTACCCGTACAACCCGGCGAAGGCAAAGCAGTTGCTGGCGCAGGCTGGCTACGCAAAGGGCTTCACCGTTTCTGTTGTGAGCATCTCGCCTTTCGATACGGCAACCCAAGCGCTCGCCGGCTACTACAGCGCAATTGGCGTCACCCTCAAGATCGTGGACGTCCCGCCAGCCGAGTACATCTCGAGCATCGTCGGAGGCAAGTACCCGACCGCGCTCCTGCCGTACGGTGTAGTTGATTCTTTCTACGACTTTGGCCAGTTCGCGACGCCGAACGCTGGCTTCAACCCCTTCCACTCGAGCGACCCGGTCGTGAACAAGCTCTATAGTGAGGCGGCGAGCGCGTCCAATGCCCAACGTCCGGCGCTCCTCGAGCAAGTCAATGCCCGTTTGGTCAGCCAGGCATGGTTTGTGCCCATGTTCAGCGATACGTTTGGCATCGCGTACACAAAGGCGGTAAAGGGGATCCAATGGGTCGACCTCCGTCCTCCTCTGTTCTACAACTGGGCGCCCACCTCCTAGGAACGTGCCGCTGAAGGGAGGAGATGCTCGTGTTCCGCGTGGTAGGCAGGCGGCTGATCGTCGCTATCCCGCTTATCTTCGTGGTCGCGAGTATCTCTTTCCTCTTTGTCTTGATCACCCCGGGCAGCCCGGCGAGCATCATCCTCGGGACTCAAGCCACTCCGCAAGGGATCAAGCAGATCAACCATGAACTCGGCCTTGACAAGCCGGTACTGACCCAATACCTGCATTACCTCAGTCAGCTGGCGCACTTTACGCTGGGGCACTCAGTCCTTAACAACCAGTCCGTCATGAGCCTGCTAGTACCGAGGCTCCAGGTGACACTGTCCGAAGCCGTCCTGGCCACCGTCGTCTCGGCCGTCATCGGCATGTGGTGGGGCACTCTTGCGGCGACGCGTCGCGGCTGGGTCGACCGGGTGATGACCCCCATCTCAGGACTGGGACTGGCCATGCCGAGCTTCTGGTTGGGCACCATCCTTGTCCTCCTGTTCGCTATTCGCTCCCACGTCCTGCCGGCGACGGGCTACGTGGCGGTCCAAACCTCACCGCTCCAGTGGGCCAGGCACCTCGTGTTGCCGGTCCTAGCCTTGTCCCTCCCGCTGGTGGCGGCGATCACGCGCCAGACCAGGACGCAGATGATGGTCGAACTGGAGAAGGACTACGTCAGGGCCTTGCGGGCGGCGGGCGTACCACGATGGTCAATTGTGTGGCGCCACGCCCTTCGGAACGCATCGATCCCAGTTGTCACCACACTGGGGCTCCAGTTCGTCGGTGTCCTCGGCGGTGCCGTCATCGTCGAGCAAGTCTTTTCGCTCCCGGGCCTCGGCAGCCTGGTCCTCCAAGCGACCACGACGCACGACATCCCGGTGGTGCAGGGTGTCGTCGTGGCCAGCGCGGTGATCGTCATGGCGGTCAACGTCCTCCTCGACGTGGTGCTGATCGCCTTGAGCCCGAAAATGCGCCGGCGATGAGCCAGGCGGTCGTTCCCCTGGCACCGGTGCAGGGCCCACCGGGCACCGAGCAAGCAGGCCGGACCGGCGCCCCGAGCACGTTGCGCCGCTTTGTGCGGAGCCCGCTGGCTATCGCCTCGCTCATTTGGCTCTTCGGCGTGGTAATGCTCAGCTTCCTCGCCCCATTGATCTCCCAGGACCCGCTGCGCCAGAACTTGAACGATCTCGGAGCCGGCCCGAGCCTGGGCCACCTCCTTGGTACGGACGAGCTCGGCAGGGATGTCCTGTCCCGGATCCTGCACGGGGGCGCCGGTGCCATCGAGGGGACGGCAATTTGCGTAGCGGTCGCGGCCGCGCTGGGGGTGACGGCCGGGCTCTTCGCCGGTTTCGTGGGCGGCACGATGGAAACGGTCGGCTCCTTTTTCTCCGATGTCCTGCAGACCATGCCAGCGGTGATCGTTATCCTGCTCGCGCTCTCGCTGTTCGGCAGCAACCTCAACGTCGGGATGGTCGTCCTCGGGATCCTGCTGTCGGCGAGCTTTTACCACCTGGCTCGCACGACGACCAAAGCGGTCCGGAGAGAGCTCTTCGTGGACGCCGCCACCGTGGCGGGGCTGACGCGCCGGCGCATTATCTGGGTGCATATCCTGCCCAACATCCGCCGTTCAATCGTCGTCCTGGCGACGGTTACCGCCGCAGTCGCGTTGCTGCTGGAGGCGGGCCTCAGCTTCCTCGGCCAAGGACCGCCACCTCCTGCACCGGAATGGGGCTCCATGGTGCAGGATGCCGCGCAGGAACTTTTCACCTACCCCTGGCTCATCTTCCCGACCGGTGGCATCATCATCCTCACCGCGCTCGCCTTCAACCTCGTTGGTGACGCACTGAACGACGCCTCGGGCGCCACGGCGCCGGCCCAGGCATTTGCCCGCCAGCCACGCCGAGCGGTCGGGCTTCGAGGTGGGGCTGAAGTTGTGCCGAGCGAAGTTGATTTGCTCGAGGTCGAGGGACTGTCGGTCGCCTTTCCGGGGCGGGACAGTCCCCAAGTAGTTGTGGACGGTGTGGACCTCGGCCTCCGGGCGGGGGAAACGCTTGCTCTGGTTGGCGAGTCCGGCTCCGGTAAGACCATCACGGCGTTGGCAATAATGGGCCTACTGCCGCCCGGTGGCAGCATTCTCGCCGGGCACGTCCGCTATATGGGCCGTGAAATGGTCGGGCTCGGAGAACCGGAGCTGGCACGGATCCGTGGTACGCAGATCGCGTTGATCTCCCAGGAGCCCACCACCGCGCTTGACCCCTCGTTCACCGTCGGGAGCCTGATCCGCGAACCGCTGCGTAGGCACCAGTCGCTCGATCGCGCCACGGCCGGTCGCCGAGCCCTGGAGCTGCTTGAGCTTGTGGGCATCCCCCGGGCGCCCAAAGTGGCGCGTAGCTACCCGCACGAACTCTCTGGAGGCATGGCCCAACGGGTGGCGATCGCGATCGCCCTTGCCGGGCGACCGCGGTTGTTGATCGCCGACGAGCCGACCACCGCTCTCGACGTCACGGTGCAAGCGGAGATCCTGGACCTGCTGCGGGACCTCCAGGCGCAAACGGGCGTAGCGCTCCTGCTGGTGACCCATGACTGGGGCGTCGTGGCCGACGTCGCCACACGCGTCGCTGTTATGTACGCCGGCCAGATTGTGGAGCAGGCACCGGCTGGACCAGTGTTCGGCAAGCCGTTGCATCCCTACTCGAGTGCGCTCTTGAAGTCGACGCCGCGCAATGCGCGACCAGGTGAGGCGCTGCCCACGATCCCAGGTTCGGTCCCACTGCCCTCCGAGTGGCCCATGGGGTGCCGGTTCCAGAACCGTTGCCCCTACGCCACCGAAGCTTGCACCGCTGGCCCGGTGCCGCTCATGGCACCAGTGCCGGGCCGCTTGAGCCGCTGCGTCAGGACTGAAGTCTTGGCTGGGGTGCGCGGGTGACCCCGCTCCTGGAGGTGTCCGAACTTGTCGTCGAGTTCAAGCCAAGGGGCTGGCACAGGGAGCCTTTCAGGGCTGTCGACAACGTGACGTTCGATATCGAGGCAGCCGAGACGGTCGCGTTGGTTGGCGAATCCGGGTCGGGTAAGTCGACCATCGGCCGGGCGGTGCTTGGCCTTGTCAAAGCACGGGCGGGGACGGTCCGCTATGACGGGGCCGACATAGCCCATGCGCCGCGGCGTGCACGCCGGCTGCTGGCGTCCGATCTGCAGGTCATTTTCCAGGACCCCTACAGTTCGCTGGATCCGTTGCGCACGGTCGGCCAAAGTGTGGGAGAGCCCTTGACGGCGCGACGCAGGCACTCTCGGGCGACGGTGCGGGAACCGGTTGAGAAGTTGCTCGGGGGCGTTGGCCTGCCACGGGGGTCCAGCGAACGCTACCCCGGGGCGTTCTCGGGCGGCCAGAGGCAACGCATCGCAATCGCCCGCGCTCTCACCGTCGAGCCGCGCGTGCTTGTTTGCGACGAGCCGATCAGCGCGCTCGACCTCTCGACGCAAGCTCAAGTGCTGAACCTCTTGCGGGATCTTCAGGCAGGACTCAGTGTCGCCTACCTCTTCATCGCCCACAACCTCGACGTCGTCCGCCACCTCTCGCACCGCGTGGTCGTGCTCTACCACGGGCGCATCATGGAGGCCGGGCCCGCGAGCGACGTCTGCGAGGACCCTTGGCACCCCTATTCACGTGCGCTTTGGGCCGCGTCCCCGGTTGCCGACCCAGCCCAGCAGGCCGCCCGGCGCACGAGGCGGGCCTCCGTCGTAAAGGCGACTACGACGGCCTCGAGCGCGGCACCGAAGGTCGGGTGCCCGTTTACGCCGCGGTGCCCCCATGCCGTGGAGATCTGCCATGAAGTACGGCCGTTGAACAGCGGAATTGATCGCCGGGCGGTCGCATGCCACCTCTTCGACCCCACCTCGGGCCACCCCATGGCCGAAAAGGGTGGGCCGAGCTCACTAAAACAACCCATCCTCGAAAGGACTGACACATGACTACCGACAGCGACGTCCGTCAGGGCGCTGCAACCCAAGGTGCTGCGACGCAAATGGTTACTGCGCTCTGCTCCGGGGACGTAGACGCCATCCGCAAGCTCTTCGCCGCACCAGCTGACATAGACGACCCCTTCTCCGGTCACCAAGTGGACGGCGGTTTCGAGCACATGGTCCGCAACTGGAGGCCGGTCCAGGGAGCAGAAGTCGTCGGCCTCGAGACGACGTCCTCCACCTCGTCGGGCAACTTCAGCGCGACGGAGGTCACCGTCCGGCTGCGGCGAGACGGGTCGCTGGTCTCCCTGCCGGTGGTGGTCGTGTCCGAGCTTGGCCCCGACGGCAAGATGGTGAAGGCGCGGCTGTATTACCGGCGGGCTTGGATCGACTCCCTGCAACATCATCGGTGGCCGATCTGCGGGGAACGGCCCAGCGCCAACTTCAGTCCTGTCATCGCCGCCTACCAAAAGGCTCTCGCCGAAGGTGACGTTGAAGGGATGATGGCGACCTTTGGGCCGAACTTCCACTTTGACGGGCACGGCCAGTCGAAGGACCTGAACGACGGCTTGGGAATGGGTCGTTACGACCGCGATGAGACTCGCGCCGCGCTTACGCAAATGTTTGCCATCGGCGGGCAAGGCGCGAACCTCGAGCACCTGAACGTTATCGACGATGGGAAGACAACGGTGCTCGAGTTCAACCTTCATCAGGGAGTACCTGAAGATCCCCAGGTCCGCGCCCACGCGGGCGTGGCCTGCTACGAGCTTGGCGACGACGGGCTGCTCATCGAGGCGCGCGTGTATGACGAAGCGTGGTGACGCGTCCGGGTTGGGGTGGCAGGGGTGTTGGGACCGGGCGTACCTGGCCCCTGGCGTCACGCCGTGGTACCAGGACATGGGAACAGCTCCTCAAGAGGACCAGAACGCAAGGAGGCCCGGCTAAGTGGCCGACGACAAAACGATTGAGGCGTTGCAAGACAAGGCACTTGAAATGAGGAAGAACCTTCTAAGGCTTTCTCACGATGGGGGGTGGCTGCACATCGGGGGCGACCTGTCGTTGACCGACATCATGACCGTTGTCTTCCAGTACCTCCTTCACGTAGACCCCGCGTGCCCCAACTGGGAAGGGCGCGACCGGTTCGTACTGAGCAAGGGCCATGGTGCGGGAGCCCTCTATATGGCTATGGCAGCCCGTGGTTATTTCGATAAAGAAGAGGTCTTTGCCACTTATGGGAGGCTTGGCTCCCGTTTCGGCATGCACCCGTGCCGTGACCACGTCCCGGGCGTCGAGGCTTCGACCGGCTCCCTCGGTCACGGGTTGCCCATCGCCGTCGGCCTGGCCTTGTCGGCGAAGCGGCGAAAGCGCACGCACCGCGTTGTCGCTGTAGTGGGCGACGGCGAGTGCGATGAGGGGACAGTCTGGGAAGCTGCTATGGCCGCCGCCCACTATGGGCTCGGCAACCTGGTGGTGTTCGTGGATAAGAACGGTCTGTCGATGGACGGCTTCACACGCGACATCATGAACGTCGACCCCTTGGACAGCAAGTTCGCTTCGTTCAATTGGAGTGCCGTCAACGTCGATGGGCATGACATCCGAGCTCTGACCGAAGTTGTCGATGCACTCCCGGGTACCGCCAGCTCGAAGCCGACGGCTGTCATCGCGCGGACAACGAAGGGCAAGGGGGTCGAGTTCATGGAGAACAAGTACAAGTGGCACGCGGGCACGGTTGACGAAGAGACTCTTCAAGAGTGTTACGCGCGCCTTGATGCCCAACGCGACTACGAGAGGGCGTTGCTACGATGAGCGGCGCCAGTCTGGACTTCAGCGAGATCTTGAAGTCGCCGCGCGAGGTCTATGGGAAAAAGCTGGCTGAGCTCGCTGCGGAGCGGGCAGACATCGTCGTGCTCACGGCCGACCTGTTGATGTCGAACAAGTTCGCCGAGTTCCAGGAGGTGTACCCGGAGCGGTCGTTCAACGTCGGTATCGCCGAGGCCAACATGATGGGCATAGCTGCCGGGTTGGCGCTCGACGGTTGGACGCCGTTCGTGTCAACGTTCGCGGCGTTCGCCTCAATGCGTGCCTGCGAACAGGTACGGACCGACATTGCCTACCCGAACCTGCCGGTAAAGATCATCGCCACTATGGGCGGCTTGAGCGGCGGGACTGCCGGGCCCACGCACAGCGGGATTGAGGACCTGTCGATCATGCGGGGGATGCCGAACATGACGGTGATCGCCCCTGGCGACCCGTTGCAGCTGTCTCAGTTCGTCGAAGCTGCCTTGGCCGTGGCCGGGCCGGTGTACATCCGGCTCGGGCGTGGCGATGACCCGGTCATTTATCACGATCAAGAGATCGTCATCGGCAAGGCGATTGAGATCCTGGAAGGCTCGGACGTCTCGATCGTCGCGTGCGGGACGGTGTTGCGCGACGTACTCGAAGCCCAACGGGTTTTGGAAGGAGAGGGCATCAGCGCAGGCGTGCTCGATGTGCATACGGTGAAGCCGATCGACGCGGGGGCCATCGTGACCGCGGCCCGCCGCAGTGGTCGCGTCCTCACCGTGGAAGACCACCTGGTCACAGGAGGCCTCGGTAGCGCGGTCGCCGAAGTCCTAGTCGAGTCGGGGACAGTTTGCAGGTTCAAACGCCTGGGCGTCCCCGACGTATTCCCCATCATCGGTGAGCCTAAGGACCTCTTCCATCACTACGGCTATGACGCGATTGGTATATGTGCTGCTGCCCGCCAACTTCTGGCGGTTTAGCGGCCCCCGGCTGGCCAAGTGGCGACAGCCCTGAAACGACAGGAGGCGATTGACAATGAGGGCAGCGATTACCACCCCGCGCCATGAGCTGGAGGTCATCGACATAGACGACCCCCACGTCGGCGAACACCAACTGCTGCTGCGGGTCGAGTGGGCCGGGATCTGCGGTAGCGACCTCCATCTCGTGGAGGTCGTAGGGCCCGGAGTGGTCCTGGGCCACGAGTTCGTGGGCACCGTCCAGAGCGTCGGTGCCGGTGTAGAGGGTTTCGTCATCGGCGACCGTGCCTGCGCGGTGCCGGCGCTGGGCTGTAGCCAGTGCCTGGCCTGCCTGTCCGGTGACCCGGTGCATTGCGCGGGCGGTGTGCGGGTGGTGGGCAACGAGGCTCGAGGTGCATTCGCCGAGTACGTGGTAGTCAGCGCCCTTCAGGCGGTGCGGGTGCCCGATGAAGTGCGCACTGATGTCGCCGCGCTTGTGGAACCGCTCGCCATAGGGGTGAAGGTGCTCGGGCGCGCTCGCCTGCAGGCAGACGAGCGTCTTTTGGTGATCGGCGCCGGCCCGATCGGGCTTGCCGTCGTACTCTGGGCCCGGCAACAGGGTGTCGGGGACATCCTGGTGAGTGAACCGGTCGCGTCGCGCCGCGAGCTGGCACTCGAGATGGGGGCCACCGCGGCGACAGATCCTGCGACCGAGACGCTGGTCGATGCCTCCCAGCGGGAGCTTGGGAGGCTCCCAGAGGTGGTGATCGAGTGCGCTGGGTTGCCGGGCCTTCTCGATGCCGCGGTCCAAGCCGTCGCTCCGTTCGGCCGGCTCGTCGTGGCCGGGTTGCACCTCAAGCGGGAAGAGTTCTACCGCTTTGACGCCCTCATGAAAGAGATCACGATGGAGTTCCCCAACTTTGCCGTAAAACAGGGCTTCCGCCACAGCCTGAGGCTGCTCAGTCAAAACAGAGTCGATCCTCGGCCTCTCGTGACGCACCGTATCCAGCTCGATGCCTTGCCCGAGATGTTCCACGCATTGCGCACTCCGAACAACTTCGGCAAAGTGCTTGTCTCTCCCTCAAGGCCCATTCCCCGAGATGAATGAGCCCTGCAGTTTGCACCTCGCCTCGTCGGCGGCCGGAGCCGCGCCAGGACAAGGCGCCGGGCCGGCGGGCTGTTGAGGGCAACTGGGTTCCAAGCCGTCGAGTGGCACAGGCCTTACGCCTTCATGCTGGTCCCATGGTGCTCGTCTTCATTGCCCTCCAGCGACGGTTTGTCCAGGGGCTCACTGCCGGGAGCCTAGTTGGCTAGCCTGGCTGGATTGCCTGGACGGGTAGTCGTTGTGGGATCGATGAACGAGGACGAGGTCGTCGTACTGGACGAACCGCTCCGCCGTGGTGGCACGCTCCTGGCCAGGGAGCTGCTCACCGCAAACGGTGGCAAAGGCCTAAACCAGGCGGTCGCGGCGGCGGTCACGGGTGCCCCATGTGCTCTCATTGGCCGGGTGGGTACCGACGCGGCGGGGGAAAGAGTGCTCGATGCGGCGCGCCGTGCGGGAGTGGACGTCGGAGGGGTGCGCCGCTCGGTCGACCGGCCGACGGGCCGGGCCATCGTCTTCGTCGAGCCGGACGGCGAAAGTACGATCGCCGTGGTCACAGGGGCCAACGGTGCGCTGCGACCCGAGGACCTGCCTCAGTTCTATGCCAGTGACGTCGTCCTGGCCCAACTTGAGGTCCCCGTGGCGACGGTCCGCGCTGCTTTCGGTGCTGCCCGTAAGGCGGGGGCACGTTCGGTGCTGTCGTTGTCGCCACTCGTGCCCGGGGCCCGGGAGTTGGTGCCCATGGCCGACCTCCTAGTGTGCAACCGGGGCGAAGCGGCGAGCATGCTCGGACGGGCTCTGGACGACGACCCCACAGCGTTGGCGAAGGGCCTGCTCGCGATGGGGGTGACGACCGCAGTGGTCACCCTGGGCGCCGACGGTGCCGTCCTCGCCAACGCGACCGGTGCTTCCGAGTTCCCCGCTGTCCAGCCGCGCGTCGTGCGCGACACCACTGGTGCCGGCGATGCCTTCCTGGGAGCTCTCACGGCGGCCCTAGCGATGGGTTTACCGGTTGAGGCATCCATTCAGAAGGGGCTTCTGGCTGGGGCTCGGGCGGTCGAGGACTTGGGGGCCCAGCGGATATCTCAGTGAGCCAAAGGGCCGGGCCCAATGTCCAGTCGAGCTGTGATGAGCGTTCCACATCGCACACCTGACCAGGACGGCGTCATTGACGACTGGGCCGCCGCCGTCAGCACGGCCGGCAGTGGAGCACCCGTGCCGGTCCCCGGTGCCGTGCTCGCCGCCCCATGCCATGAGCGTGCGGCGGGCCCATCTTGCGCACCAAGGCGCTGGCGACGCATGCTTACGTGCTGGGCCCGAGGCCCAGCTGGAGGTAGCCGACGTGGTACCGGGCGGTTGTAGCTGTACCGGGCAGTGGCCGGACCTGCCAGCACGACGTCGTCCCCCCTGCCTTGGCGTTGTCGGTGGCCGTGGCGCCCTCATGGCGGCAGCGGGTGGCAGTCCCCTAATCCCTTTGGCGAGGTCATGACCGCAGCCAACGTCGTCCCCGGAGGTGTGAGTTGACTCGTGCTTGGCAGGTACGCAAGGTCCGCAGAACTCGTCTATGGAAGTGCCTCGTTTGCATCGTGTCGATGGTCGCTCTCCTCCTTGGGCCGGTGGTGGCCCTGGGGCCGGTGGCGCCCGCCAACGCGGCGACAATGATCTCGCCAACCGGGTTCTGGGATTGCGAGGCGTACATCGCCGACTGGGGCCCAACGTACCCGGCCGACAAGGCCCCGGGAGGCCCCTTCCTCAACGCCACCACGATCACGTCGTTCGACCCGGCCACAGGGGCCTACTCGGGCACCGACAGGGCCTGGGGCATAGGCCTGGAGACAGTGACGGGGACATTCAACACCAACGACGGCACAGAGGCATGGACGACCATCGGTCCCCATGCGGTCGTCCACGGCCAGGCGAAGGTGACGGTCAACCCGGACGGGACCATTACCACGAGCGGCACCTGGAGCAATACGATCGGCCAGACTGGCACGGTAGGTTGCTCGCTCAAAGATTCCGTACTGCGCGGGACGGTGGAGAAGGTCTCGTGCGGGGCTGGCGAGACGTCGTGCCCTGTCCCGCCGGTCCCGGTGCCTGATGTGAAAATAACCGTCGCCGGGCCGGAGAGCGCCTCGGTGACAACCGGCGACGACGGCGACTACACGATGTACCTCCAGCCGGGGACCTACACCGTCACGCCAAGAACGCCGGGCCGCGAGGTCATGCCCACCTCGCGCCGCGTCGACCTGACGGCCAGCAAGGGGGACGTCGACTTCCAAACCTTCGACACCGCCCTCTCGGTGACCGACGTGACGCGCGGCACGAGCGCGTCCTCCGCCGATGTCCGCGTCGAGCTTCACGACTTCTGGACCGACGCATCGGGTTGTGACCCGAGCGCGTCCTATCACTTCGACGATCCCGGGCTCACCTCGGCGAAGCAGGTGAGCCCCTGCAAGTACGAGCTGACGTTCGACGACCCCGGGACGGGCATCTACCACGTCACCTTCAAGGCGACCGACCGGTTGGGGTACGTGACCCCGGTATCGGTCGACCAGTTCGGCAGGACGGTCAGCGGGAAGTTCGGCCTGGTCATCGACAGCTGTTCGGAACCCGCAGACGATGTCCCCGACGTCGACGCGTTGCTCAATGCGGACGACGACACCTGCGATGTCACGGTCGGCGATTGGGACACCGACGCGGCGGGCGTGGCGGACAAGGTCATCGCAGGCATGGAGGGCTCACCCAGCCTTGAGACCGACCCGGTCCCGGTCGAGTCGGTCGACCCGTCGGACTTCCCCAGCAGGGCCTTGGTCCTTCAAGCCACGGGCTGGGTGCCCATCGGGACAGGCTGGCCGCCCGGGGTATCGGAGGAGGCGGCGTCCTGGCCGAAGCAATACTCTGTTGGTGCCGGTGACGCGGTTGCGCTCGTCCGCGAAGTGACGATCCCAGGTCTCCCCAAATCTTGGGGCGGTGCCTGTGACCCCTGGATGAAGCATCTAGAAAACGAAAATGACTGCAAACACGTGGACCTTGACGACAGCGCACCAGCCACTGTCATCTCGGCGCACGGCCTCTGGTTCGTCACCAACGGGCTGGTGCGCGTCCCCGCAGGAGACCAGATCACAACTTTCGTCCCGATCGGGACCAAGATGCTCGGCGGCGACGACTATGGCCTTGGGATCGATGTCGATACCGGCAACGTCTACGGCGACGACACCAAGTACCTCCACGTCTACACCCCCGGTCAGCTGATGCCGGATTTCACGTTCGTTCCTTTCGACGGCATCCAGGGCAAGCACGTCCTGAGCCCGGAAAGCCCGATCACGCTCAACAATCTCATCAACCTCATCAGGGCCGGCCGCGTCACTGGCGCCGACGACCACGGGCCCGGCGAGGGGAAGATCTGGATCGCGACCTGTGCGCAGGTCTTCATCCCGGACGGGTATACGCTGGGGCGGGCGCTGACGCACCTACCTGTCCATTGGCCCGGCAGCAACGAAGCCGTCGGGTATGCCAACGTGGCCCTGACGAGCCTCGGGACCCTGGTGGTGCGGTAGCGGGCGCAAACCCCTGACCAGTCCCCAGACTGCGGGTCAGGGCCGCGGCCGACCAGGTGGAGCGCCTGGTTCCCTGGGCCGGACGGTGGGCCGAGCGCACCTGGGCCGTCGAGAACGCCTCGGGGCTCGGCTACTTGATGGCCCAGCAGCTGGTGGCCCATGTCGACCGCCAAGGCGACGATGGCGTCGTCGCCGCTGCCTGAGCCGAGGCGCCGCTTGAAGTCAGAGGCACCGGGCAGCGGGCTCATCCAAGAGCGTCGCGCGGCAGTCAGGGTTCGCTGTTCAGTCAGAACATGGCGACTTCGTTGGCGGCCGGGCCCCGCTTGACCAACAAGGCGCAGGCTGCTGCAGCCAGGATGGCAATGGAGGCGATCAGGAAAGCGGCGTCCAGGCCGTTCATGAAGGTGGAATGGGCGATGCTTGTCACCGCCGCAGCCACTGGGCCGGTCATGCCAGGGGAGACGGGCGCTACGCCGACCGAGACCAGGGACTTGGACTCGGCCAACTGCGGGCCGACCAGGGCCCCGAGATGAGCGGCCGCCCAACGCAAAGGCAGGAGGTGGCCGACCTTGGCCGACATGACCGCGCCCAGCACGGAGGTGCCGAGAGCACCCCCTACTTGCATCGCCGTCGTGCTCATGCCGCCGGCGACACCAGCCAGTTCCACCGGCGCGTTGCCGACGATAACGTCCGCTGTGCCGACCATGACGGGGCTCAGTCCCAAGCCGATGAGCACGAACCACATGATGACGTCGTTGGGGCCCGAGGCCGCCGTGACCCGGGAGAGGCCGAACAGCCCGACGGCGGCTATGGCCAGGCCGACTGCCATCGGGAAGCGGGGGCCAAACTTGCTGATCGCCAGGGCGGCCAGCGGCGACCCGAAGATCAGGGTCCCGGTGAGGGGCACGAGCCGCACCCCGGTCATGACCGGGCCCAGGCCGTGCACGTCCTGCATGAAGAACGTCATGAAGAACATCGACCCGACCAACCCGAATATCAGCAGCACGGTCAGTGCCGTGCCGACCGTCAGCGACACGGACCGGAACAGGCGCAACGGCAGGAGGGGTTGCGCGGCCCGGGACTCGCAAAAGGCGAACAGCGCCAGAGCAACGGCGGAGCCGGCGAAGGCCCCGATCGTGCGGCCGCTCCCCCAGCCGTAGCTGGAGGCCTTTATCAGCGCCCAGACCAGCAGGAAGAGGCCGGCGGACAACGTGGCGACGCCGGCGTAGTCGAAGCTCTGGGCCGCGGGCGAAGGTGGCGTCTCCTTGACGAAGGGGACGGCCATGGCCAGTGCGGCCGCCCCGACGACCAGGTTGACGTAGAAGCACGACTCCCAGTTGACGTGCTGGACGAGAAGGCCGCCGATGATAGGGCCGGCGGCCGTCGAAGCGCCGATGACGCTGGCCCAGATCCCCAGGGCGGAGCTCAACTTGTCGGCCGGGAACGTCTGGCGGAGCAGGGCCAGGGCGGTCGGCATGAGCATGGCGCCGAAGACGCCTTGGGCGACCCGGAAAGCGATGACCAGGCCGATGCTCTTGGCGGTGCTGCCGGACACCCCGATGGCCGCCGAGAACAGGGCAAAGCCGATCATGCCGGTCACGAAGACCTTCTTGTGGCCGAAGCGGTCGCCGACTTTCCCGATGGTGATCAGGACCACGGCCAGGGCTAGGAGGTAGCCGTTGCTGAGCCACTGGATGTCCGCCAGCGAGGCGTGCAGGTGGGACTGGATCGTCGGGTTGGCCACGGCGACGATCGTGCCGTCCAGGGACACCATCATCACCCCGAGCGCCACGGCTACCAGCGTCAGGACGGGGTTGCCGCGCAGGCCCAAACGCCCTCCTCGGTGATGGTCCAGCTCTTGGCCTACGGGGCTGATGGTGTTCTGCACCCGGCACTTCCTTTCTCTGCAGCCGCTGGGGGAGCCGGTCCGTCTATGGCCCGTCACCCCAAGATATGTCATAGTCTGACAAATAGCAAATCCTGGCTTATGCTAGGTCATGACTTTTTCCCCTGCTACGATAGGGCCATGGCACAGCCATCCCTGGCCACCACGGGCCGGCAGGAGCCGGACCGGCACGCGCCCCTCGACGAGCCGGTGAGCGACGAGCGCCGTAGAGGGCGCAAGAAGCGGCAAACGCGCGACGCCCTCATCGATGCCGCGCTCGACCTGTTCGCGGCCCAGGGTTACGAGCGCACGGCGGTCCACGAGATCACCGACCTGGTCGACGTGGCCGAGCGCACCTTCTACCGCCATTTCGCCAACAAGGAAGACCTGGCCCTCTTCTTCGTCAAGCAGGAGAGGGACTACTTCGTCCGAGCCTTGGCCGCCAGGCCCCTCGACGAAGGCCCGCTCTTGGCGGTGCGCAATGCTTTCCGTCTCACCTTGGAGCAGCTCGGGGCCGACACCCAGGAACGCCACGGGGAGCCGAGGTACCTGGCCATCGTCAGGCTCATAGATTCCACGCCGGCTCTGCTTGCGGCGACCATGCGCTACGCATATGACAACAGCGAGGCATCGGTCAAAGTGCTTGCCGAGCGGGAAGGCCTTGACCCTGCCACCGACCGGCGCCCCTGGCTGCTTATGGCCGTCTACGCAGCCATTGTGGCCCTGGTCCACCACGACTGGCGCATGGCCGGTCGCGGAGATGTGGGTTCGATGCTCGCTTCGTTCGATGCTTACGCTGACCAGCTCCGGCCGACAGTGGCTGGCCGATGGAGGAGTGGCCCCACAGGGAAAGAAGTCCCGAGGCCAGGTGACAGCCTTGGCGGTCGCTGTTGACCCCCGCCTGGCTCCGTGCCTTGGGCCCTGATGGTCAACGCACTAAGCGTTTCGGTGGTGCCAGGCCGAGGCTCCTCGCAAGGCTTTAGCGGGGTGGCGGTGCGCCGGCCCGCAGGTCAGCTCTGGGGTGCCTTCGCGCACTATGAGCTCGGTTGCGAGCTCGACCCGACGTACGACGGTTCGGCCACTCTCAGCGCCAGACCTTGCCTACGTGGAGCTCCCAGTTGAGGGCCCCGAGCACCTCGATGACTTGATCCCTGACGCTCGCAACGCGCCGGGCTTCTGGAGCCTCCTGCGCCAGGGCGCACCGGGCATCCTCGAGTCAGCTCATCTTCAAGACGCCGGTGAGGGCCGCCCCTGCAAGGGCCGCGATCGACCACCCGGCGAACATGGCCACCACGTCGACATCGTCAACGACCTGGCCCATTGCAGTGCCCGTATCGACTGTCCAGTTGTCGCGCTGATGAAGGTTGACCACGGGCACCACGACATCCAGGCTGTAGAGGAAGGCGTTTGGGCACAAGTAGACTTTTGGCTGGCAGTGGGCGCTCTGCAGGTGTGTGGCGCCCACCGGCGGGTTGACAGCCACCAGCTCGTTATGGCGGATGGCGTAGTACGAGAGACCGGTGACGAGAGCTAGGAGGAAGGCCACGTATGGCACCAACCTCAGGGGCTCGTGGCCGTAGCCGGTCGTCACCCGGAGCAGCCATTTCCAGGATTTGTTGGCTGGCGGCTCGGTCTTCAGACGGGCGTTCTGGCCGGCAACTGTCAACTTGCGGGCGTCGACGTCCCGCCCCGACGCCAAGTACACCTTTGCCGCTTGTTGCCATGGCTGGGCGCTGTACTTGCTAGCCATGCGCAGCCACTGGGCCCGGTGCTGCCACGTCTCGCTGTCCGGCAGGCGCGCGTAGACAAACCCGTCGATCCTCAACGGCCCGGACCATTGCGCCTCCTGGTCGGTCAGCGGGCCGACGGTGGCGTCGCGCAGGTCCACACCGCCGGCTAGCTCTGCCTTCTCCAAATCGAGCTGCCCCGTCACGTGGCTGTCGCACAACTCGACCAAGCCCGCGGCGTAGAACGCCCGGCTCGTCTCGCCGTTCAGGTACATAGGCCCCGTGACGGACAGGCCAGCGGCAGCGAGAGCTAGGCCCTTGGCCCCAAAGCGCGACGAAGTGGCGTTCAACTGCCCGCCGACCTTGGCCTCCCGGAGGCAAACCGTCCCTGCCACGTCGCACTTGTTGAGGAACAAGGCCCCCCCTATGCGGGAATTCGCAGCACTGAGCGAGATCGCGCCACCCGCTTCCCATGGCCCGGGCGCGGTCAGGTCCAGTTCGGTTGCGTTGAGCTCCCCCTCGATATCGGCGCCGTCCAAACGCACGGACCCTTGTATGGAGCCATGCACAGTCAGGAGGCGGCCCACGGACAGCTTCATGGCCGTGAACGCCGCTCCCCCAGGAACCTGCACTTGCTGGTCAACACGCAGTTCGCCTCTGATGCTGGCACCTGACAGGGCCAGCTGGCCATGGATCGAGGGACCCCCGCCCTCATCGCCTTCCACAGGGCTGGCTGGCCCAGGCTCACCCGACGCGCCCTGGCTATGGTCGATGAACATGCTCCCGTCGACTTGGAGCCGACCACCCGCGATGGCGGGTTGACCCCCGTAACTCCAGGCCCGTAGGTCCGTGGCCACCACCGCCCCGTGGACAACCGCCCCGGTCAGGTCGATGCCACTACGGAAAAAGGCCCCAGTCATGTCGAGGTCCTCTTCGACCCTGGCCCCAGCCAGGTTCAGACGGCCCTGGAACTCACAACCACCGACCAGGCTGATGGACCTGATCCGGGCTTCCACCAGGGACAGGTTGACGCCAGTGAAGCGGCACCGCCGGAAGCCCAGGTCGGACGGGAAGTCGAGGGCGGTCAGCACTAGGTCACCGCTCACCAACGCATTGTCGATCCGCACCCCTCGCGGCGGCTGCGCACAGGCCAGTTCGGACAGCACCGTGGCGAGCACTCGGCCAGGCACCTCGCGACCCCCGAGGTCCACCCAACCGGCCCCCGGTGCCGCCTCACCCAGGTGCCGCCTAACCTCGTCCAGCCCCAGCGGAGCCATCGCACACCTCCCGACTCGAAGGAAGCCTAAGCCTCACGGGCAAGGCGGTGCCGAAGCGGCGAGGCGCAGATGCTCGTGTCCGGCAGGGACGCCGACGTTGGCTCGCCTGTGGGACCGCCACGGACAAATACGTGGCTTACTGGGGCAACTCACCGTGGTACGGGCCTCGGCGGCCTCGAAGGTCTGGCCGGCAGTCGTGGTCGTCCAGGCGTCGACCTCCAAGTGCTTGAAGCCAGCCGCGGCACAGCCGCACCAAGCTGTCGGCGGCGTTGCGCCCGCAGGAGGACGCCCTCCCGTGCCGGTTGGATAGGACCTTCGGCCCTCACTGAGACGTGGGCTCCCTGCTAAGTTTATGACTGTCGGTCAGTCATGAATTGGCAGGGAGGTCGTAGTGGCTCGCACCAGCACACCAGGACGGCGGGAGGCGTTGCTTGCCGCAGGAGAGCAAGTCTTTGCAGCCCGAGGGGCGGACAGGGCCACCGTCGAGGAGGTCACCAGCGCGGCCGGTATGGCCAAGGGCACGTTCTACCTGTACTTCCGCTCGAAGACCGATCTGTTGTGCGCCCTCCGCCAGCGTTTTGCTCAGGAACTCGCCGACGCAGTCGCCCCGCAACCCGGGCCCGACGGACAGCCCGACTGGCCTTCCGTCGCGCGCGAACGACTGACGGCCGCCGCTGACGCTTTCTTCGTGAACAGCCAGCGCCACGAGGTTCTGTTCCACGACGAGCGGATCGAGGGCCCCGGCGCTGACCGGGTGGACTGGTCCGAGGCCACGGTCCGGGCGCTGGCCGACCTGGTCCAGCGCGGCACGGCGGCCGGTGCCTTCCGGGTCGGGGACCCCGAGCTCACCGCGGTAGCGTTGTTCCACGGCCTCTACGGCTTGTTCCACTACGGCCTCCACTGCTCCGCCAGCCCCGATCGCGAACGAGCCCTCCGGGTTGCCTGGGAGTTCGTCTCTCGCACCCTGGGGATAGCGGGACCTTCACTCAGAGCGAACGCGCGGCCGCCCGCCACAGCGACGCCCGCCCGGCGGCCCCGGCCATGAGCGCCGACAGCCCGCCCGGGCTCAAGCCCGCCGCCGGCCGAGGCGTTCCCGCCCCCCAGCCCGAGCAGCAGGGCCGTCACCGCTCGGTCGTGCTCGCGGTCGTGCTTTTGGCCGTCCTCGTCGTCTCGATGGACAACTCGATCCTCTACGTGGCGCTGAAGACCCTCGCCGAACCGGCGCCGACAGGCCTTGGAGCCAACCAGGGCCAGCTCCAGTGGGCTGTCGACGCCTATACGCTAGCCTACGCCGGCCTCCTGTTGACCGCAGGGGTGCTCGGTAACCGCGGCTGGCACAAGCGCCTGCTGCTCGCCGGCCTCGCCAGTTTCGCCGCCTTCTCGACGTTGTCGGCGTTCTGCAAGCACCCTGCCGAGCTCATTGCCTGTCGCGCCGCCATGGGCTTCGCCGCCGCTTTTATCATGCCCGCCACCTTGGCCATCGTGACCAGGGCCTTTCCTGGCGAGGCCCGCGTGCGCGCCATCGGCATCTGGTCCGCGGTGGTGGGCGCCGCTCTGGCCATAGGCCCGCTCGTTGCGGGGGCACTGCTCGAGCGGTTCTGGTGGGGGTCGGTGTTCTTGGTGAACGTCCCCGTAGTCGCCATGGCGGTCCCGACCATATGGTCCTTCGTTCCCGAGCTCGCGGAGGCAGAGCGGCGCCGCCTCGACCCGGTCGGCATCACCCTCGCCGGGGCTGGACTGCTCGGGTTTGTCTACGGCGTGATCCGAGCCGGCGACCTCGGCTCCTGGGCCGTTCCCGAGGTGTACCTGCCGATCGCCGCTGGCCTGGTCCTCTTGGGCAGCTTCGCCGTCCTCGAGCGAAGGGCTAGCGAGCCCGCCCTCGACGTGCGTTACTTCGCCGACCGGGGCTTTAGCTCATCGGTCTTAGCGCTCGGCGCGCTGTTCTTCGCCCTTTTCGGTGGCACCTTCGTTATGACCTTCTACCTCCAAAGCGTCCGGGGCTACAGCGCGCTGCGCGCCGGTGCGTGCATCCTGCCCCTGGCCGGGGCGATGATCGCCTTCGCGCCCAACGCACCTGCCCTGGTGCGCCGGTTCGGGGCAAGGTCGGTCAGCACGGCTGGAATGCTGGCGGTGGCCACCGCCCTGGCCGGGCTGGCCAGCTTGCAACGCTCGACCGGCATCTGGTTCTTCGAGGTGGTGCTTTTCGTCTTCGGTGCTGGCATGGCCCACGTCCTGCCGCCGACGACGGCCCGGATCGTCGCCACGCTGCCCGAGGGCCAGGCCGGCACCAGTTCGGCCGTCAACAACACCTTCCGCCAGGTCGGTGGCGCCATCGGCATCGCCGTGCTCGGATCGGTACTGGCCAGCACTTACCGCTCCCGGGTCGCTCCGGAAGTAGGGGCGTTGCCACCTTCAGTGCGGGCACCCGCGGAGTCGTCAGTCACAGCCACCCTGCAAGCACTGCACGCTGCGGGCCACAGTGCCCAGCGTCTTGTGCTACCCGTCCAAGACGCTTTCATGCGCGCAATGCACATCACCTGGCTCGTAGCCACGGGCGCAATGCTTGTCGCAGCGTTCTCCATGTTCTTCATGTCACGTCCGGCAGCGACGAGCAGCAGCCACGCCAAGGGTTGAACGTTTCGGGGCGGCCCATGTCGAAGGCGCTCCGGTCCGCTGACACCAGCTAATGCCCAGTTCTGCCCAGCACCAGGGCCGACACGGCGTATGGCGGCGGTCGCGCCCGGGGCCCGGCCATAGCATTGCCTCTGCTCAGTCGCGCCGAAACTGGCCGTACCTGGCCGTTTACACGCTGACTAGACCACGATCGTGATATCGAGGCGAGCTGCTAGCAAGTACAGCCGTTCGAGGCCATCAGGATAAAAGAAGGGGTCAGGCGGGCCGTCTGGGTGCAGTTCGCGGCGGGCGAGACCGCCGGGCCGGTCATCTCTTTTCTCGAACAACATGATCGCCGGCTCGCCCAGCGCCTGGCGCGACGGCCAATAAAGGCCGTCAGCCTCGGGCGCCGCGTGCCACAAAGCATCGGCCCACTGGCGCGTGGCCGGGTAGTCCGTCCGCCCCGGCACGACGAGCTCTTCCCGGGTCGTGCCAAGGGCGGCGAGGCCCTCCTCGTCGAGGTCGACCAGCACTAACTCTCGCTCGCAGGCCAGGCTCGACCAGACCCAGGCTTCGTAGGGGCCGAGGAAGACCTGCCGAGGGCGCTCCTCGTGCCCACCAGCGTCCCTGGTGGGCACGGTGTGGAACACGGTCTCCGACCCAGCAGCCTCAAGCGAGCCAGCGCCGTAGAGCACCCCCTGCACCCGGCCCTTCGGCATGATCGTCGACCAGCGAGTGTCGGCGTCCTCTCGGCGGTCGAACTCCGTTGAACCGAAGATGGACGAGTGGGCACGCACGATCCTCTGCCCCGCCGGCCAGGCACGCAGCAGCGGGGCTAGCGCGGTGCCCGGCGGCCTAACGGCCAAGGGTACGGGCGTCTAGTTCGGCCGCTGCCAGTACCGCAGTGCCGTCCTCGGACAGGACATCGGCGGGAGCTCGCCAACCAAGGGCGTCAGTTGCCGTAGCCCACCAAATGGCGGTCGCCCAGGGGGAGAGGCCCAGCCCTTTCAAAATGCCAAGTACCCGGGCCACCACCGGTCTCGGTTGGCCGAATTGGTCGAACTGGAACACCGGGTACAGAGCCTGCCCGCCAACCGGCACGCCGAAGATCCGTCCTGCGCTCGCCCAACGGGAGGCCTGTGCTCTCCGGTTCGTCGACCTCGAGCCGGACCTATCGGCTATTTGCGCAGCGTCCAACATCTCGTACCGGGACACGAACTGGTAGCGCAGCTCCGCATTGCGGCGCGCCTGCTCGGTGAGCTCGCTGGTGGGGACCCGTGTCACAGGGGGCATGAGCTTGGCAATAAGAACTTCCATCTCGTCGCCAAGGGGGACCTCGATCGCCTGCGGCTCCTCCTGCTTCAGCCGCTGGGCAGCGTCGTCCGGGACTACTAGCAATCGCATCAGTTCTCCTGACGAACAGTACAGTTATAGATCTGTCATCAGTGTACCACGGACCGCCTCGTTGAGAGGCCACGAGCCGAGTTGCACCGACAAGTGCACCGAGCGCTGGGCCCTGCTCTACATCGAACGGTGGCTAAAAGCCCCCATGTAGATGCCGGACGGGGCCCTTGCACCACGGGGGAAAGGGGCCCCACAGGGGTCTCCAGTTTCGCCCGTCTTGGCCAACCTGTTCATGCACTATGCGTTCGACCCGTGGATGGCCCGGGAGTTCCCGGGCTCCCCGTGGGAACGCTACGCTGACGACATTGTCGCTCATTGTGACAACGGGCAACAGGCCCAAAAACTGCGTGGCGCTATTGCTGACCGGCTCAAGTCCCTCGGTCTTGAGCTGCACCCCGAGAAGGCCAAGGTCGCCTAACCGACGGATCAGGGTGGGTCTGGGACGACCATCACTCATGTCGTCGTTGCAAAGCCGGGAATGAACAGCCCTCGTTTGGGCCGCGGTTGCCGTGAAAGCCTCGGGCTTTTGCCGACCGGGGCGGCTCACTTGAACCAGCGCGTATTTGGTTGTAGTTTCGCGCCCGCGAACTTGCACCCGGTCCCCTCCGGAAAAGGGGCTCCGGAAGTTCGGTAATAGGTACGGGCCGACTTAGGTCGGGCGTGCTGCTGGTATTCCTCCTCGCGACTTTGAAGGCGATCGGAGAGGACCATGACGAGTTTGTCGCAGGTTGCCCGGGGACCATCGTCGCGGGTGACGCATCGCTGCACCGCCGTGCTGGCCGGGTGCTGCCTGCTCTTTTCCTGCCTGTCGGGAGCGGCGCCGCTTTCGGCACACGCCCAACAGACTGCGGCCGTGCACCTCGCGAGCCTCGCGCACGTACCCCGAGCCGCTCCGTCGCTGGGGCCCGCACCTTACAAACGTGGCGGCTGGGGATGCGCTTACTACGAAGAGGCGTGCAATGCACTGAGCACGAGCTGGCTTGGCGACATCACGGTGACCCCGAAGATCGTCCATGTCGGCGACGTCCTGACGGCACACGTCACGTTGCACGCCTCACCGAAAGACACCTGGGTGGGCACCTGGGAAGTCAACGACCTCGCGCCCGGCGAAGCTGGTGCCATGCCGCAGGTGAAAGTGATCGCAGGGTGTGGCGCAAAACAGAACTCCTGCGCTTGGAAGGTCACGAACATCGCCGAGCCTGGTTGGGTCGTCGTCACCGTCGGCTTCGATAACCCCATCGGCCCGGCCCAGTCGCAGGACTTCTACGGGGTAGTCGGCAAGGGCGTGCACGTGCTGGACGGTTTCGTGCGTGATGGCGGCGCTGATGGTGGCACCGGGATGGCCGGCGTGACCATCACCATCGCACGCAACCAGGTCACCTACGATGCCGTGACGGACGGCAACGGTTTCTACAACGCTCTGTTACCGGCTCACGTCTGGGGTGTCTTCCCGCTGACGGACGGTCTTCAGCACCCTGATGACGTGACCTTTTCTCCCGGCAGCCGCACCGTCGACCTGGCGACGGACCAGACGGCCAACTTCACGCTCGACCCGTGCGGCAAAGGCCATGGTTGCGCGGCGGCCTACAACTGGGAGATGCCCGCCCGCTACGGGCTGCGCAATGCGAACGGCCTGGTCGATTACCCAAGCGCGGCCAGCGACCAGGCGTCTGGGGCGTACCAGGTCGTGCCGAGCAGCTGGCCGGTCACCTTCACCATCTTGCCCATGGACTGCCCCAAGGACCCGAGCACGGAGCAGTGGGACTGGCAGATAGAGGAGCTGTCCCATGCCGGCGAGGGGCCGCTGGTGACCGATAACGGCCCCTTCACAGCCGTCACAGGCAAGCCATGCCAGTTCACCCACGCGTTCCCCGAAGAGGGTATCTACGAGGTGAAGCTCACCACGCTAAGGCAGGTCAAGGCCGGGGAGTACGCCTACGCCGGCTTTGATGTCCGGCAAGTTTGGGTGAAGGACTGGCTCATCGTGGGCTTGGGCGACGACTTCGCGTCAGGTGCCGGGTCCGCGGACCAACCGGGGCCCAAACCGAAGTGGGAGTACGCGGCGTGCCAGCGCTCGGCCGACTCGTTCGAGGCACTGGTTGCCAAGAAGGTCGAGGACTACGACACGGACACCTCGGTGACGTTCCTGCAGCTTGCCTGCGCGGGCGCCACGGTTTGGTCGACCAAAGGCGCCGTGATCGGCGGTGAGATCCCGGGCGGCACCTCGCTGTCGCTCGAGCAGCAACTGGACGACATGAAAAGCGACATCGGCACCCGGCCGGTGGACGCCCTCTTGGTGAGCGTCGGGGCGGACGACATCGACTACTGGCAGATCGTCAGCTTCTGCGCGGAGAAGGCCTGGGCCCAGTACGACCCGCTCCAAGGAGAGCCTGTCAAGCCCCAGTTCTCGAAGAACTGCCAGTACGAGCCCTACCCTGAGGGGAGCACGAGTGACCTCGACGACTTCCTCCACAACGGCCTGTACACGACGCTGAAGGACGATTACGCGCGGCTCAACGGCTACCTGCGAACGGACGGCATCCCGGCCGACCGGGTCTTCCTCGTCGAGTACCCGGACCCCACGACGGGCAGCGACGGGCTCAGCTGCCCGATGGACTTCTCCGGCACCGTGCCCGGCTCGCTGCTCCACTCGAACTTCACGATGCCGGGCTTCACCGATGCCGAATCGGTGTGGCTGTCCTTGTACGTCATTGAAGGCATCAACGACCAGGCGCGCATCGCCGCCGAGAACTACGGCTGGCACTACGTGGGCGGCGTCGCCAAGGGGTTCAGGGGGCACGGCTATTGTGCACCCCAGGACCAGCGCTGGATCACGACGCTGGAGGGCTCCATCGCCGGGGAAGGCACCATGAACGGCGTGCTGCACCCCAACCTCGCCGGCAACGGGTTTATGGCCGACCTGGTGTCCAAGGCAGTGCTGCAAGACGACCTCTACCCCGGTGGCGAGGAGCGGTCGCACTAGGCGGAGTGGTCGAACGACGAGCGCCAGGTGGCTCGACCGGTACCGGGCCCATCACCGCCGAGCATGTTTCGTCGGCGGTGTGCCGGCCGCTGCGAGCCAAGGCCGGTTCTCCCGTCCTCGGCTCAGACCCGGATGACAGCAACCCCTGGGATGGAGCCGTAGTCACGGTCCTGGGTGACGACCGGGATCTCCTCCACGATCGCGGTGGCCGCCACGAGCGCGTCGAGGACGGGCGCCCGGCGGCCGGCGTGGCGCAGGGCGGCGACGGTCCGGCCGAACTGGCGAGCGACTTCGGCGTCGATCGGCAAGGCGTCCCAAGTCGACTCGACGGCCGAGAGCGTCGCCACGCGTGCCGGGCGATCGGCGTCGTTGGCCATAAGCACGCCGAGGGTCAGTTCGGCCAACGTCACGACCGAGACCTCGGTCTCGGTCACCCCCTCCATCTGGCCGAGGGGTCGTCCAGACTCCCTGGCGATGAAGAACGAGGTGTCGAGCAAGGCCCTCATAGGTCGTCGGTCGTGTCGGCCAGCAGCCCCCGCAGGTCCGCGAGGAGCCGATGGTCCGCACCGTGACGGGACGCGACGGCAAGCGCCTCGGCCACTGGTACGACCCTGCGCCTGCGTAGCGGCACGATCTCGGCGACCGGCCGCCGGTCGACCGTGACGGTCAACCGTTCACCAGCCTCGACCCGCCGGAGCGCTTCGCTGACGGAGTTCCGCAGGTCTCGAACGGATATGGAACTGCCCATGGGCTCAAGTGTAGCACATGTGGCTACAGGTGCTCGGCTTGTGCCCTTGACTGACAGGTCGAATTATATGTGCGCCCAATCTGTGTTGTACCGCAAGCTGAATTGCCCTGGTTCGATGCGGCGAGTTCCGTCTGATTGCCAGATTCCTCTTGTAACTCCAGGCTTCTCAGGCGACGCATAACAGATTCTCGGTACGGTCCTTCCCGCGTCACGCTTCGGCCAGTCAGGAGCCAAGCCGCTCACGGGAACCTTGGTGGGGACGACAGCCCCTGAGCCAGCAGGTCGTAGAAGCCCTTCAGGTCAAGGCGCCGCGAAGCATCGTCGCCTGCAAGGCAGGAAACGTACTCCATCGGTTGGGCCGTGCCTCCCCTGTACACGTCTGACTGGCTCTTGCAGTCCGCACTGCGGTACGTCACCCAAGAGCGCTGGGCAGCGACGAGGTCGCTACGGCCGGAGCCGCCCAGGAGGCCCCACAAGACGGTGATGTCAGCGTTCAGCAGCTTGTCCGCCGCCAGCACGTCCTTCTCGGCACACCCGTCAAGGCCGATCTGGGTCTGCTGGTTACACGGCAGCACCGACCCGAGCCGCTCTGTGACCAGCGGTGGCCCAGGCGGGCTGGCAGTCCTGGTGGCGTCCCGGGGTGGCCCCGAGGCTTGAGCCGAGACCGCGAGAAGGGCAACGCCGGCGAGCACCGTCACGGCCAAGGCGGTTGCAAAACCCCCTCGTTTGGCACTACTTCTGGAGGAGGACATGATTTCCATACTCCCTGGTTAGGGGAAGAGGTTGCGCTCACCCACTCTGATCGCGAAGGACAAGGACGAAACCCTGTCCTGGGGGACCGGCCAGGCGCCTGCGTGATAGCCGCACACAGAGCCGTCGCCGAGGTGAGCCTCGCCTTCGCCACCCGGAGAACCTAAGTCCATCAGGCGCTCCTCGTCCGAGGCAGCTTCGCTCAGGTACCCCGCAGGCCCGTGAACAGGTCGTCCTCGGGTGTGGGGCTGTTGGTCGGGTCGCGCAGGCGTATGAACTCCTCCCAGCCGAACATCTCGGTGAAATCGGGAAACGGTATGCGCAGGAAGAAGATGTTGTCCTGCTGACTGGCGTGCGTCGCCAGGGCATCGAGTTTCGCGGTCGCGTGCTGTCGGCAATCGATGCTCGCAGCCACGTCCTCGTCGGGCGAGCCGAACCTGTCGACGTCGAAGCTGGGCGGCTCGAGGCCCGCCTGCTCCATCCGTTCAGCGAACAGGGGGAGCCGCGACCGGCGTACCGTCGGGCAGTAAAGCTTGGCCGGTAGGCCGGTCAGGTCCAAGGCGGCGAGCGTGATGCGGTGCGCCTGGATGTGGTCCGGGTGGCCATAGAAACCGAAATCGTCGTAGGTCACGACAACGTGGGGCCGGTAGCGCTCCATGAGGCCGGCGAGCGGGCGCGCCGCCTCGTCGACGGCCATCCCCCAGAACGCCCCTGGCGCGTCGTTGCTCGGCCAGCCCATCATCCCCGAGTCGTGGTAGCCCAACAACTCGAGATGGTCCACGCCCAGGATCCGGCAGCTGTTGTCGAGCTCCCGGCGGCGGAGGTCGACCACGGCGCTTTCGTCGTGGCCGTCATCGCCGGGTTTCCCACCGCTCGGTGAATCCCCGAGCTCCCCGTTCGTGCACGTCACAAGCACCGTCCTTACGCCTTCGGCCGAGTACTTCGCGAGGATCCCTCCTGTCGTGGACGCCTCGTCGTCCGGGTGCGCGTGGACTGCCATCAGCGTCAGGGGTTCTCCAGTCCTGCTCAATGCGACCATCCCGCTCCAGTCTCGTTGCCAGTGCCTGCAGGTTACCGGCGGGCGTCTCAACTGAGGCGCAGCGTCATGATGCGCCGCAGTGCTGGCTGGCGGGAAGGAGGAATGAAAACCTCCACCGCGACACTTGGCAATCGGGGCCCTTTCGTCCGGCGCAAGTGGGCCCGCGGACAAGTGGCACCACCCTCGGCTCGGTCCGTCGCCGCCCCGGGACCCAGGCGACGTCCCAGAGAACTTGGGATCGTTCTGGCGTCGCCATTGGGTGCCCGCAACGCTGCTCGTGGCCGCCACCGCCACAGTCGTTCGGGCTCGCTCGCCACGTCTTTGGTGATCTGAGCCGCCAGCGCCGACAGGGACATTCTGCGTGGCTACCACTAGGCGCTGTTACCCGTCGAGGTAGAGGCGAGTGGTGCGGCCTTGGACATCCTGCACCGCCGCCGCCGCACGGGGCACCTCGGCCTAGTGTGGCTGGCGCGCCGAGCAGGCCGAGCAGCCCCGGCCGACCAGCTTGGGCCAAGTGGTGCCGTGGGGACACCGAGGAGAGGGCGACGAATGATCCGTGACGCGGTCCCAGAAGACCTGGAGGACCTGGTCAGGCTGGTGCATGAGCTTGCCCGCTACGAGCGTGCTGACGAGCCTGTCGAGGTGACGGTGGACGGCCTCCGTCACCTCCTTTTCGGTCCTGAGCCGAAGGTGTTCGCGCTAGTGGCCGAGTCGGATGAAGCGGTGGTGGGCATGGCGATCTACTTCCTGTCCTTCTCCACGTGGACGGGCCGGCACGGCTTGTACCTGGAGGATCTCTTCGTCGAGCCCACGCACCGCTCGAGGGGGATCGGCCGATCGCTCATCACGGCGCTCGGGACCCGGGCAGCCGAGCTCGGCTGCGCACGCCTCGAATGGGCGGTGCTCAACTGGAACGAGCCGGCCATCAGCTTTTATCGTTCTCTGGGCGCCCTCCCGATGGACGAATGGACGACCTACCGGCTGTCGGGCCAGGCGCTCGCCGATCTCGCCGGCCCGGCTCAGCACCGCGCCACGTCCCCCTTTCCCTCGAGCCTCTAGACGACCGACTCAGCGATCTGTCGGGCGTGATGCGGTTCGCCCGCGGAGGATCGCTCTGGCGGTATAGTGGTCATGCGCCCACTATAGTGGGCGGGCGCCCATTTGCAAGCCGAGCCGAGAGGGATAGCGCTGCCGACCGGAGTCCACCTACCCAATGCGCGAGAGCTGTTGTTCGGCGCCGCCGAACGCGTACTGCGTCGAGATGGCGTGAGCGGGCTCACTAGTCGGGCCGTCACCGAAGAGGCGGGTGTGGCGAAAGGCGTGATGCATCGCCACTTCGCCGACTTCGATGCCTTCCTTGCCGAGCTCATCCTCGATCGGGCTGCCCAGCTCGGCGCTGCGGCGAGCGACGCTGCCGGCACCGGCACCGTTGTCGACAACCTCACCGAGGCGCTCACGGCGGTGTTCACGCCCCTCGCGGTCGCAACGGTCGCGCTGGTCATCACGCGCGACGGTGTGCGTGACCGTCTGCGCGACGCGGGGTCGGCACGCTTCCCGCTGATCGCGGGGGCGTCCGCAATGGTCACCGCCTACCTGACTGAAGAGCAGGCGTTGGGTCGCGTCGCGGCCACCGCCGACATTCCGACGCTCTCCCACATGCTCATCGGTTCAGTCCACCTGCTCTTCACCGACCGGGAAAGCGGCCCGCCGGATGCCGCGGAGCTGTACAGGGTCGTCGCGACCGTCTTGGACAGCGCCATAGTGAATAATCGGCGCCCCCCAAGGCGCTCCGTCCGCCGAGAGCACCCGAGCGAATAATCGGCGATCACGAGCACTTCGCCGGCAGGATCCTCGTTGAAGCGGCCGAGTACAGAATATCCCGACGTGCCTTCGATAATCTGGACGCGCGTTAGGTATGTGCGCGGTCAGGAAGCCCGCGATAAATAGCCGTCTGCTCTGGCGCGTGCCCCGGTTGTCGGGAGACTCCGAAGTCGGCGCGATACGGAACATTCTGCGCCCCGCTCGGTCGGTGCCCATGTTGGCAGGTTGCTCGTCCAGCCTCTCCTGTATGGGACCGGCTCCGGGTGACACCAGCACGACTAGCATCCCCGGTGTGAGGAAGCCGCCACTGGCCCGCAGCGGGCGCGGGCACGCCTCGCATTGATGCGGGGCATGGCGCTGGACGCGGTCGTACTCGGGGCCGCCGGCATAGACACGTGCGTTTTCGTGCAGGGCGGCGACGTAGACCTCGAGACCGACGGCAGTTTCAGCGAGAACCTCGATTATGTGGGCCAAGCCGGCGGCTTTTGCAGCCGTGCCTTTGCCCGCCTCGGCTACAAGACGGGCTTCATCGGCTATGTCGGCGACGACTACCACGGCGACTTCCTGACCAGAGAGCTGGCACGCGACGGCATCGAGCTGACTGTCTTCCGGGACCCCAGAGGCACGCGCCGTAGCGTGAACCTGATGTTGCCCGACGGGCGCCGCCACTACTTCTTCGACGGCAAGGGCAGCATGGATGTCCAGCCGGACACGAGCGCCTGCCGTGCCATGCTGGCACGCTCTCGCCTGGCGCATTTCAGTATCGAAAACTGGTGCCGGTACCTGCTGGAGCCCGCCGGGGAGCTGGGTGTGACCGTCTCGTGCGACTTGCAGGATCTCCCGGCGCTGGGAGATCCGTACCGCCGCGACTTCATCGAAGCGGCTGACATCTTGTTCTTCTCCGCAGCAAGGCTCGATGACCCGGTCCCAACGGTGCGTGAATGCCTCCGTGCCCGTCCTGACCAGGTCGTTGTCGTGGGAAGGGGTCCCGAGGGCTGTGCGGTCGGCGCCGCAGGTGATGTCCAGCTGTTCCCTCCGGTCGACTTGCCACTACCTCTCCTGGATACCAACGGCGCGGGCGACGCCCTGGCGGTCGGGTTCCTGGCCAGCTACGTTCTGGACGGGTTGGAGCTGACCGAGTCGGTGCGGCGGGGACAGGCCGCTGCGCGTTACGCCTGCACCCAAAAGGCCAGCACATCAAGCCTGGTGTCGCGCTCGCAGCTCGATTTCCTTGCTCCGCAGCTTCGCTCGACCTGAAAACGGGCCCGGTCTGGGCGCAGAGGCCAAGGCGGCGTGCGACGCGCTCGAGCCGTTCGTCGACGACCTCCACCTTGCTTGGCAGGCCTACCTCACATCGGCGGGCTTCCCAAGAGCCGTGGCGGAGCACCGCCGCAGCGCGGCGAGGTAAGCGATGCTTTCCTTTCCGACCTGGCGGCGTGGTTGCACCGCGACGTGGGCCCCGACGTCGGTGAGGGCTCCGTGCCCAAGCTGCTCTCGGAGGTCGAACGTCGGTGCTCCTCGCCGCTCCGCCGGTTACGGGGCGCGTACGAGGCCCCCGATTACTGCGGCCTACTACTACGGGGCAGCCCTTGGCCGCGCTTCCTGACAGCGGCGACACCGCCAGAGGGCAGCGCCGTGGGCTACGCCAATGCACCCTTTGTTACCTGACGCCGCCAGCGGGCACGAAGATCGACCTCGCCAAGGTCGACCTGCCCGGGTACCGCTAGCAACGAGGTCGACTAATTTCGCATCTACGTGCAGGCCATCCGCCTGGTGTGTCTGCCGCCCAGACAACCGGGGCATTGTGCTGCGTCGACAATCTGGACGCTCATTCTGCACTTTGATAATGGCTAAAGTCCCTGGGATCGATGCACGAATAGCCGTCGATCGGTCGCGCATTCCCAATCCCCATCCCTACGCCCGCGGTCGCTCAGATGGATTGTTCGGTTCCCCATGGGCATGGGCCAGAGCGAGAGCTACTGCCATCGTTTAGCCAACTGACCTCCAGTGACCTTCGCCCCTAACAAGCCCGTAGCGGCTGTTCTATCGTCAGCCGCGCAGGTGTTCCTCGCTCTAAAAGGAGGGCAGCACATGGGCGCGTCCAGCACCATCAGCGCGGGTGACACCGCGTTCGTACTCGTCTCTGCAGCGCTCGTGATGGTGATGACCCCGGGCCTGGCGTTCTTCTACGGCGGGCTGGTCCGGCGCAAGAACGTGCTCGCCATCATGATGCAGAGCTTCATCTCCATGGGCGTCGTCACGGTCATCTGGGTCCTAGTCGGCTACTCGCTGGCGTTCTCGGGCAACCTCGGGGGGGTCATCGGCAACCTATCGTGGGTTGGGCTCCGCCACGTCGGCATGGCCCCGGGCCCGTGGGCGAAGACGATACCAGCGCTTGCTCACTTCTCCTTCCAGGAGATGTTCGCCATCATCACGCCGGCGCTCATCACGGGGGCGTTCGCCGACCGGGTTAAGTTCAAGAGCTACCTCAAGTTCCTGGTGGCGTGGAGCCTGCTCGTCTACGTCCCGATCGTCCATTGGATCTGGGGCGGCGGTTTCCTCGCCAAGTGGGGAGTGCTCGACTTTGCCGGCGGGATGGTCGTCCACGCCAGCGCCGGCTTCGCCGCTCTGGCCTCAGTATGGATCGTGGGGGCCAGGAGGTTCGCCCCCGGTGAGAAGGCCGCCCCCAGCAACGTGGCGTTCGTCGGCCTAGGGATGGGCCTGTTGTGGTTCGGCTGGTTCGGGTTCAACGCCGGGTCGGCACTAGGTGCCAACGGAATTGCCGCGCAGGCTTTCGTCAACACTGACATTGCTGCGTCGGTCGCCATGTGCACCTGGCTGCTTGTCGGCTGGTGGCGGTCGGGGAAGCCCAGCGCAATCGGGGCCTTCACGGGCGCCGTCGCTGGACTAGCCTGCGTCACGCCCTGTGCCGGCTACGTGCCCACCTGGGCCGCGTTCGTGATCGGGTTCGCGGCCGGGTGCATGTGCTACGCCGCCGTCAGCCTCCGTGACCGCATGAAGTGGGACGACGCCCTCGACGTGTGGGCTGCGCACGGGGTCGGAGGGCTCCTGGGGACGATCCTGTTGGGCGCTTTTGCCTACGTGTCGGTCAACGCCGCCGGCGCCGACGGCCTGTTCGCAGGCAACGCCAGCTTCTTTGGCAAGCAGATCGCCGCCGCCCTGCTCGTGTCCGCTTATTCCTTTGGTATGACATGGCTGATCCTCAAGGTCCTCAACCGGTACGAGCCCGTCCGGGTCCCCGACGAGATCGAGACCGCCGGCCTCGATACTGACTTCGAGGAACAGGCGATCTATCCGTCCTAGGCTTGAGCCCCCAGCGTCGTCGGCGCGTCCCGAGAAGACGAGGCACCCGGCCATCAGCACGTACCACGCGCCATTGGGGACCTGTGCCTTGAATGGGGGTGCGAGCTGGCTTAGTGGCTGCTCCTTTGACATGGAGCGGGACACCCCGAAGGTCGGCGGTACCACTTGAGGCATAACCGGCAATTATGTGACCCCTGGCTATTTTGGAGCGGCCAAGATGTGCGCGCGCGAATCGGCGATCACGAAAGCCGTGCCGAAGAGCTGACAGCGTCCGGCCTTCGGCACAGATTGTCAGAGTGCGCCTCGTTAATATGGGCGTTGGTTCTGGAGTACCCTTGCGCCGGAATTCCCCAGATTTTCAACGCCAAATCCGTCGATAAGTACGGATTTGCCCTTGTGAGTGCTTGGTTTCTGTCCGCCCCGATCAGGGTGATCTGTCACGGCGGGGCGTACCCGCCTCCCACCAGTCCGGCTCGTCGTGCTGATCACGGAAGTACGTGAGCGACCGAGCCGCTCGGAGCCACTGCCCGCCAGTTGAGCCGCAGAACTTCCAAAGCTCACTCGCCGAGCGCTGGTAGTGGTGGATCAGACCGTCGAGTTCGAACTCGTCGATCTCGCCGTTGTCGAGCTGGGCAAAGCCGCTGCGTACTCGCTCCAAAAGCGCGCGTAGCTCGCTCTGGTGGTACGCGGCTATCAGTTCGCGAGCCGCGCGGCGTTCCACCTTCTCGTCGAGCCGGTCCTCGGAGCCGGGCATGTTGTGGACGATAACGCGATCAGACGACGTGCGACTCGGTTTGGTGCTGGCACGCGCCATCACTCCGCTTGTCAGCCCGGGCACGGGCTGCGCGGCCCTCAGGCCGGCTGCACCCTTTCACGTAACCAGGCAGCCAGCCAGTCTTCGTCCGCCTCATGCGCCGCCACCGCCAGCATGGCCGCCTCTGCTTGGTCCACGTCCGGCTGACCGGGCGCCCAAGTGAGCCCGTTGAGGTCCAAGAACATCACGAGCGAGGCCCACGCCGCCCGCCTGTTGCCGTCCGGGAGCGGGTGGTTCCAGGCCAGACGACAGGTGAGCACAGCGGCCTTGTCGACTAGGTCCGGGTAGAAGTCGTGCTCAGCGAACCCGGCGGCTGGGGCGTGAAGGGCCGAGTCCGCAAGCTCTGTACGGCTGGCCTTGGCCAAGGTGGCAGTGTCGGTACCTGTCACCTGCTCGGCCAGCCACAAGTACTCCGCGAGGCTCAGGTACCTGGTCACCTCGCAAGGCGCTCTATGAGCTCCTTGTCCCTCTCCAAGAGCCTGCGTGCACGCGCAGTGAAGTCATCGTCGGACCGGACGCGCTCGATCTCGCCGGCGAGGGACTCCAAGATCAGCGCGTTCATGCTTATACCTCGGACCCGGGCGACCGCTTCCGCCTGGTCCGCGAGCTGGTCTGGGATCCTCACCGTCGTCTGCCGAGTCATAAGGTCATAGTATCGCGATGCTATGACGCAAGAACAATGCTTTTCGGCTCCCCGGGCGCCGAGGCGAACCTGTCGGCGCCCGAGGCACCAGTTGGCCTAGCGGCTGGCTCCGGCTATGAAGGTGGCGACGACGTAAGTGGCATGGCGGTCGAGCGAGACTCGGGCGCGGTCATAGCGCATGGTCGTGCGGGGGTCTGCGTGCGAAGCGGCTTCCTGTACGTCCCGCAGCGGCACGCCGGCGTCCAACGCGGCGGTGATGAAGGCGTGGCGCAAGGTGTGAGGCCCGATCGGCTTGTTGACCCCGGCGCGCCGGGCCACCCGCCGCACGAGGCGGCCGGCGCCGTGGCGGTCCATGCGTTGGCCGTCTGAGCCCAAGAAGATTAGGCCCGGCGGTGCGCTCGCCAACGGCAAGGTCGACTGCTCTCGCCGTCCGAGGTGCCAGCGCGACTGTCACGACCTTGCCGCCTTTGCGCAGCACAGTCATGACGCGGTGGCCGCGCTCGATGCCGAGGGACTCGATGTCGGCGCCGATGGCTTCGGAGACCCGCAGGTCGTTCGAAGCCAGCAAAGAAATGAGGGCGTGCTCGGCCGGGGCGCCCAGCCCGGCGGCAACCAGCAATGAGCCGACCTCGTTGCGGTCCAGGCCGATGGCGTGGCTGTCGTAGTCGATGCGGGGGCGTCGCGCGTGAGGCCGTTGTAGCCGGCGAGGAAGCCGGCCAGGGCCATGCGCTCGGTGTCGGTGAAGACGGTGTCGGGGACCGACAGGACGGTTGATGAGGTTGGTGTTGTCGTCATGGCGTCGCCTCCTGAGCCAGTGGGGCTCGGGGCAAGTGGGCCAAGCCCCACACCTATGAGGCTGTCGAGGCTAAGCAGGCGCGTGAGCAAGGGCCTGAAACAGGTTGTTCACGCGAATTGAGACGACGTCTTGTCCTACGCCGAACCTGTCCTAGATGACCTCATGGGACTGCGCTCACGCCCCAGGTCGTCGCCTCTGGCTGAAGGGCGACATCAGAACAAGGGCCGTCAAAACCCTCAACCCTGGGCTCTACGTGCTCGCGGGTCCTCGAGGAGACTTTCGGGGCCGGACGCGTGAGAAGCCACCCCTACCTCTTCCTGACCAGCCGCTTTCTGTGGATACTTAGGGATACCTCGAGACCTGAGCGCTCGTCCCGGTCCTTGAAACGGTACGGCGCGTGCCCTAGCACGCCCTTGCTGCCCCCGCAGTTATGTCGTGCCGTGCTCTTGGTGCCGTTGCGCACCACACCGATGCTCCTATAGCTGTCAAGCGGCCTTTGGGAGTATTTCAGTCCCGTGTTGTGGTGCCGTGGCTGTCAGGTCGTTCATGATGGCCTTGTAGACCTCTCGAGCGACGTAACGCTTGAGGCAGCGGATGATCTCCTTCTTGGTCTTCCCTTGAGCCGTACGCCGGGCCATGTAGTCCTTGGTGCGTTGGTCCCAAGCCAAGCGGTTCAAGACGATCAGGTAGAGGGCGCTATTGGCTTGACGGTCGCCACCGCGGTTGAGGCGGTGCCGGCGCTGGCGGCCCGAGGAGGCATCGACCGGCGACGAGCCGCACAGGGCGGCGTAGGAGCGGTCCGAGCGCAGCCTGGCCGGGTTGTCACCAGCGGCGGACAGGAGCGCCCCGCCCGTGTCGACCCCAACGCCTTTTATGGCGACCAGCGACGGCGCGGCGGAACTGACGAGCTCGGCGAGCTGGGCGTCGAGGAGGTTGACCTCCTCGGTGAGGGCCAGCCACCGCCGGCCCAGGATGGCCAGGGCGGCCTTGGCCGCCCCTAGGGGAGATGAGAAGTCGCCGGGGCGCAGGCGCGCCGCTTTGGCTACCCGTTCGCGCTGTTTCAACCCGAGGAGCTGGGCGCGCAGGGCTTCGGGGGCGGTGTCGATCACCGAGTGGATCTGGTTGGCCGCTTGGGTGCGGGCCTTGATCGCGCTGCGCCGGGCGACACGGAGCAGGCGGAGCGCCTCAACAGCGCCGGTGGCGGCCTTGGGCGTGCCCACCGCGTCGCCAGCCAGGACGGCCCGGGCGGCCGCTTCGGCGTCAGCGGGGTCGGACTTGCCCCGCCGACGGCGAGCTTGGCGGTTGGGGCGGTTCACCTCGACCACTTTCACGCCTGCTTCGCCCAGGAACCGGGCCAGCCCCGCACCCCAGGCCCCCGTCCCTTCAACGCCGACCGCGCCCAGCGGGCCGAAGCCGTTCAGCCATCGCCACAGCGCTCGGTAACCGCGCATGGTCGTCGGGAACTGCTCGGTGCCAAGCACCCGGCCCCGCTGGTCGAGGGCCACGCAGACGTGGAGGTCCTTGTGGGTGTCGACCCCGCCGGTGACAACAGTCGTCGGATCTGCCATGTTGGTATTGCCATCCCTTCTCGTGAACTGGTGGGGGGTGGCACGCACAGCTCGACGACGGACAGGACTGTGATCGGGCTCAGGCACGAGCTCCTATTAGGTCACGCTCGCCGGACTGGTTGTGCCGGTGGGGCCCGTTCACCCGGCCGACTGATCGGTTCATGGACATCCCCTAGGGAGTCGGTCGATCGGAGGGTTAGACCGGGTGAGCGGGCCCCACCAACCTTCTAATTGCTAGGCCCTCCCGGTTGGTGGACCCTCACAGAAGGCATTCTCACAGTCGATCGGCATTCTTGGCTGAGCCAAGTGGCTCTTCGTTGGGCAGCGCGGGATTGGCTGCTCTGGGACCCTCGACGACTACGCGCCGCGAGCCCATCGCCCGGTGGAGGTCTCCGCTCGTGCGAAGATCTGGTGCATATGACGAAGACAGGATGGCAAACCCACTGGCACCACCATCCAGGTGTGCGCTCCGGAGAGCAGCTGACCCTCGGGGAACGGGCGGCAGACCGCATGAGGAACATGATGGGCTCGTGGCCCTTCGTGTTCTCGTTCTTTGGCGTCATGATCCTGTGGGCTGTAGTGAACTCCGTGTTCTACCTGGGCGGCTCAAACGGGAAGCACGGCTTCGACCCTTACCCGTACATCCTGCTCAACCTGTTCCTGTCCATGTTGGCCGGCGTCCAGGCCGCTGCGTTGCTGATCGCCGCCAAGCGCTCCGACGGCATCTCGTCGGAGATCGCCATCCACACCGAGAAGAACACCGAGGACCTCAAAGGCCTGATCAGTGACAACACCGCCCTCACCCAGCAGGTGAAGAAGAACACCGACTTGCTTGAGGAGATCCACCGTCACGTGGCGGCCCTCGCACCCGGCGCGGGGCGCTTCCCACCCGAGGCCGCCGGCAGCCCGACGCAGGCGTAGCAACCTCGCCGAGCGGAGGCCCCGTCAGCGACGACCTGTAGCCGGTCTTTGCACACTTGCTGGCGTGCGCGCCGTGCTGTGAGCCGCGCTTTATGTCGTCTCTCAAGTCGCCGACAGGACTTGCGAGATCTGATGGCATGAAGGAGCGCTGAAAAGCGGTCCCGCGCGACGGGCCTGGATGGCAAGGGCCGGCGCCGTTGGGTGGGAGGAAAAGCTGTGCTGTCCCCAGCGAACCGGATTAGGGGCCTCCTCGCCGTGGGGTACCGAGTGTTGGCACACTCGGGGTCGACCAAGACCCAACCCCACAACGAAGGGAGACCCCGATGGGACAATCAGTCTCGCGCCAGTACGTAGGCATCGACTTGCACCGGCGGCGCTCGGTGGTCGTCCGGATGGACGAAGAAGGCCAGGTGCTCGGCATCGAGCAAGTCCTGAACGACCCCGTGCAGCTCTCGATGGCGGTCGCCAAGGCCGGGCCCGAGCCCGAGGTGGCCCTGGAGAGCACTTATGGGTGGTACTGGGCGGCTGACCTGCTCGAGGCCAACGGTGCCCATGTCCACCTCGTACACCCTCTTGGGCTCCACTGGGGCACGAGGCGTGTGAAAAACGACATCCGCGACTCGACCGCTTGCGCCGGGGGGACCTGCCCGAGTCCTACATCGCCCCGCCCGGGCAAAGAGAGCTCCGCGAGCTCGTGCACTACCGCGCCAAGCTGACGGCCCTGCGCACCTCGGCCAAGGCGCAAGTCCACGCCGTGATGGCGAAGGAAGGCGTACTGCCGGCCCTCGACGACATGTTCGGCCCCGGCGGCCAAGCCCTCCTGGACGACGTGCCCTTCGAGGGCGCCTACGCCATGCGGGTGGCCTCGCTACGAAAGCTGCCCGAGATCTATTCCGGCGAGCTCGTCGTCGTCGAGGCCGAGCTCTCCCGCC
>Ga0326727_10001864_pt1 | contig 75450 bp, 56 predicted proteins | sample MB2enrmetagenome_FD_207643 | JGI IMG/M metagenome (GOLD analysis project Ga0326727, IMG submission 207643) | Lab enriched peat soil microbial communities from McLean, Ithaca, NY, United States - MB29MY | ecosystem: Environmental > Terrestrial > Soil > Wetlands > Peat | place: USA: New York... | reverse complement strand
TCGCCGCCCTGGCTCTTGGCGCACACGCCCCTCCAGCGCTCAAGGCAGTCATCAACTTTTCCGGTGGCTGGCATTCTCTATTTTTCGCCGGGTCGTGCGCCAAAAGCGGACTCGTGCCTGAGTTCCGCAACCTGGGCGCAGCCACGCATGTGCCAACTCTATGGCTATATGCGAAGAACGACAATCTGTTTCCGCCAAAGTATGTTGCGCTGATGCACGATGCCTTCACTAGTTCCGGCGGTGAGGTGGAGATGCCAGCGATTGGGAAATCGGGCGATGACGGGCACTATTTATTTTCTGAGAGTATGGAAATATGGAGTCCCCTGGTTGAGAGCTTTCTGGAAAGGCACGGCCTTCCGTGGCAGGATTTGGGTCCAAAGGAAAGCAGAGAGGTTGTCAAATTGCCTGATAGCTACCCAAGTGAAATGAAGGCTGGCTTTTTGAAGTGGCAGAAATTGGGCCCTAACAAGGCATTTGCTATAGGGCCCAATGGAGAATGGTCCTATTCTAGCGGCCGTAAGTCGCTCAAGATAGCGAAGGATGAGGCGTTGGATCGGTGTAGAAATCCGCAGTGCAAGATTATTGCTTATGACGGAAAGTGAACCGTAAGTGTCTATTTCTCACCGGCCTGAAGTAGGTAGGTGTCCGACATAAGATACCACAAACCAGGACTGACTATTCTTCACGAGAAGTCGGCCGGACGAGGAAACTCATCCCCCATTCGAGGATACTCAAAATAAGGGTCGATTTCCGTCATTTCTGGCATGGCCAACAGGTCAAGAATGCTCTTTCCTTTGTTCGTAATCCTTTGGTAGTCCTTGATGGACAGCAGCACATGAGAGGGCCGCCCGCGATCAGTGATGAAGACCGGGCCTTTGCGGGCGGCACGCTTCGCTTTGCCGGAGTCCTGATTGAACTCCCTGCTGGATAAGGTTGTAATGGCCATCGCGCCCTCCCTTATGTAGTTACGTTGCTACATTGCAGCATAAAACCGCCCACAACTACATGGAAGCGTCGAATTCCACTTCATTCGATTGCAACTGATGGATTTTCGGATCGTTGAGACCGGGATTGAAAGCAAAGTAGCGGACTCGGTAGTGATGCTTACCCGGCGGAAAGCCGTATGCCGTGGCTAGATTCACTCGGTACGAGAGTTTTCCCCCCGGCGCCACGATCACAAAGTCCTTGCTCGTGGGCGGGCGTCGCTTGGTCATCCGGCCGGTGTAGGGAACGCTACCCAACTCGGAGTCGATGATAAAAACATTGTTCTGAATCGGGCCTTCGAAACAGGCAATCCACTTGAGCAGGGCTGCCGGGCGGTCGCTCAGGTTGGGAAAGTACAGCGTCGCCCATACTCCCTGCGCCGAAGGATGAACTTCGAGATAGACAGCCAGATCATAAGAGAACTGCATCGTTTGCCGGCGCTCCAATTCCTGTGCTTGAAGAGCTGCGATCCATAAGCCTGAGAGGAGAAATGACGGAAGCAACAAGGCCAAAGCGCTGCGCCGACAAGACACCATCCCGCCAAAGACTTTATGTGAACTCACAAACATATTTCTACTACTCGAAGGTGAACAAGACAACCTCCGGGCGAGTGCCGACACGCATCGGCGGACCCCAGCTTCCCGCGCCGCTGGAGGTGTACACTTGCAGTCCGGCGAAGCGCTGCAAACCATATGTGAAGTTCCCGAAGGCGCGGCGCGTGAAAAAGGTGAAGGGGAAGAGTTGTCCGCTGTGGGTGTGGCCGGAGAGCTGCAAGCTGATGCCGGCCTGCTCGACGATAGGCAGGCGGCTGGGCACGTGATTGAGCAGGATGCTCGCTCTGCCGGGAGCCAGATGCATGCTCTCCAGAATGGCCCGCAGGCGGATAGGAGAGCCGGAGTCGCCGTGGGAGACGCCGGCAATTTGCAATCCATCGACGATGACCATTTCATTCGAGAGGACGCGGATGCCGATGCGGTTGAGAATCTCGGCGTAGTGGGCAGCGTTGCCGAATTCGTCGTGGTTGCCGGACGAAAAGTAGATGCCGAAGGGAGGAGCAAGCCGGCTGAAGGGTTCGATCAGCGCGGCGGAGTTGGCCCTGACGCCGTCGAAGAGATCGCCGGGAAGCAAGATCATATGCGGGTTGAGGCGCTGGGCCATGGCCACGATGCGGCGGCTGAAACTGCGCCCGTTCATGTGGCCCAGATGCAGGTCGCTGAGCAGCAGGGCGGTGCGGCCGCGCCAGGAGCCGGGCAGGCCGGGCAATTGGACGGAAATGCGCCGGATGCGGATGTTGCGCGCATTCACCAGGCCGTATAGGCTGGCCGTAACGGCCAGGCCAAAGAACGTGGCGGCGATGAAGGGCCTGTACCCGTGCAATTGAAGGGCGGCCAGCGCAAGGCCGGCCAGCCATGAGAGGCAGGCCGCCCAAAAGAAGTAATTGAGAAACCCCAGCCAGACCACGGCAAACCTGTAGAACAGTGTTATCAGGCGGTTGGCGTGGAAGAACGCAAGCAAGGCGGCGGGAATGAACGTAAAGGCCAGCAGCCACAGCGAGGTCCGCAGCAAGAGCATGGCCATGGGGCTGAGCGCCGGCCAAAAAGAGATACAGGTGTAATAGATGAACCAATGAGCAGCAAGCAAAAAAGCTTGCATCAGCGCGATGCCCACCACAGGCCAGGCTTTCAAACCGGGATCTCCTTGTCTTCAATTCTTACATGAGCTGCAATAAGGAACAGTAACAAAAGCGTGGCGCGCGTCCATGAAACAATCCCATTATGGTTATTTCCGCGGGCGGCGCGCTTGGCCTCTACATCTCGATCCCCTTCTGCCGGTCAAAGTGCACCTATTGCAACTTTGCCTCGGGAGTGTATCCGGCCAGCGAGCACAAGCGCTATGTGGACCGGCTGGTTGAGGACATTGCCGGGGCAGGGAATTGGGCTGCGAGGATGGGAGTTGAGCTTCCGCGCCGCGTGGACACAGTCTACCTGGGCGGCGGAACGCCCAGCCTGCTCGCTCCCGAGTTGCTGGTCCGGCTCTTCGCCGGCCTGCGCTGGGAGTTCGACCTGGAGCCTGACGCAGAGATAACCGTTGAATGTGCGCCGGGCCAGCTCACAAACGAGACTTTGGAGGCGCTGGTTGCGGCCGGCGTGAACCGCGTCAGCCTGGGCGTGCAGTCGTTCATCGACCGCGAAACGGCGGTCAGCGGCAGGCTGCACAATCGCGCGGTGGCGCTCGCAGATGTCATGCGGCTGCATGCCGCGCGCATCAGCAACATCAATATTGACCTGATCGCCGGCCTCGCCGGACAGACCTTCGCTTCATGGGAGGAGTCGCTGATGGTGATGGAGTCGCTGGCGGATACGGGCGTCCCTCACGCCAGCGTCTACATGCTCGAAGTGGATCAGGATTCCCGCCTGGGCCGCGAAGTGCTCAGCGCAGGCAAGCGCTACCACGCGGCTCTGGTCCCCAGCGATGACGCCATCGCGCGGATGTATGAACGGTCGATTGAGAGGCTTGGCCAGGCCGGCCTGGAACAATATGAGATCTCCAACTTCTGCCGTACCGGAAAGGAATCGCGGCATAATCTTCGCTATTGGCAGCGGCGGCCTTACCTTGGCCTGGGCCTCGACGCCTCGTCCATGCTGGCAGCGGGCGAAGACCACCGCATCCTGCGCTCCACCACCACCGACGACCTGAAGGCGTATCTCGCGGGCTCGGAGCCGGTTGAGACTACTTGGCTGACGCGCGCGCAACAGCACGAGGAGGCATGGTTCCTGGGCCTGCGGCTGAACGCGGGCGTTGACGTAGCCGCCGTGCAGCGGGAGTTTGGCGCGGCGATGGTCTCCCCGGCGCTTAAGGCCGTAGCGCGGCTGGTTGAGGCAGGATTGCTCGTCTCCGACGGCAAGACGGTTCGGCTGACTGCGCAGGGACGGCTGCTGTCGAACGATGTTTTCCAAGAGTTTTTGGGCCTGGAGGCGCTCGCTACGTCTTTACGGTACCCATCGGCGAGATCAGGAAGAACGTAACGCTCTCCGTGGTGCTCCGTTTATGCAGCGTTCCGCGCGGAATCACCAGCATATCGCCCTTCTTGAGTGTAAGGGTGGTGGCTCCCTCCGCCGCGGGCGCAAGCCACTCCCCGGGCTTGGTATTGCGTCCGTCTTTTGGAGTCCCGCCAACCTCGTAGACCGTCGATCCGTCGAGGATCAGCAACACGTGGTCGCGGTACTCGTGCCACTCGAACTCCTTGGCGCTCTTAGCCGTCTCGGTGGTCAGAACGACCGTGAATTCCTTTGAGCCGAAGAGATTGTCGTTGCCGGGCTTGGCTTCTAAAGCCTTCATGCCATCCTGAATGCGCTCCGCGGTGAAGAGTTGGAAGCCAGCCGGTGCGGCAGGCGCTGCGCTCTGCCCGGCCGCATAAGAGGCAAACAGCGATGCATCGGCGAGAGCGAGGCCCGCTGCGGCGGCGACGGGCGCCGTGCGCAGGAAGTTGCGGCGGCCTGGATTCTTGACTGCGAGGTTATCCATATGATTTCTCCCACAACAGTAAATCATATACTGCCGCCCTACCAGGCCAGCAGTTCGTCCTCGGAGGTGGAGGAGAGGAAGGCGACCGGGGCGGCGACGGGTTCGGGAAAGTCGCCGGCGCACTGGATGGATTCGGGGCCGCAGGCTTTAGCCACCAGCAGTGCCTGTTCAGCCTCGCGCAAAACCACCACCGGGGAGCGGCCCATGCTGGCAGCGATGCCGAAACAGGCGGAGATGCGGACGGCATCGCCGTTGATGCGGAAGGGCGTGGAGAAGACATCCATGCGCAGACGCTCGGCCATCATCACCGCGTTGACGCTGGAGCAGCCAGGCAGAGCGATCAGGAACTCATCCTTGCCGGCACGGCCCAGCAGGTCGTAGCTGCGCAGCAGGCGCGCGGTGCGTGCCACCACCTGGCAGAGCAATTCGTCGCAGTTTTCCGAGCCCAGCCGGGAGTTCCAATGGCCGAAGTCATCGATATCGAAGAGAATCATGCACAGCGAGCTGTTCATGCGCTGCACGCGGTCAGTCTCTCGAAACATCATGGAGAGCATGGTCTCGCGGTTGTAAACGCCGGTCAGGTGGTCCATCTGGGCGTTGAGCGCGACAGCCTCGCGAAGCATATCCAGCTCGCGAGAGCGGCGATGTTCGCGCAGAACAGCTTGCAGCCGGAGCCGCAGAAAGGAAGGCTCGGCGGAGCGCGGCACCAGGTCGTCAATGACGCCCTCGGCCAGACGGTCAATCCATTCCTGCGTGACAGTGTCCGAAATCAGGACAATCGGGTAATGGCGGCCAGCCGCTTCAGCACGCGCCGAGGCCAGCAACTGTCCTATACTCATGCCCGGCAGGTTTACGCCGGGCAAGTTTACGTCGATCAGGGCCAGGGTGGGCGCATGGGCAGCGGTCAAAGCGAGCAGAGCTGTCTCGGCAGAGAGGTAGATTTCCACGCGCGCTCCATCGGCGGCGAGCATCGGTTCAAGCTCAGCAAGCAACGCAGGATCGGGCGAGGCGAGAAGGTAGACGGGTGTGGAGTTGGCGAGCATGGCGACAACCTCTATAGTGGATGCATCGGCGAGAGTTAGAAATTATTTAGAGAGCGGCATATATACTTAGGTGCCTTCAATAACTGTTAGGCGGAAATGCAGGTGCCAAAGGTCATCTGCGAGGGTGATCTATTAACTGATACAAAGCCAGGTATGGGCTGCATGCCGCATTTGACCACTCTCCCCGCAAGCCGTTATATTCGCCTCGTTCTGTTTTGCGGGCGAGATTGCTCTCTTCCAGGTTTTCCATCTGATTTCACTGCAAACGGGACTCAACCTTTCGATGATTGGTTCAAATCAGGAGGATTCATGCCAAGACGTTTTTTTGCGGCCGTTTGCTGCTTTTTCCTGCTGTTCGCAGTGATTGCCTATGCCGAGGTAAAGCCGGCGGCCCTGTTCAGCGACCACATGGTTTTGCAAAGGGGAATGTCTGTGCCTGTCTGGGGCACGGCCGCCCCCGGCGAAGCAGTGAAGATTACGCTCAACGGCAAGAGCCGCTCGACTATAGCGGGTCCGGATGGCAAATGGATGCTGCGCTTGCGCAAGCTGAAGGCTGGCGGTCCCTACGAGATGCAGATCCAAGGCAAGAACTCAATCGTCATCCACGATGTTCTGGTGGGAGAGGTTTGGCTCGGTTCCGGCCAATCGAACATGGCATTTACTGTTTCAAAGAAGGCGGCATACTATGCCGGAATGTTGGATGAAGAGAAGGAGATTGCCGCAGCCAACTACCCCGCCATCCGCATGTTTACGGTGAAGGAGGAGAAGTCCTATACGCCCAAAGACGACGTGAAGGGGGAGTGGAAGATTTGCAGCCCGGAGACGGTTTCCGGTTTCTCCGCGGTGGGCTACCTGTTTGCGCGCGACCTGCAACAGCGCCTGAATGTGCCCGTGGGCATCCTGACGGTGGCCTATGGCGCCAGCACGGCGGAGGCGTGGGCGCCGCGCGAGACAGTTGCCGCCGATCCGCAGATGAAGCCGATGCTCGATCGCTTCGATGCGTTGGAAGATTTCTTCAAGACGCATCCGGGCGCGATGGCTGCCGATGCTCCGCCGGGGCCGCAGACGCTCAACGCTCGCCCGCCCCGGCCCGGACCGATGCGCGACCCTGTCCAGGATCAGCATGAGCCAACCGTACTTTTCAACGGCATGTTGCATCCGGTCATTCCCTATGGCCTGCGCGGCGCAATCTGGTACCAGGGCGAATCCATCGTGGGCGGCAAAGAGGGTTTATTGCTCTATCCGCGCGTGATGGAAACGATGGTGACCTCATGGCGCAAGCTGTGGGGCGAAGGGGACTTTCCCTTCTATGCGGTGCAGTTGCCGGCGCTGAAAAATGTCAGCAACAATCCCATGGTGCGCGAGGGCCAGGCGCAGATATTATCGCTGCCCAACAGCGGGCTCGCGGTCACCATTGATGTGGGCGACCCCGACAACGTGCATCCCAAGAACAAAGCGCCGGTGGGCGAGCGGCTGGCGCTGATCGCGCTGGCCAATGTGTATGGCCGCAAGTTGGAGTACTCCGGGCCGCGCTACAGCTCGATGAAGGTGGAAGGGAATGTCATCCGCATTTTCTTCACGCACGTGGACGGTGGGCTGGCCGCCAAGGATGGCCCGTTGAAATGGTTTCAGATTGCGGGCGCCGATCAACAGTTTGTCGACGCCGAGGCAACCATTGACGGGGACACAGTCATCGTGAAGAGCGACAAGGTGGCAGCGCCTGTCGAGGTGCGCTATGCCTGGGCCAACTATCCCATCGGCTGCAACCTGACGAACGCCGCCGGGTTGCCCGCCGCTCCCTTCCGCACCGATACTTGGGACGCCTTGACGGAGATAGCCAAGGAGTTTACCGCCAAGTAGAAACTGCCGGCGCGTGAATTGCAGCGAGCTATACGGCCTGGATCGAGTCTAGCCACAGCTTCCAGAAGCGTGAGGCAGCCGCTTCCAGCGCGGCAGCGTGCTTGCGAGCCGATGCGCGCAGACCGGCTGCTGGAATGCCCGCATGGTGCAATTCACTGGCGTGGCCCACATACCAGCTCTCCAGGCCGGCAGCGGAGACCTCGGGATGAAATTGCAATCCCAGCGCGAATCCGTCGATGGCGAAGGCCTGATGATTGTAGAGTTCCGTTTTGGCCAGATGCAGCGCGCCGGAGGGAAGATCGAAGGTGTCTCCATGCCAGTGAAAAACATGGAGGCCGAGCGCAAGCAACGGGGCGAACCATGCGGGCGTCTCTGAATTTGGAGCTGCTTGCAAGGGCGACCAGCCGATCTCCGCGCCATGCTCTCCGGGATAAACGCGCGCGCCGAGGGCCGCGGCCATCAGTTGCGCGCCTAAACAAATTCCAAGTATCGGCTTGCGCGCCGCCAATCGTTCCCGGATGCAGGCAATCTCATCCTTCAAAAACGGATAATCCTGATCGTCATAGACCCCGATCGGTCCGCCGAGGACAATAAGAAGATCGCAGGACTCAGCCTGCGGCAACGGGAAGCGCGCCGTGGCTGCTAAGACGTTTTCAATCTCAAATCCCCGCTCCCGTAGCGGCGCTTCGAGGGAGCCGAGGTCTTCGAAGGCTACGTGACTGAGGACGATAGCGCGGCGCGTATGCATCGGCATGGAAGCAGTGTATGCGCTCAGAAATCAGGATTCAATCAACGAAGTCAACTTTAGGCGCGATGGGGATGATGCCGCGCTTGTGGCCCAGCTTGAGCAGCTTGCGGATGGCCTCGCGGCCGTCTGCGCCGTAGTCCAGGGTGCGCTGGTTTACGTACATGCTGACGAAGCGGCTGGCCAGGCGCACATCCAGGTCGCGGGCAAACTGCATGGCGTATTCCAGCGCCTGCTCACGGTGGTCCAGGGCGTGCTGGATGCTCTCGCGCAGGGCTTTGGAGATAATCTTGTGCTTTTCGGCGCCCAGCGAGCGGCGGATGGCGTTGCCGCCCAGCGGCAGCATCAGGCCGGTGGTCTCGCGCCACCACACGCCCAGGTCAAGTATTTTATTCAATCCGCTGGCGGAGTAGGTGAGCTGGCCTTCGTGGATGATGAGCCCGGCCTCGTAAGTCCCGGCCTGAATCGCCGGAATGATCTGGTCGAAGGGAACGGTCTCGGTCTGGATGGCCGGATTGAAGATTTTGAGCGCCAGGTAAGCGGTGGTCAGCGTGCCGGGAACGGCGATCTTGATGTTGCCCAGCTCCCCGGGCTCCAGCGGACGGCTGGAGACGACCATGGGGCCGTAATCCTCGCCCACGCTGCCGCCGCAGCCCATCAGCGTGTAGTTCTTCTGCAGGTAGGGGTAGGCGTGGAAGCTGATGGCGGTCACGTCAAAATAGGCTTCGTCCAGGGCGCGGCGGTTGAGGGTCTCGATATCGCACAGGGTGTGAGAGAAGCGGTAGCCGGGCACGCGGACCTTGTTGGTGGCCAGGCCATAGAACATGAAGGCGTCATCGGAGTCGGGACTATGGGCGATGGAGATATCGATCATCCCAGCCGGGTTAGCGTCCTGCTTGTTGTTGGGATGACTCATGGGGGATGAACGTCCTTTCAATAGAGCATGGCCCGAGGATTGTCTGATGGCCCTAAAGCTCAGTTTCTGTGTCGGTTTCCTCTGCCGAATCGGGAGCCGCGCCGGCGCCTGCTGTAGGCATGAGGCGGCTTCGTCTGCGCTGGGCCCAGATGTAATGCGCCACCCCGGCGGCTGCAATCAGCAGCGCCGCAAGCGAGACAAGCAGTACCATCAGTAACCAGCGCATGGGAACAAACCAGGCTCAGAATACCAGATGAGCCGGGCATTGAAACTGAGTTTCCGGGTATTGGAGCCAGGCGTCACGGCTGGCGGAGGCTCTCTTGCAGCCAGTTTAAGTAAGGCTGGCTGGCCGCATCGACCTCAAGAACCAGAAACTCTGGAGTCTGGTAGCTGTGCAGTTCGTGTAGCCGTGCTTCCAGGCTAGCCAATTGCTCGTCTCCTGTCTTGATGAGCAGCAGAGTCTCCGTGGCGGACTCGACCTCGCCCTGCCAGCGGTAGATGGACTGTGCGCCGGGAATCAGAGTGGCGCATGCGGCCAGCCGCTCCTCGACCAGCGCGCGGCCCAGGCGGGCCGCCTCCTCCGGGTTGGCTACGGTGGTCAGAACGAGACGAATTGGGCGGATTGGCGGCGTGGCTTCGGGCATGGGCTTCCCTGGTCAGTCTACAAGGGAAGCCCATGCGGATTCATCGCAGCGCGGCTTTGATGACCTTACGGTAGTTGTCGAGCACCTCTCTGCCGCGTTCCGTCAGACGGCAGATGGTCAGCGGATACTTCCCCCGAAAGCTCTTCTCAATGGCGATGTAGCCCGCCTCCTCCAGCCTGGACAGATGAGTGGAGAGATTGCCCTGGGTGAGTCCGGTCGCGTTGCGCAGATACTGGAAGTCGGCCTCCACGACGGCCGCCAGCAGCGCCACGATCATCAGCCGCGCGGGCTCGTGGATGACGCGGTCGATCTCTGCGAGTTGCTGAATCTTCGCGCTCATCTTATTCACCCTCCTGGGCCGGCTGGCGCACAAGGAGCAACAGCACGACGCACCCGGAAATGAGCGAGAGCAAGCCAATCAGGCCGTATAGGATCGCAAAGCCTGCGTTGAGCGAGACGCCGCTGAACGCAAGATAAATGCCTGTTGCCGCCATGATTACGCCGCCGACGACGTAACGAGGCAAGCGGCCGAGGAAAGCTGCTCCCGCTCCGCCGATGATCCCGGTTCCCGCAAGCAGCCAACCGGTCGCTGAGAACGCAGTCGATGAGTGCGATCCCCTGATGAAAATGTAAGTAGCGATCGTCACCGCGGCGGCAACGGCGGCAGCGATGACGAAGACGATTCCGCGCTGCTTCCGATTGACGGGTTTCGCTTCCACGTAACCCACCTTCTTGATCAAAAACCTCCGCCGCACATGCTTGATTGCCCATTGTGTGCCAAAGGCCAGAGCCGGAAACAGCAGCACCATGCCCAAAGAGGCTGCCTGATAGCCGTTTGTTCCATGCTTGAATATCTCCTGTAACCAACACAGGCCGGCGAGAACCAGAAAAGTAATCCCTACCGCGATCTCTGGCAAACCGTCGCGGGTATGCGCCTTCTGCATGAGGCGCTTGGCTATTGCATTTGGATCTTCCTGGTGAAGAAGTGAGGATGAATGGGTCATGATTAACTCCACAAACAAGTTTGTACTACAGACCATATTGCATCCAATACCAAATTAATGTCAAGTGTTTTTTGAGATTATTTTGGCGGCCTTATCTTTTACATTCTAAAGGCGTGGTCGCTGACGATGCCCAAAAACTTGCCTGGCGTGTCCGGCTCAGGCAGTATGAAGTTGAGGCCGGTAGAATCCGGCGCGGGAGAAGAACGATGACGACAGGGATCAGGTTTGGCACTTCGGGTTGGCGGGCGATTGTGGCCGATGAGTTTACCGTGGCCAATATCCGGCTGGCGGTGGCGGGGATTGCCGCATTCGTGAAGACTCAACCGGAGCCTCACAGGGTGTTAGTGGGCCGCGATCCAAGATTCCTCGGCGAGAGCTTTGTGGGCGTGGCGGCGCGGGTGCTGGCCGGAGCGGGCGTCACGCCGATCGTGATTCCCGAGGCTGCGCCGACGCCGGCGATTGCTTACGCGGTGCGCGAGATGAAGACCTCAGGGGCCATCAACTTTACCGCCTCGCACAATCCGCCGGAGTATAACGGCATCAAATATTCAACCCCCGACGGCGCTCCGGCGCTGCCGGAGGTGACCAAAGAGATTGAGGCGGCGGTTGCCCGGCTGCAAGCGAGCGGTACGGAGGTTCCCGCGGCAGATCCGCCCGATAGCGGCTTTGAGACGGCGGACGTGAAGCCCGCGTTCCTGAAGCGGCTGGCCAAGCTGGTGGATTTGAAGGCCATCGCGAAATCTGGCATCAAGGTAGTCTACGACCCGCTCTGGGGCGCGGGGCGCGGCTACACCTCCGATATTCTCCGCCAAGCCGGCGTGAGAGTCGAGACGGTCCACGATTATCGTGATGTGTTGTTCGGCGGCCATGCGCCTGCTCCGGACGAGCCGCTGCTGGGCGACGCCAAGGCGAAGATGCTAGAGACGGGCGCACACCTCGGCTTGGCTACCGATGGCGACGCGGACCGCTTCGGAATTCTGGATGAGGATGGAACCTTCATTCAGCCCAATTACATTATTGCGCTGCTCTTCGAATACCTGGTGGAGTCGCGCGGCTGGCGGAACGGGGTGGCCAAGAGCGTGGCCACGACCAACCTCATCAACGCCCTTGCCGATCACCTCAAGATTCCGCTCTACGAGACGCCGGTGGGCTTCAAGTACATTGGCGAGCTGATCAACGGCGACAAGATCGTCATCGGCGGCGAGGAGTCGGCGGGGCTGACCATTCGCGGCCACGTGCCGGAAAAAGACGGCGTGCTGGCCGGCCTGCTGGTAGCCGAGATGGTGGCCGCGCGCGGCCATAGCCTGGGCGTGCAACTGAAAGAACTATTTGCCAAGGTTGGTTCCTTCTATCCGATTCGGGAGAACTTCCACTTGACCCAGGCGGGCATGGCCGCGTTCACTGAGAAGTTGAAGGCCGATCCGGCGGAGCTGAGCGGGCGCAAGGTCGTCAGCGTGGTGCGGACCGACGGGCTGAAGCTGATTTTGGCCGACGGCTCCTGGGTCTGCTACCGCCTCTCCGGAACAGAACCGGTGGTGCGTGCGTACACCGAAGCACGCAGCGAACAGGACGTGGAGAAGCTGAGCGCGGCGGCCAAAAAGTTTGTACTCCAATAAGAAGGGAATGGATTCTATGCCGGGCGAAACCGCGCAAGCCGGAAAGAACAATGCGGGAGATGTGACCGTTCTCTCCTGGCCAGGGCGTGTGCAGGCTTTTGCGCGGCGCGTGTGGCCTCCGGCGGCCTCCATTTTGGCCGTGGGGCTGACGCTATGGTTGGGGTGGCAGGTGGTTTACGAAAAAAACGGGTTGTCGGCATGGCAGCAAAAGCGCGCCGAGGAACGGCAGTTGCTCAAGGAGAACGACGACCTCAAGCAGGAGAATGCCCGTCTGCGCGATCAGATCGAGCGGCTCAAATCCAACCCGGACGCCATAGGCATAGTGGCGCGGGGCACGCGGCGCTACATCAAGCCCAATGAAGTGATTGTCACCCTGCCGCCGGAGCAAAAAACGCCAGCCCAGCCTGCCGGGACGGGGAAGTAAGCGACAATTCGGCAGCCTTCACCGGATCGTCAGAACTCGGTGTGGAAGCGGACGGCTGAGACGGCGATAGGGCCGCGGACCTGATTGTATCCAGGATTATTGATGTGCTGAAAGTCGTATGTGGCGGAAAAGCCGCGCCAGAGATGCGCGGTGTAAAAACTCTCAACGATTTTTTCGTGACCGTAAGTGAGCCCGCCGTCGCCCAGCACAAAGCCCAGTCCGCCGAGCGCAAGATACTGCTGATGCGCGGCCACAATCCCGTTTTCGACGAAAGCAACTCCGGCGCGATCGTTACGGCGATGCCATGGGCTGCCCATCGCAAAGCCGCCCAGCTCGACCGTGCGGTCGACTTCGGTGTAGGCAAAGGACTCATTGCGGCCATTGCTCCACCCCAGGCGGCCAAAGACGCCCACGTCCGGCGTGATCTCCTGCTCGAAGTTCAAGCCGAAGCCGTATTTGTGGCGTCCCTGCTGCCGCGTGGCGACGATATCCGGCGTAATGGTTACATGATTCTGAAATTCCGCAATCGCTTTTTCGTAATTCCCCATGTTGGCGTGGTTGAGATAGCTCAACAGGCGAATCGTGCCCGCCCGATGCGCGATCCGTTTTCCGCGGGCTTCCAGTTCCAGGTTCTCCGCTCGCGCGCGCGCGATGTCGGCGTCCAGAAATTGACCGTTCGCCGTCTTGGGCATCATCGCTTCGGCAAAGCGCGCCGTCCACCAGTGATCGTCGTATTCCAGCATGGCGCCGTCGGTGTAGCCGCGCGTGTCGGCGGCGTAATCGTAGGCGCCGTTGTTGTCCACCGTCCAATTCAGAAACTGAAGGTGAGGGTCGGAGCCATAAGTGTTCAGATCGAGGAAATCGACCATGTCGAACTTGCCCACGCGAAATTCGATGCGGCGCGCGGGAAGCGATGTGGCCAGATGAAGCTCGTCGCGCTCCGCATCGACGCGCTCCTCGGTCAGCGGAATGATCTGCCGCAACATGAACCGCGCCAGGTAGGGCGCCTTTGAAAGCGCTATGCCATCGGCCAACCGCACGGAATCCATGTTGGTGTAGCCGGCCAGGCCGTTCGCGTTTCCGATGCCATCGCCCGTCGCATCCTCCATGTCGGCGAAGACCTCCGTGGTGCGCGTGAGCTGATAGCCGGTATAAAGCGTCAGAATATGCGTAGTCGCGCTCTGCGCCCAGTTAGTCAGGCTGTTGGGTCCGTTGTATTTCGCGTAGAAAGCCGGATGACCTTGAAGAACCACGTTCGCCTGGCCTGAGACCCAATAGCGGCTGGTCTCTGTATGAGGGAATAAAGTCAACGGATCGTTGGGTTTGGAAGCATCGCCAGCCGATTGGTCTGCGCTTGAATCGGGCGCCTGGGCGGCTGTGAGCGCAGAGGCCAGCGCCAGCACTATCAGCCAGCAATATCTGGGGTGGAAGAGCGTCGGGCGTGCGAGGCGGGCGGGGAACATGAGTAGGCACTCCAATCGTATCGTGATTTGATGAAGATAGGGATAAAATAGAGAAGCAACCATACCCCCACTCCGTAGATACCATACCGGGGGTAGATATTGTCAAGAGGAGGTCTTCACTGATGTCCACCCACGATCGCGAAAAGGTCAAGTTATTGCAACGAATAAAGAAACTGCGCGGCCAACTGGACGCCGTGGAGCGCTCGCTGACCGCCGATGAGGACTGCGGCGGGCAACTGATGCTGTTGGCGGCGGTGCGCGGCGGCGTCAACAGCCTGATGGGCGAGGTTCTGGAGACCCACATCCGCTTCCATCTGGTGGATGGCGCCCCCATCGACGGAGGAAAAGAGCAGATCGCCCCCGAACTCGCCGAGGACCTGATCGACCTGGTGCGCGCGTACCTGAAATGACAGTGAACAGGAGTCAGTGGACAGTGAACAGACAGTTGAAAAATGGTGCGCTTTAGGTTATCGGTTTTTGAGAAATGTGAAGCTGTAGCGCACCGGTTTGGCGAAAGTGGAGAGCTCAAGCTTACTGGTTTTTCGGACACCGGAGAGACGCGGCTTACCGGAAACTGGAACGATAGCTGCAAAGCGCTCTGTAGTGATTTTGGGGAAGCGATAGAAGGAAGAGCGAATAAACCTGGTTCACCTTGGCTCTGGGGAGTTTTTCGTGGAAATTCGTGACAGAGATCAGGGATCAGGGAACAGGGAAGAGGGAATAGTCACCCAGCGACGAAGACCTGTCCCTTCACCCCAGTGAGCAAAGATCGCTCACCTTGGACCCCGAATCACTGGGGTGAATTGCTTGACTTAGATATGAGTTACTGCACCGTGAGGGAAATGGTATTCGTGGCTGTGATCGTGCCGGAAGTGCCGGTCACGGTGATGGTGTAGGTTCCTGGCGTCGTTCCGGATATGTTTGTACCGCCACCTCCGCCGCCTCCGCCTCCACCGCCTCCACAGGCGAGGACGCCGCCAGCGAGAACCACGAGGAGCGCCAACATTCCGAGCACAGTGCGCCAGCTACGCCGCCGCGCCGGAATGCCAAAGAGGAAAACCAGCGCCAGAACCGCTCCGCCCGCCGATGGCCAGAACAGCTTCATCGGCTGGTTCAGGGCGCTGGCCGCGGTTGTGTACACGGTCAGCGTGGCCGTTGGCGTCATCGTGCCGGTGATTGTGATCGGGGATGTGATGCTGCACGTCGCGGGATTATTTGCGGCCACAGGAGTAATCGCGCAACTCAGGGTGATCACGCCTGTAAATCCGCCCGACGGCGTTAAAGTGATGGTTGCGGTGTTTCCTGTGTTCGCGCCGGGTGCGACAGAGATGCTTCCGCTGTTGGAGAATGAGAAAGTCTGGTTGGAAAACGCAGCACCGCTAACGATAGCTTCCAGACTCAGGGTGTGGATATATTGCCCCGTCGAGTCTTTTCCGGTAATCAACAGGTTATAGGTTCCGTTCCCCGCGGTGGACGGGGCATTCACCGTCAACACGGTGAATGTGCTTCCGCCGCTGGAGAGCGTACTCGAGGTTGGATTCAGCGAGCAGGTAATGCCGGTGGCCGCCGAGCAGGTGTAATTCACGGTTCCCGCGAAGCTGTTTATGGATGCAAGCTGGATATTGTCAGTCGTGCTGCTGTTGGAGGATACCGGAATATTGGCAGCGACGGGAGTCAGGGTGAAATCGGAGATTGGATTGGAGAGGTTGAGGGTGGCGATGGACGGCAGGTAATTTGAGTCGCCGTAGTACCGGACGGTCATCAGGTTGGCACCCTGAAGGAGTTCCTGATGGACCAGCTTGAATGAGAAAGAAGTTGTATAGCCGGTCGAAGGCGGAGAGAGGTAAACTGCTCCCAAAATCACTCCGGAGGTGGAGAAATACACATAGCCCGAGGGAGGGGCTGTGCCGGCCTGGCCGGTCACCACGCCGGAGATGGTGAGCGCGGCGGCGGGTGTTGGAGATGCAGCGCTGGCGGTTACCGTGAGGCTGGAAGGCTTTCCAGTGCCCGCAGCATATACGTAAACAGTCGTCGAAGCGGAGTTGGCAGCGTAGTTGGTATCGCCGGGGTAGCTGACCGTGATGGGGTAGTTTCCGGCGGGGGTTGTTGCCGGAAAAACGACGGTGGCGACACCCTCGGCTTGGGCCTGGGGGGTGACAGCGGGCGACAGCGCGACCGAGGTTGGAACTCCTGTTGGAACTCCGGAGAGGGTGACATTTCCAGTTGGAGGGCCAGCGTTTTTCGAGTAGTCAAAGGGGTTGCTCACCTGGATGGTAAGCACTGTCGGTTGCCCAACAACGCCCTGTAGGTAGGTCGTTCCATCGACAGTCAGCGTGATCGCCGGCAAATCCTGAACCACCGTGAAGTTGACCGCGGAAGAGGTGGAAGATATGTAGCTGGAATCGCCCGCATAGCTGGCGACAACGGAATGGCTTCCAGGGGGAAAGGCGCTAAGGTACTGCGCAACCCCCGCCAGGTTGACCGGCACGGTATTGACAGTGGATCCGTTATCGGAGAAGAGTACGGCGCCAGTAGGGCTGGTGTAGGTTGAGCAGCCGGACGAGCAACTGCTCGCGGTAATCTGCGCCATGGCTAACATCTGCACGCCATAGGGCACCGCAGTCATGGACTCATAATATGGGTACGGGGTCATGGAGAAGGAAAGCGCGCTGTTTTCCGGACTCACCGTAATCTGCGTCTTTGCGGAGTTGCCGGGCGCATTCTGGCTGTCGCCGCTGTAATGTCCCCAAATGTTGTAGGTGCCGCCGGGCAGATTGTTAATGCTACCCGAGAAAGACCCACTGCCCAAAGTGAAGAACGTCAGGCCCTGCAGGACGGGCATAGGGCTGTCGGTCATCAAAGCAACTTCGCCCGTGGGCGTGCCGCTTGCGGCCGTCACCGAGCCGCTGACCGAAATCGAGGATCCGTGGGTGAAGGAGGCTGAGGACGGCGTGAGGGTGGTAGTGGTGGAAGCAAACCTGACGCTGCCCCAGTTGGTGAAAAGTTGGTAGGCGTCAATGGTGCCCAGACCGGTGGCGAGGTTGTATCCGGCGGCGGCGTTATAGTCGGGTGTGGTCCCGGCGCCGAGTTGGCCTTCTGTCGCCATGCCATACATTGGGTCGCTCACCGTAAAGGGATTGCTTACGGCAATACAGTTCAAGGGGGGGTACAGTGTGCTTCCACGAGTGACAGTGGTGATGTTGCACGGAACTGAATTGGTGCCGTGAGTTACGTCGTGGAAGGCCGCTGGGTACTGTGTTTTCAACGGGTAGAGCACAAAGCCAGCCTGGCCCTGGCGGCCGTATTTCTGGTTGACCAGGGCCATAATGCCGGCAAAGGCGGGCGACGAGGCGGAGGTGCCGCCCACGCTGGTGATCTGAATGAGATTGCTCCCCGAAGGACTCTGGCAGTCGCCATCTTCTGCGCAGATGGGATAGTAGCTGAGGTTCGCTTCATTGGCGGCGAACAAGGAAACGTCGGGAAGATCGCGCACCCCGTCGTTCGGCACACCGGCGCCCGCTTGCCAGGAGGGCTTGGGATAGCCTCCCGTGCAGGAGATAGTTTCTCCGTCGGAATAATAGGTCGCAAGAGCGCAACTGCTGGCTCCCCCGCTGCCAGCGACAATCGAGGAGTTTCCGTTGGTGTACGCTTCGACGTCCAGGCCATACTGGCTGTTGTTCCAAGGCTGCTCGGGGATCACCTGCAGCAGGGAAACTGCCGGCAACTGGCTGGGGGTGGTGTTCCAGTAGGTGGCGAGCTGGCTGTTGAGCACGCTGGAGGAGGAATTGTAATTGCTGTAATAGAAATCCGTGCCGCCGACCGCGACGTTGTACGGCGTAGAGGCAAAGCCGCTGACGGCAATGCCGTTCACTGCGTATTTCTGACTATCGAAGTTGTCGCATCCAGCCGAGCCGCCGTCTCCTGCGCTCACCATGACGGTTATGCCCTGGGCGGCGGCTTGCTCCCAAAGGAGGTTCATGAAGATGTTGGTGGAACCAAGATAGTATTCGCATTCTCCAAAGCTGAGGCTCATCACCGGAGCGATGTTGCTATAGACGGCATGTTCGGCGGCAAGAAACAGTCCGGCTTCGGTATACGTGTCGGCGGCGATGACCAGATAGACGGTGGCATCCGGCGCCACGGCGCCGGCCCACTCAACGTCAAGGTAGGCTTCAACGGACGCGCCATTGAAATACATATTGTTGATACCGTCGATGCCAGGGTCGTTGCCGTCAATGACAATTTGCGGGGGGTTTACCGGCAGGCCGAAGATGGAGCGGAATTGGTTGACCTGCTCGATATTCACATTGGATTCATTGATGATGGCAATGCTCTGGCCGGAGCCGTTGACGCCTGCCTGGTAGAGCGGGTTCAGGTCGTACTGCACGGCGAAGTCTGCCGGGGCCAAGGGAAAGTTACGCGAGTTGGAATAGGTCCATTGGGGCGTGGCCTGGTGCGTCTGCGGATTGTAGCTGGCCTTTCCGAGAACGCGAATATGACTCTTTACAGCAAAGTTGTTGAGGGCGACGAATCCGCCTACGACCGGCGCAAGCGCCGCCGGGATCTGCGGATCGTTGGCGTTAGCGTAATGGGTCTCGCCGTTCACCTCGTATTTGTGGATCTGCGTGTGGAAGGCATCGCGCAACTGGCCGACGCTGCCGGAGAACTCGATGGTCTGCTTGCCGGGATTGACTTTGGTAACGTTGAATCCGTGTCCGCTAAGCCAGGCCTGGACGGTCGCGATGTCCTCATCTGAAGGTCCAAACTGCTTGCCGAACTCGTCCGGTGTCAGCCATTTGTGGTAGCTGGCGGAGCCGGGAGTGTGCAGATCGCCGATGAGCTGGTGAAGCGAGGATTCCTGGCTATCGCTGCGCTTGAGGACGAGATGCATTCGTTCAAGCGGCATGTTTTCGGGCGCAGCGCCGCGATCATTGGCGGCATTGGCAAACGGATGCACATTGCCGTTGAGCGTTACAAGCTGATTTTCGTCGATCTGATCGACGATTCGCGCGGCGGGCGACAGCTCCTGGGCGATCGATACCGAACCGCAAAACAATGCACTGACCAATACACAAAGGGGAAACAAACGCAGGTGGATCATAGTGGTGTTCTTGAACCCTTTCTTCGGAAAAAGTCCCCGAAATGCCAAGATGCTTCCATTTCAATGTGAAAAATATCCGCTGTTCGCGGCGCCAACTGCCCCATTGAATTGCGATTTCGGTCTTACAGAAATTCAGCTGCCTGCACCACGGGCTACTGAGGCCGTCTGCCGCGATGGCGAGGATAGCTCAAAGCACCGGTGGCTTGATTCTTGCTTTGAATCCCCGAAAAAGCCATCTTGTATGTGTCAATTAGCTGACGAAATAACCGGCGCTTGCTCCGTGGGAGCTATGCTGACTCCTACAAACAACCGCGCAAATGGCGGTAGAAGGAGTGTTTGCACTGGAAGCGCTTTTGCACAACAGTAGATTTTTATTTTGCCCGTTTGTCAAGCAGATATTCCTTGCGCGGGCGCCCAAGCAACCAAACGGCTTTAGTTTCTAGTGCATGAGCTTCGAGTCAGTTGCCGGCGGGGCTGCGCATGGAGGCGATGGCGGAGGTTAGGTCTTGGGCGAGGGTTTGCTGGGCTTCTGGAGTTAGTTTGGCGGATTGGCTGGTGAGGTAGAAGACGTCGATGGCGGTTTCGCCTTCGGTGTCGATGAGAGCGACCTTGATGTCGCATTGGTGAGTGCTGAGGGTGAGTGCGATCTGGCGGAGAAGGCCGGGCAGGTCCTGGGCGACGACTTGCAGGATGGTGGAGTGGGTGGAGGATTCGGAGTCGAACTCCAGGCGTGTGGGGACCACGACTTTGAGATTGGAGGGGTGGTTGAGGTGACGGCGTGCTTCGAGCATGGTCTCGACGGGGACCTTGAGCGCGACTACGTCGTGGAGATAGGCGAGGAAGCGCTCGCGCTCGCCGGGGTTCAGCTCGATGGTGCGGAATGTGTCAGTGAACTGGAAGCTGTCGACGATGACGCCGGCGTCGTTGGAGAAGGCTCCGGCCTTGACAATGTTCATGCCCCATGCGGCGAGTGCGCCGGCCACGTCGGCAAAGAGGCGTGGGCGGTCGAGGGTGATGACGGCGAGGTCGAAGAGCTGGCGGTGAGGGCGGAGATCGAGCTGGACGGGATCGTCGCGGAGTTGGACGGCTAACAGGAAGTGATCGCGAATCTGCTCGGGGAGGCGGGTTTGCAGATAACGCCGCGGTAGGCCTTCGAGGAAGTGGCGGAGCTCGTCGTGCTGCGCGTCGGGGAGCATGGCGCGGAGGCGGTTGAGCAGGGTGGGGTCAATGGCGGCGTGGTAGCGGACCTCGTCAACCGAGCGGTCCATGAAGTTGGCGGTAGAGATGCAGAGTTGCCAGAGGTTCTCGGCTTTCCATGGGGTGAGGGCGTCGGGGTTGACGGCCTTGATGTCGGCGAAGGTCAGCAGGGTGAGCATCTTGAGCATCTGCGGGCTGCCGATTTTTTCGGCGAAGGAGCGGATGTTTTCCGGGTCGAAGATGTCACGGCGCAGGGCGTTGGACATTTCTATGTGAAGGCGGATGAGGTTGAGTACGGCATCGCGCTCTTCGCTGTCGAATTCCAGGCGGGCGAGGAGAGAATCGGCCAGCTCGATGCTGGGGGCGATGTGGTCGCCGGTGCGGCGCGCCTTGCCGGTGTCGTGGAGCAGGAGAGTGAGGAGGAAGAGGTCGAGGCGTTCGATTTCGGGCAGAAGCTGGGCGAGGCGCTGCTCGTAGTCGTGGGCGGGCTGGCGAAGCGAGTGGACATTGTCGATGGTGAGGAAGGTGTGCTCGTCGACGGTGTAGCGGTGATAGCTGTCGCGGATGACCAGGGCGTCGATGCCGTGGAACTCGGGGATGAGCATTTCCAGAACGCCGAGGGCGTGCATGGTGCGCAGGGCATGAGCAGCGTGGGGCCCGAGGAGGACTTCGCGCAGGGCGTTCCAGAGATAAGGGCCTTCGGGAATGTGGATGGCGAGAGCGGCCAGAGCGTCGGTGATGCGGTCTTCAGCGTTTTGCGTGAGGGCGTATCCGTGCGTGGCCATGAGGGCGAAGATGCGCAGGATGGCGCCGGTGTCGCTGAACTGCACGCCGGGAGCGATGTCGATGCGGCCCTGTTCGAGGAAGAAGCCGGTGTCGGCGATAGGAGTGCGGCGGCGGCGGAACTGGCGGTAGAAGCTGACCGGGGCGGGGACGCTCTCCATGAGCAGGACGGCGCGGCGATAGATTACGCGGGCATGGCGATAGTAGGTGCGCATCCAGTAGGCGGGGTCGGCGGTGCCGCGGGTTTCCAGACCGATGGAGTTGGCGGCGGCTTCGTCCTGGGATTGCCAGTCGAGAGTATTATCGTCGCGGCCGTGGCGGAAGTGGAGAAAACATCGGACGGCGGCGAGGAAGTCGAATGCGGCCTCGGCATCGCCGCGTGCGCTTTGGAAGACACTTCCGAGGTGGCGGGGCCATTCTTTGGTTTCCTTGAGGTGGAAGAGCATGGCGAACCAGACGGCAAGGTTGTAGTCGCGCAGTCCGCCGGGACAGTCCTTGAGGTTGGGTTCGAGGTGGAAGATGGTGTTGCCGAATTTGGCGTGGCGGGCGCGGGCGATTTCGCCGAGCTTCTGGGTGATGGGGTTCCACTCGCTGAGGAACAGGCCGGGCATGACGGTCTGGTGTAGTTGCTGGTAGATGGGGAAGTGGCCGGCCAGGAAGCGGCGGTCAAGGGTAGCCAGGGTGAATTCGAGGTTGACGGGGTCGAAGCGGCCGGCTTCCTTGAGGGTGCGGTAGCTGGGGCTGGCGCGGAGGCCTAACTCCCAGATTCCCTGGACGATAGCGCGGACGGTTTCTTTGGATTGCGCCTCAATTTTTTCGTCGGCAAAGGCAAAGAGGATGTCGATGTCGGAGTAGGGAAAGAGGTCTTTGCGGCCGTATCCGCCGAGGGCGAGCAGAGCGGCATTTCCGGGCGGCTGACCGGCAAAGGCGCGTCGCCACATCTCGATCAGCATGCGGTCGACCACGGAGGTGCGGCGGCGGATGGCGGCGGCGCCGTCTCCAGTGCGTTCGAAGGTCTGGCGGACGAGCTCCATCTCCCGCGTATACTGCTCCCGAAGATCGTCAACCGCCAAAGCGACTGGATTCATAAGGTTGTCGGTGGCTTGCCGCAGCAATAAAGGATTGTTAACAGCATAAGCGAAGTTGGCGGGAAAGGGGAAGGAAACGGGGAACAGGGACTAGGGAATAGGGATCCCAAAACCTCTACTTTGAAGTAGAGGTTTTTTGCGCAAAATGGGGTTATTTGGGAAGCGCTGAGAGCGATTATATTCCCTATTTGTTCGCTTTTATGCGATCAAGTCAGGGGGACAGGGACTAGGGACTAGGGAATAGGGAAATTGCCCGGCCACCTGAGGTGGGGGGACTGGCCCCTTCGACTTCGCTCAGGGCAGGCTGTCCAAGCGGAGGCCTTCGGCTCGGGCAGGCTTACGGCGGAGCGGCAAGGATGGCTCTGGGTCCATTTCACTTGGCCGATTTGTTAAGAAAATAAATCGTGAAGTAGCTCGTAACATCAGGTTGATTCAAATTTCCTGTCAGCCGGGCAGAGTTGGTATGTTCGTTGAATTGCACACCGTCACATCCAACCCGGTTTAACAATTCAAGCAAAAGACGCAATCCTTTGCGCGAATCTACGCGAAGGTCACGCGCTCCCTTTGCATCCATGGAAGAGATGACTTGTTTCGCTTTGAGGTCTCTCTCATCAGCGATGGAAGAAATCGAATGATGCGAGAAATCCATGCTCAAAAGAACCAGCACCTTTTCATTTTTCAATACTTGAGAAAGTATGTCGCGCAGTTCATTCAAACGAGAATCCTGAGCGTTCACATCAATCAGGATAGGTACAACCTTACTGCGGGGGAAATAATACTTCAAAAATGGAATGAGAATGCCCACGGAATGTTCGCCAGAAAAGGCTTCAGGATCTTCGGGCAACTGAATAGCTGTACTAATCCTCTGGACCAAACGCGCATCCACCGTAAGCATGCCGAAAGGCGTCTTCCACGGCAGTGAGGATAGGCTTATGTTAGCCAGACCCTGATGAAAGTGATTAGGACCGAGCAGAATAATTGTCTCGGGCGAAGATTGGCTCCGCAATCCCTCAAAGAATCGGACCATCAACCCGTTGGCGAGGAAGTGATGAGTCACAATCCCTGCGCGAATGTTTTGCCCTGCAGGCACTGTTGGGAATGGTTGTCCCGCACACTTGTGGATGGCATCGATATAGGGTCGCGGATTGTCGCTCCAGTTAGAGTAGTGGAATTCTCGCGCCCATCCAAATGGCGATGCCTGCAGCAAGCAAAATACAAGGATTAAGAGGAACCGGCGCATCAGTTAGCAACACCGGGATTCTTCATAAACTTTGCATACCAGCCTGGAGGTTCGATATTGTTCTGCTTTCTGCCCGAAGAATCGTTTGCGTAGATGATTTTCTTCCATTCAGAATCAGCCCAACGATTCTGCGACGGAAATTCATACCACGAATAGACATATCCGACAGTGAGACGCGTCCCCCCATAGGCGTCCTTCACCACGACGATGATCCGCTGAGGCGTGCCCGTCGCGACTTCCAGAACCCGGCCTTGAACATTGTCCGTGGCAATATCGGCAATCAATGCCATCTGCAGTTCGGAAGGATCCTTTATCACGTCAAAGCCACGAGGCAAAAGCAATGGCTGGTCAAACGCCGCTTGCAGATTCTCTATCCATTTGTAATCATCCGCTGTAATCAACTCTCCTGACACTTCTTTTTGCGCAATGGCTTCCGCGCGGCCAGCCAACTTGCGAAACGTAGTAAATTTATCTAGATACTCGTCTGTGATGAAACCTGAGCCTTTCAATCGTCCCAACATCTGGTCGATGGACTGCCCCAAACGCTGGAAGAAGACCGGATTCGGCTCGATATATCCTTTTGGAGCCGGCAGGTTATACGGAGGAATTTCAAATTCGTCGCCTTCACCCATTTCGGCGGCTGATTGCTCCGCATAGAGAATGGTATCATGCTTCAATTCCGTCCAACTGGCCGCGCCGGCGTTCAGGTTCTTGTATTGCCATGGTTGCCCCAGCGCAAACAATTGCTTGCTGGCGGTGGGCAGGAACAATGAATTCAAGGCGTCAAGCCATTCGTCATAAAAGGTCATTTGACTGGTGAGGTGTTGTTGCGTAACGCCCGCAAGCTTCCTGGCCTGAGAATCGTAGTTGTCCCACCTATTTCGCTGTTGGGCTTGCTGCTGTTCTTGGGTAGCGGCTTTTGAGCCCAATATCATCATTACGTCGAGGGTGGAGGGAAGGTTTCGCGGATTCTGATCACTGCCTACGTTTGGAGAGGTCATCTGGTTCAGAAGAAAGGCATCCAGGGTGAATCGCTGGCCCAGGAACTTGAAGCCGCGAACCTTCTTCAACCTGTCTTGCTGATTGAGCCCTAGACCTGTCTGCACCGAAACGATTTGAGGCGGCGAAAGGTCGCTTTCAACTGCGCGGCTGAACGACTCAAGGTTGTCGTCGAGCTTTACCGAAACCTGGTTCGCGTTCGGCGCCTCCGTGCCGAAGACCTTCGTATTTACAGAACGATACCCCGTAAGCGTGTATTTATCTTGAGCGCCGACTACGTAATTGAGCGATTGATCGAGAGATTCAAACGCATGCGTCTCCTGGGCCTTCTCTAAGAGACCTGGAATAAGAATCGCCGCCAGCGTCATCTTCCTGTCCGAAAGGAGGAAATTCCTGCGTCCAAACCACATCATTCCGCGAAAGTACCGTTGAAGTATTTCATTCTTTTCGTAGTGGCCCCGAACTTTGTATTGCGTAAAATCTTCGTCGCCAAATTTGCTGGATAAATAATCCGGGAGACTACCTCCTGCATCCAGAATCCGGGAAATAAACACCCCGGCATCCTTGCGCACCATTTCTGAAATCGTGAAGTCCGGATTAAAGAGTTTTGCGGCAACGGAAAAGTAAAGCAGGTCATACAAGAGCGCCTCGCGGACAATGGCGGGCGCAGTGGGTGGAAGAGTTCTGACTTCATTTTCCGTGATCCTGGCAAGTTTGGCGGCGAGTACCTTGACGGACGGCGAAATCTTATTCTCTTCTACGTCCTGTAACATTCGATCGAAGATCAGGTGATAAGAGTGAAGAAACAAATCGGATGTGATGAAATATTGGCAACCGGCACTTATGTCTTGATAAGAGTCGGCCATGTCGTCCAAATTGATGGTTTCCGAAGGCGGCACGCTCTCGACATAAAAGCCATTTTGTGAGAGTTTTTGGCGATCTGCTTCTACGAGCGATATATTCGAAGCCCTGATTTGATGAGGGATTTCCTGCGCATCAACAACGGACTGATTGATTGTGGCCGGCGTAAGCGCCTGCAGGTTCTTTGCCTGAATAAAGCCGTAGCGCGGTATTTCTTCGACGTTAAAGCGCGCTTTGATCCATTGTTCGTTTCGGAAATTCAGTTGTCCAACAGCCTCAAGGACTTCGCCTTGCAAGATGCTCAGCACCGCAGGACTTTGTGGATCGGGCACAACGCGAATGGCCGTGTTATCGTTGCGCGCCATATACCGCGGGGTTTCCACGGGTGAGATGGCAGGTTCAAGCCAAAGCTTTTTGGCGTCGACGTAACCGCTCACATCATTCTTACCGATTTTAGCGTGGACCGCGATCACGCCGGGGTGTGCTGGATCGTATGTTCCGTGAACGACTTCGCCGTAAAAGAAATAGTTGGGTGCCACATTGTCGCGTTGTTGCAACTCCCGGTAGGTCAGATTCTCTTCTGGAAGTATTTTCTCAGGCGCCTCGCGGAGGAACGCCACCTGATACGAGACGATATAACTGCGCACGCGGCCCGCGGATTCCGGTGTTCCGCCGGCAGTCAGCGTTCCGATGAAGTTCGTCGTAGTATCCGCAACGTCTGGAATTTGGTTGCTCTGCCACGCATACTGTGATGCAGGCGCGGCGCTTGCGGAGGGAGAACGGCCTGAGTTTGTGGCGGAGGGGAACGCCGGCCTTCTCTTTAAGAGGAGGTAGCCGCCAGCGGCAGCCAAAACAAGGGCAACTGCGGCGAACACAATAACGTAATGGATTCGTTTCATGCAGCACCTCCGACGTTGAGCAAAATAGTGATTTCATCATATTCCAAGAGAGCTGATTTGAATTCATGGTAAAGGAATATTATTTTCTCCAAGCACATTCACATACGGATGAAACGCTGGCCGATCCGGGAATGCGTTGAATCTGGATTGCCGGGGACAGGGAGTCGGGAACAGGGAGTAGGGAATAGGGAATAGGGAATAGGGATCAGGGACTAGGGAATAGGAGTATGCCCGCGGCTAAAGCCACATTTATTGAAGACAATCATTCAGTGGCCTGAAGGCCACTGCTCCCTCCGGAGAAACATCCCTCAGGGGCTAAAGCCCTGTTCACGTTGCGACCCAATCGGCACGGCTGAAGCCTTGCCCTGATACAAAACATCGTCTCCCCTCTTTCGCATTTTCTCCTCGAAAAGCCGCGAAAAGGATGGGGCGCGGGCTATTGCTATAGCCCATTTCTGCCGAAAAACATTAAAGACAGTGCCGGATGGGGGGATTCGTCTGTTTGGGGGCACCCGTCTGTTTGGGGCCAGGAGGGTATCATCGGCGCGCACATACGATTAGGGGATCTGCTGATCCGGGCAGAGCTGGTGCGGGAGGAGGATGTGGCCGAGGCGCTGCGGCGCCAGGCGGGCAACGGGGGACGACTGGGCGACAACCTGGTGGCGATGGGAGTTATCGGGCAACAGGTTATGGACGCTTTTTTGAAGCGGATACCCATGGAGCCGGCGAATCTGGCGGCCACCGGAATCGACGAGGTCGATTTGCTGGGCCTGATGATGAGGCTGATCTATACAGACCGGCTGGAGAGTTGCCGGCAATTTGTGGATGCCATCCGGCTGCCTTACCACATCGTGTCCGAGCTGGTGGGGATGGCCGTGGACCGGAAGCTGCTGCGCACGCTGGGCATGCGCTCCTCCGAAAACCCCATTGACATGGGTTACGTGTTCACCGATGAGGGCAAGCGGTGGACGCTGGACGCGCTGGAGCGAGTGAGCTATGCGGGGCCAGCGCCGGTGACGCTGGAGGAGTTCACGTATCAGGTGAGCGTGCAGAAGCTGACCAACGAACGGGTGACGCTGGAGCGCATACGCGCGGCGCTGGGGGAGCTGACGTTTGATGAGAGCCTTGTGGAACAGAGCGGCCCGGCGTTGAACTCGGGGCGGGCGATGCTGCTGTATGGACCTCCGGGGAACGGCAAGACTTCGTTCGCACATGCGCTGGGCAGCGTTTTCAGCGACGTGATCTACGTGCCATACGCGATTATAGTGGAGGGGCAGATCATCCGCTTCCACGATCCCAGCATTCACGCCGTGGTGAGTCCCACGGAGCTGGGCGACGAAGGGGAAATGTCGTTTATCCGGGCGGAGGAATATGACGCGCGCTGGGTTCCGTGCCGCAGGCCGTTCGTGGCGACGGGCGGCGAACTGACGCTGGAAATGCTCGACCTGCGCTACGACGCGACGGGGCACTTCTACGAGGCGCCGCTGCACCTGAAGGCGCTGGGCGGGTGCTTTGTTATTGACGACTTTGGGCGGCAACTGGCGAGCCCCACCAGCCTGCTGAACCGCTGGATCGTGCCGCTGGAGAGCCGCGTGGATTACCTGAAGCTGCATACCGGCAAGAGCTTCAGCGTGCCGTTTGAGGAGCTGGTGATATTTTCGACGAATCTGGAGCCGGAAGCGCTGATGGACCCGGCGTTTCTGCGGCGGCTGCCGTACAAGATCGAGGTGGGAGCACCGAGCGTGGAAAATTACCGGATCATCTTTGACAAAGAGTGTGCGCGTCAGGGATTGACGCTGGCAGGCGAGGCGTTTAACGCGATGGTGCAGAGGCTGAGGAAGGACCAGGGGCTTGGGCTGGCGGCATTCCAACCGAAGTTTATCGTGGATCAGGTGGTGGCGACGTGCCGGTTCATGGGACAAGCGCCGCATTTTGAGCCGCGTTTCATGGAGTATGCGCTGAATAATCTAAGAGTGCGGCGGGGTGCGGCGGCGCCACCTGCGGTGGGGCCAACTGCTCGCTAGTCGCTCGCGGAAGCTAATTTCCCAGGTCCCCAAAAGCGATGGATCTCCACCCCATGGACGAAGACCTATCCCTTCACCCCAGCGAGCAACAATCACTCGCTGTGGACCCCGAGTCCGTGGGGACCCCGATCCTGGGGCACCCGAGTTGTGGTATTGGGCTAGAGGGCGGTTTCTCCGCGCTCGTCGTTGCGGATGCGGATGGCTTCGTCGATGCGGCTGATGAAGATTTTGCCGTCGCCGATGCGCCCAGTGCGGGCCGCGCCGAGAATGGCGCTGACGGTCTTGTCTTTCATCTCGTCTTTGACCACCAGCTCGATCTTGATCTTGTTGAGCAGGTCGATGGTGTATTCATTGCCGCGATAGAACTCGGTATGGCCCTTCTGGCGGCCATGCCCGCGAGCCTCCAGGATGGTCATGCCTTCGATGCCTTCTTCGAGCAGCGCTTCCTTGACCGCATCCAGCTTGGACGGCTGGAGAATAGCTTCTATCTTGACCATGTGCAGATTCCTCGTTTGACAGCGTAACAGGCGGGAGGGGTTTTGTGAACTGCTCCCGCGGGATTATTGCCGAAATGCGCCGATTCAATGAAATCGGGATTGAAAAATACAAATGCAGGTCCTTCAATTCCCCCTCCCCTTCGCAAAGCTCAGGAGAGGGGTCGCTCAGGATGACAACGATATTACTTACGCATTGAGGTCGTATCCTTCCTCGTTGTGCTGGGAAAGGTCGAGTCCGACGGCTTCCTCTTCGGCGGAGACGCGCATACCCATGGTTTTATCGACCAGGAAGAGCAGCACGAGAGTTCCGAAGATGGCCAGCGCCCAACCAATCCCCGCGCCGATGGACTGGTTGACGAACTGATGCCAGTTGCCGTCAATGGCGCCAGTGGGGTTGGGCTGTCCGGCGGCGTTCTTGCCGAAGACGGCGTTGATGGCGCCGGAGGCGAGCAGGCCGGTGAGCAAAGCGCCCATGGTTCCACCGACGCCGTGCACGCCAAAGGCGTCGAGGGAGTCGTCGTAGCCGAAGAACTTTTTGACATTGAAGACCATGAAGGAGCAGACGATGCCGGCGATGAGGCCAATGGCCAGCGCGCTCATGGGCTGAACAAAACCGGAGGCCTGGGTGATGGTGGCCAGCCCGGCGACCGCTCCGGAGATGGCGCCGAGGGCGGTGGGCTTGCCGTTCTGCAGCCACTCGGCAACTACCCATCCGATGGCCGCGGCAGCAGCAGCGAACTGGGTATTGACAAATGCGCTGGTGGCGAGAGGACCGGCGGAGAGGGCGCTGCCTGCATTGAAGCCGAACCAGCCCACCCACAGCATGGCCGCGCCGATGAAGCTGAGCACCATGGAGTGAGGCGTCATATTCTCCTGCGGGTAGCCGGCGCGCTTGCCCAGATAAAGGGCGCAGACTAGGGCGGAGACGCCGCTGCTGATGTGGACGACGGTGCCACCAGCGAAGTCGAGGACCGGCCAGCGGCCACCGGCAGTGTTGAGGATGCCGCCGACGCCCCAAATCATGTGGGCCAGAGGGCAGTAGACGAGCAGCGACCAGAGGCAGAGAAAGACGGCCATGGAGCTGAACTTGACGCGCTCAGCAAAGGCGCCGGTGATAAGCGCCGGGGTGATGATGGCGAACATGAGCTGGTAAATCATGTAGGTCTGCTCAGGGATGGTTCCGCCGTAGTTGGGGTTGGGAGCGAGGCCGACGCCGTTCAGGAAGGCATGCTCAAAGCCGCCGATGAAGCCGTTGCCCGCGCCGAAGGCCAGCGAGTATCCGATCACGGCCCAGAGGACGGTGATGAGGCCCATCATGGCGAAGCTTTGCATCATGGTGGCGAGAATGTTTTTGCGGCGGACAAGACCGCCATAGAAGAGGACCAGTCCGGGAGCGGTCATCATCAGGACCAGAGCCGCGGAGACCAGCACCCAGGCGTTGTCGCCGGAGGTCTGAGCGTCGCGGATGGCCTGTTGGAGTGCGGCGACCTGGGCCTGTGTGGCGGGAGGCGAGGGTTTCAAGTCGGGGGCTACGGCCAGAGCCATTGCCGGGATACCGAGCAGGGCGGAGAGAAAGAGCATTTTGATTGCAAAACGGCGCATCAGATTTCAACTCCTAAAAGATAGGATGGGCAAGCAGCGAACACTCACACCTGTTTGGGGGCATGCGATGGACTTAAGGATTGCGTGAGTCTTGAAAGAACTCTATGGCTTTACGTATAAGGATCCCATGAAGATTTGACTGAAAATAAGGAATCCATAAAGATTTCTGGGGAAAAGCGGTGAAAAATACCCCACCTGAGCGCAAAAAGCTCGCCGAAGGTGGGGCAGCCGGGGTTCGTGTTATCCCACCCATTCGCAAAGAACGCGAATGGATGGGGCACACACGATTTGTTGATCAGATGGCGGTTTCTCCGCGTTCGTCGTTGCGGATGCGGATGGCTTCGTCGATGCGGCTGATGAAGATTTTGCCGTCGCCGATGCGACCGGAGCGGGCCGCGCTGAGGATGGTCTCAATGGCCTTGTCTTTGCGGTCGTCGTTGACCACCAGCTCAATCTTGATCTTGGGCAGCAGGTCGACGGTGTATTCATTGCCGCGATAAAACTCAGTGTGGCCCTTCTGGCGGCCATGTCCGCGGGCCTCCAGGATGGTCATGCCTTCAATGCCCGCCTCGAGCAGCGCTTCTTTGACCGCATCCAGCCTGGATGGCTGGAGAATAGCTTCTATCTTGACCATGTGCAGAATCCTCGTATGACAGCGTAACAGGCGGAAGGGTTTTGTGGACCGCTCCCGGAAAAACTTATTGTCGAACCGACCCAATTCCAATGAAACGGGATCGATCAAAAAAACAACCACAGGTTCTTCAACTCCCCCTCACCTTCGCAAAGCTCAAGGGAGGGACCGCTCAGGCTGACAAGCATACAAGTTACGAGTTCAGGTCGTAGCCTTCCTCGCCGTGCTGCGAGAGGTCGAGGCCGGCGGCTTCATCTTCGGCGGAGACACGCAGGCCGACGATTTTGTCAACGACGAAGAGCAGCACCAGGGTGCCAATGATGGAGATGCTCCAGGCGATGGCGATGCCGGCGGCCTGGTTGAGTAATTGTGCCCAGTGGCCGTCGATGCCGCCTGAGGGGAGCGTGTCACCGGCCGCGTTCTTGAAGACCGGGTTGATGACGCTGGCGGCAAAGACGCCGGTGAGCAGCGCGCCGACGGTACCACCAGCGCCGTGCACGCCAAAGGCGTCAAGGGAATCATCGTAGCCGAAGAAGCTCTTGACCTTGAAGACCATGAAGGAGCAGACGAAGCCGGCAACGAGGCCGATGACCAGAGCACTCATGGGCTGGACAAAACCTGAAGCGGGGGTGATGGCGACCAGTCCGGCAACTGCGCCGGAGATGGCGCCCAAGGCCGTGGGCTTGCCATTGTGCAGCCACTCGAAGATGGTCCATCCCAGCGCCGCGGTGGCGGTGGCAAAATGGGTGTTGATAAAGGCCGAGGTGGCCAGAGAGCTGGCGCCGAGCGCGCTGCCGGCGTTGAAGCCGAACCAGCCCACCCACAGCAGACATGCGCCGATGAAGCTGAGCACCATGGAGTGGGGCGCCATTTTGGTGTGGGGGAAGCCGCGTCGCTTGCCCATGTAGAGGCAGCAGATCAGCGCCGAGACGCCACTGGTGATGTGGACGACGGTGCCGCCGGCGAAATCGAAGCTGGGGAAGCGAGCGTGGATGTTGGCGGAGTTGAGCAGGCCGCCGACGCCCCAGACCATGTGTGCCATGGGGCAGTAGACAAGCAGCGACCAGAGGGAGAGGAAGATGGCCATGGCGCTGAATTTCATGCGCTCGGCAAATGCGCCGCAAATCAGCGCCGGGGTGATGATGGCGAACATGAGCTGGTAGATCATGTAGGTCTGCTCGGGGATGGTGGGCGAGTAGAAGTTTGCGGGATCGGCGGCGAGGGGAACATTTTTGAGGAAGAGATGCTCGAAGCTGCCGATAAACCAACTGCCGTGCCCGAAGGCCAGGGAGTAGCCGACGATGGCCCAGAGAATGGTGACCAGGCACATCATGGCAAAGCTCTGCATCATGGTGCCGAGGATATTCTTTTTACGGACCAGGCCGCCGTAGAACAGAGCCAGTCCGGGTCCGGTCATGAGCAGGACGAGGGCGGCAGAGGTCAGCATCCATGCGTTGTCGCCGGCGGACTGGGCGCTGGCGGCGGCGGCCTTGTTGGCATCCACGGCCTTCTGCAGGGCGGCGATCTGAGCTTGAGTGTCGGGGGCGGCGGGCTGAGTGAGAGCTATTGAGGGGGTACCCAGCAGGATGGAGAGAAACAGCAGTTTGATTCCAAAGCGTGACATCAGGTTTCCACTTTCAGAAAAAATCGGTGGCACAAGCCTTTGATTTGTGCGTGAATCTCAAGGAGAAATATAGAGGCCTACGAATAAGGAACCTATGAAGATTTCTGAAAAAGGCAGTCCAAGCGCCAGAATGTGGGGAAATCGCTATTGGATTTTTATTATTTGCGCGCTATAGAGTTCTTCGGAACGTAAGGACACGCCAGGCCGAGCGGGAGTGCCGCTTGCGGGCAACAGCGATATATTAGTACATATGGCGGCTACGGCAGAGCGGGATCGATATTTATTCGGAGCGCTGGAGAGCAGCGCGCAGAACCGCGCCAAGGTGCGGGAGGCGAGCTACGGCTATGAGACGCCGGAGGGCATCCTGCTGACTTCGCTGGATTATGCGGTGAACTGGATACGGAAGAACTCACTGTGGCCGGTGACCTTTGGTTTAGCCTGCTGCGCCATCGAGATGATGTCGACGGGCGCCTCGCGCTACGACATTGCGCGCTTCGGCGCGGAGGTTTTCCGGCCTTCCCCAAGACAGTCGGATGTGATGATCGTGGCCGGACGGGTTTCGCAGAAGATGGCGCCGGTGCTGCGCCGCCTCTACGACCAGATGCCGGAGCCGAAGTGGGTAATCTCGATGGGGGCCTGCGCCACGTCGGGCGGAGTTTTCAATAATTATGCGGTGGTGCAGGGCGTCAACCAGGTGGTTCCCGTGGATGTGTATGTTCCGGGATGCCCGCCGCGGCCGGAGCAACTTATCTACGCACTTACGCTTCTGCAAGAGAAGATACAGAGAGAACCGCGCAGCCTGCTGAAGACGTTGAATGTGGGATAAGCAGGGCAGAAGAGCCAATCGAGGGAGAAAGAAAAGGCTACCAAGGTCATATTCTGTCATGCGCAGAGTATCAGGATAGGCAACAGTGCAAAATCTTGATAGTAATACCTCTACGCCACAAATAGTGGTACGTTTAATTATCTGAATTTACGGCTATTGCATACCCCGCTTTGAGGCGCCGAGATCAGACGGGATGGTTGTGAGCGTTCGCCCGCAGCATGGTTCATTTGCCGACCATTCCATTTATTGCTCAGAGATTGAATACGGAGAAAAGGCGCATGTTTTGGAGTTTATCGACGTCCATGAGCCGGGGTGCTGCAATGGCAATTCTGGCTTTAGCTCCGGTTTCCCTGATATCCCAAGTTGCACCAGCCGCAACAGGGGTGTTTCATCGCGATACCTCTTCAAGGTGGGACATCTTTACGGGCTATAGTTATCTGTCGCCTCATGCAACTGTGACCAGGACCGACCAAATCCCGTCCATGACTGCCTCTTACGATTCCGTAGGACTCGGCGAAATCGTCAGCATTTCGTATTTTTACAAGCGCAATATTGGATTGCAGGCGGAAACCAGCATCCATGAGTGGGGCGTACAAAGTTCGAATCCACCGGGGCAAAACGGGACAGAAGGGAACAACGACGGTTTTTTGACGGTGTCGGGCGGATTGATCGTGCGTTCACCTACGCCTACCTTTACGACGTTTGCGCATATGACCGTCGGCGCGACGATGGTGGATGGGCCGCTTAGCAACCCCTATACCTGGGGTCCGAGCATAACCATCGGCGGCGGCCTGGACTACAGGTTGCGCCAGCATTGGTCGATTCGCTTCATTCAGGCTGACTATGAGTACATCCAGGTTAACTTTCATACGACCCTGGGGGGAATCGTCAACATCAGTACAGCGCGCTTGAGCGCCGGAGTTGTCTACAACAAGGGCTCAGCCACGACACCTCCTCCTGTGATCCTGTCGTGCGCGGCGAATCCGGCTTCGGTCTTTCCCGGCGATCCGGTGACGTTATCGGCGAACGCGGGCGGTCTGAATCCCAAACTGAACGTGGTTTATCGCTGGAGCGGGAGCGGCGTGTCGGGTAGCGGGTCGACGGCCACGGTGGCAACCGCAGCGCTTGCGCCGGGCAGCTATACGGTGAAATGCGGGGTCATGGAAGGCAAGGCCGGCAAGGAAGGCCAGAAGCCCTGGGAAAGCGCCGATGCCACGACCAGCTTTACGGTGAAGGCCTTCGAGCCGCCGACCATCAGCTGCTCGGCCGACCCCGGCACCATCAAGCCGGGCGAGAGCAGCACCATCACCGCGCATGGAGTGAGCCCGCAGAACCGCCCGTTGACCTACAGCTACTCGGCTTTGGCCGGCACGGTGGCGGGCAGCGGCGCGACGGCGGTCTTCAATTCAACAGGCGCGCCGGTGGGCGCGGCGGGCGTCACCTGCACGGTGAGCGACGACAAGAGCCAGACGGCAACGGCCAACACCAGCGTGATTATCATGGCCCCGTATGTGGCCGCGGCGCCGCGCACTCAGGCATTGTGCTCGCTCAGCTTTGCCAAAGACCCGCAGCGCCCGGTGCGGGTGGACAATGAAGCCAAGGCCTGCCTGGACGAGGTAGCGCTTGAGATGCAACGGCAATCCGATGCCAAGGCCGTGCTGGTGGGCCATTCGGACGCCAAGGAGAAGGCCAAGACCGCCAGGGAGCAACAGGCGGCGCTGAAGAACAAGCACCTCAAGGTTGTGGATCCGGCCGCTGAGCGGGCGGTCAACGCCAAGGATTACCTGGTGACGGAGAAGGGCATAGACGCTTCCCGCATCAGCGTAGCGACCGGCAAGGCAGATGGCCGCACGGTGGAAGATTACCTGGCGCCCTCAGGCGCGAGTTTTTCGGCTGATGTGCCAGCCGCCAGCATGGTGGACGAGAGCGCGGTTAAGGCCCCGGTCCACAAGCCTGTGGGCGCCAAGGGACACAAGTAGGCCGCGGAGCCACTTTTCTCGTATTATTCGCCCCCCATGAAGTTAATGTACACGCACGGAGAAGGGGCAGCGAATATGCCGAAAAAACAAGTTCTTAAGTGGCATACCCTGTGGGATAGCTATGGTACTATGATTCCGTATCGAATTATGACTCATGATTGCTTGGTTTCATGATTGTTTTCAGGATGTTCAGTCGGTCTTAGTCCGGAAATGGCGCGCATTAGCGAGTCACTTCATCAACGTTTTCAATCTGAAATTGTGGAGGAGAAACCCATGTATTCGAAGCTTTTGAAGTCTGGTTTTCTGGTTTTGGCATTGGCGAGTTTGGCATTCGTATCTACAGGATGCCAGAAGGCACCGCCGATAACCCTGTCGGCAGTGGCCAGCCCGCCCACCGTATACCCCGGAGATGCGGTCACGGTGACCGCTACGGCGGGAGCGGTGGATACCAACAAGAAAAACAATGTGATTTACAGCTGGTCGGGAGACGGCGTAACGGGCAGCGGTGCGACAGCCACGGTGGCCACGGCAGCGCTTGCGCCGGGCAGCTATACGGTGAAGGCGGAAGTCAAGGAAGGCAAGAAGGGCAAGGAAGGCCTGAAGCCGGGCCAGACGGCCGACGCCACGGCGAACTATACCGTGAAGCAGTTTGAGCCGCCGACCATCAGCTGCTCGGCCAGCCCCAGCACCATCAAGCCGGGCGATACCAGCACAATTACGGCGTCCGGGGTGAGCCCGCAGAATCGCCCGTTGACTTACAGCTTCTCGGCTAGTGCCGGCACGGTGACAGGCAGTGGCGCGACGGCGAACTTCTCCTCAACCGGCGCGCCGACCGGCATGGCGGGGATCACCTGCACGGTGACCGACGACAAGAGCCAGACGGCAACCGCGAACACCAGCGTGACCATCACGGAACCGTATAAGGCCCCGATTCCTCACAGCTCGTCGCTGGGGTCGATTGATTTCAGCAAGGATAAGCTGCATCCGACGCGGGCGAACAATGAAGCCAAGGCGGCACTGGACGGAATCGCTCTGCAACTGCAGCAGCAGCCGGATGCCAAGCTGGCGTTAGTTGGCCAGGCCGATGCCAAGGAGCAGGCCAAGACCGCGAAGGAAGCAAAGGCCGCGATGAAGAACAAGCACCTCAAGGTGAAGGACCTGGCCGCCGAGCGCGCCGTCAACGTGAAGGAATACCTGGTTACGGAGAAGGGCATTGACGCTTCCCGCATCAGCGTGTATACCGGCACGGATGACGCGCAGAAGGTGGATACCTATCTGGTGCCTGCCGGCGCGACCTTTACAAACGATGTAACCGGAACCACCCCGGTGGATGAGACCGTTGTGAAGCCGGCGCCGATGAAGCCGATGGCCATGCACGCGAAGAAGGCCGTTGTCAAGAAATAACCGATTCACTAACGCCTTATGCGGCGGGCCTCCGGGCCTGCCGCAATGGGCGGCACAAGAGAGCGCATTTTCTACCGCAATACCTCGAAGGCTGGCCGGCTTGCCGGTCAGCTTCTTCGACTTGCTTTGAGCATTTCCCTGAATTGAGTCACGAGAACGTCGCCCTGAGGGAAATCAAAGGCGTCCGGCCCCAGGAGTATATATACCTCAGGGGCTAAAGCCCTTTATTTTTACGGACCTTTTCGGCACGACTGAACAGGCTGCGGAAAAAGGGCTGTTTCCGAGCAAATCACACGAAAAGCAGACCACAGGGGCTAAAGCCCAACACTTATTTTGTTACGCTTACGGCACGACTGAAGTCATGCCCTGACGCTTATCGCAACTCCAAATGATTTTTTCCGCAAGCTGTGAAGTCATGCCCTGATACAAAGCCTATTTATGCAACCAATCCCAGTGTTGAGCGGTTGTATGTCAGGAAACCGGCCTTCGTACATTCTTTGTATACTTTTTATATGAACTTAGGGAGTATCTTGCCTGCATGAATCTTTTACAGAACCGCTTTGATTTTTTCTTCCGGTTTGGAACATTCGCGCGAGTCTCAGTTGTAATTATGATTTGGCTTGCCGTCCGCGGATTGGCGGCGCAATCGCCGTGGAGCGCGATTGGACCCATGGGCGGCGACGCGCGCGCCTTTGCGGCGGTTCCGGGAGAGCCCCATCATTTGTATCTGGGCACCACCAACAGCTGGGTTTACGAATCGACAGATGGAGGCGCAAGCTGGCGCCGGCTCTCGAAGCTGGATGCCTCTGACGATCTTGTTGTGGATCACATCGTGGTGGATGCGGCGCATCCAGGCACGGTTTTTGCGGCCGCATGGAAGCTGGACCAGCCCGGAGGCGGGCTGTGGGTGAGCCGCGACAGCGGGCGGAAGTGGAGCGCGATCGAGGAGCTGCGCGGGCAGTCGATTCGCGCCCTGGCGCAGGCGCCCTCGGAGCCGAAAATTCTGATTGCGGGAACTCTGGAAGGAGTTTTCCGCAGCATGGATTCGGGCGCAACGTGGGCGCAGATCAGCCCCGCGGAGAGCCGGGAGATTCACGAGGTGGAATCGCTGGCCATCGATCCGGCGAATCCGGATGTGATCTACGCCGGGACATGGCACCTTCCCTGGAAGACCACCGACGGGGGCAAGAACTGGCACAACATCAAGCGAGGCGTGATTGACGACTCCGATGTGTTTTCCATCATCATCGATCCGGCCGAGTCGAAGATCGTCTTCGCCAGCGCATGCAGCGGCATCTACAAGAGCGAGAACGCGGCCGAACTGTTCAGGAAGATCGAGGGCATTCCCTCGACGGCGCGCAGGACGCGGGTGCTGAAGCAGGACCCGGCCAACCGGGAGGTGGTGTATGCCGGAACTACCGAAGGGCTTTACAAGACGGTGGACGGCGGCAAGCACTTTCAGCGCATGACCGGGCCGGAAGTAATCGTGAACGATGTTTATGTCGATCCGGGGGACTCGAATCATGTTCTGCTGGCGACCGACCGCGGCGGAGTACTGCTGAGCCGGGACGCGGGGACGAGCTTTACGGCGGCGAATGAGGGCTTCAGCGCGCGCAAGGTGGAGGCGCTGCTAGTGGAAAACCCACCTGCGCTGTCACCCCCGCGACAAGTGCTGTCGCCGGGGACCCCGACGGTGGGGCCAACTACGCCTACGGCGCGGATTTTTGCCGGGGTGGTGAATGACAAATCTTATGGAGGGGTTTTTGTTTCCGCTGATGGCGGGGCGCACTGGGAGCAGATCTCCGAGGGGCTGGAGGGGCGCGATGTCTTTGCGCTGGCGGAGTCGCCGGAGGGAACGATAGTTGCGGGAACCAATCACGGCATCTTCGCGCTGGAGGAGAACAAAGAATCAGGTGATGCTCCGGGTTTTCATTGGAGCTCGCGCAGCACGATTCAGAACACACTCAAGAAGACGGCCACGGAGACGCACTATGGGAAGCGCGTCAACATCGAGAAACAGGTGAAGGATACGCGGCAGGAGATGGAAGGCCGGGTGAGGGCGCTGGATCTATCCGGAGAGGCGTGGCTGGCCGCGACGCCTGGAGGCGTGTATACAAGCAAAGACAAGGGTGAGAGTTGGCAGGGCGGGCCGGTGATGGGCGCGGGGGATTATCTGGCAGTGGCCGCGCATGGAACGCAACTGACCGCCGCGCGGAAGGATGGAGTGGTACTCTCCACCGACGGCGGAGAGAGCTGGAGGCCGATGGGGATTCCGGCCATGCTGACGCGGATTCATGCCATTACATTTTCCGCGGATGGGACGCTGTGGCTGGGAGCGCGCGAGGGCGTGTACTTTACGCACGACCTGGGCAAGACGTGGATGTGGGTTCATCGTTTTCCGCTGACCGACGTGGACGCGCTTTTTTATGACGCTCACCTGGGCAGGATTCTGGTCAGCTCGCGTACGAGCGACCAGGTTTACGCCATCGATCCGAAGACGCTGGAGTGGAAGTGGGCTCAGACGGGATACAAGATTGCGCTGGTGAGGGCGGTTGGAGAGCGGCTGCTGGCGGCGTCGCTGTATGACGGAGTACTGGTAGAACCGCAGACGGCGGGAGTGGAGACCGGCCACTGAGGTCGCAGTAATGCACCTGTGCATCGTGCAACCCTGGTCGCGATGGTTTGCGCGTGCCGCAGTCTACGGAACTAAGGGATCAAGCCGTAATGAATCGTATCGACGGAATAGCTATTCGCCGCGCCGATATTATAGATGTACGTTCCCTGCCCGAATAATGCTCTCTCGATCCCCTGTTTCCAACTGGAGTCGAATACCAGTTTTCCCGACTCCACGGTGCGGCCATCGGCGATCACCTGCACATTCTTCCAGCTTCCAATCACACGTTCGATGCGATAGCTCGACGGGGGAAGATCGAAGGTTTCCCATGCGCCAAGGCGCACCGTCAGCGTCTGGGCAGTGGCGTTGTCGATCACCAGCCTGGAACCGGAGAGATAGCCGGGAATGGAGGCGATGCACAGTCCAATGAAAAAGACACACAGAAACAGGCCGAACTTGCCGATGCCCGAGAATTCATTGTCGCCCAGGATCACCACAACGACCAGACCCCAAAGCACGAGCACGGCGATGTAGAGGATGTGCACCACGCCGCCCAGCGAAAGCCACCCGGAGCCGATGTTTTTTGTGCTGTTCACGCGTACAACAATGGTGCGCGTAGTGCGGTCGCTGGAATTCGAAATGGTGATGGAAGATGGCGGCTCTTTGTCGATCCCGTAGTCTACGCGATAGCGGCACAGGCGACAATTGGAGCTGGCTTCGGCAAGCAGATCCGGAGCCGAGGCCACGAATCCCTGCAGAAAGCCTGCCGATCCGGTTGCTGGCGCTCCGAGGGCGACCGGCTGCGCCGCGCCGCCGGTTGGGAGGTGGTAGCGCTGCCATACAGGCAGAAAGATGGCTCCCAATGCGGCTGTACCTAAAAGAATCAGCAACATTCTGGAGCTGAACCGGAACTGGCGGCATCGCAGGATTCCATAAACCCCGATCGGCCAGACGAGAAACAGGAGCATTATGACGAGCAAACGCGAATCGTACCAGTGTTTTCTTCGCATCATACCGATGATATAACCGTCCGATTCTCCTGTCGACAGCATTGTTTACGATGGGCGGCCAATGGCCACCGTACTCATCGTTCAGCTATCATTAGCATATGCAGACGGAGAGGGCGGAGACCCGCCAGCCAGCAGCTTTTCGCACCCATGATCCACGGCTTGAGCCGATTGCCGGCAAAGTTCTGGCTAGCGAGCGGCTGGAGTTCGACGACGGGATTGCGCTTTATGGTTCGCGGGACATGCTGGCCGTGGGCTGGCTGGCCAACCATGTGCGCGAGCGGATGAATGGAGACGTAACCTACTTCAACGTCAATCGGCACATCAACCCGACGAATGTGTGCGTGGCCAACTGCCGGCTGTGCGCCTTCGGGCGCAAGAAGGGCGACCGGGCGGGCTATACGATGGCGCTGGAAGAGGCGTGGGAGACAGCGGCCACGGGCTACTCGGAGGCGGTGACGGAGTTTCACATTGTCGGCGGGCTGCACCCGGATTTGCCGCTGGAATACTTTCTCGACCTGGTGCGGGGGCTGAAGAAGCGCTTTCCCAAGGTGCACATTAAGGCCTTCACCATGGTGGAGGTGGCGTACCTGGCGCGTCGGGCGAAGCTGAGCATTGAAGAGACGCTCAAGAAGATGCGCGCGGCGGGTGTGGATTCGATGCCCGGCGGCGGGGCGGAAATCTTTGCTGATCGTGTGCGGTCGATTATCTGCGACCACAAGATTGATGGCGAGGAGTGGCTGGAGACGGCTCGGCTGGCCCACAAGCTGGGCTTCAAGTCCAACGCGACGATGCTGTACGGGCACATTGAGAACGACGAGGACCGCGTGGACCACCTGCTCAAGCTGCGCGCTTTGCAGGATGAGACGGGCGGATTTCAGACGTTCATACCGCTGGCCTTTCATCCGGAGAATACGGCGCTGGACCACCTGCCGGTGACCACGGGGCTGACGGACATTCGCCAGGTCGCGGTGAGCCGCTTGCTGCTGGACAACTTCCCCCACATCAAGGCATACTGGCAGATGCTCACCGCGAAAATCGCGCAGATTGCGCTGCGCTTTGGGGCGGACGACCTGGACGGCACGGTGGTGGAGGAGAAGATTTACCACGACGCGGGCGCGACCACGCCGCAGGGCATGACGCGCAAGGAGCTTTGCCGGCTGATCACCGAGGCCGGGCGAATTCCGGTGGAGCGCGACACCCTTTACCATCCAGTGACACGCACGGAAGAGAGTTTTATTGTCGCGGTTTAAGCGGTTTAAGATGAATCAGGAAAGGGACGATCTCGATGGATGAATTTAGCCGGAATGCGCTGGTTGGACTCTGCTTCGGATTCCTGTGGGGAATCCTGTGTTCGATCGCAATCCTCTATTCCATTTACCTGTCCGCCTATCGCAAGGCGATCAAGGATTCTCTCAAGCAGGTCAAGCCGCCGCGGTATACGCAGATGCTGGAAAAGGTAAAGGCGCAGAAGGCAGAAAAGCAGGAAGCAAAGAAGGCAAAGGCGGCAGCGAAGGCCGCGGCGCCGCCGGAGTGAGCCGCGTTTTTACAGCGAAATATATTTGATTTGATCCAAAACGAAATCATCGTGGCATCCCATCCATTCCGCAAAGAACGCGGAATGGGTGGGGCACCCGCAGGGGCTAAAGCCCGATTTATATTTACAGCATTTACGGCACGACTGAAGTCGTGCCCTGACGCTTATCGCAACTCAAAATGATTTTTTCCGCAAGCTGTAAAGTCGTGCCCTGACACTTCGTGGCATATTGAAGTACTCTAATTTCCATCAATGATCTATGGCCGCACGATTACGCCGCCCTTCATCACAAAGCTGACGCGCTTGACAACGGTAATGTCGTCGAGGGGGTTGCCGGGGACCGCGACGATGTCAGCGAAGTAGCCGGGCTTGAGCTGGCCGATCTGGCCCTCCCAGCCGAGGAGCTTTGCGCCGTTGAGCATGCCGGCTTGCAGAACGGCTAAGGGTTTCATGCCATAGCGGACCATCAACTCCATTTCGACGGCCTGCGTGCCGTGCGGGAAGGGGCCCACATCGGAGCCGACAGCGAAGGGGATTCCAGCGGCGAGTTGCCGATGGAACTCGCGAATCTTCACATCGAGCATGGCTCTTTCACGGGCGGCGACGGCGGGCGAATCCGCATGTTGCGCGAAGTAATCGAAGATGGCGAAGGTGGGGACTGCGGGGATATTTTTCTCGCGCATCAGGCGCATGGTTTCGTCGCTGAGCTGGGTGGCATGGTCGATGGAGGCGACACCGGCCTGGACGGCGTAGAGCGTGCCCGGCTCGCCCTGAGCGTGGACGCCGACCGTCGTTCCCAGCCGGCGCGCCTCTTCAACGGCGGCAGCCAGTTGCGCCTCGGTGTATTGCCAGGGCGTGCGCAGATTGCCGTCCACCACCGTGTCGTGGCCGGTTTCGTAAATTTTGACGAAGTCCGAACCCTCTTTGTGCTGCCGGCGGATGACCTCGACGAGCTGGTCGGTGGAGTTGGCGTAGTCGGCGTTGGAAAGCACGTGCTGGGCGGGGTTGTAGCGGATGGCGTCCTCGTGACCGCCCAAAATATCGATGGCGTTGCCGCTGACGCGCAGGCGCGGGCCGGGGATGATGCCGGCGTTGATGGCGTCGCGGATGGCGGTGTCGGCCGAACCGGCGCCCTCAGTTCCCATATCGCGCTCGGCGGTGAAGCCGGCCATGAGATCGGCTTTGGCGGCCTGGGCAGCAAGCAGGGTGCGCCAAGGAGCCGACTCCTCGACGGTTTGCAGATCTTCTGCGCCGGGATGAAGGAAGAGAAGGACATGAGCGTCGATGAGGCCGGGAAGCAGGGTGACGTCGCCGAGGTCAATGACGCGGGCTCCCTGTGGATGCTCGACCGACGTGCCGACGGCAAGGATGCGCTCGCCCAGGACGAGAATCTCGCCGGGCTGGAGCAGGGTACCGGTGTCGATTTGCAAAAGTCGGGCGGCGTGGAGCACGATGGGCGTGGCGGCCGGCTGCTGGGCGGCGGCAATCGAGAGGGCCACAGCGCAGACAGACAGAGCTAAGTAGCGCGGCAAATGAAAAGCGGGCATGGATACGACTATGCCGCATCCTGCCGGGGTTGTCCATGGGGGTTTTGCGGGCGTGAAAAAACGATTCGCTAGAGGGGAGTATCGCGATAAAAGTACTTAATCAATAATTACTCCGGCACTTAGACCTTGGACCGTACCGGTCAAGCGCGTGAATGTTGAGAGTGTGGCGCAGCAAGAATGCACCGATTGCGGCCAGCGTTCTTAGCCGCATAAAGGGCAATATCCACCTCCCGCAGGATTTCTGCGGACGTGATTTGTCCCCACTCCTGTGCGACGAGAACACCTATGCTAATCGTGATAGGAATTGGGCCGACCGCAGTCGGAACCGTCGATGCCGCGACGGCCTCTCGTAACTGGTCGGCTCGCGCCAATGCATCTGGCGCAGTGCAGCCGGGCATCACAACCAGGAATTCTTCTCCACCAAAGCGTCCCACGAGATCATAGGTACGCACGGCTCCAAGGAGCCGACGAGCGACCTCCCGCAGAACCTCATCTCCGATCGGATGGCCATGTATGTCGTTGATGTTCTTAAAGTGGTCCAGGTCACCGAGCAGTATTACCGTGTGGCCATTTTCGCGGACACTACGGGCAAGTTCATGTTCGAGCATTTCCAGGATGGCTTCGCGGTTCAGGAGAGAAGTGAGGCAATCATGCGCAGCCTTGAACTGCATCTCATCCCGGGCTCGTTCAAGTTCAGCCTCCACCTCCTTCAGCATAGTTATGTTGCGTCCGATGCCGATAATGCCAATCGTCTGGCCTGTATCGTCGAACATGGGAATCTTCGTGGTCAAAGTCCATCGAGACTTACCGCTGGATTCCTTGATATATTCCTCATGGTTAACCAGAGGCTGACCGGAGAGCATGATTTTCCGCTCATCCTCAATGAAGCCTGAGGCAATCTCTTGGGGATAGAAATCGAAATCTGTTTTGCCCAGGAGTCCGGAGCTGGTTGCCGCACCCATCACATCCGCTGTTCGCTGGTTCGCCAGCAAGAAGCGGCTTTTCGAATCCTTCACGTATATGGGGTCTGGCACATTGTCGACCACGGCCCGAAGTATGGCCAACTCCCTCGCCGTGGATTCACCGTCGCGCTTCTGAGTCCCTGCCTTCGCGCAAAGACGATTGATCAGAGCGCCTGCGCCAGCCGACAGACACATGAGAAAGGCAAGAAGAGTCCAATGGATGTAGATTTGGAGTTCAGCCGCAAGCCGGAACACAAACTGCGCAATGAGTTCCCATCCGATCGTCATTAAAACGCCGGGTGGACCGAATTGAGCCAGAACTGCCATCGAAATCGAATGCTCTTAACGAGAATTTTCATTTTGCCTTTCGGCTAGGGATAAATATACTCCCAGTTGCCTACTACTCGCGATTTTTCTCACATTTGCATCAAAGATGTTAGCGACATTTCTGGGTTTCATCATTACGTTCCAAAATGGAAATGTGAGATAAAATGGGGAGACGGCCGGGGTGAACTTATGCAGCAATTCAAGTGTGCGGTCGGAGTCATTGTTGGGCTATTTCTACTTGGCGACATTCATTTAACCGGAGCACAGACGCCGGCGGCGCCTGCTCCAACGGTGCTTACGGTGGTGGACGAAGATGGAGCGGCTGTATCCGGCGCACAGGTGATCCTCAAGGAGCCGGGAGAGATGGAGATCCGTCTCTCGACGGACTATGCCGGGCATGGGACTTATCTATTGAAGGGAAGCCAGCCATACCAACTGCGCATCGCCAAGCCCGGATTTTATGAGACAGTTGAAACCCATGCCGATCCGCTGATTCGGGAGATCCGGGTAGTGCTGAACCACGAACAGATGGTGGTGGAGCAGGTGAGCGTAACGGCCTCGGCCCCGGGCATCGATACGGAAGAGATACCCGACAAGCTCACCATGAATATGCCGGAGATCATCAACGTACCCTACACAACCTCGCGCGACATCCGCAACCTGCTGCCGTTCTATCCCGGGGTGGTTCAGGATGCGACCGGTCAGGTGCACGTGGCCGGGTCAGAGACATGGGCGACGCTGGATATGCTGGATGGATTCGACATCCGCTCACCGATGAGCGGGATTCTTGCGCTGCGGGTGAGCGCCGACGCGGTTCGCTCCATTGATAAAGAGGCGACTCGCTACCCGGTGGAGTACGGCAGGAGCACCGGCGGCGTGGTGGCGTTTTACACCGGGATGGGCGACAACACCTTCCGCTTCAATGCAACGGATTTTATTCCCTCCTTCCAGGCAAATAATGGAATTCATTTTGACAAGTTTGTGCCCCGGATTACGTTTTCCGGACCGCTCAAGCGCAACCGGGCGTGGTTTTTCGACGGAGTGGAGACGGAATACGACAATATCTACATATCGGGACTTCCCTCAGGGGCCAACACCAACGAACTGATCCGGGGAAGCAACCTGATCAAGTTTCAGTCGAATACGACGCCGGCCAATATCCTGTCGGGCGGCCTGTTGTACAACGTGTATCACTCTCCCGACGACGGCATCTCGACGCTGGTTCCGCAAGCCAGCACCACGGACCGCAACACGATAGCGTGGCTGCCGTATCTTCGCGATCAGCATAGCTTCCGCAAGGGCACGTTGCTGGATGTGGGGCTGGGCGTGGCGCGCATCAGCGACGGCTACGAGCCGCATGGAGACACGCCTTTTCAGATCACACCGGAGATTTCCGAGGGAAGTTATTTTGAGAACGAGGCGGGGCACTCGCAGCGCGTGGAGGGGAATGTGGCTCTTTATCTTCCGCAGCGGCACTGGGCCGGAGAGCACAATCTGAAGGCCGGCATCGACGTGGACGAAATCAGCTTCGGCGAGAGAGTCACGCGAGCGGCGGTGGAGTATCTGCGCGAGGATGGAACGCTGCTGCGGAGCAGCACCTTTCCCGCGACCACGCCGTTTACGCGGCATAACCTGGAAGCCGGCGCATACTTTCAAGATCGATGGACGCCGCGCGCCGGCCTGCTGTTGGAACCGGGCCTGCGCTTCGATTGGGATGAGATCATCCGCAGCCCGCTTTTTTCTCCGCGCCTGGCCGCGGTCTACTCGCCTGCCGCGGCCCATGGCAGGACAAAAATCTCCGCGGGCATCGGTCTTTATTACGAGCACACGCAACTGGAGTACCTGGAGCGAGCGCTGGCCGGCATCCGATCCGACACTTACTATGAAACCGATGGCATCACTCCGACGGGCCCGCCGGTGGAGACGACCTTTACTGCCAGCTACGGAACGTTGCATGAGGCGCGAGCAGTGAACTGGAGCGCGGGGATAGAAGAACGGCTGCCATTTTCCGTTTATGTCAATGCGAATTATCTGCACAAGCGCGTGACGGATGAATTCACTTACGTGGATCAAAACACTGTGTCGGCGCTTTACGGAAACTACGTGCTGACAAATGGCAGGCGAGACAGCGACAATTCGGAAGAGGTTGAGGCGCGGCGCACCTTTGCCGGCGGGTCCACGCTGTTTGCCGCTTACACGCACTCCTCCGCGCAGACGAATGCGGCCATCGATTATGTTCCCACACTGTCGATGCTGGGCCCCCAACAGAGCGGTCCGCTGGGTTGGGACACACCGAACCGCGTGCTCAGCTGGGGATGGCTGCCGGTTCCTGTGCCGCAACTGAAAAAACGCTGGGACTTTGTTTACACCTTCGATTGGCATACGGGCTTCCCGTATACGCCGGTAGACGACAATTCCCAGGTGGCGGGCGCGGCAGGCTCGGGGCGCTTTCCCAATTACATGGCCTTCAGCCCAGGGCTGGAATGGCGCTTTCACTTTCGCCGCTCGTACTTTGGGCTGCGCGGGGTGATCGAAAACATGACCAACAGCAATAATCCCCTGGTGGTGAACAACGTGGTGGATTCGCCCCAGTATGGAAATTTCAGCGAATATGTTGGGAGAGTCTTCACGGCGCGGCTGCGGCTGATCAGCGAAAAGAAATAGCCGAAGAAGCTCTTTCCTATTCCAGGAACTCGCGGACGAAGGGGTTTTCGCTGCTGACCAGTTCGTGGAAGGAGCCGTCAAAGATGAGGCGTCCATCTTCGAGCATGAGGAAGGTAGTGTTGGGGTCGGTTTCTCCTTTGGGGAAGGGAACCATGCAACCCTGCTGGGGGTCGAAGCGGTTGTTGCACAGGAGGAAGGCGTCCTGGATGCGATGGGTGACCATGATCGAAGGGGTGTGGGAGACATCGCGCTCCTTGACGATCAACTCGATGATGGTGGTGGAGGTGAGGGGGTCGAGGCCTCCGGTGGGCGAGTCATAGAGCAGCAGCTCCGGCTGGCGGATGAGGGCGCGTGCGATGGCCACGCGGCGGCGCATTCCGCCGGAGAGGCTGCTGGGATAGAGGTCGAAGGTCTCCTCCAACTCGACGAAGCGCAGGGCATCGCGGACGCGGAGGTCGATTTCGGCGTCTGGAACCTTCTCCTGAATGAGTTGGTAGGCGACGTTGTCGCGGACGGAAAGCGAGTCAAAGAGGGCGCTCTCCTGAAAGACCATGCCGGTGCGGGTGCGCAAGGGGAAGAGCTGCTCCTCGGGCATATGGGAGATCTCTTCACCGAAGAGCAGAATGCTGCCCTCATCGGGACGCAGCAGGCCGTTGGCGAGCTTGAGCAGGACGCTTTTTCCCACGCCGGCCGGGCCGAGCAGGATGCGAGTCTCACCGGGCGCAACGGAAAAGCTGACATCATCCAAAACAGGCGGGCCGTCGAAGGCGACGGAGACATTGCGAAAGACCACTACCTGGCTGGAATCCATGGCCGTTTGTTGAGCAAACGGATGGAGGCCGGGCTGTGCAGTAGAGAGGGAAGCGGTCATAGCGGCGGGAAAAGTTTGAGCAGAACCTGGGTGAGAAGGAAGTCAACGAAGATGATCAGCACCGAGGCCCAAACGACGGCCTGAATGGTGGAGCGGCCCACGCCCTGGGTTCCACCCGTGGTTCTCATGCCGTAGAAGCAGCCGATGGAGCTGAGGATGTAACCGAAGAAGAGGGGCTTGACCAGTCCCTGGATGATGTCGGGATAACGAAGGAATTCCCAAGCCTTGGAGAGGTATTGGGTACCGTTCTGGTGATTCATGAAGACGGTGACCAGGCCTCCGCCGGCGATGCCGCATGCGTCGGAAACGATGGTGAGGAAGAAGAGCATACAGATGGTGGCAGCGATGCGCGGGGTGACCAGCTTGCGGAGGGGGTCTACGCCCAGGGCGCGCATGGCGTCGATCTGCTCGGTGACCACCATAGAACCGAGCTCACTGGCCATCGACGATGCGTTGCGGCCGCTGACCATCACACCGGTGAGTATCGGGCCTAACTCCCGGATCATGGTCAGGCTGACAAACTCGCCGGTCACGGCGGTTGCGCCAAAGGCCGCCAGCGTGGCCGAGGATTGCAGGGCCAGCACGCCTCCGGTGGAGAGGCCGGTGAGCACCACGATGGATAAGGAGCCAAAACCGATGATGTCCGCCTGTATGAGGAATTCAGGCCAGTAAATAGGCGGGCGATACAGGTTAGTGAAAGCTCGCGCGGCAAACAGGGTGTAGTCCTGCACGGTGAGGACCAGGTCTTTAGCGGTTTTTTCGATGGTTGCTAATGCCATGGCGCTTGCCGGCCTGGGGGATAAAGTGAAGTGCTGACCTCCTCGACAGGATAGCGCATTACGGCGGTCATAGGCCGGGGAGGGGAAAAAAATGGGCGGCAAGGGTGATGCCCCTGCCGCCGCCCGTCCCTGGGTTGTCTTGAAGGTACTGCAATTGAAGCTAAACCTTTATTGCAAGAGCTTGGTCACTTCCTGCTCCACACTGTTAGCTTGCGCTAATGCGGCGATGCCGGTCTGGCTGAGGATCTCGTACTTGGACATGTTGGAAGTAGCCGAGGCGTAATCGGTTGCCTGGACCGCATTCTGCGCCGAGATCACGTTCTCCTGCTGAGTGCTCATCACCTGACTGATGGAGTTGAGCGTATTGATCTGTGCACCGATGTACCCGTCCATCGCTGCCACGTCGGTGATGGCCACATTGAGATCGTTCAGTGCTGCCTGGGCATCCGATTGGTTCAACAGGTCAGTGCCGCTGAGTGACTCGCCGGAACTGTCAGAGTAGCCCATGGTCGCGACCCCGCCCGTGCCGTTTGTGTCAGCGGTGAAGGCCGCGTCAGCCACCTGGCCGGTGGCGGCGTCCGCAATTCCATTCGCACCGTAAGCGGGGTTTACGACACCGACGGTGAAGTAGGTGTCGGCGGCGTAGGTTAGCGTATTGGCCGGAAGAGAGGCGTCACCGAGAGACGATCCGGTGATGGTCGCTTGAGAGCCGTTTGCCGTACTAAGCGTCAGAGTCGATGTGGTTCCGGCTACTCCGCTGGCAGTGCCTACCGAAGCAACGGTGAACCCGTCGCCCTGGAGCGCGGTCGCCAGAGTGGCCATGGTGTCACCGGTGAGGTTAAGGGTGATGTTCGCGCCAGCGGCATTCTTGAGGCTCAGAGTACCGGTGAGAGTATCGGCATTTGGAACGTCCGTTGCTCCCGCGAGAGTCAAAACGCCCACTTGACCCGGCAGGGGAGTGACGGAAGTGCCCACTCCCGTTCCCGGACCATTGATCTCAATGCCGGTGTCGGCGAGCGTGCCGCCGGCAAGTTTAGCCGCGGCCACAGCCGCTGTTCCAGCTTGTGCCGCCGTGGTGAAGCTGGCGTTCAAGCCAAGGCCTGAGGCATTGATGGCGTTGATCAGTCCCTGGGCTGTATCGGCGAAGCCAGCAGTGCTAATTGTCGCGGTTTTTTGAGAAACAGCGCCGCCCACCCCGGTCGCCATATAGTCGACGGTGAGTTCTGAAGGTGCGTTCACCAGGGCATCACCAGCTGTCGCAAGCGTTCCAGTCTTCGACAGGTCGATGAAGGTGTTGTTCTGGCCGTTGTTATAGGCCATCACGCCGTTGGTGTCGCCCACGCTGGACTCGGAAAGCGAGTGGATATTCAAGTCGTCCAGTGACGAGCCGGCTGTCGAGGAGTCGCCGGTGTAAATGGCCACCACGGTGCCGTTGAAAACCTGCTCCTGGTTGTAGGTGGTCGTCGATCCGATGTTGTTGACCTCGGCCAGGATGGACTGGTACTCCTGGTTGGCGGCGCTATCCTGTGTGGAGTTGAGGGTGCCGTTGGAGGCTTCCGTAGCCAATGTAATGGCGCGGTCCAGCAAGCTGGTCACCTGCGAGAGGGCGCCATCGGCAACCTGGAGCAGTCCCGCACCCTCGGTGGCGTTGGTCTCCGACTGGGTCAGGGCCGCTGAGTTGGCGCCCAGGCCATTCACCAGCGAAAGACCCGCCGCGTCGTCGGCGCCGGAGTTGATCCTCGAACCTGACGACAACTGCTGCAACACTTTCTGCAAGCTGTTGTTGGTGTTGTTCAGGTTGTTTTCCGCGTAGATCGCTGAAAGATTGTTCAAAACACCGAGGGCCATGGAAGGTAGCTCCTTTTTGATGCCTTGAATCGCGCCGTGCCTGGCAGCGCATCTTTCTTTCCGCCAGGCCCCCCGCTCTTTCCGGATGGGCGTTCCTGCATCTGCCCCCTTCATCGGTCCGACTGGAAATAACTTTAGTCATAAAGTTAAAAATTGCTCTAGCCCCTTTCTGTAGCAGGCCGATTCAGGCTGTCCCGCATCCGTTCAAAGCCTGTCCCAGAGCGAATCAGCCGCTGTAGCGTTGCGCTCCACGGTCCTGTCCCGGTTCGCGACAGGAACAGCGCGATTCAGCGCCCAGGCGAGCCCTGCCGCAGCCACGGTTCGCCGATATTGCCGCAGCCGACAAAAAACGGCGGCAAGAGGATTGCCTCCTGCCGCCACCTGCGGTGGGGCCAGCCGCGCCTTCGGCGCATTCCGCAGGTTGCAAAATTCTATCTGCTATTCAAACTCGGATTGAGGGGTTGGGGGCGCAGCAGGTTCTGCGCCCGGCGGAGGGGGCTGCGAAGGAGTCGTCTGGCGGTTGAATTGGCCTCCGCCCTGCCGCCATCCGCGCTGTCCCCCGCCGCGGCTCTCGCGCGCACGGTTGGCGCGTTCGGCCCGTTCGGCCTGCACCTGCGCCCACTGCTCGGTTGTCAACTTACTGCGTATGTCCAGCAGATAGGCGGCATTCGCTTTTTCGAGCTCGGCACGGGCCTGCGCAACCTTGTCAATCTGGGCCAGTATTTTCGTTTCGTTGGGCTGCGAGTCGCGCACCAGCGGCTCCAGCGCCAGTTCAACCTTCGCCAGGTTGGCCCGCAGGTCGATCAGCTTCTCCCGGTGCTGCATAAAGATCTCTTCAAATTCCTTGCACTGCACATCGGTCAGCTTGAGCCGCTCCACGACCCTGGGATTGTTCCAAAAGCGTCCCTGGGCTCCCAGAGGCCCCAAGGCATTTTCCATGGGAGGACGATGCCCGCCGAATCCCTGCCCCATACCACCGCCGGTACCCTGCGCCATGATCGTGCCCGCCAGCACAACACCGGCAATCGCCACTCCCAGTCTCGCCATTCCCATTGTCTTCACTGTATTCACCCTCTTCATTTTCCCAGATTTGCACATGATTCCCTATATTGCATTTAAGGGGTATCTCCCTCGGCCATCAATTGAGCCAGAGGCTCCATGGCAGAGGGAACTTCCCGCGATACGTCTCTGTCCACCTTGGCCAGCAAATCCTCATCCAGCCGCTGCTGCTCTGCTTGCCGAGCCAGCTGGTTCCGCTGCTGGGCAACCAGCCGCTGCTGCTCGGCCACGCGGGCCGAGGCACTCCTCATCTCCCACTGTTGATACTCCCAGAGCCCCGCGGAGGCGCCGCCGACAAGCAGAACGCAGCCCAGCGCCCAGCCAACCGCCAGCCGCCAAACCCGCCTGGGGGCAAGTGCCGCAACCACAGTCCGCGGACGGCTGAAGGCAGCCTCGCTCCAGGCATGAATGCTCAAGCGGAAGTTGTCGAGCGCCTCGTCCAACTCTGAATTCAGCTCGGCCGGAGCCGGTAATTCATCCGGTTGCGACCTATGGCCCTCGAGTTTGTCCTTGAAAATCACCTTTTTCCTCCTAATTCCGCCCGTACCCTTGCCACTGCGCGCGAAAGGTGCGCCTTCACCGTGCCCTCGCTGAGGCCAGTGGCCCGCGCAATCTCACTCAACTCAGCCTCTTCCACGTAGCGCAGCAGAAAGACCGTTCGCTGGCGTTCGCTGAGCCCCTCAACCGCCTTGCTTACCTGTCCCACCCGCTCACGCGCCAGCAACTGCTGCTCCACGGAGCGTTCACCGCTGGGCAGCCACTCGCTGGCCTCGTCCAATGCCACGGCGTTGCTCTGCGTCTGCCTCCAGAACTGCATCCGGCGGTTACGCCAGTGGTCCTTCTGCAAGTTGATGGCAATGCGCATCAGCCAGGTAATAACGCTGGACTCGCCGCGAAAACTTCGCCAGTTCCGGTGCGCCTTCAGAAAACATTCCTGAGTCAACGTCTCTGCCAGATCCATGTCGCGCGTGGAGGCGAGCAGAAACCGGAAGATCCGCGGACGGTGCTTTGCGACGACAGACGAAAACTCCTCCGCGGCGATCTCCTCTGCCGTAGCCATGGTCATCCGTTCCAACACCGTGGCGGCTGCCATCACTCAGGTAGACGCCCGCATCGGGAGCAAGTTTACAACCTCAACGGTATTTCTCATCAATATAAAAATCGGAATGGAGCCTGACACCGCGTTTACAGCTTTGTCGCGGCCATAATACGCGATGAATGTGGTCTCTTACGCCACTTCTAAGACCGGAACCACTGATGCTGTACCAGCGATGGCGGTCTGCCACCCTTGCGACAGAAAAAAGTCACAAGGATGGGGCACGGAGTTCTGGGGTACAACAATCATGGAAGCACTCGAATCAAGAGCTTCGAGGCCATCAAAGAGATCGCATCTTCCTGAGGGATTGACTCAATCGCGATCGAGAAGAGGGAGCGGCACCAGAAAGAGGAGAGCCAACGAGGTTGAACAGAGCGATCTTTTTTGAATTCCGGAGCGCTACAGGTTTCAGTAGGCCAATCCCTTTCTCCATAGGCACCCTGCCATTTATTGTATTCTTAGCGAAGGATGCGTTGGAACCGGGTTGACATTTCCCGGAACCAAACGTCCCTATCTCGCGTATTCTCAATCGATTGTCCTTCTTTTCCGGGTCTTTCGCACATTATTTACCCATGGCAACCAAAGTGCAACAAAACGGAAGGAAATAGAGAGCTTCTCTGATGGAGACGAATCTCTTCAACCGCTTGCAGGCAACACTGCTGGGCCTGATCACGGCCGGGCTGGTGCTGCTGGCAGTGTTGAATTTTCTCCAGGAGCGCCACTCCCAGCAACCGGACGACGGCGTCTGGTGGCGCGAAGCTGCCGATGGCAAAGGTCTGGTGGCCGATAGGGTGTTGCCCGACAGTCCCGGAGTGCGTGCCGGCATCCATGCGGGAGACCGGCTGACAGGAGTCAATATTCTGCCTGTCGGCCCAGTGGGATCGGGGTTGCACACGGGCATCCGGCCGCAGGACCGGCTGGCGGGAGTGAAGGTTCTGCCTGAGGAAGCCGGCGAGCCCACCAGCAACGAGCCGCTCCCCATGCCCGCCGGGGTCAAGTTTACCCCTGTAGCGAGATCAGCAGACCTGGAGCGCGCGCTCTACCGCACCGGCAGCTACTTCAAGATTTACTACCGCATCAGCCGCGAGGGCATCACGCCGGGCAGGCCGGCGGAGTTGACGGTCGAAGTCATTCCGGAACCGCTGGACAGAAGCCTGGCGATGGGTCAGCGCCTGATTGGGCTTATTTACCTGGCGATCGGCATCTACGTGCTGTTTCGCCGCTGGACGGCTCCGCGCGCCACCCACTTCTACCTCTTCTGCCTGGTGTCGTTCGCACTCTACGCGCTCAAGTACACCTCCACATTCGACAGGCTGGATTGGATCGTGTTCTGGTCGAATGTGCTGGCTGAATCGCTGCAGCCGGCTCTGTTTCTGCACTTCGCCATCAGTTTTCCCGAGGAGCGGCTGAAGAAGTTCGGACGCCACTGGCTTTTGCCTTTGATTTATGTGCCCGGCGCGGGATTGCTTGGCCTGTGGCTCTACGCGATCAACTTCTGGCAGGCCTCGGCGCTGCTCAAGCACCGGCTGGATCAGGTGGGAACGGCCTACGACGCCGTTTTCTACGTGCTGGCAACCGCTCTGTTCATGCGCAGCTACAGCCGCGCCAACACGCCGCTGCTGCGCCAGCAATTGAAATGGCTCACCCGCGGCGCGCTTCTGGCGGTGGTTCCCTTTACGCTGTTTTACGCCATTCCTTTTCTTCTCGATCTGCGGATGCCCAGCCTGTACACCGATCTGGCCGGCCTCTCCATCGTATTTTTACCGCTGACCTTCAGTTGGGCCATCATCCGCTACCGGCTGATGGACACCGACCTGATCTTCAAGCGGGGCGTGACGTACACGCTGGCTACGGGCCTGATTCTGGGAGCCTACTTCGGGGCGATTGCGGCGGCCGCCGGACTGGCCCACAATCAGTTGCCCGTGCAGGTCAGGGACTGGGGCGAAGGCATCGCGATTGTGCTGGCGCTGGCCCTCTTTGAACCTCTCAAGCGCAGGATTCAGAGCTGGGTTGACCGGGTCTTCGACCGCCATCGCTACGACTACCGCAAGGCGCTGGTGGAGTTCGGCCGGGGCTTGAGTTCGGAGACCGATCTCCATGCCCTGCTGGAATCGATTGTCGAGAAGTTGCCGAATACATTGCTGGTGGCGCGCGTGGCAGTTTTCCTGGCCAATAACACGGAGGAAACCGGCCGCTTGCGGCTGGCCGCTTCCCATGGACTGACCGCCGAGGCTCTGGCCGCGCAGGAGAACATGGATTTGAGCTTCCTGAACTTTGACCAGGCTACGGACCACTCGCACATCTTCCTGGAGAACGCGCAGCAGGCCATGCATCTGCCCGCCAGCCAGCAACGCAGCGCCGCGCTGCTGGATCTGAACTATTATCTTCCCTGTCGCGTCGCCCAGGGCCAGTCGAAGGCCAGCGAAGCCAGTTCAGGCGGACCCGACACCACGCGCACCATCGCGGTGATCGGCCTGGGCCGCACCATCGGCGGCGACTTTCTCTCCAGCGAGGATGTGGAACTGCTGGAATCGCTGGCCTCCTACATCGGCATCGCCTTGCAGAACGCCAGCCTCTACGCGCGGCTGGAAGACAAAATCGGCGAATTCGAGCGGCTCAAGGAATTCAACGAAAACATCGTCGAATCGATCAACGTGGGAATCCTGGCGCTGGATCTGGACGACCGCATCGAAAGCTGGAATGCGCAGATGGAAGCCATGTACGCCCTCAGCCGCGCGGAGGCCATCGGCCAGGAGCTGAGCGCTGTCTTCCCCGCGGAGTTCATCGAGGCGCTGGAAGAATTCCGCAACGAGCAGGGCGTCCATCATCTCTACAAGTTTCCGCTCACCACCCGCGCCGGCGAGCAGCGCATGGCCAACATCGCCATTGCGCCGCTGTTGTCTCGGGATTTTGTTTCGGTGGGACGCATCATTCTGGTGGACGACATCACCGATCGCGTCACGCTGGAAACGCAACTGGCGCAGGCCGACAAGCTGAGCTCCATTGGATTGCTGGCAGCCGGAGTGGCCCATGAGATCAACACGCCGCTGGCCGTCATCAGCTCGTACGCGCAGATGCTGGCCAAGCAATTGAAGGGCGACGCGCGGCTGAGTCCGGTGCTGGATAAGATTACCAAGCAGAGCTTCCGCGCCGCCGAAATTGCCAACGGCCTGCTGAATTTTTCTCGCACATCGACCACCGAGTTCCGCGACACCAACCTGAACCAGGTCATCCGCGACACGCTCTCGCTGCTCGATCACCAGTTCAAGACGGCGCAGATCGCCGTCGATCTGGAGCTGACCGAGGAGCTGCCCCCTATCCATGGCAATTCCGGCAAGCTGCAACAGGTATTTCTCAATCTGCTGCTGAACGCCAAGGAAGCCATGCCCGGCGGCGGCCGCCTGCGGGTGGCCACGCAGTTCAATCGGCGCGAGAACTACGTGGGCGCGCTGGTCAACGACTCCGGCAGCGGAATCGCACCCGAGCACCTGAAGCGCATCTACGATCCTTTTTTCACCACCAAGAACGTGCCCCGGAGCGGCGACCGCCGCGGCACCGGGCTGGGGCTTTCCGTCTCCTACGGCATTATCCAGGAGCACGCCGGCAAGATTCACGTGGAGAGCGCCATCGGGGCCGGCACAACCTTCCATCTTGAGTTTCCCTTAATGAGGACTAGCGTTCATGCCTGAGGTTGAAACGCAGTTGAATTCGCCCCTATCCGGACTTGCCGGCGACTCCGGACTCGTCGAGAGCCTGGCCCGCATTCTGGTCATCGACGACGAGGCTGCCATTCGCGAGTCGCTCGATGTGCTGCTCAAACAAGAGGGATACACAACTAGCATGGCCGGCGACGGCATAGAGGGACTGCGAATTCTCGATCAGGACAGCTTCGACCTGATGCTTCTGGACCTGGCTCTGCCCGGCCAGAGCGGCCTGGAGCTGCTGCCCCAGATCAAGGAGCGCCATCCCGAACTGCCGGTTATCATGATCACCGCCTATGGCACGGTGGACAACGTCGTCGAAGCTATCCGCGCCGGCGCGGAAAACTTTATCCAGAAGCCCTGGGACAACGAAAAGCTGCTGGCCGACATACGCTCCGCTGTCGCCCGCCACAAGGCCGAAGAAGAGAACCTGCAACTTAAGCGCACCCTCAAGCAGCGCTACAACTTCAGCAACATTATGGGCAAGAGCGAGATCATGCTCAAGGTCTTCGACCTGGTGGCGCAAGTGGCGCCCAGCCGGTCCACGATTCTGATACAGGGCGAAAGCGGCACCGGCAAGGAAATGATCGCCAAGGCCATCCACGCCAACTCGCCGCGCAAGGACAAGCCCTTCGTCCCCATCAACACCGGGGCCATGCCCAGCGAGTTGCTGGAGTCAACGCTCTTCGGCCACGTCAAGGGCGCCTTCACCTCGGCCATCGCCTCCAAGAAAGGCCTCTTCGAGGTGGCCAACGGCGGCACGCTCTTTATGGACGAGATTGCCACCATGGGCATGGACACCCAGGCCAAGATTCTGCGCGTGTTGCAGGACCGGCGCTTTATGCACTTGGGCGGCGTGCAGGAGATCCAGGTGGACGTGCGCATCATCGCCGCCACCAACATCGACCTGCGCAAGGAAGTGCGCGAAGGCCGCTTCCGCGAAGACCTCTTCTACCGCCTGAACGTCATCTGCGTTGACCTGCCGCCGCTGCGCGCGCGCCGCGAAGACATACCGCTGCTGGCGCAGCACTTCCTCGACTTCTACTCCAGCGAGAACGGCCTCGCGCCGCGCAAGCTCTCCGCCGACGCGTTGCGCGCCCTGGTGGATTACGAGTGGCCGGGGAACGTCCGGGAACTTGAAAATGCCATCGAACGCAGCGTAGTGCTCTCCTCGGGCCCGGTCATCGGCTCCGATCTGCTGCCCGGCCACATCACCGGCCGCAGCTTCCAGGACGCCCTGCTGGAGCACAACCCCAATGCCTCGCTCTTCGACATCCTGGAAGACATCGAGCGACGCATCATCCTCGAGAAGCTGGAGCGCTGCAACTGGAACCAGACCGACGCCGCCGAACAGTTTCACATCCCGCTCTCCACGCTGAACCAGAAAATCAAGCGGCTGAATATCGAGATTCGGAAGAAGGGCAGGGAATAGAGAATAGCTGTGAGAGATCAATGGATATCGAAGGAATAGACGAAGAAATTAATATCCAGAAAGAATCTATCGCTCATTCAATTCATTCCTGCTGAAATGCCTACCCGCATCGGCGCCTGAGAGGACTCTCAGCTTACCCAACGGGCACCTCAACCTGAGTGACGAAAACCTCGCTGTGCAGCCGCCGTGCAACTTCGGAAGAAGAGGCGGTCTCAAAAAAGAGCGTCAAGGCTTCGATGAGGTTGGCGCGCGCCTCCTCAATCGTGGAACCCTGGCTTGCGATGTCCAATTCCGGGCACAAGGCGACAAAGCCGTCGTCCTCTCGCGAAAGAATAGCCGTCATTTGGTGTGGTTTCTGCATATTCGGATTCTACGCCTTTCAAGACTGCCCGGCAGATCGCCTTCTACCACACGCCGCTGGTCAAAAACTCGTGAATGGAAGCGGCGGCCTTGCGTCCCGCGCCCATGGCGAGGATGACCGTGGCTCCGCCGGTGACGATGTCGCCGCCGGCAAAGACGCCGCGCTTGCTGGTGCGCATGGTCTGCTCATCGGCCACGATGTAATTGTGCTTGTTGGTGGCGAGGTCCGGCGTGGTGCTCTGGATGAGGGGATTGGCGGTGGTGCCGACGCCGATGATGGCTACATTGGCGGGGAGAATAAACTCAGACCCCTTAATCGGGACCGGGCGGCGGCGTCCGCTTTCGTCCGGTTCGGACAGCTCCATCTTTATGCAGCGCGCGCCGGTGAGCCAGCCCATTTCGTCGCCGAGGAACTCGACGGGGTTGGTCAACATGCGGAACTCTATGCCTTCTTCGCGGGCGTGCTTGACCTCTTCAGCGCGGGCCGGCATCTCGGCCTCTGAGCGGCGATAGACGAGAGTAGCTGTCCGCGCGCCCAGACGCCGCGAGGTACGCACCGCATCCATGGCGGTGTTGCCTCCGCCGACTACGATTACGTCGCGATCGCGGCAGTCATAGACCGGCTCGTCGTACTCCTCAAGCTGGTAGGCGCGCATCAGGTTGACGCGGGTGAGAAATTCGTTGGCGGAGTAGACGCCGTTAAATTGCTCGCCGGGGACGCCGAGGAAGACCGGAAGTCCCGCGCCAGTGGCCACAAAAACCGCGTCGTAATGCTCGTCGCGCATCAACTCGTCGAGGGTGACGCTCTTGCCGACCACCACGTTGGTCTCGAACTCGACGCCCATGCGGCGCAGGTTGTCCACCTCGCCTTTCACGATGGCTTTGGGCAGGCGAAACTCCGGGATGCCGTAAACCAACACGCCGCCCAGCTCGTGCAGAGCTTCAAAGACGCGCACACGATGGCCCTTCTGGATGAGGTCCCCGGCGGCGGAGAGCCCGGCTGGCCCGCTGCCGACGATGGCCACGCTCTTGCCGGTCGCGGGCGCGTTGGCGGGCAGTCCCAGCTTGCCGCTCATGCGCTCGTAGTCGGCGATGAAGCGCTCAAGGTTGCCGATGGCCACAGGCTGGCCCTTCTTGCCCAGGATGCAGCCGCCCTCGCACTGGTTCTCCTGCGGGCAGACGCGGCCGGTGATGGCGGGCAGGGAGTTGTCCTCGCGCAGTTTGGCCGCGGCGGCCAGATAATCTCCGGCGCAAATCAGGGCCACGATCTCCTTGATTTTGACGCCCACCGGGCAATCAGTGACGCAGCCCGGCTTGGCGCAGCCCAGGCAACGCGAGGCCTCGGTGAGGGCGTCGGCCTCAGGCAGGCCCTGATTGACTTCCTCAAAGTTGCGGCTGCGCACGGCGGGGTCCAGCTCCGGCATATGCCGGCGCAGAATCTTCATGCGCTCCTTGAGCGGAAGAACGTTCATTGCCGAGCGAGGAAGAATATTTCTCTCAGGCATGATGGGTCTCCCCCGCGTCCAACTCTTCGCGTAGTTCGGCCACTTGCTTGTCTTTGTGCTCCTCAAATTCTTTAAGCGCGGCGCACTCCTTCTGGCGATACATGGAATTGCGCTGCATGAGGACCTCGAAGTTGACCATGGAGGCGTCGAACTCCGGGCCGTCCACGCAGGCGAACTTGCTCTGGCTGCCGAGCAGCACGCGGCAGCCACCGCACATTCCCGTGCCGTCCACCATAATGGAGTTGAGGCTGACCATGGTTTTAATGCCCAGGGGCGCGGTGATTCGCGCCACGGCGCGCATCATGGGCACCGGGCCGACGGCGAGAACAAAATCGATTTTGCGGCCGGCGGCGATCAACTCTTCGAGTTTTTTGGTCACCAGGCCCTGTTCGCCGTAGCTGCCGTCGTCGGTCATCACGTAAGTTTCATTGCTTGCAGAGCGGACTTCGTCTTCAAAGACCACCATCTCTTTGTTGCGTGAGCCTTCAATGAAGACCACGTGATTGCCGGCCTGCTTGAGCGCGTGGGCAGTGGGCAGCGCCATGGCCGTGCCTACGCTGCCGGCCAAAATCACAACGGTTCCGTAGTTTTCGATCTCCGAGGGCTTGCCCAGCGGGCCGACGATATCCAGAATGGCGTCACCCGTTTCCAGGCAATTCAACAGGGAGGTGGTCTTGCCGATGGCCTGCACCACGATGGTGACCGTGCCTGCGTGAGGGTTCGAGCTTTTGATGGTGAGCGGAATGCGCTCGCCCTTGTGATGAATGCGGAGAATGACGAATTGCCCTGGCTGGTGCTTGCGCGCAATGCGCGGCGCCTCAATCACAAACTGCTTGATATTGAGGCCGACGTTGCGGGCTTCCAAAATCTTGTACATGACGATAGTTTACGATGCGACCGGGATTGCCTGCCATCGCCTCCGTGAACGGCAGAAAACCGGAGGCAAAAAAGAATTACGCGCCAAGGCGCAGGCGACGGTAAAGCCTGTCTTCAGGATCATTCAGGATACACGAGAGGGGATGTGATACGAGTCACCTGGGAGCGGAGGGAGAGAGGCTGATCTGGCCGGTTCGGCCTCTGACTTAGCTTCGCTTCAACCCTCTAATTCCAGGTTCTGCTCTACCTTGGCCTCCATGGCGGGAAGGATGGCGCGCAATCGCTCAAATTCGGGGTTGCCATGCAGGGGTATAAGGCGCGGGTCGGCCAGTGTCTGGAAGAACCAGGGGCAGCGGGCCTCGTCCACGGCGCGCAACTCGGCCAGGGCTGCTTCCTGATCTCCCAGGGCGAGATAGGCCGCGGGCATGAACCCGCGCACAAGGTAGCGTTCCCGTCCCAGCCATTGCAGCCGATCGAGGACGTCTCGTGCCTCGTCCGCGCGGCCGGCGCGGGCCAGCGCATACGCATACGCGGCGCCGGCAAGATCGAAGTGCGGCGAACGTTGCGCGAGACCTTGTGCAATCTCTGCGGCCTGCTTCGTTTCACCGTTGTAGGCAAGAATCATCGAACTATAGAGGCTGGTTCCATCCTGGCCGGGGAATTGAGTGATCGTCTTGCGGATCAACTCCAGGCTTTCAGAGGCTTGCCCATCCAGATGGAGTGCCCAGGCCAGGCGGCTGTGCAGCCAGGGCGAAAAGGGATCGATGCTAATGGCCTCGCGCAGCAACTCGATGGTTTCGGCAAAGCGATGGCGGCTCACGGCAAACATGGAGCGCGCGCGCGTGGTCCAGAGATCGTGGGGCAGATGCGCGCTGGAGGAGAAAGCCAGCAGGGCCGCGGGCAGGTTTCGGTCGAAGTGGAAGTTGACCCAACCCAGCGCGGGCAACAGTGCATCGGCGCGATTGGGCAGATCTGGAATCGATTCCGCCATGCGGTGCACGAGTTCCGCTGAAGCGCTCGGAGACATGAAGCCGTACAAAGCCTGGATAACGCATAAGTGCGCCAGATCGACCTTGGCGAAGATCAGCGTGGGATCAAGTTCGATGGCCCGCAACAGTTGTTGCATTCCGTCCTGCATGCGGTGGCGGTGAAGCGTCTGCCACTCATAGTGTCCGCTCAGAAATATCTCGTAGGCCTCCGCTTGGCGGGGGCCGCTTTCGTCCTCGATGCCGCTGGCCGCGGCGGAGATATCGAAACCGGCATCGCCCCGCGCCGGCGATAATGCCACGCCGCCGGGAATCTCAATACCGAGTCGATAGGCCAGCCGCCGCATCAACTCCTGTTCAAGCACGCTTGTCCTGTTTTGAGGCGCGAGCAGGTCTTCAACCCAGATTTGCGTGCCGTCCTCGACGCGGATCATCTCCGCCCGCAGCCGGTAAAGCGAGGAGAAGGCCTGCAGTGTTCCGGTCAAAACCAGGTCGGCCTTCAGTTCTCTGCCGATTTGCTGTGCGGTGAGCCCGCGCTGCGCCAGGGTGAAGACCGAATCCCTGGCCAGCACGGCAACGGCTAAGCGGCGCGCGCGGGAGAGGCTGGCGGTGGTTTCTTCCGCCATGGCCGATCCCAGGTGTTCCGGAACGGAGCGCCCGGTAGCGAAAGGCATAATGGCCAGCCGCACAGGCGTCCCGAGCGCCGCCTCGACGTTGCGCCTGATCTCTGCCGTGAATCGGTAACCGCGCTTGTAAACAGTCTGGATGCACGTATCCGGCTCAAGCCGCGCGCGCAGGCTGGACATGCATTTGGTAACGCTGTCGGCCGTCACATGCACATCGCCCCATAAAGCATTTTTCAGTTGCGCGGGCGAGACCACCTGGCCGGCATGCGCCAGCAGCATCCGCAGCGCCGCCAGCTCCCTGGGAGGGAGGTGAACCACCGCCTCACCGCGCCACAGCGTGCCATCTGCCTCGAGCCTGAACCCCGCAAAAGAAAAGGCCAACGCTCGACCCCGGCGCCCCAGAGTTATCTTGGATCCAGTGTCTCCACGCCGTCGGCCAAGGCTTGCCCCTGGGGCGCCAGTATCTGCACTCCTGCGAGCAAGGCCAGTCGCTGGGGAGCCCGATTCTCCACTCCGGCGACCAAGGCCTGTCGCTGGGACAACAGCATCTCCCCTTCGGCGGCCAAGACTCGCCGCCTGGAACCCCGCACTACGCGAAACTGGGTAGGGCTCTTTCATCGCTGCCATCTCGCTTCCTCTTATCCTGTTATTCTGGGCGACACGGTTGCCGATCTCTTGCCTATGCGGGCAAGACGAAAGGCAGCGGCCAGCACTTGTCACGGGAATCTACGGGGGGGAGGCCCAGAGGAGGAATAAAGAGAGCGTAGTTCCAGCAAATCCCAGTGCTTCAATGAGCCCAGTTTGAATCTGTACCCTACAGAGTATCCGCTTTCGATATGCATGAGGAAGGGTGTATCAGAGTTCTTTGTATTTTTTTGAAACATGAAGTAATCAATGATGCGTTACCAAGGAAAGACTTCAGGAAAACTTCAGGTTATTGTCAAAAGTAGCCGGCCCTGCGACTGGCAAACTAATAGAAGGAAGTGTGCCATGTCCAAGACTGTTTCCTACGCGCAGTGGTCACTTGAACCGTATTGCATCGGGATGAAGCTGCGCTCGCTACGCACCCAGAAGCGTCTCACGCTCTCGCGCCTGGCGGCGGAGACAGGCTTATCCACGGCGCTGCTCTCCAAGCTGGAAACGGACCGCATGGTTCCCACGCTGCCCACGCTGGCCACCATAAGCCGGGTCTATGGAGTGGGGGTGAGCTACTTTTTTTCCGAGCCCGCCAGGCACACGCTGTCCATCACGCGCAAGGCTCACCTTGCAGGCAATAGCCGAGGACTGGAGTCGGTGAAGATCATACCTCTGAACGCGGTGACGGAGGGGACCCGGCTGGTGGCGCGGATGATCGAGTTTCCCGCCGGGGGAGTATCTTGCGCCACCGATTCCTGCCGCGAGGGAAGCGCGCTGGTGTACGTGCTGGAAGGGAAGTTGCAGTTGGATGCGGGCGGGATGCAGGAGGTGATGGAGGCCGGCGACTGCGCCTGCATAGAAAGCGAAATAGCGTTGACCTGGAGCGCGGCGGGCAAGCATCGCTGCCGGATACTGGCAGTGACGCCGGCCGTTCCGGGCGTGGAAGGCTGAGTGTCCCCGCCGGCATGAGCAGATGCCTGATTAAGGGGTTGCCGCGCCACTGCCAGCGCCGCTGATGCGCGGAATCAGCTGGAAGGAATCGAGAAAGGAAGTAGCGTCGGCGTATGGTGTGCCAATCGGCGAGGCGATCAGCGTCTGGTAAAGCGTGGTGCCCACCAGGTAGATGCGCGCGTAAAAGTGCATGGAATCGTTCTCGGCCTCAAACTCCCTGCCGGGATAGACGCCGAGCGTGATCGTTTTCCCCCTGAGCAGGTGTCCGCTGACGTTGTCAATGGCTCCTTGTTGGGCGCCGTCCAGCACCTGGTCCGGGGTCCTGTCCGAGATTGCGGAGCCGTAATCGCAAACCCCGACAAACACCGCGGCCTTGCCATCCTCCACCAGATAGGCGCGCAGCTCGAAGCTGCCCTTCGCGGTGGGAACGTTTTTCTTCTGCATTGTCGGTTCGGACGGAAACGCTGCGCTGAATCCATCCGCCGGATAGCTGAAGGTCTTCCATTGCTGTGCCTGCGCGCCGAGCGCGGCAAACGAGAACAGGGCAACTGCGAGGGTAATGCGTTTGGTAAGTGTATTGTGCATTCTGGCGGCCTCCTTGAAGCTGAATCCCCGAATTGTGTGATTCTAGCACTTCACGCTTGATTGCGCGGCATTCATTTGCCGTGCCGTGATTCACTGTTTGCCCACATGGAGGCCAGTCTGTAGGATGGTTTGGAAATCAAGGAGTTTGGCGTCATGCGACCTAACCTCAACTTGATGAAGGCAACCCTGACCGGCGCGCTGGGCGGATTGCTCTTCGGCTTCGATACGGTGGTCATCTCCGGCGCGATCGACTCTCTGGTCCGGCTCTACCAGCTGAGCCCGCAGGGCAAGGGCTGGACGGTGGCCATCGCGCTGATTGGGACGGTGGCAGGCGCGCTGGGCGCGGGCCAGGTGGGGCAGAAGATCGGCGGGCGCGAGACGCTGCGCATTACCGCGGTGCTCTATGTGGTTTCTGCCATCGGCAGCGCGCTGGCCTGGAACTGGCCGGTGCTGATGGTCTTCCGCTTTATCGGCGGGTTGGGCATCGGCGCCTCCTCGGTGCTGGGCCCGGTTTACATTGCCGAGCTGGCCCCGGCGCGATGGCGCGGGCGGCTGGTGGGGGCATTTCAATTCAACGTGGTCTTCGGCATTTTGGTGGCTTATACCTCCAACTACTTCATCCGCACGATGCATTTGGGCGCGGCGGAGTGGCGCTGGCAGGTGGGCGTGGCGGCGCTGCCCGCCCTGGGCTTTCTGGCGTTGCTCTTCGGCATTCCGCGCAGCCCGCGCTGGTTGGCCTCAAAGGGGCGCAACGACGAGGCTCTTGCCGTGCTCAAGCTGATGGGCGAGCCGGAGCCGGTGGCTGAGCTGGCCGAGATTCGCGCCGCGCTGGCCGAAGAGCACGCCACGGCCCACGAGCCGGTCTTCCGCTGGAAGTATCGCTATCCGCTGTTTCTGGCGATTTCGATTGGCGCGTTCAACCAACTGGCGGGGATCAACTCGATTCTCTACTACCTGAACAGCATCTTTGCATCGGCGGGCTTCAGCCAGATCTCCGGTGACCAGCAAGCTATCGCCATCGGCTTTACGAATCTGGTTTTCACGATTGTGGGCATGAGCGTGATCGACAAGCTGGGGCGCAAGACGCTGCTGCTAATCGGCGCGGCGGGCACGGCAAGCTGCCTGGCGGCGGTCTCCTGGTTGTTTGCGACGAACTCCCACCCCGGAGCGCTGGTCTGGGTGCTGATTACTTATATCGCTTTCTTCGCGCTTTCGCAGGGAGCGGTGATCTGGGTCTACATCGGCGAAGTGTTTCCCAACGCTGTCCGCTCCAAGGGGCAGGGGGTGGGCAATGCCAGCCACTGGTTCATGAACGCCGCGATTCAACTGGCGTTTCCCATGGTGGTGGCGCAAATCGGGCGCAGCGCTCCGTTCACCTTCTTCGCTGTGATGACGGTGATCCAGTTCCTGGTGGTGCTTTTCGTTTATCCGGAAACCAAGGGGCAGACGCTGGAAGCGTTGCAGCGCAGGCTGGTGAAGAATTATTGATCTGGAAGAACGGGAGTGATTTTCCGCAAATTGAACTCTTATTTGCCGGCTATGTCGTCTCCAGCACTCTCAGGCAAAAAATAGCCCCATCCGTTTTTGGCCGCAGCTTCGAGCAGTCCCGCAGATGGGTTGACCGGGAAGGCATTGCGCGCCGCCTGGAGCATGGCCAGATCGTGAATGGAGTTGCCGAAGGCCGCATCGGGGCGCTTCACTCCTACGCGAGCCAGCGCCGCGGTCTTGCCCTCATCGGTGGGCACGTCCACAATATCGCTGGTGATTAGGCCCCCGGCGACGCGCACCTCTGCGGCCAGGATGCGCTCTTCCGCAAATCCGAGATCGCGCACTCCCTCGGCGACCACCCATTTGTTGGTGGAGCTGACAGCCCAAATTTCGACGCCCGCCTGTTTGAGCGCGGCCACCAGCACGGCCATCTCGGCGAAGACGCGCGGCTGAACAAACTTGCGCACGTAGCGAGCGGCGGCGTCGCGCAGCTCCTGCTCGCGAAGGCCGGCGTAAATCTGCACCATCTCGCCGCATATGGCCAGTTCGCTCACTGCGCCGGCCAGGTAGTCGCGATAGCGTGTATCGGCCCAATCGCAGGTGGAGCGCGAAACCAACCCTTGCTCCAGCGACCAGGCCATGAAGCCGTAACCGGCATCGCCGCCCCACAACGTTCCATCGCAATCGAAGACCGCAACTTTGGGGTGGCTCGCGAAAACCAGCCGCTCAAACTCCTTTGCGGTCCAGCGGGGGATTTCAATCTGCGTTTGTGTCAAGCGTTCCTCTTATCGTGCTCAGTAATCTCGTCTATATCTATTTTCTTTCAGATCGCAAGATTTTGCACGTAAAGGTTTGATGAAGCGCCTGGTTAAGCAACAGGGGCGGGGGTTGCGAGTGCGGCCTTGAATCAGCATCAGGCGACGGCGGGCCGGTTGGCTCGTGACTGTGGAAGCAACACAAGAATTCCGCTTAAAGGGCGGCCGCCTGGAGATATGTGTCTTCAAGCTGGAGACCTGGGTCAGCGGCAACCGGCTTTCGCGGCGGCATAGGCCTCACATTGTCATCATTCTTCTGTAAGCGAGCCGCAGTGCGCCGGCATTGGCCGAGTGCCCGGCGCAGAGCTTTCTTTGCCAGCGACTCCAGCACCGGAATCAGGCCGTCCTTTTCGCCGTGGCCGGGAAGAATGCGCTCAGCCTTGCTCAAGAGTTCCTGCCAGTCGTGCCACTCTCCGGCGGCATAGTGAATCCTCCTGAATGAGGCGGCCAACCGCTTAGCCAGTGGATCTGACGCGGCAGTGATCTCCACCAGATATCGCGCTTGCTTGAGGCGCTTGCGATATTCATGCAGGTTACCGGCGTCGAGGTTGGGAAGTTCGCTGGTCAATTTTGCAAATATCCGCAGAGCTTCAGGGGCAGTCGAATGAGCCTTTGAAGGCATGTGAGGCGTCAATGCCGCCTCCAGCTCTTTGCTGAATCTGTTCAGCCGTTTGCCGCGAGCATCGATGGCGGACCTCAACTTATTGATCCCCGCTTCGCGCTGTCGCCTTAACCGGTCTTCGAGTTTGTCGATTTCACGGATGCAGCGGGGACTCAGTTTCTTCTCGCCCTTTGACGCTTCTCCAGCGCGGCGGAGGCTATCGAGACGAGCCAGGTGCACATCCGCGTTGCGCACCGGTGCAAGCGCTTTGCGCAGCTTCTTCCCTTCTTTGCTCCAATGCTGAAAGGCGCGCGCAGCGGCGGAATTCGCAGCCCGCCTGCGCAGGGAATACTCCAACCCCACTTGCAGACGCAAGGTGAGGCTGCGCAGGGCATGGATGCTTCTCCGGCTGGGTTTGCGGGCGCATTGCGCAAGAAACGTGCGCCATGCCGCAAGCTGCTGATGCCAGTTTGATTGGGGAAGCACCGCAGATTGCGCTTTGGGGGAATGAAAAGCGAATTTCAACAGACATTAACCTCTGTATCCATATTGCACTGACGGGCCTAGCGGATGGAAGCAGAGGCTGTGAGAATTTCCGGCTGATCGACGATCAGGTGGCCGGCTGTGTCTCGTGAAAATGCCGCCAAATGCTTTCGGCGATTTTGCGGGGTACGACGGCGGCGAGCGACTCGGCGGTGGCTTGCTGCACCTCGCGCAGGCTGCCGAAGTGGGTGAGCAGGCGCTGGCGAGTCTGCGGGCCGACGCCGGGAATGGTTAAAATCTCTGACTCGCGGTCACGCATGGCCCTGCGCTGGCGATGGTAGCCGACGGCGAAGCGGTGGCTCTCGTCGCGAATGAGTTGAACCAGATGCAGCACCGGCGAATGGCGGTCGAGGACCACCGGTTCCTGCTCGTTGCCGTAGAGGTAGATAACCTCTTCGCGCTTGGCGATTGAAGCCAGCGGCGGCATGGCGAGGCCCGCCGCGGCGAAATTGAGGGATTCCAGCGCCTCGGCGGCGGCGTGAAGCTGACCCAGGCCGCCATCGACGAGGACCAGCGAGGGCAACGGCTGCTTTTCTTCGAGCAAGCGGCGATAGCGGCGCTGAACCACCTCGCGCATGGAGGCGAAGTCATCCACGCCGGCGACGGTCTTGATCTTGAACTTGCGATAGGACTGCTTGTTCATCTTGCCGTCTTCCCAGACGACCAGCGAGGCAACCGTCTCCGCTCCCTGAATGTGGGAGATGTCGAAGCACTCGATGCGGCGGGGCAGCTCGGGGAGCATGAGCGCTTCTGCCAGCGCCTCCTGAATGGCCTTGCGCGAGGGTTCGAGGACGCGGAAGCGCTGGATGTAGGATTGCTTGGCGTTCTGGCCGGCGAGATCGACGAGGGAGCGTTTTTCTCCGCGTTGCGGGACGGCGATCTCGATGCGATGGCCGGTGCGCTCGGTGAGCAGGGCGGCCAGAGCTTCGCGGTCGTCAAAATCCGCCGGGACAAGGATGGAGCGCGGGACGTAACGCTGGTCGATGTAGAGCTGCTTGAGGAGCGAAGAGAAGACCGAACCGGCGTGGAAAGGCGGCTCTTCCGAGCTTTCACCTTTTTCTTCTACATCGCCGGCGCCGGCTTCCAGCAGCTCCGGCAAATCTTCCCAGAAAAACTCGCGGCGGTCGACGATCTTGCCGGCGCGGACGTGGAAGAGGTTGACGGCCAGCGAGCCGTCCTCGAAGTGGTAGCCGAAGACGTCGGTGTCGTCGCCCTGCTCGGCGGTGGCGGCGCGCTGCTTTTCCTGAAGCTGGTGGATGGTGGAGAGCTGGTCGCGCAACTTGGCGGCGGCTTCGAAGTGCTGGCCTTCAGCCGCGGCTGTCATGCGCGCGGTCAGCGTGCGTTCCAGCTCGGCGTGGCGGCCTTCCAGCAGCAATCGCGCGTCGCGCACGGCGCTGGCGTAGATCTCCGGCGTAGTCAATTCCGCGACGCAGGGCCCCAGGCAGCGGTGAATGTAGTACTGCAGGCAGGCGCGCGGATGGTAGCGTGAGAGATCGACCTTGCAACTAGGAATGAGAAAACTGCGATGGATCAGCTCAACCACGCGCCAGGCAAGATTGCTAGGGAAGTATGGGCCAAAGTAGGCCGCGCCGTCCTTCAGCAGGCGGCGGGTTACAAAAACTTTGGGAAAACGGTCGGCCAGCGTGAGCTTGACGTAGGGATAACTTTTGTCGTCCTTGAGCAGGATGTTGAAGCGCGGCTTGCGCTGCTTGATGAGGTTGGTTTCGAGAGCCAACGCCTCGGATTCGTTGCCGACAAGAATGTAATCCAGATCGACGGCCTCGCGCATCAGCGTGCCGGTCTTGGCGTCGGCCTGCGAGGATTCCAGAAGATAAGAGCGGACACGCGCGCGCAGGTTTTTGGCCTTGCCGACATAGATGACCACGCCCTCGGCGTTCTTGTAGAGATACACGCCGGGCTGGGTGGGCAGGGAACGGATTTTTTCGTAGAGGTCCATAAAGCAGGGACTAGGGACTAGCCACCCCAGCGAGTAAACATCACTCGCCGGGAACCCCGGCAGGGAATAGGGAATAGGGAATAGGGAATAGGGACTTTCCGCAGTCTACAACTTTCGTGCTGGCTCGCTTGCTGGCTGTTCCGCCACTTTCTATTCCCTGTTCCCTATTCCCTACTCCCTGCCTTACTCACATTTTATCGAAATGCCGGAATCCGCCGGTGCCTATCAGCATGGTAAAGAAGATCAAAAAGTTGTAGCAGGCGTGAACCAGGGTGCAGGCGGCAAGCGAACGGGTTTTTAGGCGCAACGCACAAAGAATCAGGCTGACGGTGATCAGCAGGAGAAACGGACCGAGCGAATGGCCTTGCTGATCGGCATGCATCAGGGCGAAGGGAATCGTAGTGAGGACGGAGGCGATCACCATGGCGAAGATCGACCACTGGGGATGGCCGCTGGCATCGAGGGGGCGTGCGGGCTTGCCGGTGCTCTTCTCGATTGCCCAGTCCCAGGCCGTGGCCAGGGCGGGCAGCATGAAACCGCGGAAGACAATCTCCTCAAAGAAAGGCGCGAAGGTGACGCCAAAGCCGAACATCAGCCAAGCGGCGCCGGGAGAACGGAAGAATTCTTCGATGGGTGCGTGTTCCGGTCCGGGCAGCAGAGTTTGGTCCAGCACTGCAAGCAGGAAGCAACCCAGGGCGATGGCAGGCAAACGCCAACCGAGTTGGAGAGCAGTCTCGTCGCGCCAGTGGATTCCTGCAAAGAAGCTCTTGTGCCAAAGCAGCGGAAAGATTGGGATGCTGAGAGCCAGCGTGACGAGATAGAGGACTGCCTCGCTGCCCAGAAGGTAGTGAACGTTGGTCTTGATCTGATCCGGATTCGTGACGCCATCCAGATGGAAGTACATGGCAGTAAACATCAGGACCGCCATGCACACAAACCCGAAGAGCAGGAAGGCCATAAGCAGGCAGAGGTGGCCGAGATGCGGAATGCGCGCGGACGAAATGGCCTCGGGTTGCGACCAGGACTGAAACAGCGCTGCCGCTTCTTCATGAGGCTGCGCGGCCTGCGGCAATGTCTGCTCCAAAAGGAATGATGGGTTTTGCTCCGGTTCCTGCGGCGTGGATTCAAAGTCGTTCATGGCAGCTCCGTCTTCTTTCCGCGGGTTGCGGATAATTCTGCGGCGGTCTTCTTTGCGTTTTTGCGCTTGGCGGGCTCGTCCACAACAAACTGTGCAATCGACAGCGCATCCGGTGAGACGTTTGAATCGATACCAGCGGAATCATCGTCAGGTTCAGAAGGTGCCAGACGGCCGCTGCTGGAGGCGTAATAGCGTTTGAGAAACTGGCCGGTGAAGGAACTGGGAGTGGCGGCAATCTTGGCCGGACGGCCCTGGCCGACGATGCGGCCACCGTCTTCGCCACCCTCGGGGCCCAGGTCGAGAATCCAGTCGGCGTTGCGGATCACGTCCAGGTTGTGCTCGATGATGATGACCGTGTTGCCCAGGTCGGTGAGACGATGGAGGACTTCGAGCAGCTTGCGCACGTCGTCGAAGTGCAGGCCTGTGGTGGGCTCATCGAGCAGGTAAAGCGTGCGGCCGGTCTGCCGCTTCGATAGCTCGCGGGCCAGCTTCATGCGCTGCGCCTCGCCGCCGGAGAGCGTGGTCGCGCTCTGGCCCAGATGGACGTAGCCCAGGCCTACGTCCACCAGGGTTTGCAACTTCTGGCGCACCTGCGGCACGTCGGCCAATACGGTGAGCGCGTCTTCGATGGTCAGTTCGAGGATGTCGGCGATGGAGTGGCCGTGGAATTTTACGGCCAGCGTCTCCTGGTTGTAGCGGCGCCCGTTGCAGATCTCGCACTGCACGTAGACGTCGGGCATGAAATTCATTTCGATACGCCGTTGGCCGTCGCCTTGACAGGCCTCGCAGCGGCCGCCGCCGACGTTAAAGCTGAAGCGGCCGGGCTTGTAGCCGCGCTCGCGGGCCTCGGGCAACATGGCGAAGAGGTCGCGGATGGGCGAGAAGACCTGGGTGTAGGTGGCCGGGTTGGAGCGCGGGGTGCGGCCGATGGGCGACTGGTCGATGCGCACCACTTTGTCGATCTGCTCGGCGCCGTTGATGGCGTCATGCGCGCCGGGTTCCTCGCGCGAGCCGTAGATGCTCTTGGCGAGCGAACGGTACACAATATCGTTGACCAGCGTGCTTTTGCCTGAGCCGCTGACGCCGGTGACCAGGGTCATCACGCCCAGCGGAATGCGAATTGTCACGTCCTGCAGATTATGCTCTCTCGCGCCGGTGACGGTAAGCCACTTGCCGGTGAGGGGCCGCGGATGGACGCGTTGCAACATTCCGGAAACGCCGGAGAGATAGCGCCCGGTGAGCGACTCGGGGCAGGCCATGATTTCCGCCGGCGTTCCCTGGGCAACGACCTGACCTCCCAGGCGGCCTGCGCCGGGGCCGAGGTCGAGAATGTAATCGGCGTGACGAATCGTCTCCTCATCGTGCTCCACAACCAGCACGGTATTGCCCAGATCGCGCAGCTTTTCCAGGGCCTGAATCAGGCGGTTGTTGTCGCGCTGATGAAGGCCGATGGAAGGCTCGTCAAGAACATAGAGCACGCCGCGCAGCCGGGAACCGATCTGCGTGGCGAGGCGAATGCGCTGCCCCTCGCCGCCCGAGAGCGTGGCGGCATTGCGATCCAGCGAGAGGTAGGTGAGGCCCACGGCGCAGAGAAACTCCAGCCGCTCGGCGATCTCCTGGCGGATGCGCTCGGCAATGAGCGACTCGCGCGCCGTGAATTTCAGGTTGATGGCCGCCGAGAGCGCGCGGTTCAGCGGCAGCGCGGTGAAGTCGGCGATGGAGAGGCCGCCAATCTTGACCGCCAGCGACTCCGGGCGCAGGCGCTTACCGCGGCAGACGGGGCAGGGCGTGGCGGACATGTAAGCCATCATCGATTCGCGATAGGAATCGCTGCGCGCCTCTTCAATGCCGTCACGCAGGAAGCTCAGAATTCCGTGAAAGCCGGTGCGCGGGCCTTCGCCTTTGGGCGGTCCGTAAACCAGAAGGTGCTGCTGGCGCGGGGGCAGCTCCTCAAAGGGCGTGTTCAAGTCAATCTTGTAGCGGTCAGCGGCCAGATGGATGAGCTTAAGCAAATATTGCGAGGTGGAACCGGGGCCAAGACCGTCGAGCAGCGGCTTTGACCAGTCGGTAATCACCTTGGCGGGGTCCAGATCATAGAGCGAGCCGAGACCGTGGCACTCCGGACATGCGCCGAAGGCGGAGTTGAAGCTGAAGCTGCGCGGCTCCAGCTTGGGAACATCGAGGCCGCAGTCGGGGCAGGCCATGCTAGAGGAGAACAACTGCTCTTCGCCGCCAGTGACGGCGACCAGCACCAGGCCATTGGCCAGTTGCAGAGCCTTGGCTACGGCCAGGTCAAGGCGTTTTTCCACCGATGGCTTGCCGGGAGGGAGCGGGGGCGCATCGGCTGGCGGGCTCTTGAGCAGGATGCGATCCACGACAGCTTCGATGGTGTGATTCTTGCGGCGGTCGAGCGGAACCGGATCGGATAGGTCCATCAGCTCGCCGTCCACGCGGGCGCGAAAGCCCTGCCGGTCAAGCTGGTCGAGCAGCTCCTTGAACTCGCCCTTGCGCCCGCGGACAATGGGCGCCATTACCGTGACGCGCTCGCCGCGGCCCAGTTCCAGGATGCGCTGGACTATCTGGTCGGCGGTCTGGTGAGCGATGGGCCTTCCGCAGTTGGGGCAATGGGGCATGCCAATCGAGGCGTAGAGCAGGCGCAGGTAGTCGTAGATTTCGGTGATGGTGCCCACTGTGGAGCGCGGGCTGCGGCTGGTGGTTTTCTGCTCGATGGAAATGGCCGGCGAGAGTCCTTCGATGGAGTCCACGTCGGGCCGCTCGATCTGGTCAAGGAACTGGCGCGCGTAGGCGGAGAGCGTCTCCACGTAGCGGCGCTGGCCTTCGGCATAGATAGTGTCGAAGGCCAGCGAACTCTTGCCCGAGCCGCTAAGGCCGGTGACCACCGTGAAGGTGTTGCGCGGGATGCGCACATTGATGTCGCGCAGATTGTGCTGGCGCGCCCCGCGCACCGAGATGTGAGTGATGGGCATGAGGGAAATCGAATGTCCGCAAGTTGCGCGGGGCTAGAGTTTTTTGTGGCTGCCGTCGCAGAGAACCGGATTGGCGCTGTGCTTGCAGCCGCAGAAGTGGGCGGTTTTTGATTCAGTGGCCTCGAATTTTACAGGCGAGAATCCAGTGCCTTTGTGGCTGCCGTCGCAGAAGGGTTGGCCGGCGCTCAGGCCGCAGGCGCACCAGTAGTAGCTCTTGCCGGCTTCGACTTGGACGGCATAGGGACTCTTTTGAGCAATGGTTGGTTCGGGCATGGGGAACTCTCCTTCAAAGTTGTACAGATATTATCGCCGATAGCGGAGACTAGTTCTGTGGATTGCCGGGCGGTTGCGCCGGCTGCGGTTGCCCTGGCTGCGGGCGCTGCTGCTGCATTTGCTGCAGGGTGCGCGGAGGCCCGCCGGGCATGATGCCGGGACGGATAGGTTGCTGACCGGGCTGCTGCTCATCCGTGTCGGAGTCCTCATCGCTGGCCGGGGCGGGAGCGGGATTGACGGCTGGCGTTGTTTTAGGCCCGGCGTGGCGGGAACTGAGCACGAGCTGCCGCGGAGTTCCCTGGCCCTGGTCTCCAATCAGGACGAAGTTGTAACCGGAACCTTGCAAAAGCTGGCTGAGCACGTCGCGCGCCGGGCCGGGTCCGAAGACGCCAAAGACTCGCTGGTCGGAGTCGAATCCTTCCACCTTTGCGCCGGTGGCGGTTGACACGTCTGCCAGTATTTGCGCCAGGCTGGAGTTGGCGGCGTCGATGCGCAGGCCCTGGCTGTCCCAGGTGACAGATGCCGGAACTGGTTTTTCGTTGGCTGGCCACTTGGGAGCTTCGGGCGCGGGAGGCGTTATCGGCGCAGCCGCCACCGGAACCGCAGGAGATTGTGTCGGGGCCGGAACCGGAGGCTTATGCGGATGAGCCGGCTTGTGCGCCGTGGCGGCAGTAACCGGAACCTGCGCACGCAGCATCTG
>Ga0326727_10001862_pt1 | contig 75474 bp, 66 predicted proteins | sample MB2enrmetagenome_FD_207643 | JGI IMG/M metagenome (GOLD analysis project Ga0326727, IMG submission 207643) | Lab enriched peat soil microbial communities from McLean, Ithaca, NY, United States - MB29MY | ecosystem: Environmental > Terrestrial > Soil > Wetlands > Peat | place: USA: New York... | reverse complement strand
CCCTCGGTCCCCTCTGCCAAGGAGACTACCTATGGACAAGTTGCGGTATTCGCGGGTACTTTTGAAGCTCAGCGGCGAGGCCTTGGCCGGGGCACACAAGACCGGACTCGATCCGGAGACCACCGGCGCTTTTTGCCGCGAGATCGTGGACGCCGCCGGCATGGGTTTGCAGGTGGCGTTGGTCATCGGCGGCGGCAATATTTTTCGCGGCTTGTCCTCTTCGGCCCAGGGCATGGATCGCGCCTCGGCCGATTACATGGGCATGTTGGCCACGGTGATCAACGCGCTCGCCGTGCAGGACGCCTTGGAGAAGCAGGGGTTGGCAACGCGGGTGATGAGCGCCATTCCCATGCAGCAGGTGTGCGAGCCGTATATCCGCCGCCGGGCGCTGCGGCATTTGGACAAGGGCCGGGTGGTGATCTGCGCCGCCGGCACGGGCAACCCGTATTTCACGACCGACACGGCGGCGGCACTGAGGGCCATGGAGCTCAAGTGCCAGGCGATCATCAAGGCCACCAAGGTGGCCGGGGTGTACGACAAGGACCCCGCCTTGCACGCCGACGCGGTGATGTTCGAAGAATTGCGTTACATGGACGTGTTGGAGAAGCAGCTCCGGGTCATGGATTCCACGGCCGTCACCCTGGCCATGGACAACGATATGCCCATCATTGTATTCAACATGTTTGAGCCGGGCAATTTGCGTTTGGCCGTGACCGGACAAAACGTCGGCTCGATCGTCCACGGTTGAACGGTCGAACCGAATTACCCCAATATCCGGAGGGCAGAGATCATGCGCGAGGAACTCAAGGAATACAAAGACCGCATGGACAAGGCGCTGGGCAATCTGGACAAGGAATTCACCAGATTGCGCACCGGCCGGGCTTCGGCGTCGTTACTCGACGGGGTCAAGGTCGATTATTACGGCACGCCCACGCCGATCAGCCAGATCGCCTCGGTGTCCACGCCCGACAGCCGCACCATCACCATCCAGCCTTGGGACCGGGCCGCGTTTTCCCTGATCGAAAAGGCCATCCAGAAGTCTGATCTGGGATTAAATCCGGTCAACGACGGCAAGATCCTGCGCATCGTCATTCCGCCGCTGACCGAGCAGCGCCGCAAGGATCTGGTCAAGGTGGCCAAGAAGTACGCCGAGGAGGCAAAGGTGGCTTTGCGCAACATCCGCCGCGACGCCAACGAGGCCTTCAAGAAGCAGAAAAGCGACAAGAAGATTTCCGAGGACGACCAGCAGCGCCTGGAGGCCGACGTCCAGAAGCTGACCGACGAATACGTCGGCAAGACGGACAAGGTGTTTGCGGCCAAAGACAAGGAAATCATGGAGATTTAGTCCTGGACGCGAAAGAGTTGCAGCAGCTTCCCCGGCACGTGGCCGTGATCATGGACGGCAACGGTCGCTGGGCCAAGGCCAGGGGTCTGGCGCGCGGCGAAGGCCACAAGGCCGGCACCGAAGCGGCCAAGGCCATCGTCACCCGCTGCCGGGAGCTCGGCATCGGGCATCTCACGCTCTACACCTTTTCCAAGGAAAACTGGGGCCGGCCCAAGGACGAGATCAGCTTCCTGTTCGACCTCTTGATCCGTTTCCTCAAGCAGGAGTTAAAGAGCCTGCTGGACCAGTCAATCAAGCTCCAGGTCCTGGGCGAGTTGTCGGACATGCCTTTCGCCGTGCGCCAGGTGGTGTCGCACGTCATGAAAAAGACTGCGCACGGTACGGGCATGATCCTGAATCTGGCCCTGAATTATTCCGGCCGCGCAGAGATCGTGCGCGCGGCGCAGGAGATGATCCGCCAGGGGGTGAAGCCCGAGGAGATCGACGAAGAGCGCTTTTCGGACTTTTTGTACACCGCCGGGCAGCCCGACCCGGATTTCATCATTCGCACCAGCGGCGAGATCCGCCTGAGCAATTACCTCTTGTACCAGGCCGCCTATTCCGAGCTCTACTTCACCCCCGTCCCCTGGCCGGATTTTTCGCCCGACGAGCTGGATAAAGCCTTGGCGGAATACGCCGCCAGGCAGAGACGGTTCGGGTTGACCGGGGAGCAGGTCGGAAGCGAAGAGTAGCCCCCCTTGCGGCCAAAGGGCTGCGCCTTTTGGAATCCCTTATTTCTTCCCCTGCACCGGCGCGGCCGGGCGCGACAGGATCAGCCGCGAACTTTTGTCCACGGTCACGGCGCACTTGTCCTTGACGTTCACGTAGGAGTAGGACCCCGTCCCGCCGTCGTACTGGAAGTAGATACCCAGGGCAAAAGCCAGTTCGCGGGCGAACTCCTCGGCGCCGGTCATGGCCGCGCCGAACACCCGAACCACGTCGGCTTTCTCCAGCACCACTTCCCCGTCCGCGGCCCGGCATTCCGGAGCGTACAAGGACTTGGCCTCGCCCGGGTCGATGTTGTAGAATTTCGCAAACTCCGACTCGGACCGGTAGCAGACGTCCCCCGCCTTGGCCGCATCGCCGTAGCGCTCGCCGAGCAGACGAACCTTGTCATGCCCGGTCATGCCGGGATAAAAGCCTTTGATTTTGCACTGATGGATGGAAGTGCTGTCATCGATGCCCTGGCAAAACGCCAAGGAGCCCCAAAACAGAAACGCGACGGCGAACACAATCGGTTTCAAAGCGGCGTCCTTTGTAGCGGATAAAACCCTTCATCGCCCAAGGTATCAGAATAGCCATAAAAATGGTATTTGGAAATATCTTTCCCAAAATTATCGCGCGCCGAAGCGTCACCGACGGGCCGGGGAGAACGCCTCCGGCCGGTCAATCCCCGGCCGCGACCACCTGGTTGCGGCCTCTCGCCTTGGCGGCGTACATGGCGTCGTCCACCAGCCTGATGCACGCGTCCACGGACGAATCCGGGCCGATTTCGACCACGCCGAAGCTCATGGTGATGGCGATGGTTGTTCCTTCCCAGTCGATTTCATTTTGGCGCACCAGCTCAGCCAGTTTTTCGGCCACGGCCTTGGCCTGGGCGAGGCGCGCCTCGGGCAGCAGGATCAAAAATTCCTCGCCGCCCCAGCGGGCGCAGAGGTCTTCGGCCCGCAACGCCTCCCGCATGACCTGGGCCACGCGGCGCAAGACCAGGTCTCCGGCGGCATGGCCGTGGGTGTCGTTGACTTCCTTGAAGTGGTCGATATCGCCCAGGATGATCGAGAACGACGACCCGTGGCGTCTGATGCGGCTTTCCTCGACTTCGAGCCGGTTGGTCATTTCCCAGCGGTTGGCCAGACCGGTGAGCACATCGGTGCGGGCAAGCAGTTCCAGGCGCTGGGTGAAATCGCGCAGTTGGGACTGGTAGGAGTCGCTGATGGTGAGTATCTTGGAGAATCGCCGCGAAATCTTGGCGTGGCGGTCCAGGAACTTCCCGAGGCTGCCGCCGAGCGCGGCGTCCGTGGCGGCCGCCTTTTCCACCAGGTGGCGCAACTCCTCGATGTATTTCTCATCCGCCAGTTCCTGCTTGGATTTGACGTTGGCGGCCTGCGGGCCGTGTTTCCCGGGTGCGTCAACGGGGGGCTTCACCGGTTGGCCCAGGCCGCGCTGGACCTTGGCCAGGCAATCCGGGCAGACCCGCTTGTCGAACATGAAGTCCGCGTTGCGGCTCAAAAACGTTTCCAGTCGCTGCCAATAGGCGTCGTCGGTCTGCACCTTGCCACAGTGGACGCAAAGCGGCAAAACCAGTTCAGAGAGCTGCCGGTTTTTGAGGAGCATTTTTTCGAGCCGCAAGGCCAGATCCTTGACCTGCTTCTGGTAGCCGTCGCTGATGTGCAGGGTCTTGTAAAATTTGCGGGACAGCTCGCGGTATTTCTTGGCCAGCCCGGCGTATTCCCGCGCCAGTTCCTCTTGGCCGGGCTTATCCCGGACGACGCTCTCGGCGCGCGCCAGGACGGCGTCCGCGGCGGGGTCGTCTTTGCGCTGTGCGCTCAAGGCGTCCTCTCCTGTGGCAGGATGCGAAACTCGAAGCTGACCTCCTCCTTGAATTCCTCGGCCAGGTCGAGCGCCCTGGGATTTTCCGGGTCGTAGCGCCAGACCACGGACAGGCGTTTTCCCTGGGCCGCGGCTTCTTCCATGGTGTCGAGCAGATCGAGCATGCATTTGGTGCTGCTGGAGTTCATGTAGCTGACGTCGATATCCAGGCACAGGCTGTCCAAAGAAGCGAGCGCATCCTTGAGCCAGGTCAGGATGGGTTCGTAGAATTCAAAGGAATTTTCCGGATAGGACTCGCCCTCGATCCGCAGGGTGCACGATTCCGGCTCGAATCGGACCAGGGGCGAGGAGGCGGTCATGGGGATATTGAGAACTTCCATGCGACGCTCCTTGGCTATACGTAGGCGGTCAGGCTGAAAAAGGCGATTTCGTTCCCCACGTCGCTGACGGCGTAAGTCATCTTTCCCGAACACCGCGTGGCGATCTCAAGCAGGCCGAGTCCGGCGCCAAACTTCGACGCGGCCGAACCGTCGCGCATCCGTTCCCGGTAGAGCTTCCTGACCGCCGGGGCTTCCAGGGTGTTGATCTCGTCGATGCTTTGCGTCAGGCCCGGGATGTCGCTCTTGTACATGTTGTTGCCCGAGGTGACGGCGTATTGTCCGTTCCGCCTGGCGATGGTGATGATGGACGACTGGGTTTCCTCGGCCGGGAGGTCGCGGGCGGCGAAGTAGTTCTTCACGTTCTGGGCCAGCTCGATATACACGGCGAAGACGTCCAGGACCGCGGCCTTGCCCAGGTTTTGCGCGGAAAGGTGGTTGCGCAGGGCCCGGCCGAGCTCCTCGATGATGCTGTGTGAAAAGGGGCCGTTGAAGCAGATCATGATGCCGGATTTGGTGAATTCCTCGCGAATCTTGAAAAGATCCATCCCGTCCTCCGTATAGAAGCGATATGGGCGTTGTGGCCCTACGGGGTCTTGAAAGCGAACCCGATGAGCGTGATGTCGTCGCGTTGCTTGCGTTCGCCCCGGTGGGCGGCGAGTGTCCGCTCGAACAGGGCGGCCTGGTCGGCCAGGGGAAGCCTGGCATGGGCGAGGAGCATCTCGCCGAAACGCTTCTCGCCGAAACCGTACCCTTTTTCGCCGCCGCCCTCATCCAAAAATCCGTCCGTGGTCGCGTAAAACCGCAGCCCGAGGGTATCTTCGACGACGTGATCGGTGTATTCGCGCCCGGCAAAGGCCTGGCGAAAACCCAGGCGCTGCCGGTCGCCCTTGATCTCGCGCAAGCCGTCCGGCCCCAGAATAAACAGCGACAATCCGGCCCCGGCATAGACCAGCCGCCCCGTGGCGCGATTGTAGCAACATAGGGCGATTTCCAGGCCGCAGTCCAGTACGTTCTCGCCCGAGGCGAGTCCGAGCGTCTCGCGCAACAGCCGGTCGGTCTCGCGCAAAATGACCGCCGGATCGTCGTGGCGGATGACGCTGGTCACGTGGTTCAAAACGGCGTGGATGGTCATGGCCATGAACGCCCCGGGCACGCCGTGGCCGGTGCAGTCCAGGACGCCGTACAGGATATGCTCCGGAAAATCGCGGAAATAATAGAGATCGCCGCCGACCATGTCGCGCGGCTGATAAAGCTCCATGTGCTCGGCAAAGACCGCGTCCAAAACCTCCGGCCCGGGCAGCACGGCGCGCTGGATGCTCCGGGCGTAGCGCAGGCTCTCCATGATGCGCTGGCGCGACTCGTCGAGCTCCTCGTAGGCCTTGGTGAGTTCGGTCGTGCGCTCGCGCACCTTGTTCTCCAGGTTTTCGGTGTGGTCGCGCACCTGTTCGGTCATGAGGTTGAAGCTGGCCGTGAGCTGGCCGATCTCGTCGCCGCGCGTGACCGGCAGCCGAACCCCGTAGCGCCCGGCGGCCATTTCCTTGGAAGCGGTCGTCAATCCCACCAGCGGCGCGACCACCATTTTCCCGATCACGTAGGTGATGGTCACGATGACCAGCAAAAGGCACATCATGATCAAGACGAACAGCGGCCAGAACACCCGGTCGCCCACGACGCGCGAGACGTCCACGAGCACGACGTTGAACCAGCCGATCTCGGAAATCGCCGAGACCGCGGCCAGGACTTGGGTCCCGCCCAGGACCACCGGAAAGGCCTCGACCCCCGTGCGGCCGGCGCTCAGCTCGGCCAGGGCCTGTTTCAGCCGCAAGGCGCTTGGGGGATCTTTGGTCAGGGAATACAGGGTGATTTTTTTGGCGTCATCCACGGCGCTCGCGTTGTGCTCCATGATGGCGGGGTCGGCGTGGGCCTGGATGACCCCGTTTTTGTCCACGACGATCGCCGAGATGTCCTTGTCCGTGGGAGTGACGATGTCGCGGATGAAGGCGGTGATGTCGACGCCCCCGCCACCCACGCCGATCTTGCGGCCCTCGCTGTCCCTTATCACCACGTTGAACCAGACCTTGGCCGCGTTGATGGCGGTGTTGTAGTCCAGGTTCAGACTGAAATCCTCGACGCTGTCCATGGTGTGGAAATACCAGCGGTCCGAGGGCTTGGCGGGATCGAGGATCACGGTCTGCAGGCGCCCGGCGCCCGCCGGGCCGGTTTTGATGTAATAGCGTTTGCTCTGGTCCACGGCCACGAAGCAGCTCTGGTCGCGGAAGAGATTCTGGTAGTTGTCCAGTTGCTCGAAGGCCTGGTTCTTCGCGCTCTGGTCGTCCTCGGCCAGAACCCAGCGCCTGACGACCGGGTCGTGGGCCAGGGTGCGCGCCAGGGTCACTTCCCGCTCGATCGCGGAATAAATCCGGTTGCGTTCGAGCAGGGCCTGCTTGACGGCAATGCGCTGGGCGAAATCGGCCAAAATCGCTTTCGCGGCCACGGCGAAGACCGCGAGCGAGCCCAGCACCGCCACGAGATACACGGCGGCGACGGCCAGATTGAGGCGGGCTTTGAGAGAGTTCTGATAACGGCGCAATATCATGCCGCGTCCGGATAAGGCTTTGAGTTGGCGCCCGCATTCGGGGATAACCGCTTGGGACCGGGGTCTCCCGCCGCTTAGGGCAAAAGACCCTTCGCCAATATCAACAAACCGGCAAACTTTCCAGTGCAAAGGCGCTCCGGAAAACCGGTTCGCGGATATGACAGACAGCCCGCGGCGCGGGACGGCAAGGGCAATTTTCGTAACCGGAAATGCAGTTATTGTAACCGAGACGGCCGGCTCTCCAAAAATAGACAGCAATCACGGCCCTTAAGTCTTGGCCCGGTTATTGCTTTAAGGCGTTGTGCCTCATAGCGCGACCGACCGGACGCGAGATAAAAAAATACCACAATTCCGGCATATTATGCAGACAGGAAAGGCCACGACGCCAGGCCCCACGATCGCCCGCCGCGTGCGGACGAGAAAAGGAGACGCACCCATGTTCCGCTTGGACGACGCCGTCAGCGACCAGCAGATCGTCGAAAGACCCAGGGCCCACGGCCGCTTCCTGTATCTGGGCGACAACAAGTTCTTCATCAAGGGCGTGACCTACGGCCCGTTCCCGGCCAACGCGAGCGGCGAGCCGCTGCCTGAAATGGACATGGCCGCCAAAGATTTCAAGATGATGCGGGCCATGGGCGTGAACACCGTGCGCGTGTACTACGTGCCGCCGCGCTGGTTCCTGGACCTGGCCGCGAAACACGGCGTGCACGTCATGATCGGCATTCCCTGGCCGCAGCATCTGTGCTTCCTGGACCAATGGGAGGTCAAGGAGTCGGTCAAGGACGCCGTGCGCACGGCGGTGGTCGCCTGCAAGGGCCATCCGGCGGTGCTGGCCTACCTGATCGGCAACGAAATCCCCTCGCACATCGTCCGTTGGAGCGGCGCGCGCAATATCGAGAAATTCCTCAAGGCCCTGACCGAAATCGTGCGGGCCGAAGACCCGACCGCCCTGGTCACCTACGCCAACTATCCCTCGACCGAATATCTGAAGCTCCCCTTTTTGGACTTCCTGTCCTTCAACGTTTACCTGCACGAGGAGAAGTCCTTTAGGGCCTACGTCAAACGCTTGCAAAACGTGGCCGGCGAGATGCCCCTGGTGCTGTCCGAATTCGGCATGGATTCCATCCGCCACGGCCAGGAAGCCCAGGCCAAGACCCTGGACTGGCAGGTCCGGGCGGCCTTCGAGCTGGGCGTCTCCGGCACGGTTGTCTTCGCCTGGACCGACGAATGGTATACCGGCGGGCATCTGATCGACGACTGGGCGTTCGGCCTGGTGGACGCTTTGCGCGTCCCCAAGGCCGCCTACCACGCCGTGTCCAACGCCTACGCCCACGACCTGCCCGGGTTGCCGCACAAGCCGCCGTTCATCTCGGTGGTGGTCTGCGCCTACAACGCCGACTCGACCATGAACAGCTGCCTCAAATCCTTCGAAAAGGTGAACTACCCCTATTTCGAGGTCATCGTCGTGGACGACGGTTCGACGGACAAAACCGGGGAAATTTCAGACCATTACGCCACGCTTTTCCCCTTCATCCACGTCATCCACCAGCCCAACCTTGGGCTTTCGGCGGCCCGCAACGTGGGCATGAACGCCGCCCAGGGCGAGATCGTGGCCTACACCGACTCCGACTGCTACGTCGATCCGCACTGGCTGCACTTCATGGCCTGGGCCTTCGCCGACGGCCATTTCGCCGGCGTGGGCGGCCCCAACCTGCCGCCTCCCGAAGACAACCGCACCGCCGCCTGCGTGGCCGTGTCCCCGGGCGCTCCCACCCACGTCCTGCTCACCGACGAAGTGGCCGAACACATCCCGGGCTGCAATATGGCTTTCCGCAAGGACAAGCTCATGGAGATCGGCGGCTTCGACGCCCTGTACCGGGCCGCCGGCGACGACGTGGATTTGTGCTGGCGCCTGCAAAATCAGGGCTATGAGATCGGTTTTTCCGCGGCCATGATGGTCTGGCATCACCGCCGCAACACCATCAAGGCCTATCTCAAACAGCAAAAGGGCTACGGCCGGGCCGAGGCGCTGCTCACGCCCAAGCATCCGGACCGCTTCAACCAGCTGGGCAATTCCCGCTGGGCCGGGCGCATCTACGGCGACATCTCGGGCGCGCTGCTCACCTCGCGCCCGGTCATCTACCACGGCGTCTTCGGCATGGGCCTGTTCCAGACCTTGTACGAGCCCAAGGGAAGCCTGTTCGCTTACCTGCCCATGAGCTTCGAATGGATGATGCTCACCCTGGCCCTTTCGCTTTTGGCGGTCCTGTTTCCGCTGGCCGCGATTCCGGCCGCCGCCATGGCCGTGACCAGCCTGGCCTTTGTCGGCCATATGGCCAGCAAGGCCAGACTGCCGCGCGTTTACGACAACTGGCGCTCGCGCCTGATCATCGCCCTGCTGACTCTGTCCCAGCCCGTTCTGCGCGGCCAGACCCGCTACCGCACCCTGCTCGCCCTGCGGCTCTCCGCCTGGCGCAAATTCCGCAGCCAGCGCAAAACCGGCCTCGGCCTTCCGGGCGAGACCGCCAGCCTGCCGCGCAGGCTTTGGAACAAGGCCGGCGAGGCGGCGATGCTCCTCACCCACGGATTTTCCTTCCACCGCTACTTCTGGAACAACCAGGGACTGGAACGCGAAGACGTCATCGACCACACCATGAGCCTGCTCACTTCGCTCGGCGTCTCGCAACGGATCGACTCCGGCTTTTCCGAGTCCGGCAAGACCCCGCCTTGGGACATCCAGGCTCAACCCGGCCTGTGGGCCAAGATGCGCCTGCGCCTGACCGTGGAAAACCACGGAGGCATGAAGCGCTTCGTGCGCCTGGCCGGCGCGATCATGCCGACCTCCTCGGCGCTGTTTCTGCTCACCTCCTGCGCCGCCCTGGCCGGCGCGGGCTACGCCGCCGTGGGACTGCTCGGCCTGGCCGTGGCCGGGCTCGCGCCGCTCGCCGCCCTGTTCCTGGTCGCCCGCGACCATTTCCAGGCCGCGTCTCTGGCCGGCCTCTTGGCCAATCACATGATCGCCTGCAAGCCGGGCTCCTCGCTCGGCGAACCGGCTCAGGAAATCCCGGACATCCCGTCCATCTCTGTCGCCCCCCGGGAAACAGCCGAAAGCGCCGACGACCCGGTCTTCACCGCGGCCATTGAGCTCGACGACGCCACCCCTCAAACCGTCAGGACCCTGCAGTAGCCCATGAACGTATTCTGGCGGCTGGTAAGCTACCTGCGCCCCTACCGGGCCATCTTCCTGCTCTGCCTGGCGCTGGTGGCCGTGGCCAGCGGACTTGAGCTGTTCAAACCCTGGCCGCTGAAGATGGCCGTGGACCAGGTCATCGGCCACGCGCCTCTGGAAATCATGGGCCGGCACATCGATTACGAATCCCTGGCCGTGGGCGTGCAACTGTTCATCGCCGTGGGCCTGCTTCTTTTCGCCCACCTGGGCGTCGGCTTCGTGCAGCTGCTCAACAATTACCTGACCATCCGCATCGGCCAGAACATGGTCCAGGATTTCCGCCGGGAACTCTTCGAACACATTCAGCGCCAGTCGCTGCTCTTTCATCAGCAACGCCCGACCGGGGACCTGCTCTACCGCCTCATGGGCGATACCTACGCCGTCCAGACCCTGCTCATGAACGGCATCTTCACCACCCTGACCAGCTCGGTCCTGCTCGCCGGCATGCTCGTCGTCCTGCTCAAGGTCAACGTGACGCTCACCATCTATGCCATGGGCGTGGTACCGCTCCTGTTTTTGACCATCGCCAAGGTCAGCAAGAGCATCGGCAACCTGTCCTACGAGACGAGCACAAGGGAATCCCAGGTCTACTCCACGGCCGAACGCATCTTCTCCTCGATCCCCCTGATCCAGGCCTTCGCCCGCGAAGACGAGGAGCGAAAACGCTTTTTGGACGAGAGCCAACTCTCCTTCGACCGCAAACTGTATCTTTACTCGCTGCAAACCGCCTACGGCTGGCTGGTGGGCGGCCTCACCGCCCTGGGCACGGCCCTGGTGATCTACGAGGGCGTCACCCAAGTGCTCTCGGGCGCTCTGACCACCGGCGAACTCCTGGTCTTTATCTCGTATCTGGCCTCGCTCTACACCCCGGTCAACAACCTCTCCAACACCGTGGCCGACATCCGGGGATCGCTGTCCAAGGCCAAACGGGTTCTGGAGATCCTGGAAACCCACCAGGAGGTCAAGGAAGCCCCGGACGCCGTGCCCCTGGCCGTGAAAGCCGGCGAGGTGCGCGTTGAAAACGTGAGCTTCGGCTACGCCCCGGGCAATGCCGTGCTCACGGACGTCAACCTGGTCTGTCCCGGCGGCACCATGACCGCCATCGTCGGCCAGACCGGCGCGGGCAAAACCTCGCTGATCAGCCTGCTGCTGCGTTTCTATGACCCGCAAAAGGGCCGCATCACCATCGACGGCCAGGACGTGAAGAAACTGACGTTGAAAAGCCTGCGCCAGCAGTCCGCCGTGGTGCTCCAGGAAACCCAGCTCTTCCCCATCTCCGTGGCTGACAACATCGCCTACGGCAAGTCCGGGGCCACCCGTGAAGACGTCGTGGGCGCCGCCAAACTGGCCAACGCCCACGATTTCATCAGTACCCTGCCGGCTGGCTATGACACGGTCCTGGGCGAAAAAGGGGCCAATCTCTCCGGAGGCCAACGCCAACGCATCTCCATCGCCCGGGCGCTGATCAAAAACGCCCCCATCCTCATCTTGGACGAACCGACCTCGGCGCTCGACGCGGAAACCGAATCGCTCATCATGGAGGGCCTCGACCGCCTGATGACCGGCCGGACCACCTTCGTCATCGCGCACCGGCTGTCCATGATGCAACGCGCCGACCAGATCGTACTCATCAAGGACCAACGCATCGCCGAAACCGGCAGCTTCGAGGAACTCATCCAAAAAGGCGGCGAATTCGCCCGGCTGCACGCGTTGCAATACGGCAAACCGCGCCGGAGCGCCCCGCTGATCGCGCCCGATGCGCAAAACGTCTTGATCTAGAACTCGAGTCCGCCGAATGTCTCTCCAAACTATCATCGAGTACTCAATTATTTTCACTATCACCGATTTTTTTCACTTGATTTTCTTGAAATCCTCATGTAACGGATTCGGCGTCGGTCCGAGATCTCAGATGTGGAATCGCGTGAAACCCAAAACGGCCGCATCCGGATAAGGACATGCGCTATTTCAATCTCAAACTGGCCCTGTTCGGCGCGCTGTTCGTGCTGTTGTGCATCAAGGGCGTGGACGTGGTTTCCAGCCACGGCGTTCTGCATCTGCCGGGCAACTCCAGCGCCGTGGCCGGCGTCGAAGATCCGATCAAATCCACCCCAAAACCGCTTCCGCCCGCGCCGGCCCCTTACGACGAACTCAAATCCCTAAGCCCAAGGCCGGATATCGCCGAACACACGCTGCCGACCAAGACCACGACCGTCAAGGCGCATAAAAATATCGCCCGCTCCGCCGCCAACCTCAAAAAGAACACCGGCCTCCCCCAGGCCAAACACGCCTCGGGCGCCGGAGGCAAAGGATAAGAGAATGCCAGGGGGAAACTTTTAGGAAAAAGTTTCCCCCTGACCCCTTTCTAAAACTTTCAACCCGGCCGTTTGGGGCCTTTCGCTACGCGAAAGGCCCCAAACGGCCGGGCGCGTTTTGGAGCCGGGCCAGGGGGGAATCCTTGTCACATCACCTGATAATGCCCCCTGTCCCTCCGGGCCGGACGGCCTTAACGCGGTTGCGTAAAGGCCGGATTCGACGTAGGATTATCCGTTAATATCGTTGGATGGAGATTTATGCTGCGCCGGTTTCTTTTTATGCTTTTGTTCGTTCCCTGGACCCTTTTGTCGAGTTCGTTATGTTGGTTGTTCGCCGGGGTCGGGAAAAACAGCATCGTTTCGCACCGGCTGGAGGTTTTCTGGGCCAGGGCGGCCTTGTGGCTGGCCGGGGTGAGGGTCAAGGCGGATCTCTCCGCGCTCGATCCGGGCAAAAATTACGCCTTTTTGGCCAACCACCAGAGCCACTTCGATATTTTGATTTTGTTTGTCGCGCTTAGCCGTTACAACATCCGGTTCGTGGCCAAGCGGGAACTCTTTCGGATCCCGGTTTTCGGACCGGCCCTGCGCCGGGTCGGGCACATCGCCATCAACCGCGAGAACCGCCGCGCGGCCATGCACAGCATCGACGAAGCGGTCCTCGCCGCAAAGCGCGGCATCGGCGTGCTTATTTTTCCCGAGGGGACGCGCAGCCTCAATCCGTCGAGCCTGGCCGAGTTCAAAAGCGGCGGCATGATCATGGCGCTGAAATCCGGCCTGCCCGTGGCCCCGGTGATCGTGAGCGGTTCGTACGCCGTACTGCCCAAGGGGACGATTACCCCGCACAAGGCGCGCGTCACGGTCACCGCCTTGCAACCTTTCGACCCTTCGGCCCGTTACACGCTCAAGGACCGCGACGCTTTCCGCCGCGACCTCTTCGAGACGATGCAACGCGCCTATCTGGAGCACCACGTATGAGTTCATCCGGCCTTCCCGTCACCTTGACCCCGCTTGGAGGGCTTGGCGAAATCGGCGTCAACTGCATGGCCTTGACCTGCGGCGACACCATGGTTGTCATCGACTGCGGCCTTATGTTTCCCGAGGACTATCTTTTCGGCGTAGACATCGTCATTCCCCGGTTCGACTTCATTTTGGCCAACAAGGACAAACTCAAAGCCATCGTTTTGACCCACGGCCACGAGGACCACATCGGCGCCTTGCCGTGGCTTTTGCCGTACGTCGACGTGCCTGTCTACGGCTCGCGGTTCACTTTGGGCCTATGCGGCAAGAAGCTCGAGGAGCACAATCTGACCGCCCACGTGGACGTGCGTCCGGTGGCGGACAACGAGCGCATCGAGATCGGCCCGTTCGCCTTCACGTTTTTTCCGGTCTGCCATTCGGTCATCCAAAGCTACGGCCTGGGCATCGAGACCCCGGCGGGCCGTTTCGTGCACAGCGGCGATTTCAAGATCGACCGCAATCCCCTGGACGGCCACCATACCGACCTGGCGGCCATCGCCCGCTTTTCCGAGCCCGGAGTGCAGCTGCTCATGAGCGACTCGACCAACGTCGAGCGCGAGGGCTTCGCCCTGACCGAGCGCGAAATCAAGGAAGCCCTGCGGGACATTTTCAAAAACGCTCCGGGCCGCATCCTGCTGACGCTTTTTTCCAGCCATATCCAGCGCATGCAGGAGGTTTACGACCTCGCCCAGGAATACGGCCGCAAGGTGGCGGTCAGCGGCAAGAGCCTGTACGCCAACATCGAGATCGCCCGCGACCTGGGATTTCTCAACGTCCCGCAAGGGACCGATTGCCGCATCGAGGACATCGCCGGGCTCAAGCATTCCAAGGCGGTCTTGCTCCTGACCGGTTCCCAGGGCGAGCCGCTTTCGGCGCTGACGCGCCTGGCCAACGGCGAGCACCGCCAGCTGCGCGTGCATCCGGGCGACCTGGTGGTCATGAGTTCGCGTTTCATTCCCGGGAACGTGCGCGCCATCACCAAGGTTATCAACAAACTCTACAAGCTCGGGGCCGAGGTGCTCTACGAGCAGGTCCAGGCCATCCACGCCTCGGGGCACGCCCACCGCGACGAGCTGCGCATCATGCTCGAAACCGTAAAACCAAAATTTTTCATTCCGGTGCACGGCGAGTACCGGCATCTGGTCAAGCATTGCCAGCTGGCCAGGGAATGCGGCGTGGTTCCGGAGCGCGCCATCATCCTCGAGGACGGGAGCCCCATTACTTTCACCGACGGGGTGATCCGGCTGGAAGACCCGGTGCCCGTGGAATTCATCTACGTCGACGGCAAGGGCGTGGGCGATGTCGGCCAAAGCGTGCTCAAGGAGCGCCAATTGCTGGCCGGCGAAGGCCTGGTCATCGTGCTTTTGGTCATCGAGGAGAAGACCGGCGAGATTACGCTCGGCCCCAACATCATTTCCAAGGGATTCGTCTTCGAGCAGCAATACAGCCACGTCCTGGAGGACGCCAAGTGCATCGTCCTGGATATTTTCGAGAACATTCCGCCCGGGAACCCGGACAAGCTCAAAGAGCGCATCCGCTCCTCGCTGCGCCGGTTTTTCCGCAAAATCCTGGAGCGCGACCCGGTGGTCGTGCCGCTGGTCATTACCTTATAACGCCGGTCGGCCGGAAAGAGGGGACCTGATGCGCGTCGTTCGGGTCAGATATGCGGGCAAGCTGTTCTACGCCACCCTGACGGGCAAGGAAGTGCTGTGCCTGGACCGCAACCTGGGGCTTGAAGCGCCTATTGCGCTGGCCGAAGTCATGGTCCTGCCGCCGGCCCAGCCAAGCAAAATCATCTGCGCCGCGGTCAACTACCGGGCGCACGCCGAGGAAGTCGGTTTGCCCATTCCCGAGGAACCGGTCATTTTCTTCAAACCGCCCTCCTCGATCATCGGCCCGGGCCAGACCATCGTCTTGCCGGCGCAGTCGCAGCGCGTGGACTACGAGGCCGAGCTGGCTCTGGTCATGGGCAAGACCGGCCGCAACATCGAAATCGCCGACGTGGCCTCCCACATATTCGGCTACTGCTGCGCCAACGACGTGACCGCCAGGGATTTGCAGCGCAAGGACAAGCAGTTCGGCCGGGCCAAGGGGTTCGACACCTTCTGCCCGCTTGGCCCCTGGATCGAGACCCAGGTCGAGGACCCGTCCAATCTCCAGGTCAAAACCGTGATCAACGGCGAGGTGCGCCAGGACGGCAACACCTCGGACATGATTTTCTCGCCGTTTGAACTAGTGAGTTTCATCAGCAAGGTCATGACGCTGATGCCCGGCGACGTGATCTTAACCGGCACGCCGCCCGGCATTTCGCCGCTGACGGCCGGGGACGAGGTGCATATCGACATCGCCGGCGTGGGGCTTTTGATCAATCCGGTGGCCCAGGCGGTGGCCGATCCGACCAGCCCGTTGCAGTAAGCGTCTCGTTCCCGCCGCCCGATTGGCAGACTATGGCGACCCAGGCAGCGACGGCGCCTGGCGCCGTTCCGCCGCACCCAAGGCCGGGCCTGACGCCCTGTCCGGCCATACGGCAACGCTCTGCGGCTCTTCCCCAGTACTTCCCCAGCGAAACGGTTACGCTTCCCGGCTCCGTCCCAGGCAAAGCCTTCCGGGGCCGGGATCAATCCCGGCCGGAGGCGGCGGCGATCTTGCCGGCGGCCGTGAATTCCTCCCAGAGCGACTGGTGGTTCTGCGCCAGCAGCAAGGCCGCCTGCTCGTCCGTGAACTTCGCTTCCAGCTTGATCTTGTTGCCGGTGATGTGGGCCACCTGGGCCGGGCTTACGGCCTGGCGCAGGCTCGAGTTCTGCACGTGGCGCACGGCCAGGCGACCGTAAAAAACGCTGGGGAATCCGGCCAGCCAGGAGCGCAAATCGCGCTCCAGGTCGTCGAATTGGGTCGGGGCGAAGGCCACGTCGAAGGGGCCGGCCGCGCGCACCGCCTCCATGTTGATCAGATGGCAGCAGCCCGAAACCGACAGGCAGGTTCTGGCATAGGAAAACAGGCCCGAATCGGGCAGCCCGGCGCAGTTGTTGCACATGAAAATGCGCTCTTTGACTTCGGACAGGGCGGCCTCGCCCATGTCCGGGGGCAGAATGTTGAAGTCGGCCGATTGCAGCGCTCCCGGCGGGCCCTCGTCGACGATGCGGCAGCCCACGGCCCCGGCGCGTGGGTCGGCGGCCGCCGCGCCGCGCAAGGCGGCCAGCCAGTGGCCAGGCAGGATCACGTCGTCGTCGATAAAGGCGGCGTAGCGCCTCACCGCCACCTCGGGCAGGGACAAAAGCCAGTTGCGCGCCCCGGGCGCGCCGACATTGACCGGCAGGGTCACCACGGAGAATTGCCCCGGCGCGAACATATCCCGGGCGTGGGCCAGGATCTCCGGAGTGGCGTCGGTCGAGCCGTTGTCCAGCACGATCACCGGGCAGGAGCCGAGATCCGAATCGGCAAGGGAAACCAGGGTGCGCCGGGTGAGCTCGGCCTTGTTCCAGGTATAGGCCAGGACGGCGGTGTCCCCGTCGGCGATTTCATGCGCGGCCGGTCTGGCGGGAGTGAGCAGTCCGGCCAGCAGGCAGGCGATATTGACGTTCCAGGGCATGACGCGCCATAAGGGCATAAGCGTGGCGGCCGCCGCGGCGTCGTCGCCGACCCTGGCGTCCAACATGGCCGAAAGCAGCCGTCCGTACGGAGCAAAAAGAGTCCCGCGCAGGCGCTCGGCCGCGCGCCTGGCTGTCCGAGTGTCTTGCCGGTGGAAGGCGAACTGTGCGGCCACGCGCTCGCGCAGGGCCGATTGCCCGGGGCCCAGGGCGCAGGAGGCGATCAGACGCAGCGCCTTGTCCTCGTCAGGCCAACGCAGGATCAGGTGAAACGCCCGGTCGAGCCAGACCGGCCCGAGACCGGGAACCGGCAGGACGGCGCGCAGGAAGTCCTCGAGCAGGGCGGCCTCGCCCAGGGCGTCGATATGCTCGTAGAGTTCGGCCTGGTCCGCGGGCACGGGCTTCGCGGCCATGGCGGCCACGGCCCGGGCCTGGGGGGAAAACCCGGCCCCGGCCCCGACCAGGGCGGGAAACCGGGCGGCGAGCTTGGCGGAAAGCGGGCGCTCCTGGAACATCCACCAGGCGAGCGAGCCGGCCAGGCGGGCCATGAGGGCATCCTCCCCGGACAGCGCCAGGCAGGCGTCGAGAAAGGCCAGTTGGAACCAGGGCGTTTCGCTGCCGAGCGCCCAGATGGGGAAACGGCGGCGCAAGATTTCCGAGAGGTCATCGGGCCAAGCGGAAAAAGCAAGCTGATCGTCGACGTCAAACCTGGGCACGCTCGGCCCTCCGGGCAGGTATGGCTTGGCCCCGGCAGCCCGGGGGCGATCACGGCGTTATCGGCGAAATGCCGCGCACGGTTGCCTTTTCAGGCATTTTCGTAAAGAATTTGTCCGCATTTGGCAACGAAGGAAGCAACGATGAGCACGCCCCAAGGCAAAACGCACCGCAAGATCAACCTGGCCGACGCCGCCCGGATTATCCGCGACGGCGGGGTTCTAGCCTATCCCACCGAGACATTTTTCGCCCTAGGCGCCGGGCTCGCCTTTCCCGCGGCCATGGCCAGGGTCTCAAAGATCAAGAACCGGCCCGCGGCCAAACCCCTGCCCCTGATCCTGGGCGACCTGGACCAGCTGGCCAAGATCCTGCACCCGGATTTCGCCGCCGGACCGCATTTCGCGGATTTAAGCGAGCTGATGACCGTTTTTTGGCCGGGCCCCTTGTCCCTGATTCTGCCCGCCGGGCCGGATGTCCCGGTCCAGGCCAAAGACGGCCGGGGCCTGACCTCGGTCAGGCTGCCGGGCCATGCCGTGGCCCGAGAACTCTGCCTGGCCGCCGACATGCCCATCACCGCCACCAGCGCCAATATCAGCGGCAAGCAGGCGGCCCGGCTGGCCTCGGAACTCGCGGCGGACCTGCCGGTGGACGCGGTCTTGGACCTGGGCGATGCCCCGGCCGGAGGCCAAGCCTCGACCGTGGCCGCGGTCCGAGGCAACCGGGAGCTGATTTTGCTTCGGCCCGGGGCGGTGTCCGTGGCCGCGCTCGAAGCAGCCGGGTTCCGGGTGGTCGTTCCCGGAAGTACAAAAATTTAGTCCGCAAGTCCCCTGCCCGGGCCGCCGCTTCAAACCAAGTATAATTTCTTTAACGTTTCCAGGGCAAAACCGGCCTGCAAACACCCCGGGGACACGACGATAATCTCTTTATATTCAGTATATTGCACGAAATATTTCTGCTGGCCTCGGAGTTGGCCCGGCTCTTGCTCTTCTTCAATTTAACTTTCCTCCATTTGCAAAAACCGGCTTTTCGGGACCAGGCCCCCGGAAAGCCGGTTTTTATTTCAGCCTGCGTACGTCTCCACCAGCGCCGCCCAGACTGCGTCGACCGCCAGCTCCGTCAGGCAACGGCCGTGGCCGCAATCTATGTCCGCGGCCAGGCCGGCGCAGGGGGCGCAAGCGTCCGCTGCGGCCAGTATCCGCGCCCCGTACGGGGCCCAGACGGCCGGATCGGTCGGCCCGAAAAGGGAGAGCATAGGCACGCCCAGCATCGCGGCCAGGTGCAAAGGGCCGGTGTCGCCGCCGACCACGGCGGCCGCGCGCAGGATCAACGCCTGCAACGCTGCGAGGCTTTCGGGACGAACGCAGGCCGTCCCGGGAACGTCCATCCCCTGTTCCACCTCTGCCGGTCCCAGGACGAAAAGCGGCTCAAGCCCCGCTGCGCTAAGGCGCGCGGCCAGTTCAAGATACTTGACCAAGGGCCAGGCCTTGCGCGGATGCCCGGCTCCGGGAAAGAGCAAAACCGTCCGGCCGGGCTCCCGGCCCGCGGCAAAGAGCGCCCTGAAAGCCTGGACATAATCTCCGTGGACCGGGACCCCGCGCCCTTGAAGCTCTTCCAGGTACAAATCCCGGGGTGAGACTCGCCTGCCCCGGGCGAATCCGGGCAAGAACCACACATTGTCATGTTCCGGCACGGGCGGCCTTTTCTGCAGCCCCGGCCAGACCAGCAGCGTGTCTTCCAGACTTTCCGGCCACTTCTCCCTGCCGTACAGCCTGTCGATCTCCCGCGCCGTTTCCGGCTCCCGAAAGCGCACCCCGAGCGGTTCAAGCCAGATCATCCGCTGCTTGTCCCCCACAAACCTTAGCAAAGTTTTTGGGAGAAGGGGGTTCGGGGGAGGAACCTTTTGTTCATACGCGGAGAGTAGAAAAGGCTTCTTTTCATACTCTCCGCTACGAAGCGTCTTCCCGCTGCAAAAGGTTCCTCCCCCGATTCCCTCTCCCTTCTCCATCCCCCTCTCCGCCTCCATCCCGCCCCTAGCCCACCCGGCCACGGCCCACAGGGCCGGCCAGGCCAGCAGGAAGTCTCCCAGCGCGCCCTGGTGGACGAAAAGCACCTTGTCAGGAACCCTCATTTGGCGTACCTCAATTAGCAATCATGGAGCTCGTCAAACCTTGTCCCGCCTGCGGCGCGCCGATCGTGCGCTACAAGAACCCAGTGCCCACGGTGGACATTTTGATCCACATTCCTGGCCGGGGCGTGGTTTTGATCGAGCGGGCCAACGAACCGCACGGCTGGGCCTTGCCCGGCGGTTTCGTGGACTACGGCGAGCCGGCCGAGGCGGCGGCCGTGCGCGAGGCCAAGGAAGAGACCGGGCTTACGGTTGAGCTGACCGGCGTGCTGGGTGTGTATTCCGATCCCAGGCGCGACGCCCGGCTGCACACCTTGAGCATAGTCTACACCGCTCAGGCCCTGGACCCGGAAAACCTGGCGGCCGGCGACGACGCGGCCAGGGCGGGGGTTTTTCCCCTCGGCGACTGGCCGGCTCCCTTGGCGTTCGATCACGCGGTCATTTTGCGCGATTACCTCGGCCGGTTTGACCGGCTCAACCCGGTCTCATCCTGAGAGCATTGGAGCGCGGATCGATGCCGTTTCGCCACCAGGTCATTTTCATCTCCTCCGAGATGTATCCTTTTTCCAAGACCGGCGGCCTTGGCGACGTGCTCGGCGCTCTGCCTTTGGCGCTCAAGAACCAGGGCCTGGACGTGGCCGTGATCACGCCGTTTTACGGCCGGCTGTCCACGACCACCTATCCCCTGCGCCTGATCCACTCCAACTGTCCGGTGGGTTTTCCCTGGCCGCCGGTCACAGCCGAAATCTACACCGCCGACTACCACGGAGTGCCGGTCTATTTCATCCAGCGAGGTGAATACTTCGACCGCCGCACCTATTACAACACCCACGCGGGCGATTATTTCGACAATTGCGAGCGCTTCATCTTTTTCTGCCGGGCGGCCATGTCGTTCATCCACCTCATGGACGGCCCGCCGGCCCTCTTGCACTGTCACGACTGGCAAACAGCGCTGATCCCGGCCTACCTGCATTTCGCCCGCCGCGCCGATCCCTTCTGGGAGCAGACCAAGAGCGCCCTGACCATCCACAACCTGGCCTTCCAGGGCCGCTTCGCCTACCGCCTGTTCCTGGAATCCGGCCTGCCGCCCGAAGCCTGGAACATGGACGGGGTGGAGTTCTACGGCGATTTCAACATGCTCAAGGCCGGAATCGCCTATGCCGATCTGATCACCACGGTCAGCCCGACCTATGCCACGGAAATCGTGACGCCCGAATTCGGCTGCGGCTTGGAGGGCATCTTGACCAAACGCGCCGGCAGCCTGCGCGGCATTTTAAACGGCGCGGACTATTCGGTCTGGGACCCGAGCTACGACAAATACCTGCCCCTGCCCTACTCGGTCGAGGACATGTCCGGCAAGGCGGTCTGCAAGGCCAACCTGATCCGGGAGCTGGGCCTGAAAAAATCGCTGCTCAAGCGTCCCCTGCTCGGTTTCGTCGGCCGGATTCGCGAGCAAAAGGGCATCGACCTGGTCATCGAAATGCTGCCCAGGCTCCTTGGCGAACAGCATGTGGGCATGGTGGTTTTGGGCGAGGGCGGCGCGCAGTTCGAGGCCGAGCTCACCGAGCTGGCCGAGGTTTACAAGGGCCAGTTAGCCGTGCTCATCGGCTACACCGAGGATTTGGCCCACCGCATTCAGGCGGCCTGCGACATTTTCTTGATGCCTTCGCGCTACGAGCCGTGCGGCTTGACCCAGATCTACGCCCTGCGCTTCGGCACGCCGCCGGTGGTCACGGCCGTGGGCGGCCTGTGCGACACGATCATCCCCTACCCGCTGCCCACCTGCACCGGCTTCACCTTTCCGTTCGCCGACGCCGGCCTCTTGCACGACTCCATTTACCAGGCCCTGGAAGTCTTCGATACCAAACCCCACATTTTCGAGGGCGTGCGCCGGCGCGCCATGCTGGCCGACTTCTCCTGGGAACGCTCGGCCGTTCAGTACTGCAAAGCCTACCGCGACCTGGGTTTGCCGGTCTGAAACACGGCCCGGGCACCGATAAAAAAAGGACCCCGACATCATGAGCCAAGCCCTCGCGACACTCCCTGTCCACATCCCGTCCTTCGACCTCCATCTGATCGGCCAAGGCCGCCACTACGATCTCTATCGCATCCTCGGGGCGCATCCCGAAACGCGAGGCGAACTCACCGGTTACCGTTTCGCGGTCTGGGCTCCGAATGCCGCCCGCGTCAGCGTGATCGGCGACTTCAACGGCTGGGACCAGGGAGCGCACCCGCTCTTCTCCAGCGACTCGGGGATCTGGTCCGGCTTCGTGCCGGGCGTGCCCCAGGGCGAGTACTACAAATTTGCCGTGACCCGCCAGGACGGCTACACCTTGACCAAAACCGACCCCATGGCCTTTTGCACCGAGATGCGGCCGGGCAACGCGGCCGTGACCTGGCGGCTGGACGATTATCAATGGAACGACGGCGGCTGGATGGAGGACAGGCGCGCGAAGGGCGGGCAAATCATCAACAAGCCCATGAGCGTCTATGAAGTCCACGCCGGCTCCTGGCGCTGGAAGGGGACCGAGTACGGGTCGTTTTTGTCCTACCGGGACATGGCCGACGAGCTTATTCCCTATGCCCTCGACCTGGGGTTCACCCACCTCGAATTCATGCCCCTGGCCGAACACCCCTTGGACGAGTCCTGGGGCTACCAGGTCGGCCATTTTTACTCCCCGACCTCGCGCTACGGAAGCCCCGAGGACCTCAAATACCTGATCGACCGCTGCCACCAGGCCGGCCTGGGCGTGATCCTGGACTGGGTGCCGGCCCATTTCCCAAAAGACGACTGGGGCCTGGGGCGCTTCGACGGCACCGCCCTTTACGAGCACGAAGACCCGCGCCAGGGCGAACATCCGGATTGGGGCACCTTTGTCTTCAACTACGCCAGAAACGAAGTGCGCAACTTTCTCTTCTCCAACGCCCTGTATTGGCTCAAGGAGTTCCACATCGACGGCCTGCGCATCGACGCCGTGGCCAGCATGATCTATCTGGACTATTCCCGCAAAGACGGGGAGTGGGTGCCCAACCGGTACGGCGGCAAGGAAAACATCGAGGCCATCGAATTCATGCGGGACTTGAACGTGGTGGTGCATGACGATTTCCCCGGCGCGGCCATGATCGCCGAGGAATCCACGTCCTGGACCGGCGTGTCCAGGCCGGTCTATACCGGCGGCCTGGGCTTCACCTTCAAGTGGAACATGGGCTGGATGCACGACACCTTAAGCTATATCGCCCAGGAACCGATACACCGCCAGTGGCACCACAACCAGTTGACCTTCTCCATGCTGTACGCCTTCCACGAGAATTTCATCCTGCCCCTGTCGCACGACGAGGTCACCCACGGCAAACGCTCGCTCATCTCCAAAATGCCCGGCGACATGTGGCAGATGTTCGCCAACCTGCGCCTGCTTCTGGCCTACATGTGGGCGCACCCGGGCAAGAAACTGCTGTTCATGGGCTGCGAACTGGGCCAGTGGCGCGAATGGAATTCCCGCGAACAGCTCGACTGGGCCCTGCTCGACTACCCCAACCACCGTGGGGTTTCGAGCCTGCTTAAGGACTTGAACCGACTGCTTCGTGAAGAGACGCCCCTGCACGCCCAGGACAACGAATGGACCGGCTTCGAGTGGGTCGATCTCTCGGATTACCAGTCCTCGGTGTTCAGCTTCCTGCGCAAGGCGCAGGACGGCTCGCAGATGCTGTGGGTATTCAACTTCACCCCGGTGGTGCGCGAGAAATACTGCATCGGCTGCCGCGAGCCGGGCCGGTGGCGCGAAATGCTCAATACCGATTCCGGCCTGTACGGCGGCTCGGACAAGGGCAACGCCGGCGGCGTGACGGCCCAAATATCGCACCTCGGCGGCTGGCCCTACTACCTGGAACTGACCCTGCCGCCGCTGGCGGCCGTGGCCTTCAAACCGGAATGACCGTCGTTTAAAAAACGCCTCCGGCGGCCAACGCTAGCCGTTTAGAACGCCTCCGGCGGCCAAAGGGGCAAGCCCCTTTGGAATCCCATATGGAAACACAGAGACTGCACGAAAAATCACCCCTCATCTGCGTCACCATGGGCGATCCGGACGGCATCGGGCCGGAACTCCTGGTCCGTGCCCTGCCGGATTTGAGCCGGGACGGACAGGACCGGGTCCGCCTGGTCATGATCGGACCGGACAGCGCGCTCGCCGTCCATTTGACGCGGCGTAACCAAAACCCGTTTTATACCCGCATCGATTCCCTGGACGAAGCGGCGAACGCCCCGGCCGGCGTGTACCAGTTCACCCCGGCGGGCCTGGCGGATTTCGAGCCGCGCCCGGGCGCGCCGCGCACGGAAGGCGGCCAGGCGGCGGCGCTGTGCCTCGACGCCGCCATGCAATCCCTGCTCGGCGGCGAGGCCCGCGCCCTGGTCACCTGCCCGCTCAACAAACACATGCTGCAAAAGGCCGGGTACCAATTTCCCGGCCACACCGAATTTCTCGCCGTGCGCAGCGGCCTTGACCCGGACGCCGTGTGCATGCACCTGTGCGGCGACCTGCTGCGCGTGAGCCTGGTCACGACCCATCCGAGGCTGCGCGACGTGCCCGGACTGATCACCTTCGAGCGCGTGCTGGGCAAACTCAAACTCACCTGGGAATTCCTGCGCAAACTGGGCCTTGCCCACAAACCCATCGCCGTGTGCGGACTCAATCCCCACGCCGGAGAATCGGGCTCGATCGGCGACGAGGAAATCCGCATCATCGCCCCGGCCGTGGCCGAGGCTGGCCGCCAAGGCATAGCGGCGGCCGGCCCGCTGCCCGCCGACACCGTCTTCCACCGCGCGGCGGCGGGCGAATTTTCCGCCGTGCTGGCCATGTACCACGACCAGGGCCTGGGCCCTCTCAAACTCCTGCACTTTGGCAAATCCGTCAACGTCACCCTCGGCCTGCCCTTCGTGCGCACCTCGGTCGATCACGGCACGGCCTACGACCTGACCGGCCGCGACATCGCCTCGACCGAAAGCCTGAAAATGGCCCTCGACCTGGCCTTGCGCCTGGCCGGGAAAGAGTGAAGGGAGAGCCGGGAGAGGAACCTTTTGCAGCGGGAAGACGCTTCGGAACGGAGAGTAGGGAAAAAAGCCTTTTCTCCTCTCCGCGAATGAACAAACGGTTCTCCTCCCGGACCCTCCCCTCCCAAAAACTTTTAGGGGCTGTCCTCGCGAAGGAATTCGCTATCCGCTTTCATGGGGTCCGGGGGCGAAGCCCCCTGGAAAAATACCAGTGGTTCTGGTTTTACTCTTCAAAGGGCTGACGCGTTCAGGTTTGAAAGCAGAAATCCAGAGCCGCTTTTTTCCCCCAAGGGGGCTGCCGCCCCCGGCCCCCGCTTTCAGACAAGCGGGGAATCCATTTCAACAATTTAATAATATTGCGAAAAATACGGATTGTTGCTCGTTAGCCAGGACAGCCCCAAACTTTATTGGACAAAGCGTGGCGTGCTTCGCCGAATTATGTTGGGGTGGTTTGCGGAGTTGGAGAGAGTTTTGTTTCCCGGCCATTGAGCGACGCCCGAAACCGTCAGCGCGCGAAGACGACAGCGAAGTTCACTTCGGAGGGAATATGCCGTACCGCATTCGCGCCGCCCTGGCCTGCCTGGTCCTGATCGTCTGCACGCTTGCCGGAGCCTGCGCCCGCAAACCCACGGCCGCCAGCCTGGGGCAGGCCGCCCCGGCCATCCTCCTGCCCACGGCCATAGCAGGAATCGCGGACGGACGAGGCCGGTTCCGGGAAATCTACAACGCCGTCCGCGAGGACCACGGCGCAAGCCTGCCGTTCGATAGGCCGGCCGACGGCAACACCGCGCTCTGGCAACTACCCGGAGAACCGCCCGCCACTGGCCGTCCCGTCGCGCTCGGCCGGTCCACGGCCGGTTTCACGGTCCTGATGGTGCCGGGCCTTCTGGCCGAATGCGTGGCCGAAAAATCCAGAATGTTCGAGGACGCCACCGCCGACCTCGAAGCCTTCGGCTACCGCACCGGCTTCGTCCAAACCCGAGGCCGCCAGTGCAGCGACACCAACGCGGATATCGTGCGCGACGCGGTCATGGCCGTCCCCGGTGATGCGGCCATCATCCTGGCCACCCACTCCAAAGGCACGGTCGACAGCCTGGAAGCCCTGGCCAAATATCCCGAACTCGCCGCCCGCGTAAAAGCGGTGATCAGCTTTTCAGGCGCGGTCAACGGCTCCCCGGTGGCCGACGCCTTCCCGGATTTCCTGGCCCGCCTGATCGAACATATGCATATGGACTCCTGCCCGCCGGGCCGGGAGGTCGAAGCCCTCGACAGCCTGCGCCCGAGGGCGCGCCTGACCTGGCTTGCGACCCACGAACTGCCCAAATCCGTGCGCTATTACTCCCTGGCGGCCTTCGCCGCTCCCGAGGACATCTCGGCGATCCTGCGCCCATTCTACAACTTCCTGGCCGCCACCGAACCGCTCAACGACAGCCTGGTGGCCTGCTCCGACGCCATCATCCCCGGCTCCACGCTGCTCGGCTACCCCAACGCCGACCACCTGGCCGTGGCCATGCCCTTCGGCGCGAAAAGCCCCCTTTTGAAAGCGACCCTGATCAACCGCAACGACTATCCCCGGGCCGTGCTCCTGGAAGCGGCCGTACGGTACGTGGAGGAAGACCTGGGAGACCAAAGGGGCGCCGCCCCTTTGGAATCCCCGCCGGGGGGCATGATGCCCCCCGGACCCCCTCAGTAAGGGGTATCGGTCAATACCCCTACCGTGGGGGTCCGGGGGCAGCGCCCCTGGCTTATTCACCACAAAAAAACGGCGCTTGCGCATCCACGCAAGCGCCGTTTGGCGTTGTTATGGCAGGCTGGTTTACCAGTTGCTCTTATTGAAGGCGTCGGAGCCGAAACCGAAGTCGTCGGTGGGGCCGGAGTCGGTCGGTCCGTCGGCGAGCGGGGCCGCGCCGCCAGCGGCAGCGCCGCCGGAAGCCACGGTGACCACGCCGTGTTTCTTCACGTCTTCGATCATCTTGAGCAGGTCGGCGACCTTGCCGATATATTCCTCGACCTTGGCCTGGGAGGCGACCATGACTTTCTCGCCTTCGTCCTTGGCCGAGGCTTCGAGCATTTTCGCCTTGGCTTCGGCGGCCTTCATGCGGGTCTCGACGTCTTTCAGGATGGCGGTCTTTTCGGCCAGTTCGGCTTCGACCTTGGCCAGCTTCTCGGCCTGGCAGTTGATGGTGCCCTTGTATTCGGCCAGCTTGTCGAAAATGGCGTTGACCTGTCCCAGGGCGGTATCGGGCAGGACCGGCACGGAGACGTTGTCGGCCTTGCCGGCCACGGCCCCGGCGGAGAGCGACGCCAGTTCCGGATGCTGTTCGTAGATCCAGGCCTTGGCCAGGGCGGCGGCGAAGGGAGCGAACTCCTCGTCGATGACCTTGTTGGTCATGTAGCCGACCAGTTCCACGATGCCTTTCTTCTGGCCTTCGGCTTCGACGCCTTTGAGATAGGAGACGAAGGTGTTCATGGGGAAAACTTTACGAGCTTCGGACATGTGATCCTCCTTTGGGGCGGCTAGACGGTAAACGTCTTTTCTTCCGGGTGGGCAAGGGGCAACCGCCCGGAGTACCGGGCGTAGACCAGGGCCGTTGTTCTGTATACCAAATGCCCCAGCTTGGACCAGGGCAGATAGGCGAAGAGCATGAAGACCGCCACCAGGTGCATGTAATACACCGGGTAGGCCAGGGTGGCGATGCCCGCCAGGCGCAGCAGTTCGCTGAAGATGCCGGTCAGGGCCACGGCCCAGATCACGCCCAGCAGATACCAATCATAGTAGTTGGAGGTCGACTTGGCCGGATCGGAGTTCATGCGGCGCCGGGTCAGGTAGATCAGGCCGGTGAAGAGCGAAAGCGCGCCCACGTTGGCCAGGATCTTGAACGGATTGGTCAGGTGCATCGGGGGGTGTGCGATTGAGGCCAGCATGGGGATGATCTCGCCGCCCCAGTGGGACACGGCCAAGACGCCGGTGACGATGGCCAGGGCCAGGAAACCGTAGAACAGGGTCAGGTGGCCGGTGAAGCGTTCGGAATTATCCTTGCCGCACTCGTTGAACTTGGCGTGGGTGGCGATCTCGTCCTTGACCACGTCGATCAGGCAGGCGACCAGCGTGGGTTTGGGCGGGGCTTTGACGCCCACGGCGAAGGTCTGCGGCAGGCTCTGGAAGGACTTGATCAGCTTGAGCACGCCGCTCGCGAAGCACGCGCAGACGAACAGGAACACCGCGCCGAAGATCGGGTCGATGGTGAAGACGTCGGGGAAGAGCTTGCCGTATTCGATCGTGCCTTCGGGGATGGTCAGGCCGGTGGTCAGCCACCAGATGAACAGGTAGAGCAGCGCCGGGATGGCGATGAGCTTGGGCAGGTGCTTCGACGAACTCATCCATTCGCCGATCACGGTCGGTGATACCAGCTTGCGGTAGACCATGTTGCGCAGGGCGCCGAGCAGGTCTCCGGGTTTGGCGCCGCGCGGGCACAGGTCCGAGCAGGTGCCGCAGTTGTGGCACAGCCAGACGTCGATGTCGTTGAGCAGTTTGTCTTTCAGGCCCCATTGCGCCCAGAGCATCTCCTTGCGCGGATAGGGATTCTCCGCCGGGGAGAGCGGGCAGGCCACGCTGCAGGTCGCGCATTGATAGCACTTCTTGAGCGATTCCCCGCCGACGTCCTGAAGCTCTTTTACGAACTTCAGATCGGGTTGTATCCTGACAGGTTCAGCCATGTATGCCTCCTCTTCCAGACCAGCCGGGGGACCAGCCGGAACCAGGTTTGCGGTTAGCGGCGTCAGTCCGACTTAATAACCCTTGAAGGGGTTCGGGCCCTTTTCCTTGATCATCTCCATGAAGCTTTCGATCAAGGCCGGAATCCGGTCGTATTCGTCAATGGACACCTGGTACTGGTCCACGCGTTCGGGTTCGACGCCCAGGCGCTTGAGCGACTCGGCGATGTTTTCCTTGCGGCGGTTGCACAGTTCCGAGCCCTTGACGAAGTGGCACTGGTAGTCGTCGCCGTATTTGCAGCCGAGCAGCATCACGCCGTCGATGCCCTTGCTCATGGCGTCGGCGACCCAGATGGCGTTGACCGAACCCAGGCAGCGGACCGGGATGAAGCGCACGTACGGGCTCCAGGCGGTCTTGCGGAAGGCGGCCATGTCCAGGGCCGGATAGGCGTCGTTCTCGCAGGCCAAGATGAGCACGCGCGGGCCGCCCTCCTCGATCTTCGGAGGCACGCCCATTTCGCGGATCATGGAGCCGATCTGGTCGATATTGTAGTTGTCGAAGCTGATGACGCGCTCCGGGCAGGCGCCCATGCAGGTGCCGCAGCGGCGGCAGCGGGTCGGGTTGGGCTTGGGCGTGCCCTTTTCGTCATCGTCGAGCGCGCCGAACGGGCATTCCTCGGTGCAGCGCTTGCACTGGGTGCAGCGCACGAAGTTGAAGATCGGGTACGACTTGTCGCCCGAGCGCGGATGCACGGCCACGCCCCGGTTGATCGAGCTGATGCACTGGATGGCCTTGAGGGCCGCGCCGGCAGCGTCGTCGGCGGCCTGGGCCATGGTCATGGGCTGGCGTACGCAGCCGGCGGCGTAGACGCCGGTGCGCCTGGTTTCGTAGGGGAAGCAGATGTAGTTGGAGTCGGCGAAGCCGTCGAACAGGCCCAGGTCCGGGAACTGCGGGCCCTGGCGGTAGACCAGGTTGACCGTGGGCTCATGCGCCGTGGTCGGCACCATGCCCGTGGGCAGCACCACCATGTCGCAGACCAGTTCGATGTTTTCACCGAGCAGGCTGTCGCGGCAGTTGACCACGACCTGGCCGCCCGCCGCCTCGGTGAGGCTGGCGACCGCGCCCTTGGTCAGCATCACGCCCGGATCGTCCTGGGCGACCTTATAGTAGCGTTCGTTGAGCCCAGGGACCATCATGTGGTCGTAGATGATCAGGGCCAGGCCGCTCTCGTTTTTCTCGCGCAGGTAACCGGCTTGCTTAAGCGCCACCAGGCTGGTGAGTTCCGAGGAATAGGCCAGGTGGCGGCAGGACTCGGTGTTCGGATACGGCGGCGGACCGGCTTCCTCGCCTTCCGCGGCGGGAGCGGGTTCGGCCGGATTGGCGCAGGCGTCTTCGCGCGGCGCTTCCGGGGTGGCCAGGCACAAGCCCACGTCGAGGACAAAGGCCACGGAGGTGGGCATTTTGCCGTCCGAGGGACGCTTGATGCCGCCGTTTTTGGCCATGGCCTCGAATTCGGCGCTAGTGACCACGTTTTTGATCTTGCCGTAGCCCATGGGCTCAAGGAACTTGGCTTCCTGGGGCTCCCAGCCGGTGGCCACGACCACCGCGCCGATGGCATAGTCGTGTGCGGCCCCGCCGGTTTCGATCGCGGCGGTGTACAGGCCGGGCGCTCCGCTCAGTGATTTGAGTTCGGAGGAGGTCATGACCTTGATCTTGGCGTTGCCCGTAACCTGAGCCACCAGCTTATCGATGCCGGTTTCCTGGGTCTCGGTGTAGGGCGGAACAAGCGGGATGCTCTTGTACATGCCCAGGGCGCGGCCGCCGAGCTCGGCCTTGCGCTCGACCAGAACCACCTCGTAACCCACGGCCGCGGCTTCCAGGGCGGCGTTTAAGCCGGTGTAGCCGCCGCCGAGCACCAGGATGGTCTTGTTGGTCGTAAGCGTCTCGGGGACCGGGACATTGGACTTGGTCAGCTTGACCACGCCCATCATGGCGTATTCCTGGGCCATGATGGTCAGGTTGTCGATGCCCTTGGCCGCGTCCGGCGCGCTGGTTTGCCTATCGAAGCTCCAGACGCAGAATTCGCGGATATTGACCCGTTCGGTCAGAACGTCGAAGGCGAACACGTCCCATTTCACGCGCGGCGAGCAGGCGCACAGGCACACGGCGTCAAGGGAGTTCTCCTTGATGCCGGCCTTGACCTGGGCCACGGCCGCGGGCGAGCACAGGACCGCGTCGGTCTTGATGACCGGGCAGTTGCCGCCGTATTTGTTTTTCACCGAGGCGGCGATGTCCTCGATGTTCAAGGCGGCCGCGATGTCGCACCCGCCGCAGATGTAAACGCCTATTTTCTCGGCCATGTGAGCTTACCTCCCTGCCACCGTTTGGATCGCCTTGAGCGCCGCCGCCGTGGCGGTTTGGGCGGATTTCATGACATCCAGGGGCAGCTTGGCGCAACCCGAGGCGACCATGCCGGTCCCCGGAGCGTTCGTCACAAAGCCGTCCTCGTCGATGTGAAGGCCCGCAACCTGGGTTCCGGCCATGCTCGGCTGCATGCCGGTGGCCAAAACGACCATGTCGAAACGCTCGTCGCTTTTGATGCCGGTCACGGCGTTTTCGACCGTGATCACCGCGTCGCCGGTGGCCGCGTGTTCGACGATGGCCGCCACCTTGCCCTTGACCAGGTGAAGGTTTTCGTCGGCGGTCACTTTCTTCATGAATTTGTCATAGCGGCCCGGCGTGCGCAGGTCGATATAGTAGATGTAGACCTGCGCCTTGGGGTAGCGCTCGCGGATGTAGGTGGCCTGCTTGAGCGAGGCCATGCAGCAGATATAGGAGCAGAAGTTCAAATGGTTTTCGTCGCGGCTTCCGGCGCACTGGACAAAGGCGATGCGCTTCGGCTCAGCGCCGTCCGAGGGGCGCAGAACCTTGCCGCCGGTGGGGCCGTTGGGCGCGGCCAGGCGCTCCATCTGCATGTTGGAGACGACGTTGGCGATTTTGCCCGCGCCCAGGTTTTCCAGGCGCTCCATGTCGTAGGGCTTCCAGCCGGTGGCCCAGACGATCGAGCCGACGTTGAGCTTGATCTCGCGAGAGGCGTCGTCCAGGTCGATGGCGTCGTAGACGCAGGAAGCCTTGATCTTGGCCAGTTCGTCGGCCGAGCAGGCGTCCTTGGTCAGGACGTAGCGCATGGGGAAGGCGAAGATGTTCGGGCGGTAAGCGGCTTTGCGCTTGCCCAGTCCCAGGTCGAATTCGCAGGACAGCTCGGTCGCGGCCGCTTCCGAGCAGGCGCCGCAGGCGGTGCACTTCTCGTTGACGTAACGCGGGCTGATCCTGACCGTGACCTCGTAGTCGCCCGGGGCGCCCGTGACCTTGGTCACTTCCGCCATGGTGAAATAGTTCACCTTGGGATTGTTGCGGATGCGCTGGAACTGGATCTCCAGGCCGCAGGAGGGCGGGCACAGTTTCGGGAAGTATTGGTTGAGCTGGGCCACCCGTCCGCCCAGGTAGGGGTTTTTCTCTACAATGAAGACCTCGTAGCCGACTTCGGCGGCCTCCAAGGCGGAGGTGATGCCGCTGAAGCCGCCTCCGACAACCAGAATACTGTTATTCGCCATCGCGTCCTCCATGCTTTTGGCCCGTGCCGGCGCGGACTTGGGAAGTTCCGTCCGCGCGCCGGGCTCGGGACCCCGTGCCGGAAAAGTACAAGCGGCCGGCTGTCGCCCGGGCCGTGCTGATTGCGTCCCCTGGCCTTTCGGCCCGGAAACGCAATGGGGCGTTTGCCGCGTTTCGCCGTGCAAACGGCCTTATCCCGGACGGCGAAGAGCCCTCGCCGCCCGGGATGAGGCCGTGTTTTAAGAAAACGGCCGCGGGCTTACGCCCGCGGCCGCTTGTCGTCGGTTCCGGTTTAGTCCGGAATGATCTGGTAGTAGGGCTTCTTGAAGAGCTTGAACTCCTTGGTCTTGGGGTCGTACTTCGAGTTGACGAAGCACTTCCACTTGGAGTCGTCCAGGCCCAGGAAGTCGCCGCGGTAGTAGAAGCCGGGGTAGCGGGACTCTTCGCGGAACATGATGTGGCTCATGTGCAGGCGAACGGTCCACAGGCGGTGGTACTGCTCCCAGCAACGCATCAGTTCGTGCAGGTCGCGGGCGGCCAGCTTCAGGCTGTCCTCTTCAAGCATCTGCAGGAGCTTGAAGCCGGTGTCGAGCAGGGTGTGCGAGGTGGTGTAGTAGGTGCCCACGCCTCCGCCGTACTCGTCAGAGCACTTGATCAGGCGCATCATGAAGTTCTTCGGCGAGATGAAGTTCGGGTTGACGACCGGGTCGGTCGAGATGGCCTTGCCGTTCTCGAAGTTGTACCACGGACGGTAGATTTCCTTCTTCAGCTCGTCGGCGGTCTCTTTGACGGTCGGCTTGAAGTCCTTGTGATCCTGGACCCAGCGCACCATCTGCTTGCCGGCCATGCGGCCCTCGGCGTGGGAGCCGGAGGAGAACTTGTGGCCGGAGGCGCCAACGCCGTCGGCGCAGGTCCACAGACCCATGACCGTGGTCATGCGGTTGTAGACTTTGCCGTTGTCGGCGCGGACTTTGTAGTCTTCGGGAACCCATTCCTCGTCCGGACCGGAAACCCAGATGCCGCAGCAGCCGGAGTGGGAACCGAGCAGGTAAGGCTCGGTGGGCATGATTTCGGAGCCGGTCTCTTCAGGAGCGACGTTCTGGCACGCCCAGAGGTTGGCCTGGCCGACGCACATATCGAGGAAGTCTTCCCAGGCTTCGCTCTCCAGGTGCTTCTGCTGCTCGGGGGTCAGCTTGGCGAAGGTGGTCTGCAGGGCGGTCTTGGTGTCCATGTAGATCGGACCGCGGCCTTCGCGCATTTCACGCAGCATCATGTGGTTGCGCAGGCAGGTCGGAATGACGTGGCCCTTGGCGTAGCCGCGATCTTCGTAGGGCTTGAGCATGGCGCGGTTGGTGGCGCAGTAGTCTTCACCCTTGGAGTTGGTGGCCTTGGCCTTGAAGAGCAGGAACCAAGCGCCGACCGGGCCGTAACCGTCCTTGAAGCGGGCGGGGACGAAGCGGTTTTCCATCATGGTCATCTCGGCGCCAGCCTGAGCGCACATGGTGTAGGTGGAACCAGCGTTCCAAACCGGGTACCAGGCGCGGCCCATGCCCTCACCGGTGGAGCGGGGGCGGTACACGTTGACCGCGCCGCCGCAGGCCACCATGATGGCGTTGGCTTTGATGATGAAGATCTTGTTCTCGCGGGTGGAGAAGCCCACCGCGCCGGCGATGCGGTTGGGGGTGTTGGCGTCCATGAGCAGCTTCACGATGAAGACGCGCTCGATGTAGCGGTCCTGGCCCAGGGCGTTTTTGGCGGCCTCAGCCACGATGCACTTGTAGGACTCGCCGTTGATCATGATCTGCCAGCGGCCGGAACGGACCGGGGCGGCGCCGGTGCGCAGGGACACGCCCTTGGCCTTGGCCTGAGCGCCGTCCAAGTTGTGGTCGCCTTCCTTAACCCAGCAGGGCAAGCCCCACTCTTCGAACAGGTGGACGGAATCGTCGACGTGACGGCCGAGGTCGAAGATCAGGTCTTCGCGCACCAGGCCCATCAGGTCCGTGCGGACCATGCGGACGTAGTCGTCGGCATCGTTCTCGCCGATGTAGGTGTTGATGGCGGACAGGCCCTGCGCCACGGCGCCGGAGCGCTCGAGAGCGGCCTTGTCCACGAGCAGCACGGAGATGCCGCCGATCTTGTCCGCCCAACGGCAGATTTCGTACGCGGCGCCGCAGGTACCCATGCCGCCGCCGACCAGCAGGATGTCGACGCTCTTCTCAACGATTTCCGGCTCGGCCAGGGCCAAACCTTTGGGCTCCTCTTTCATCGGAATCCGAGGCATAGTCGTTCTCCTTACAAATATGATGAGGTATTAAGTTCTCGCAGTCACCGCTATGATGAGGTATTAAGTTCTCGCAGTCACCGCGCCGTTACTGGCAGATGCCATCAATCCAGCACTGGGTCTTGTCGCTGTCGGAAATCTCGAACTTCTTCATCAGCACGGCCTTGGGCTTCTTCAGGCTGGTCTCGGTGAAGAGCAGCTCGGTGTTCAGATCGGCGCCTTCGGGCTTGCCGTCGTACGGCTTGATCGAACCTTCGGGAGTGGTGCGGATGGGGAACTTGAAGCGCTTGATGTTGCCGTTGCGGAACTTAACCGTCCACATGATGGAGTCGGCGCTGCGCATCGGGATGCACGTGCCGCCCATGGGAGCGAAGTCGGCATACGGACGGGCTTCGATCGCGCCCTGCGGGCAGATCTTCACGCAGGAATAGCACTCCCAACAGGCGTCGGGCTCCTGGTTGTAGGCCTTCATCTCTTGGGGATCCAAGATCATCAGGTCATTGGGACAGATGTACATGCACGCGGTCTTTTCACCGCCTTTGCATCCGTCACACTTGCTCGGATCAACAAAGGTAGGCATAGCAACTCCTCCGAATCATTTTAGAGTTAAACAACACAAACAATGCCCCATCCAAAATAATACAAAAAGCGGCCCTGTTTTGCATCGCGCCGGCTTGTGAGGAAAAGAACAAGCCGCCGCGCGCGGCGTCAGCGAGTCGGACCATGACAAGGAAATCCGCTGTGCGCCTAACATTCTGAAAAATTTGAAAAAACCGAGGCGAGAGTCCCATTTGCCGAAAGCTCGGGCACACGGGGATTCCGACCTACTGTTTTTTATCCCTCATGGCAAGATTTTTTTCGGGAGCGGTTCATATTCCCTCGATTCGTAGAGATAAAATTACATACTATTTCTTTATGTTACAGGTTGTTTTGCGAAAAATAATTTTTTTTCCGAGAATTCCGGCCCAAACCGCACCGGCCAAATCCATTACGCCCGGCGCACCGGCTGACGCAAAATCGTCTTGAGTTTGGCGGCCTCGGTGCGGCGCGGATCGCTCAAGTAAATCTCGTGGTGTCGCCCGGCCGGGGCGTAGCCCTCGCCCCGGATAAAACCCATGAGCGCTTCCGCCGTCGGGCGCTCCGCGGCGTACGGCCCGACGTGCAGCGTCTGGGCGCTCGTGCCCTCGGCGAAATCCTCAAGCCTGACCAAGGGCAATAAAGACGCGTCTTCCTTCTTGCATTCCAGGGCGCAGACCGCCTCGCTCACGTCCGCGACCGAAACGAACGAGGGCTGGGCGATCAGGAGCGTCCAGCGCCAGCTCGACTTGGGCGCGTCCCAGGAAAATTTCGCGTCCGCGACCGACCACAGCCCTTCCAGGGGCATGACCGCGTAGTCCGGAGCCAGGCCCTTTTTCTTGCGGGAAAATTTGATGGTGTAGGCGACGCCGTACAGGGCCTCGACCGCGCTCGCAAAGGCGGGCAGGTTCGGATCGCCCGCGCCGTCGATCATCAGACAGGACAACTGCGGAACATCCACCAAGACGCACACACCCTGCTTGGCGGCATACAAAGACTTCAAGTCCTTTTTCAGGTCGATCTTGTCGCTCACGGCGGCCTCCATATGCCGAAGAAAGCCTCCGGCGGCCAAAGGGCTTCGCCCTTTGGAATCCCATAATTGAAATTTTTCGGAGGTGGGGGTTCGGGGGAGGAACCCTTTTTTTTAAAAAGGGTTCCTCCCCCGATTCCTCCCCTCTCTAAAACATGTCTTTCTCCGTCTCGGCGATAGTCGAGTCGATCACGTCCTTGAGCTTTTGCGGCAGGCCCATGATGTCGACGTTCAGGAAGCCGCGCACGATGGTGGAAGTGGCTTCGTCCTCGGTCAGGCCGCGGGCCATGAGGTATTCGATCTCCCGGCGGGCGATCTTGCCCACTGCCGCCTCGTGGGACAACTCCACCCCGTCCACCGTGGCCAGCAGTTCGGGCACGGCGTGGATCGTGCCGCCGCCCAGGATCAGCCCCCGGCATTCCAGGTGCCCCTTGGCCGGGGCGGCGTGGCCGCCGATGAATCCCCTGGCCACGATGTCGCCGCCGCTGGCGATGGTCCGAGCGATCATCTCGCCCCGGGTGTTCTCGGCGTTGAGCAAAATGCGGCTGCCGTTGTCCACGTAAGATCCGGCCGGCGCGACCATGACCGAGTTGAACCGGGCCACCGCGCCGGCCCCGGCCAGATCGATCGAGGGGTACATTTGCAGGTCTTTGACGGTCTTGAGCAGAACGTAATTGTTCAGGAACACGCCCCCGGCCGCGACCACCCCGGCCGAGCGCGGCCTGACCACGCTGGTCTCGGCCCAGTTGTGGATCATGGAGAAGGTCAACTTGGCGTTCTTGCCCACGAAAAATTCCGAGATGCCCAGGTGGGCGGCGCCCTTGGAGCCGTGGGCCACCGAACAGCCGGTGATGATGTGCAGCTCGGAATCGTCTTCGACGATGATCACGTTGTGCACGTTTTGCCCGGCCATGTCGGTTTTCAGAAACAGGCAGGACTGCACCGGGTCTTTGATCTTGGCCCCTTTTTCGGTCTTGATGAAATAGCCGCCGTGGAGGTTGTCGGCGGCGCTCCTGGTGTATTTGTCCTTGTCCGGCGGGATAAGTTTCCAGAAATGCCCGGGCAGGCCGTCGTATTTGGTGAGCGCCTGTTTGATGTCGAGGATTTCCACGCCCGGGACGCGGGTGGTGCAATGCGAACCGGCCTGGTCGATGTGCAGGAACGTGCCGGAACGTCCGGCCTCCTCCACGTCCACGCCGGCCATGAGCATCTGGTTCTTGTCGGACTCGTCCAGGGCGCGCAGGTCGCCCACGGTCACCGTCGGCAGGCCGGTGAACTGATAGCTGCTTAAGTCGATGTCTTTCATGAACGATTCATCCATTCAGCGTTTGGCGTTTGGCCGCAACGCAGCCCGGCGGCGGCGTACGCCCCGGGTTACAGGGGGAACACGGCGAAGGCGGCCCGGACGAAGGCCCGCGAAGCCGGTCTATGAATTCAGGACAATGGCTCCGTTTTGCGCGTACTGATCGATGATCGTCTGGCTCCCGGAAACGCTCCCGCCGATGGGGGTCTGATTCTTATTGACCAGGCCCTTGCCGCCGTAAAGCCAGTTGAGAGCCTGCAGATCGGCCGAAGTATAGGCGGTCAGGATGGGACCGTTGGTGGCGGTCAGGATGCTGGCGTTGTTGCCGTCGGACAAGCCGGGCACGGTGACGGAGCCCTGGCCCGGGTCCTTGAGCCCCAGGGCGTGCCCGATCTCCCGCAAAAGCTCCTGGTACCCGATCGTGCCGGGCGTCAGATTGGATTCATCCGCCCGGTCGTAATTGAGCAGGATCGTGTCGGAGAGTTTGAGCGTCGGCGAGGAGCCGGCCGTATAGTTGTAGGTATAATAATCCTCGCCGCTGGCCGGGCTGGTCGCGCCCATTTCCTTGTAGCCGAAAACCAGCTCCGTGGTCGCGCTCGACCCGGCGGGCACCTCGTTAAAGGTGATGCCCGTAACCTGGCTTACGTAGTTCAAGGCGTTGCGCACGCCCTGCTGCTCCGCCGCGGTCATCACATGCGTGCCGCTACGTACGCCGGAATCGGAGATCAGCGTGTTGTCGAAGGAAAAATTAATGGAGTTTTGAAACGGCGTCTCCGCGGCGTAGCTGGGGTGCTCCTGCCAGATAAAGCCGTCGATGCTCGCGTTGCCAGACAGCGGCGAATTGACTCCCTGCAGGGTCATGGCGCTTCCCTCCTTTGGAATATATGGTCTTGCCCGGGGGCCGAAAATCGTCCCGGCCGGAACAAAACCGGCCCAGGACCGGACCCGGCCTTCAAGCGATGATCCTTTCCAACTCGCCCATATCCCCGTTTCCGAGGCAACGCACGCATTCCTGGTAACCGAATTTGCCGACGTGATCGAGGATCTCGCGGGGGTTGGCCTCGCAGCACAGATGTCCGTTGTAAAGCACCTGGCCCCGGTCGGCGTTGATGTATTCCAGGATGTAGCCGGTGTGGGTGATGATCAGCCCGGAGGTCTGGCGCCTGGTCTTGCGCTCCTTCATGGACGAGGCCGGCGCGGCGCTAATGGCGCCGTCGAGCATTTCGCGCACGGTGCGCCCGATGAGCTTCATGTTCTCCAGATCCACCCCGGATTCGGGCTCGTCGAAGAGCACCAGCCTGGGCCGCTGGGCCATGAGCTGGAGCAGTTCGCTGCGCTTGATCTCGCCCCCGGAAAAGCCGGCGTTGACGTCGCGGCCCAGAAATTCGCTCATGTTGACCATCGCCGCCAGGGCGTCCACGTCCGTGGGGCGTCCCTGGGCGCACAAATCGACCATGTGGCGGGTGGACAGGCCGTGGATGGTCGGCGGACGCTGGAAACTCATGCCGATGCCGAGCCTTGAGCGTTCGTGGACCGGCGCCCGGGTGATGTCGGCGCCCCGAAACAGGATGCGCCCCCGGGTGACGTCGTAGCCGCCCAGCCCCATCAGGGTCATAAGCAGGGTGGTCTTGCCCGAGCCGTTGGGCCCGAACAGGATGAAGGTCTCGTTCTCGCCGATGTGCAGGTCGATGCCGGACAGCACCTCCCTGTCGCCGATGCTGACGTGCAGGTCTTCGATATGAAGCATTGATGCCCTTTTACCGCGAAGTTAAAAGCTGCCGAAATTCCGGCTCAGGACGCGTAGGCCGCAAGCCAACTGCGCGAACCTTGATCGATAATGGTGTAACTTCCCGAGGCGCTGCCGCCAAGCGGGACCTGGCCAGTGTATTGCAATCCCTTGCCGCCGTAAATCCAATTCAGGGCCTGTTGGTCCAGCGAGGTGACGGTGATCGGCGGATTGCCGTCGTAGGAGTAGCCCATGATCGTGGCCTGGGTCGTGTCGCCGACGCCCGGGATGGTGATCGGCGGATCGGTCGGGTGCTTGAGCCCCAGCGCGTGTCCCACTTCCTCCATGAGCGTGGCGTATCCCTGCGAGCCGATGCTCAGATTGGCCAGGTCGGATACGTCGCTGTTGATCAGGATCGTGTCGGAGAGTTTGAGCGTCGGCGACGAACCGGCCGTGTAGTTGTAGGTGTAATAATCCTCGCCGGTCGCGCCGTTGCTCGCTCCCAGGCTCTTGTAACCGAAAATCAGGTCGGTGGGCGTGCCGGCGGGGACCTCGTTGAAATAAATGCCCGTGATCTTGTTGTAATAATCGAGCACGTTGCGGACGTATTGCTCCTGGGCCGCGGTCATCGTGCTCGTGCCGCTCGACACGCCCGGATCGGTGATGAGCGTCGTGTCGAAGGAAAAATTGATATAATTCTTGAACGGTATCTCGGCGGCATAGGTGGGATGGTCCTGCCAAATCAGGCCGTCGATGTCGACGTTGCCGGAAAGCGGGGTGTTCACGCCTTGAAGTGTCATCTCAGTATCCTCCGCAGGGGTACCCCCTGGTCCGCAATACTCGCGGCCGCCCTGTTTCGAACGGTCCCAAGCCTACCTGGCCACGACGGAGCGCCATTTCCGGCCAAGGCCGGTCCATGCGGCGACGGTTACATTTTTTTGAGAGAAAAAACAATCGCTATTGTCCAGGCCCAACCTCCTTGACGAACTTTGAAGCCTGTGAGAGAAACTTCAAGTTTGCGGTACGCTCCCCCGGCTGACAGTCCAGGAAACCACGCAAGGCGCGTATGAGCTGGCTCCACAAAGACTTGCTGTGCGTCTCCCAATTGTCCGCGGATGACGTGGAAACCGTCATGCGGACCGCCGATTCCTTTCAGGAAATCAACGCCAGGCCGGTCAAGAAAGTTCCCACCCTGCGTGGCAAGTCCGTGGTGCTCTTCTTTGCCGAGCCCTCCACGCGCACCAAGACCTCTTTCGATATCGCGGCCAAACGCCTCTCGGCGGACACATTCTCCCTGGCCAAAAGTTCCTCCAGCCTGGTCAAGGGCGAAAGCCTCAAGGACACGGCGCTCACGCTCGAAGCCATGAATCCCGACGCCATCGTCATCCGCCACGCCAGTTCGGGCGCGGCCAATTTCCTGGCTGCCCGGCTCAAGTGCTCGATCATCAACGCCGGCGACGGCTGGCACGCCCACCCCACCCAGGCCCTGCTCGACCTTTTCACCCTGCGCCGGATCTGGGGCGACGTGACCGGGAAAACCCTGCTCATCCTGGGCGACATCGCCCACAGCCGCGTGGCCCGCTCCAACGTGGTACTGCTTTCCATGCTGGGCGCGAACGTCAGGCTGTGCGCCCCCAAAACGCTTTTGCCCGCCCTGCCCGAATCCTGGCCGGTCACGACCAGCTCGGACCTGGATACGGCCATCGAGGGCGTGGACGCGGTCATGTGCTTGCGGCTGCAACTCGAACGCCAGCAAGCCGGGCTTTTGCCCAACCTGCGCGAATATTCGCAGCGCTTCTGCCTGACCGCCGCGCGCCTGGCGTTGGCCAAGGCGAACGCCCCGGTCCTGCATCCGGGACCGATCAACCGGGGCGTGGAAATCGCCTCGGAAGTGGCCGATGCCCCGGAATCGCACATCCTCGACCAAGTCTCCGCCGGCGTGCACGTGCGCATGGCCCTGCTTCACCTCTACCTCACCCGGCGGGATGCGCCGGTCGCGGGATAAGCCATGGCCGCCCCCGAACTGATCATCCGCGGCGCGCGCCTGGCCGGAAGCGACACCCGGACCGTGGACCTTTTCGTCGCCGGCGGCCGCGTCCAGGGTCTTGAGACCCATGACCCCGCTCGCGCGAGCGACGCTCATGTCGTTGAAGCCGGCGGGCTTGTTCTCCTGCCCGGCCTGACCGACTGCCACGTCCACCTGCGCGAACCCGGCCAGGAATGGAAAGAGAGCGTCGCCACCGGATTGGCCGCCGCCGCCCACGGCGGCTTCGCCAATGTCATGTGCATGGCCAACACCAAGCCGGTCAACGACGACGCCTCGGTCACCTCAATGATGCTGGATAAAGCCCGCCAGTCCTGGCCGCACGGACCGCGCCTGTTCCCGGTCGGGGCCCTAACCGTGAAACTGGCCGGCGAGACCCTGGCTTCCCTGTCCGAACTCAAGGAGGCCGGATGTCCGGCCGTGTCCAACGACGGCTGTCCGGTGCTCAACACCGAACTCTTCCGTCGGGCAGTGGAATACGCGAGCGATTTGGGACTTATCGTCATCGACCACTGCGAAGATCCATTTTTGGCCCCGGGCGCCGGGATCAACGAGGGGCTCGTCAGCTCGGCGCTCGGACTACGCGGCCAGCCGTCCGTGGCCGAGGCCATCCAGGTGGCCAGGGATTGCCTGCTGGCCGCCTACCTCCAGGCGCCCATCCACCTGGCGCACATAAGCTGCCGCGAGTCCGTGGAAATCATCGCCCGGGCCAGGCAGCTCGGCGCGCCCATTACCGCCGAGACCTGCCCGCACTACTTACTCCTCACCGAAGAAGCCGCGACCGGCTACAACACCCAGGCCAAGGTCAACCCGCCGCTGCGCACGGGCGACGACGTGGCCGCCCTGCGCCAGGCACTCAGGCAAGGCGTGATCGACATCATCAGCACCGACCACGCCCCGCACGCGGCGCACGAAAAGGAAACCCCCTTCGACGAAGCCCCCAACGGCATCTCAGGCCTGGACAGCGCCCTGGCTTTATCCTGGAGACTGGTCGCCGAAAACGCCCTGTCGGAAGTCGACCTGGTGCGCGCCCTGACCAAGGGAGCGGAAATTTTCGGCCTGCCGGTCAACCGCTTCGCGCCCGGCGACCCGGCCGACATCACCCTGTTCGACCCCGGCCTCGGCTGGACCCTGACCGAACGGGAAATGCACTCCAAAAGCAAAAATACGCCCTTCCTGAACACCAAGCTCACCGGCCGCTGCGTCGGCCTGTTCGTGGCCGGCAAGAAAATCGTGTAGCGCCTCCGGCGGCCAAGGGGCTTTGCCCCTTGGAACCCCACCGGGGGGAATGATTCCCCCCGGACCCCCTCGACAGGCTGGACACGCAGGGGGTTGACGCACATGAACGGATGGCCGGACAACAATCCTCCAATCACGGGAGCCAGGCATGCTTTCACGGGCTGAACGCAAAGAAAAGATTTACGCAATCATCCGCGTGGCCAGCGGCAATTTCATGGAGATGTACGACTTCATGGTCTTTGGCTACTACGCCATTTACATCGCCAAGACCTTCTTTCCCATGCAGAACGAATACGCCTCGCTCATGCTGTCCCTGTCCACCTTCGGGGCCGGTTTCCTCATGCGCCCGCTGGGGGCGATCGTCCTGGGCGCCTATATCGACAAGCACGGGCGCCGGGCCGGGCTTATCCTGACGCTTACGCTCATGGCCGTCGGCATCCTCACCATCGTCTGCACCCCGGGCTATGAAACCCTGGGACTATTCGCGCCCGCGATCGTGGTCGTGGGGCGTCTGCTCCAGGGGCTTTCCGCCGGCGTCGAACTCGGGGGCGTGTCGGTCTATCTCGCCGAAATCGCCCCCCCGGGCCGCAGGGGTTTTTATTGCTGCTGGCAATCCGCCAGCCAGCAGATGGCGGTGGTGTTCGCCGCCGTCCTGGGCGTCATCCTGAGCCGGATGCTGCCGCCGGAAGCGATGACGCTCTACGGCTGGCGCATCCCCCTGATCATCGGCTGCCTGATCCTGCCCGTAATCTTTATCCTGCGCCGCTCCCTGAAGGAGACCGACGTCTTTACGGCCCGCACCCATCGCCCGAATGCGCGGCAAATCCTGCGGATGGTCCTGCGGAACTGGCAGGTGGTGTTGTGCGGCGCAATGATGACCACGCTCACCACGACCTGTTTTTACCTGATCACCGCCTATACGCCCACGTTCGGCCAAAAAGAGCTCCATCTTTCGACCCACGACAGCCTGCTGGTGACGCTCTTCGTGGGCGCGTCCAACTTCCTCTGGCTCCCCGTCGGCGGTCTTTTGTCGGACCGGTTCGGCCGGCGGCCCGTGCTGTTGTTCTATACGATCCTCGTGCCGCTGTTCTCCTATCCGCTCATGGTCTGGCTGACCGACGCGCCGTCGTTTTCCAGGCTGTTGCTGGCGCTGCTCGTATTTTCCCACGCGTTCGGCACATACAACGGGGCCATGGTCCCCTATCTGACCGAGGTCATGCCCCCCGAGGTCAGGACGTCCGGCTTCGCCCTGGCCTACAGCCTGGCCACCGCCCTGTTCGGCGGCTTCACGCCGGCGATTTCCACGTTTCTGATCCACGAGACCGGCAACCGGGCCATGCCCGCCGCCTGGCTCTCGCTGTCGGCCCTGCTGGCCCTGACCGCCGTGCTGATCCTGAAAAGAAAGGAGAGAACCACGCCCTCGGCGGACGCGAATGCGGCCTTGACCTAGATTGGCAAATAAAAAGCCGGACAGTTTGCCACGGCCCCGCGCCGGCCTCGCATGCGACCGGGCATTCCGGCCGCAGCCAGCCGAGATGACCTGTGACCATGGGCGAGCAGGCCAGGAAACCCAGAAAATCAGGGAACACCATACCTACCGCCCGCACTCTTCTTGGCTGTTGAGCATGTCGTACAGGATACCGGCCGCGCTGGCGGTGAGGCCTTTGCACTTTTCCATGTTTTCCTGGGGACCGAGCGCGTCGAGCACGTCCCGGCAACGGATGCTCCCGCACAGCCATTTGAAGCGGCTCCTGAATTCCGCGGCGGTCGCGGCGATGTCGTCCCAGCTTTCACCGGCCTTTGAGCGGCCGCGAAGCATGCCCAAGGCCATAAGCCCACCCGCGAGCGCACCGCACATCTCCTCCCGGCACCGGCCCACGCCGCCCCCGAAGGCCGTGGCGATCTTGGGCGCGAACCCGTCGCCGGACGAGCCGGACGCCTCGATCACGGCGGTGAGCACGGATTCCGCGCAATGGAGACCGCTCTGGAAAAGATCGTAGGTCCGTTGTTCCACTTGTTCCTTGTTCATGATCGTCCTCCCATACATTGCGCCGTCTGACCCCGTCCGCCTTTTCGGACGGGTTGACCGCGCGCATTGATCTGGATAATTGTTTATTAATGCCGATCAATCGAGTCCAACGATTGTTTTCGATTGGACGGATCGAAAATCCCGAACACTGAGGCATACCATGGAACTGCGCGATATCCGGACCTTTGCGGCCGTGGCCCAGCTGTTGAGTTTCCACCGGGCTGGCGAGGCGTTGCACGCGGCGCAGTCCACGGTCTCGGCGCGGGTCGCAATCCTGGAGGAAGAACTTGAGGTGCGGCTCTTCGAACGGCTGGGGCGCAGGGTGTCGCTGACCGAGGCCGGGAAGCGGATGCTCGATTATGCGCGGAAGATGCTCGACCTGGAGGACGAAGCCCGGGCTTGGGTGACCGGGGAGTCCGAGTCACGCGGGTCGCTTTCGGTCCGGGTGCCGGAGTCGTTGTGTGCTTACCGGATGGGCGGGGTGATCCGGCGTTTCCGGGAACGTTTTCCGCGCGTGTCTTTAAGCTTTACGGCATGCACCCTGGCGGATTTGGACAAGGATCTGCGCCGGGGAGTGACGGACCTGGCGTTTCTCATGCTGGACTCGATCAGGGCGGGCGATTTGGTCGTGGAGGCGTTGGGCGTGGAGCGCCTGGTGCTGGTGGCCGCGCCGGGACATCGTCTGGCCGGGCGCGAAAGTGTGGGGCCGGACGACCTGCGGGGCGAAACATTGGTGCTTTCCAAGGCCGACTGCTCCTACCGCAAGCTTTTTGAAAGCCTGCTTTCGGACAAAGGCGTAGCCACGGCCGCCGGGGTGGAATTTTCGAGCGCGGCAGCGTTGCGCGGCTGCGTCATGGGTGGAGTTGGAGTGAGCCTTTTGCCCGAATTGGCTGTGCGAGCCGATGTGGCCGCCGGGCGGTTTTGCGTCCTTCCCTGGGCCGAAGGCGAACTGGAGACGGCGGTGCTCATGATCCGGCACAAGGACAAGTGGCTTTCCCCGCCCTTGGCCGCGTTCATGGGCATGGTGCGCGAAGGGCTCATGGCCGAAGCGGCGCAGCCTTCCCCTTTGAAGGCGTTGGACTTTGGCAAGAATGGCGTGGCGGACGAAAAAACGCCCTGCAGTTGATATCCTGACAAATGTTCACGGACAAAATGCACTGTTTACAAAAGAGTCCGAACCCAACAACGCACCGAAGTCACCTTGCCAAAATCGATCCCTTTGAGTGCATCAGCCAATTTGTCCACATCCGGGCAGACTGTGGATTATGTCAGCCTGGATAGCCCTCCCCTACCTGAACACGGCGGCGGCGAAGCTGACGGCCGAGGCCGAGACTTCGTCGCGCGATATTTCGTGGCCGAGGACGTTGCCGGCGCAGGGCGGCAGGATTTCAAGCAATCCGGCCAAAGCCGAGAAGCCGCAGACATTGTAGCGGTCCTTGACCTTGCGCGACTCGCTCCAGAAGGCCTCCGGATCGCGGCCCACGATGGCGGTGAGCAGGGCGGCGTCGTGGAGCAGGGCGTCGCGTTGCATCTTTTCCGCTTCTTCCATGTGGCCGAATTTGGGTCCGATGTGGCAGAGGTCCACGCCCGCGAGCACAAGCGTTTCACCGTCCGGGCGGATGGCCGCGCGCAATGTGTCCAGGAAGGGCCCGGCCGCGTCCAGGAAGGCTTGGCGGGAATATTCCGCCAGTGACAGCTGGGGCGAGCCGCACAAGATCGGGACGATTTGGAAAGAGCCCGGGGGCAAGAGATGTTGCAGGAAGAGCAGTTGGAATTCGATGGAATGCTCGAATTTGTGGGCGAAATCGTTTTCGGCCGAGGCCTGCCCGGCGCTCGCGGCCAGAGCGGCCGACAGGGCGGTGTCGTTTTTGACGGTCCCGAGTGGGGTGGTGAAGTCTTTTTGGGTGACGCAAAACAGTCCGCGGTCGAGCTTGTGCCCGACGCCCAGGATGACGACGGTTTTCGGCCTGGCCCCGCGCAGTTGGTTGAACGCCCGGCCGTAGAGGGTGCGCCCGGCGCCCAAGTCGATGTGCGGGGCGATCACGGCCAGGGGCGTCCTGGTCTCGGCCGAATCCGGGGCAGCCTGGAAATCGAGGATGGACTGGACCAGCGCGGCCAGCTCCCCGGGATCGGCGGGATAGGCTTGGCCGGCCAGGGCGGCCTCGCGCACGGGGAGCGCGGCGTAGGCCGCAATGACCGGTTCCCTGGCGGCGCGGTAGCGCGGCGTATCGAGCAGGTAGGCCTCGTCGAATTCGCCGATCACGCGGTGAACCGCGTCCAGCGGCAGGGGGGCGCCGTGCAGATGCTTGGAAATTTCGTCGCGGACCTCTTCGACGTTTCGCGCGCCGTCGAGCAGGATCAGGATCTTGAACAGCCCGACCGGCAGGGCCTTGTCCGCCGGAAACAGCCCAAGCGGATCGCGGACATAGACGATGCGGTCGAAGTCCTGGATCACGGGCACGAACTCCAGGTCGGCGCGGAAGGAGGGGCAGGGATTCATTACAACTCCCTTAATAAGTATTTTTTAATTTCGGCAACCAACTCTTCTAAATTAATTTTAGATACATCTTGTTCAAGCAATTCCACTAATTTTTTTCATATTTATCAGAATATTCGCTGCAATCTTTACGACATAAACTATGTAACTCATCACATGTATTGCAAAAAAATCCTCAATGGCATTCCAAGTTTGATTTGAATTATATATCACTGGATTTTGCTTAATTATTACGCATAGACTTTCAAGTAAATTGAGTGCATTTTCATTTATTATCTTTTTATCCACAACTCACCTTCGGAGACTGATCATCCACCAATTCCAGCTTCAATCTCTTCCCCAACACACTGGCAGCCCGGTCCAGAGTGCGCAAGGTAATCGAAGTATTGGCAGGGTCGAGCAGGCGGTTGAGCGCCGCGCGGCTCGTGCCCATGCGCTCGGCCATCATGCTCTTGGTCATTTTCCCGTCGTGCATGGCCCGTTCGATCTGCCAAGCCAGCACCCGCTTGAGCGCGGCGGTCGTGACCTCGGAATAAACGCCTTCCTGGGTGAGATAATCGTCGAACGAAGAACCGACGTGTTGTGCGTTAGCCATACTTAAACCCCTAAATCCCGCTTGCGCGCCAAAGCCGTTTCCATGTCCGCTCGAGGCGTGGCGCGGGATTTCTTTATAAATCCCTGCAAAAGATACATGACGCCTTCTTCAATGCAAAAAATCACCCGCGCCGTCCTGTTGCTGGGCAAATTGGTGCGAACTTCGAAAAGCCCCTGCCCCAAAGGGCGACAAACCGGCATCCCCACCGGCCAGCCGAACTCAACCAAACGGAGGTCTTCTCCAATAAGAATGGAATCGGGCCGGCCGAGTCCGTGCAACCATTCCCGGACCGGCTCGGCACCTCCCGATGTCCGGTAAAAAACAGCCCTTAGCCTCTTCGGCTCATCCATGTATGGATTGTATCAATTTTGATACGAATGGCAATATCCCATTTTCCAAGACAGCTGCCAGCCCAATCATGGAATCAAGCGAATCAAGCCAGTGACGTTGTCAAATTTCAGACGGGAGAGGCAAATGAAGATGAGGCGGCCAGGCCGCCAAAGCGAGGATGCCCGGCGAGCCGGAAACGGCGGGGAACGCCGCTTCCGGACAGGTGGTTAATGATATTTCGCGTTGCGCATGGTCCAGTGCCGGGCCGGCACCTGGATGCAGTGGATGTCTTCGCCGTATTCGGCGCTGATCACGAGATCGCCGCTCTGCTCCACCCAATGGGCGTGCATCAAGAGCGATTGCAATGAAAATTGAGATTGGGGCTCCTGGAGGTAATGTCCCACGATCAAATCCCCGATGTGATGCAAGGCCTTCATGGCCGCCTCGGAGAGGAAAAGGTCGTCGAAATCGACCCGGCGCAAAGTCGCATCGCCCAACTCCAAGGCGGCGGCGATCCTGCTTTCCAATGAATCGGCCGGAACCTGACGCGGTGTGGTGGTGTGAAGCTGCATGGCCTGACCTCCCTGTCTTACGCCAGGTCATGCCAAAAGCGTGCCAGGGAAACAGAAAAAAGAAAGAGCCCGGGGGAGGAACCTTTTGTGGACAAAAGGTTCCTCCCCTGGACCCCTCCTCCAAAAAACTTTATATTTTAACACTGTTACCTTTACACAACGTATCGAAGGAAATCGTCAATAAACCCGTCGCGGGGGTCCGGGGGGGCGCTTGCCCCCCCGGCGGGGGTGCAGGGGGCAGCGCCCCCTGTTTGCGCCCGAAGGGCGAAGAGGCTATCAAGGGGGCTTACGCAAGTCCGCCTGTCACAGCGAGCGTCCATGTTCATCCAAGTCACGGCCTCGGCCGGTTCCGGCAAAACGTTCCAGCTCACCAATCGTTTTTTGGAGCTGCTTTTGGGCGCATCCCCGGCCCAGTGGCCGCCGGTTTGCCTCAAGGCCGGCGCTCGCCGTTTTGCTCCGGCCGAAATCATGGCCATCACCTTCACCAACAAGGCCGCCGCCGAGATGAAGGAGCGCCTGGTGTCCTCGCTCAAGGCCCTGGCGCTCGGCATCGATTGCGCCAGCGCGCCGGAGGGGTTCACGCCCGAAATCGCGGGGCGGCACCTGGAGATGATATTCAAGCATTACCAGCGCCTGCAGATCCGCACCATCGACAGCCTGCTGGTGATGCTGGCCAGGCTTTTCGCCGTGGAGCTCGGCCTCGCGCCCGATTTTGAAACCGTGTTCGACGCTTCCGAGATCTTGACGCCCCTGTACGACCGGCTGGTCAGCCGGGCCGAGGCCGGCCACGAGCCCGAGGCGGGCCTGCTTACGCGCGCCACGGCCGCTTTTTCCGGGGCCGGGGGATTTTTGCCGTCCACGGTCTGGAACGAGCGGCTTTCCGCCATGTTCAGCCTGCGCCTGACCGAACCCGGGGAGCTCGCCAAGGACCCGGAACCGTTTGTGCGGCTGCGCGGACAAAGCCTCGAGGCGTTGCAGTCCGCCGCTTCCGGCCTTGACCAGGAACTCGACGCCGCCGGCTGCCCGGTGAAATCGGCTTTCGCCTCTTTTCTGGAAAAGTGTTTGGCGCTGGGGAGCGCGGACAAGGTTCCGGAATCGGTTTACGCCGCCAAGGAAGATTTTGCCGAGTGCGTCCTGGCGGCGGGACGGGCCAAGCTGACGCCGGACCTCCAAGCCGGCTACGAGGTGTTCAAGCAGCGCTTCGCCGAATACGGGGAGACCGCCGCGCTCACGGGCGGGGCGCTGGACATGCTGGCTTTCGTGGATTTGGCCGACGCCTTGGCCCGGGGGCTCGAAGGCGGTTTGGGCGAGCGGGGGCGGCTCGCGCACGTGCGCGTCGCCGGGCTCGTGCAGGGCGCGCTGGCGCGAGACCAAGGCGTGCCCGAAGCCTTTTGCCGGCTCGGGGCCAGGCTCGCCCATTTGCTCATCGACGAATTCCAGGACACCAGCCGCTCCCAGTGGCAGGCGCTTTTACCCCTGGCCCTGGAATGCCTGGCCAAGGGCGGCGGCCTTTTCCTGGTCGGCGACGTCAAACAGGCGATCTACGGCTGGCGCGGCGGCGACGCGCGGCTTTTCGCCGAGGCGGCCCGCGATCCCGAGCTTTGCGCCATGGCCGAACCCCAGATTCTGGACCTGGAATACAACTGGCGCAGCGCGCAACGCATCGTGGCCTTCAACAACGCCTTTTTCACCGCCTTATCCCGGCCCGGGCGCGCCCGGGCCGCGGCCGACGCCTTGGCCGCGTCGCTCCCGGACGAACGCAGGGAAGCCTTGGCCGGCCGCATCGGCGAAGTTTTCGACCAAGCCTCCCAGGCCGTGCCCGAATCCCGTGCGAGCGGGCTTGCGGGACTGGTGTCGATCACGCCCACCCCGGGCGCGAGCAAGCAGGACATCGCCGCCGGAGTCAGGCTGGCCCTGCGCGAGACGTTATGCGACGACATCCTCGCGCGCCGGCCTTACGGCGACGCGGCGATCTTGGTCGCAACCAACGACCTGGCCGGCGAGGTGTCCCGCTGGCTCTTGGAGTGGGACATCCCGGCGGTCACGGAAAACAGCCTGCGCCTGGCCGAACGGCCGGTCATCCGCCAATTGACCGCTTTTCTGTCCTTCCTGGACTATCCCCTGGACGACAGCGCCTTTTGGGAATTCGTCTCGGGAGCCGAGCTTTTCGGCGCGGTCTCGGGCGTGGGCCGCGCGGGTCTGCTCGACTGGCTGGCCGGCCGGGGACGCGGCTCGCTCTACCCGCAATTCCGCCAGGATTTCCCAGAGGCTTGGGAACGGCTGATTCGCCCCTATTTCAGCCAGGCCGGGCTTACCGGCGCTTACGACCTGTCGGCCGAGATCATCAAGGCCTACCGCGTCTTTGAACGGTTGCCCGGCGACGAGGGCTTCGTGCGGCGCTTTCTGGAGGCGGTTCACGTCTGCGGAGAAAAGGGGCACGCTTCGCTGGCCGCGTTTTTGGACTACTGGCGACGCAAGGGGATGGGTGAGATGGCCCCCCGGCCGCAAAGCCTGGACGCGGTCCGGATCATGACCATGCACAAGGCCAAGGGCCTGGAGTTTCCGGTCGTGATCGTCCCCTTCCACGCCAACGCGGCGCCCAAGGCGGGCGATGTGGCCGTGATCGAACGTTACGGCCTGCGTTTCGCGGCCAAGCTTTCGGCCCATGCCGGGGAACCGTACCACCGGCGCATCGAGGCCAGGAGCCTGGAGCAGCTCAACCAGCTCTACGTGGCCTGGACCCGGGCGGCCGAAGAGCTGCATTTGTTCATCCAGCACGAAGCGCGGGCGAGTTCCCCGCTGCTTGAGACCGCCTGCCATATCCTGCACGGCCTGGGCATCGACGCGAGCAGCCGGCGGGTGGAGCTAGGCGAGCGGCCCGCGCCCGTTGCGCCCGTTGCGCCCGTTGCGCCCGTTGCGCCCATTGCGCCGGTTCCGCCCGCACCGCCCGGTCTGTCCGGTCCTCCCATGGCGGCTATCGACTCCGGCCCGCCGGCCGGCCCGGAGCTTGGGCCAGGGGCCGGCATCCCCGCGCCCATGCACTGGCTGCCCAGGCTCAAGGTTTACCGCAACGCCGTGACCGAACTGAGGCCCGACGAGGCGCTGACCACGACCGCCAGGGGCGAGGCCGCCCACAAAGCCCTGGAGCATCTGCGGCCGGGAACCGATTCCGGAGTCGACCACGAGGCCGACATCGCCCGGGCCGTGCGCCTGGCCCTGCAAAACCTGGCCTTGCCGCCGGAAGATCTCGACGGACTTGAAGCCCGGCTCGGCGAAATGCTGCGTTGGGTGCTGTCGTTGCCGGGATTCACCGAGCACCTGGCGCGGGGCGAACGCGAGCGCGAAATTCTGGACGCGGGCGGGAAAACACACCGCCCCGACCTCTGTGTCGCAGGGAACGACGGCGTGCTGGTCGTGGACTACAAAACCGGCGCGCCCAAAGACGAACACGCCGACCAGGTGCGCCGCTATCTTCGCCTGCTCGGAGAGCTGGGCGGAGCAGAGAAGCGTCCGGCGCGCGGGTTGATCCTGTATCTCGACCGCCAGGAGACGCGAGAGGTCACCCTCGCCGGGACGGCCGCTCTGGGAGTCGAACGTGGCTGAAATCCATGTCATCCCCTGGCATCTCGACTGCCTGTCGGCCCTGGCCGATTTTCTGCTGCAGCGCTTCGGGCCGGGCGTCTCGCGCACGGTAGTGGTTTTTCCCCACCAGCGCCCCAAACGCTATCTCATTCAGGCCCTGGCCGGGGACGCGCGTTTCCCCAAACCGGGACTCTTGCCGCGCATTCTGACCATCGGCGAGCTCATGGCGCTGGCGGCCGCCCGGCTCGGCCAGCCGGCGCGCAAGGTGGTCGGTCCGCTGGATTCGGCCGGGCTGCTCTTTGAGATCGCCGGCCGTCTGCGCGGGCAGGGCGACGACGTGAACGACAGCCTGCCGGGCAGCCTGGCCGACAGCCTGCCGGCTGATCTGGGTGGATTTTTCCCCTGGGGCTTGCGCCTGGGCAAACTCTTCGAGGAAATGTCGCGCCAGAACCTCACTGCCGAGGACCTGCTCTATCCCGGCGACGAACTTTTGCCCCCGGCCGCCGCGCTCCTGCGCCGCCTGGGCACGATCCACGGTCAGTACCTGGCCGAGCTCGCCAGCCGCGAATGGACCACGCCCGGGCTGGCCACGGCCCGGATCGCCGCCGACCCCGAGGCCACCGCGCGCGCCCTGGACGCGGCCTTGGGCGACTCTCCGGTCGTGGCCTGCGGCTTTCATATTCTGGCCGGCTGCGAGGAAATCCTGCTCAAAACCCTGTGGCGGCGCGGCCAGGCGGACATCGTCTGGCACACCGACCCGGCCCTGGCCATGCCCGGAGCAAACGCCCACTGGTCCTGCGCCAAGCACGGGCAGTGGCTTGACCGCTGGAGGGCCAGGCCGGTTTTGTGGCCGCCGGACGCGGATGCGGACGTTCCCCAAGGGCCCATGCGCCCCATCCGATCGGTTCGTTTTGTCGAAGGGTTTGACCTGCACTCACAACTAAGCGCCCTGCAAGAGGACCTGGCTGCCGCCCCGGACATGGACAGCCGGGCCGTGATCATCCCGGACCCGGGCATGCTCATGCCGGTCCTGCACCACCTGCCCAGCCCGGAAGTCAACATTTCCATGGGCTATCCGCTCTCCCGCTCGCCCCTGGCCGGGCTGGTCGAGACGATATTCGCCCTGCAGGGGAGCAAGCTGGCGGGACCAGGCCAAGCGGACCGCTACTACTGGCGCGACATGACCATGCTCATCCGCCAACCCTACCTCAAGATGCTGGGCCAGGCCGAGGCCGCGCCGCTACGGGTCCTATTCAACGCCATGGAGGGCGACATCCGCCGGGGCGGCAAGCACCTGGATCCCTTTGCCTGGCAACCGCAGGGCCTGCCCGATGACCTGGGCTTCGACCTGGACCAAGCGCTTGCCCTCATGCACCGGGTGTTCACGGTCTGCCTGCGGGGATTCTCCGAATTGGAAACGCTTTCCGGCCTGGCTTCGGCCCTGGCCGGCCTGGCCGGACTGCTCCTGGACGAGAATCTGCGTGGCGACATCTGGGGGCGGTTCCTGATCGACGCCGAATGCCTTGGCCGCCTGATCACGGCCGTGATCCCGGCCCTGCGCAGCACCTATGTGGCCGACCAGCCCTTTGAGCGGGACACGCTTTTCGCCGTGGCCCGGGAACTTCTGGCCGCCGAGAACGTCTCTTTCGAGGCCGATCCGATCACCGGCCTGCAACTGCTCGGCCATCTGGAAAGCAGGCTTTTGACCTTCAAGTCCGTCCACGTGCTGGGCGCGGAGGACGAGCGACTGCCCGGGCCGGCGCCGAGCGACCCCCTGGTTCCGGACTCGCTGCGCCGCACGCTTGGGCTGCCCGATTCCTCGGAGCGCGACGTGGTTGCGGCGCACAATTTCTTCCGCCTGCTGGCCGGAGCCGACGAGGCCGTCCTGTATTACGGCGCGGGCGTCTCGGGCGGCCCCATCCTGGAGGACAAAAGCGTGCGCTCGCGCTTTGTCGAAGAGCTTGTCTTTGCCGAGGAAACCCGCCTGGGGAGACTGCTGCGGCCAGGCGAGAGCCCGATCAGCGCCGTGGTCCCCCGGATCGGAAGCGACCGTCCCACGCGCGAGCCCCTGCGCATAAGCCCGGCCATCGCCGCCAGGCTGGCCGGCTACATCCAGTCGCAGCCCCTGTCGGCGCGGTTTTTCGACACCTATCTCGATTGCCCGGAACGCTTTTTCTACACGTACCTGACGCCGGTGCGCCCGCCCGAGGAGGTCGCCGAGGAAGGCGATCCCATGGCGCTCGGCAGCCTGGCCCACGAAGCCTTGGGCGAATATTTCGGCGCCAGGCTGGGCCAGGCGGTGTGCGGCGGGGAAGAGCCTGCCAGGGAACTGGCCGCCATCTATCAAAAGCGCCTGCGCGATTCGGCCATCCATCGTCAGAGTTCTCACGACCTGCGCTTGCTCATGGAACGCTTCGGGGCCAGCCGGATGCGCGAGTACGGGCTCGCCTTCGCCGTGAGCGAACCCCTGGCCGTGGAGGTGAAAATAAGCGCCTCCATCGAAGCGGACGGCCGGACCTATCGCCTGACCGGCGTGCTCGACCGCATCGACCGGCGCGAGGAAGGCGTCGTCATCGTGGACTACAAGACCGGCCAGGCGCGCAAGGCCTCCCCCGGTTTTTTCGGGGACACGGATTTCTTTGAGCGCCTTGCCTCGGCCGAGGCGCGGGACGCGGAGGTGTTCGAACGCATCGCCCGGGGACTGGGAAGCGTCCAATTGCCGCTCTACGCCCTGCTGCGCCGCTTGAGCTCGGGCGAACCCGCGTCCAACGCCGCGTACGTCCTGCTGCGCGAGGGCGGCAAGGAAAGCCCGCTCTTCGCGCCGAGCCTCGATGCGCAGGCCAGGCGCGCCGCCGTGGCCGAAAGAACGCCGGCCCTCCTCGGCTTTTTGATCCGGCGCATGCTCGGCGCGGCCGAATTCGAGGCGAGACCTGGCCCGCGTTGCGGCTATTGCCCTTTCCGCCGCCTGTGCGCCGCTTCTCCCGGCACTCCGTCCTGAGCACGAACGCGAAGCCCCCGGGCCTTTGACCTTCCGCCCGGTTTCGGGTTATTCTATTCTTTAAGATTTCACCGCGTTTCCCCGAGGAGGCCTGTCTCGTGCCCACGACCCGCATCGACGACTGCACCACGGGCATGATCCTGGACGCCGATCTGGTCGGCGACGGAGGCCGAGTCCTGCTTCCGGCCGGCGCCTGCTTGAGCGACAGCCTCCTCGCCGCTCTCAAGGGACGCGGAGTGATCGAAATTTCGATTCGCAGACAGACCGAGGCCGCAGCCCAAGCCGAAGACTTCCCGGAAAAGATCCTCATCCAAAGCGAGGAATACGTCCGCAAATTCTTCATGTTCTTGGATCTCAACCAGGAGGCCGCTTTCGAGCTGTACCGGATCTGCCTGCTGCGCGTGGCCGCGCGCATCGCGGGAGGCTGGACGCCGCCGGCCGATCAAGGGGAAGGGGCGCCCGACGACGCCGGGCTGCCGCCGGACATATTCTTCAAGGACGAGGGCGCGCTCGAAGACCTGGTTGCGGCCGAGGTGAGCCTGGCCTCGTTCCCGGACGTCTACCTCAAGCTGCTTGAAGTGCTCCATTCGCCGCATTCGACGCTGGAGGAAGCGGCGGATATCATCACCAAGGACGTCGGACTCGCGGCCAAGATTCTCAAGCTGGTCAACAGCCCTTTCTACGGCGCGCCCTCGGCCGTGGATTCCATCCCCAGGGCGGTGATGGTCCTGGGGCTCAAGGAAATTTCCTCCCTGGCCATGGGCGTCTCGGCCATCGCCGCCTTCAAGGACATCCCGCCCAAGCTCATCAGCATGCGCTCCTTCTGGCAGCACTCCTTCACCTGCGCGGTGCTGGCCAAGATCCTGGCCGGCATGGCCGGAGGCGTCTCGGGCGAACGCATGTTCACCGCCGCGTTGCTCCACGACGTCGGCAGGCTGGTGATCCTGAAAAAACTGCCCCACGCCGCCGCCTACGCCATGCTTTACGCCCGGGCCGGTTACCTGCCCCTGATCGAAGGCGAACTCGACGTGCTCGGCTTCGAGCACGCCACTGTCGGCGGCCGGCTGCTTGCCGCCTGGAAGCTGCCGGAATCCCTGTGCGCCGACGTGTTCTTTCATCACGATCCGGCCAGCGCGCCAGAGCCGCGCGAAGCGGCGATCATCCAACTCGCCGACAATCTGGCCCGGACCATGGAAGTCAGCGAGGGCGGCTGGGCGGCCATCCCCGGGGTGAACCCGGAGCAGTTCGACGCCCTGAACCTGCCCGCCGGGGCGCTCGCCCAGGCCATCGAAAACGCCGAAAGCCAGACCCAGGGTCTGATGGGCGCTTTTTTCGCCTAACTCGCCCTACAGGCCGCAGTCCTGGTCGATGAGCACCACCTTGATCCGGCCGGACGGAAACGACTTTTCCGTGATCCCCCAGACGTTGCAGATGCGCTCCGGACTTTTGCATTCCTCGCAACGGGCGGTCTTGACGCAGGGCGTCTTTTTGTCCAAGCGCATGGCGTTGACCGGGGCCACGTAGGTCTTGATCCTGGCCTTGGCCGCCTCCAGGTCGGCGACCACCTTGTTGCGGCCGGCCATGATCACCACGTGCGCCGGGCCGAACTGCATCGGGGCGGTGCGGTTGCCGATCATGTCCATGTTGACCAGCTGCCCGGCCTCGGTCACGGCGTTGGCGCCGGCGAAAAACGTGTCGCAGGTCAAGGCCCGGCGACGGCGCTTCGCGAGCTCGGCCGGGGAAACCGTCTTGTCGAACGTGTCGATGACCTCCACCCCGGCCGTGGCGCGCAACCCCTCGGCCACACCGGAGGCGGCCAGGGTCATCGAGCCGCCGAACGACACGGTGCGGGGCGCGAGCGCCGGAACGATGGTCTCCAGCACAATTTTGCCGGCGGTCAAAAGATCCGGCGCCCGAAACACCTCGAAATTGTTGGCGCAAAGCGCCTTTTCCAAGCGGTCCAGCCGAATCGACCAATAATGCCCGATGGGATTGTCCATGACGCCTCCGGGAAACAGGGTTTGCTGCCGGCCGCTCAGCGCGGGGTGAAAGCGCGCACCAGGCAATAGGCGAAGTAACCCGCCCCGGCGCAGGCCGTCAGCAGAACGCAGGGCGGGCACCAGGGCGCGTGCCGTAGTTTTTTGAAAAGCGCGGTAAAGGCCACGATAGCCGCGACGGCTCCGACGGCAACGGCGACAATATCCATGACCCGCCTCCACAATCAAAATACCTTCGGCGAAACCGCTTTGCAAGCCCGGGCCACAGCGGGCCGAATCTTGCAGCATGGGCCGGCCTGGCGTATGCTGCCTTGACGCAAGCCGCCTTGAAGCATGTTGAGGGGAGGCGCCGGAGACCGACATGAAACCTTACGACATCGCCCTGGTCCAGATGGCCCCCAGGCCCACCAAAGACGAAAGCCTGCGGGCGGCCTCCGATTTCGTCCGGGAAGCGGCCGGCCGGGGAGCGGCCCTGGTCTGCCTGCCCGAACTCTTCGCCACGGCCTATTTCTGCCAGACCGAGGAGCACGCCTATTTCGACCTGGCCGAACCGGCGGACGGCGAAACCGTCTCGGCGCTGGCCAAAACCGCCCGGGAAACGCGGACCACGGTCATCATCCCCTTTTTCGAGCGCCGCGCCCCCGGCCTCTACCACAACAGCCTGGCCGTGGCCGGCCCGGACGGAAACGTGCTCGGCATGTACCGCAAAATGCACATCCCGGACGACCCGGGCTATTACGAGAAATTCTACTTCACCCCGGGCGACACCGGTTTTATGTCCTTCGACACCGCCGTCGGGCCGTTGGGGACGCTCATCTGCTGGGACCAGTGGTATCCCGAGGCGGCCCGGATCACCGCCCTGTCCGGGGCCATGATTATAACCTACCCCACGGCCATCGGCTGGCACCCGGCGGAAAAGGCCGAGCACGGGCATACCCAGCGCGGCGCCTGGCGGCTGGCCCAACGCGCCCACGCCCTGGCCAACCACGTCTTCGTGGCCGCGGTCAACCGCGTGGGACACGAGGTCCCGGCAGGCGGCGGAGCCGGCATCGAATTCTGGGGCTCTTCGTTCGTGGCCGGCCCCATGGGCGAACTCTTGGCCGAAGCCTCGACGGACAAAGAGGAAATCCTCACCTGCCGCATCGACCCGCAAGAAGTGGAAACCACCCGGCAACACTGGCCCTTCCTGCGCGACCGGCGCATTGACGCCTACGGTCCGATCGTCAAACGCTTCATGGACGACGAAAAATAATGCCCGGCAGCGAGTTTCGACTCCCGGCCGAATGGGAGGAGCAGGAATGCGTCTGGCTGTGCTGGCCGCAAAATCCGCTGGACTGGCCGGGTAAATTTTCGCCCATCGCTTACGCATACGCCGAAATCGTGCGCAAACTCGCGGCCTGCGGAAAGGTCCGCCTGATTGTCGGGACCGCGGAGAAAAAACGCCGGGCGTTGGCCGTGCTGCGCAAGGCGCAGGCGAACCCGGAGGCGGTCTCGTTTTTCGTCGCTCCGACCGACCGGGGCTGGACCCGCGATTTTCTGCCTCTGTTCGTCCAGGATTTGAACGGTACGGTCACGGCCCTGGATTTCGCCTTCACCGGTTGGGCCAAATACGCCGACCACGCCAAGGACCAGGCCGCCTCGGAGAGACTCATGCGCGAATGCGGCATTCCCCGCGTCACGCCGCGCCATAAGGGCAAGCGCGTAGTCCTGGAAGGCGGCGCGATCGACGTGAACGGCGCGGGCGCGCTGCTCGCCACCGAGGAATGCCTGCTCGACCCGGCCGTCCAGGTGCGCAATCCGGGATTTACCCGCCGCGACTACGAAGAAATCTTCGCCGCCTACCTGGGCGTGCGCCAGGTGGTCTGGCTGGGCCGCGGCATCGCCGGCGACGACACCCACGGCCACGTGGACGACCTGTGCCGCTTCGTCTCGCCGAGCGCGGTGGTCCTGTGCCGCGAGGACGATCCCGCCGACGCCAATTACGCCACGCTGTGCGAAAACCGCGAACGCCTCCAGGGCGTGGTCCTCGGCGGCGCAGCCAAGCTTACCGTCGTCGATCTGCCCATGCCCAGAGCCCTCTATTTCGACGGCCTGCGCCTGCCGGCCAGCTACGCCAATTTCCTGATCGCGGGCGGCGTCGTGCTCGTCCCGACCTTCAACGATCCGGCCGACCGCGTCGCGCTCGGCATCCTGGCCGAACTCTTCCCGGCGCGCGAGGTCGTGGGCGTCCACGCCGTGGATCTGGTCTGGGGCCTGGGCACGCTGCACTGCTTAAGCCACGAACAGCCCCGGACGCGGGGCTGAGGGAGGTCACCGTTGGACGTCGCCGGTCTTCGCGTCTTGGTCGTCTTGCCCATGTACGGCGGCTCGCTGACGGTCGGGCGCTCCTGCGTGCGCGCCCTGGCCGGGCTCGGCGCGCTCGCCGAGGTCTTCGAGGCCCCGGACTTCTACCCCGCCTTTTGCGCCCTGGAAGGACTGCGCGTCACTCCGGAACGCCTGGACTACCTGGAGCAAAGCTTCCTTCAGGTCGTCTCCCAGGCCGTCCTGGCCAAGACCGAGACCTTTGAGCCGGACCTGGTGCTGGCCCTGGCCCAGGCCCCCTTGAGCCGCCAGGCGCTCAAGAGGCTGCGCCGCGACGGCGTGCCCACGGCCATGTGGTTCGTCGAGGACTACCGGCTCTTCCCTTACTGGGAAGCCTACGCCCCGCTCTACGACATCTTCGCCGTCATCCAGCGCGAACCCTTCAGCGCCAAACTGGCCGAGATCGGCGTGGCCAACAGCGTGTATCTGCCCCTGGCCGCGGACCCGGAATTCCACAAACCCCTGGCGCTCACGCCGGTCGAACGCCGCAGGTTCGGCTCGGACGTCTCCTTTATGGGCGCGGGCTATCCCAACCGCCGCCGGGCCTTCCGGGAGCTGATGCAACTAAATTTCAAGATCTGGGGCAACGACTGGGATGGCGAAACCGCCCTGGCGGCGCAGCTGCAAGACCCCACGCGCCGGGTCACGCCCGAGGAGACGGTCAAAATCTTCAACGCCTCGAAGATCAACCTCAACCTGCACTCCAGCACCGAGCCCGGCGTGCTCGTGCCGCGCGGCGACTTCGTCAACCCCAGGACCTTCGAGCTGGCCATGTGCGGCGCGTTCCAACTGGTGGACAAGCGCGCGCTTCTGCCCGAACTCTTCGCCGATGACGAACTGGCCACCTTCTCGGACACAGGCGAACTGCAAGAAAAAATAGCCTACTACCTGGCCCATGAGGACGAACGCGCGCGGGTAGCGGGCAAAGCCAGAATCCGGGCGCTTCGCGAGCACACCTACGCCGCGCGCATGCAGACCCTGCTGGACTGCGCCGCCTCGGTTTTGCCCGGCTGGCCGAGGCCGCGCGTGGCCGAACCCGCCCTGGCCAGCCTGCCGGAAAACCTGCGCGCCGAAGTGGCCGAACTGTTGACCCACCTGGGCCTGCCCCAGGCCGCCGCCTTCGGCGACCTGATCTGGGCGCTCAAACGCGAACAAGGCAAGCTCACCAGCCTGGAGACGTCGCTGCTGTTTTTGGACGAGTGGCGAAAGCAGTATATGAAGGCGGGGTAGAGAGAGGACGCCCAGGGGGGGCTTCGCCTCCCCTGGACGTTCCCGTTACAGCCCCAATTGCGACAGCAGGCTGTCCACGTCGGCCTGCTTGGCGTCGGCCTGGGGACCTTTGAGTTCGCTCATTTTCCGGCTGGTTTCAGCTTCGACCTGTTCCAGGTCCTTGTCCGGCGCTTCCTCGTGGGCCTTCATTTTCAGCCCGGTGGCCAAGTACAGGTCCAGGACGATGGTTTCGACTTTCTTGATCGCATCGATGATGCGCTTGATGCGTTGTCCGGTCAGGTCCTGGAAGGACAGGGTGGTCATGATTTCCATGAGGTCGACGCCCAGCGCGTCGCTGATTTCCCGCAGGGTCTGGAGCTGGTCCTTGGTCACGCCGCCGTTTTTCAGGCCGTGCAGGATCTTGCTCGCGCCCTCCTGCATGTCCTGCTGTTTTTCGACGATGTCCATGATCTTGCCGGTGGCGTCTTCGGTGGCGCGCAGGATCTCGTCGAGCTGATCCGAGGCCTCGTTGAAGAGTTTTTCCGGGTTCTCGCCGGCAACCTTGTCGGAAACGCGTTTGGCGGCGTTTATTTCCTTGTAGATGGCCTGCAGGCCGCCGCGCATTTCCTGGCTCAGGCGTTTATGGAATTCGCTTTCCAGAAGCGAGCGGGTCAGGCTGCTGCTGATTTGGCGCTCCACGGCCGCCACGATGCTGTCCTTGAGGTCGGCCACGATCGAGGCCACGACCTTTTCCACCACGCCGCCCAGAATGTCTTGATCGCCGGTCATGCCCTCTCCGCGTTATGAATGGGAGCAAAAAACATCTTTATTCTTGTGCTCCAAGCAATAAATCAGTCCCATTTGCGCCCGTGGATTTCGTCGCGTTGGGCCTGGAGCACCGATTGGACGATGAATTCCAGGTCGCGTTCGCGGATGCGCGTGAAATCGACCGCCCACGCCTGCCTGCCGTGGAAGGTCTCTTCGCGCACCACGCTGCCGATGGCCCCGGCCAGACGAAGCGGCGTGTGCATGAGCAGAAAGACGATTTCGACGTCCTTGCCGATGGTCAGGGGCTTGGCGGAAAAGAGCCTGGCTCCAGCGCCGCTGATTTCAAAGACGTCCACGTGCAGGGGAAAATCGACCAACAGGCGTTGCTGGCCCTGGATGCTCAGCAGCAAGTCGAGCTTGGCGTTGATGCTCGCCAATACGCGCAACATGGGTTCGGAGAGGTTGGCCGAGACCAGGTCAAGCCCGATGCTGTCCAGGGCCGAGGCCGGCCCCTCGCGGAAGAGCTGCACCTCGTCGGGATAGGCCAGTTCCCGGATGTAGCCCTTGATGTTGACCGGCACCCGGATGAATTCGCGTTTCTCTTCGCTCATGCGTCCTCCGCTGTCTCTTCGCCGCCGTTGTCGATCTTCACCTGCATGGCTCCGACCGGGCAGATCTGGGTGCACAGGCCGCAGGTCGAACATTTCTCGGACTCGAAGGCCACTTCGCGGCTGAGGGGGTCCAAGTGCAGCGCCTTGGTCGGGCACAGGGCGGTGCACACGCCGCAGTGCATGCAGGACTCCTCGTCGCGGGTGATGCGCTGGGCCGCCGGGCTGACCTTGAGGCCCCGGTCGCGCAGGAAGTCCAGCCCCAGTTGGAAGGCCTGGGCGTCGCCCGAGAGTTCGAGCGTCATGGCGCCCTCCTGGCGTGGCGTGATCTGGGCCTTCAAAATGTTGAATTCCAGATCGAATTTCCTGGTCAGCGAGCAGACGATGGCCTTGCCGACCACTTCCGGCGGAAAGACGAGGTAGACGATCTGCGAGTACGGCGAGTCCGCGTCCATGCCCTCTCCTTGCCCAGCCTTATTTGCCCGCCAGCAGGGCCTTGGCCCGCTTGGCCTCGGCCGTATCCGGGAATTTCTTGATCAGGTCCTGGAACACCAGATCCCCGGCCTTCTTGTTGCCCAGCCTGGAAAAGCTCATCCCTTGCTTGAGGTAGGCCGACGGCGCCTTGAGGCTCTTGGGGAACTTGGTGATGACTTCGTTGTACGCCAGGGCGGCATTGGCGAAGTCGTTCATCTGGTAGTAGGCCTCGCCTTCCCAGAACCAGGCGTTGCCCGCCAGGGGGTGCTTGGAGTAGTCCTTGACGAATTCCCCCCACAGCGACCGGGCCTGGGCATAGTCGCGGCTCTCGAAGGCCCGCATGGCCTTGGCGTAGAGTCCCTCGGCCGGCTCGTCGGCCCTGGCCGGGGAGGCGGACGGGGCCGGTTGGGGCGCCGGAGTCATGATTTGGGAAGCGGCGGCCTGGACATCGGCATCGCCGGGGCCGGCGGAAACCGCCGCTTGACCGCCCTGCGAACCGCTCGCGCCCATATCCACGCCCAGTTGCGAGGCCATTCTGCTCACGTTGGCTTCGAGTTTCTGCACGCGCCCGGCCATTTCCTTCATGCCGCCCTCGTCGTTGATGGCCGAGAGCTGGTACTTAATGTCCTCGACCTCGCCCCTCAGCCCGCGCACCTGTTGTTTCAGGGCGTCCACATCGGCTTGGAGGTTGGCCTGCTGGGACATTTCCGGCGGTATTTCCTGATGCGAGGCGCAGGAACTCAGGACGAGCGCCGCGATGGCGATGGCCAAGGCGGCCGAAAAACGTTTCGCGTTCATATCCTCTCCGTGGCGTAAACTGTGATGGGCCGTCAATCAGGCGACGGCCAATGCATCCGTTAATCATCCGGGCTAAAAAGGGCAAGCCCGGACGAAGGGGCGAACCGGGTCAGACCATCTTGCCGGTGACGCGTTTGCGGCCGAAAAATATATAGGCGAGGCCGCCGGCGACCGGAATGAACACCGCCGCGCCGATCCAGATCATCTTCTCCTGGCTCGTGGCGAAGTTATGGAGCATGGCGTGGCGGATGGCCCAAAGATTGGGGATGATCGGGATGGCCGCCAGTACGAGAAAGACGGCCAGACCGGTTGTCGACAAAGTGGCAAGGTACTGCATTGGTGATCCTCGGTGGCCGGGCCTAGGGTCTGCCCCGGCCGCGCTGGCGGTACAGGGAAATGAGCAGGATGCAGGAACCGGTGGTGATGGCCATGTCGGCCATGTTGAAGGCCGGCCAATGATGGCTGCCCAGGTAGAAATCCAGGAAATCGGTCACCTCGCCGACCCGGATGCGATCGATCAGATTGCCGAGCGCCCCGCCGAGAAGCAGGCCCAGCCCGAAGCGCAGAAACGCGCCGCTGTGCACCGTGTGCAACAGGTGGAAGATGATGACCACGGCCAGGGAGTTGGCAGCGATGAAGAAATAGGTCTGCCAGTCGATGTCGGAACGGTTTAATAAACCGAAGGCCGCGCCCCGGTTGAGCGTGTGCACCAGATCGAAGAAACCGGGGATGACCTCGGTCTTGGTCCACAAGGGAAGATAATGCCGGATGACCGCTTTGGAGGCCTGGTCCAGGGCCAGGACCGCCGCCGCCAGGATCAGCGCCAGTCTGTACTTCGCACGCATGTTGGATGAACCGCCTCGGGGCCGCCTGATAAGCCCGGCCCAGGCCGCTTGTAGCCTCGGTGCAGCCCGGCGTCAATCGGCAGGCGATGTGCGGCGGGGCCGGCCCAAACGGCCGGCGGGATCAGGCGGAACCCGGCCCGGAACCGGCCGCGTGCGTCTCATTTGGCCCTTAATTTGCATTCAACCGGGCAAAATCATCACGGCGAGAGGCCATGAACGCCCCTTCGATCACCCTGTGTACCTTCACCTACAACGACGGCCGGTTGGCCGACGACCTGTTGCGCCACGTCCAAACCTGGACCGTGGCCCCGGACGCCATCCTGATCACCGACGACGGCTCGACCCCGCCTTACGCCTCAAGCGATCTGCCGCGGAACGCCAGCATCCTGCGCCTGCCGCGCAATCTGGGCATCACCAAGGCCAAGCATCTGGGCGTGAGCGCCGCCAAAACGGACCTGATCCTGTCCATGGATTGCGATGCGCGGGTGGTTCCGGAATGGCTTACGCTGTGCCTGCCGCACGCCCTGCGCCCAGAAATCGGAGCGGTCTGCGGCCCAGTGGTCCACGCCGCGGGCGACGACCTGGTGTCGCGGTTTCTGCGGGCCTTCGGCGACAACCACAACTTGGCCGCCGACGGGCCGGTGGAGTTCATCCCGGGCAACGCCTACCTGATTCGGCGTTCGGTCTGGGAACGGGTCGGCGGCTTCGGCGACTACTGCCGCAACGTCTGCGAGGACCATTACCTGAGCTCCAAGATCAAGTCCGCCGGACTTTCCCTGTATTGTGAGCACCGGGCCCGCGCCGCCCAGGTGCGTAAAATTTCACGCCACGCCATGATCAAGCGCTTCTGGAAATGGTGCCATAAACCCGTCAAGGGAGAATTGCCGGAGCAGGAAGACTTTGCCGGTTATCTCTGGCTGGCCTTCGTGACTCCCTTGGTCGACCGGCTCTCCATCGCCGCCGAGCGCGGCGAACCGCTCTTCATCTATATCGAACTGCTCTACTTCAGCCACGTCGTCCTGAACCTGCTGGACTACGCCGTACCCGCGCGCGGTTACGACCCGGCCCTCGCCGCCGCCTGGCTGGCGGCGCTTGCCCGGCTGGCCAGCGGCCGCCCGAAACTTGCCGCCCTGCTCTTCGCCGATCTGGCCGCGCTCGGCCACGATCTCGGGCGCGATCTCGCCCGGGCCGAGGCCGACAGCGCTCCCGGCCCGGAATCCGGCCCGTTCGACGAAATATTTTCGGTTTTCGAGAGCTTGGCCAAAACCGGCGTCTACGACTGGTTCGAGCGCGAGGGCCTGGCCGCCATGCTGGCCGAAGAGCGAACGAACGAGGTCGATTTTTCCTTTTACCAAAACGCCGCCCACGACACCGGCGAAAGCGGCTGAACCAAACAACACGGCAAAGCTCGGCCATGATCCAACTCCTGCTCACCCCGCCCTTTCGCTTCAACGTGGCCCCGGACGTCCTGGACCACGAGAGCGAACTGGCTCCCATCCTGGCCGAACACGGCATCGAGCTGACACGCGAGCCGGCCAAGGCCGACATGGAGCTGGCCGGAACCTATTATTTCCTGGACAAGCCCACCTGGCGGCTGCCCAAGGACCGGGTGGCGGTCATCACCCCGGAGCCGCCCCAGGCCGACTACCTGGAGGCGGTTTATCTCGATTCCGGTTTCGCCGCCGTGCTGTCGCCGGTCAACCAAATGGTCTGCGCGCCGGACTGCATGGCCTATTTCGAGCCGCCGAGGCTGGCGCGCAAAAAACGCATCGAAAAAAAGAACAGCATCGTCCTGCTGGCCACCTACCGTTACGCGGAAGGAAGTTTCATGAGCGTCACCTTAAACGGCGGCGAGACTTATTACCACCGCACTCTGGCCTACGCCCGCTCCATGACCGGCCTCATCCTCAAGAACGTTCTGCCGGAAGCCGTCGACCTGTACGGCCGCTATTGGCCGCACGGCGCGGCCGTGGCGGGGAACTCCCGGGAAGCCCCGGATTGGCGCGAGCGCAAGCTGGCCTTGCTCGGCCGCTACGGATTTAATTTATGCTGGGAAAACAGCGAATTGCCCGGATACGTGACCGAAAAAATCTGGGACAGCATTGATGCCGGGGTCCTGCCGCTCTATTGGGGCCCGCCGGAATTCCACGCCATGCTGCCGCCGGATTCGGTCCTGGATTGCCGCCGCTATCTCGACGGCGACGGCTTGTCGGTCGAGGCCCTGCTGGACGACGTCCTGTCCATGAGCGCCGCCGACTACGCGCGCCGGATTGGGACGCTCTACGACTGGCACCGCGCCATCGATCCCGAGGCCAAAAAGAAAAGCGCCCGGGCCGCCGCCCATATCCTGGGCCGGGCGCTTGCAACCGCCCACGCCGCCCGGGCCGCAAAAATAGCCGCCTGAACCCCCTTTCCCGCGCGCGCCACTTCGGCTATCAGGCGCCCATGACATCGTCGCGACCCCGCCTGGCCGTCCTGGGACTGGACGGCCTTTCCCTGGATATGGCCCGCCGTTTGGCCGCAACCGGCGCCTGCCCGAACCTCGCCCGCCTGGCGCTCGCCCCCGAAGCGGCCACGATCGAGGCGGAACTGCCCGAGCTCTCACCGGTCAATTGGACCAGCCTGGCCACGGCCGCGTCTCCCGGACGCCACGGCGTCTTCGGTTTCACCCGCATCGGTTCCGGCGATTACAACCTGTCCCTGACCGACGCCACGGCCATCGGTTGCCCCACGATTTTCGAGCGCTTCACCCAGGCCGGCCTGACTTCCAAGGTGATCAACCTGCCAGGCACCTTTCCCGTTCGTCCGCTCAAGGGGCTGATGGTCGCCGGCTTCGTGGCCCAGGATTTCGAACGCGCGGTCTACCCTCCCTACCTGCGCGGCGTCCTGACCAGGGAAAACTACAAACTCGAGGCCGACACCGCCCGGGGCGCGGCCGACCTCACGTACCTGCTCGCCGAACTACGCGCCACACTGGCCTCGCGCCGCCGCGCCCTGGAACTCTTTTACGCCGACTTGGCCTGGGACGTCTTTGTCTTGGTGCTCACCGAAACCGACCGCTTGCAGCACTTTTTCTATCCCGCCCTGGCGAGTCCGGCCCATGTCCAACACGGCCCGATCCTTGATTTCATGCGCGACTGGGACCTGGCCATCGGCGATTTTCTCTCGCGCTTCGACGGCATGCCAGGCCCCAAACGCCTGATCGTGCTCGCCGACCACGGTTTTACCGAACTCAAAATCGAGGTGGATTTGAACGCCTGGCTGCGCGAGGCCGGATACCTGACCTACGCCCGGCCGCCCGAAAACGAGTGGGACAGCGCAAGCCTGGGCCACCCCACGGCCGCCTTCGCCCTGGACCCGGGGCGCATCTACATGCACACCAAGGAACGCTTCGCCCGGGGCATCTTCCACGAGCACATCGGCCGCGAGCGGGCCGGGCAGTTGCGCCAAGCCCTCATGGGCCTGCGTTACGAGGGCGAGCCGGTAATGGAGGCGGTGTATTTCCCCGAGGAAATCTATGAAGGCCCGCTGACCCACCGGGCCGCGGACCTGATCTGCCTCGGTCGACCGGGCTATTCGCTCACCGGCAAGTTCGGCAGGGAGACTGTCTTCGGCCGGTACGGGCGCAGCGGCTGCCACACCGCCCACGGGGCGATCTACTACGACACGGCCGGCGCCCGGCCCAAAGGCCCGGCCGAGGTGGGAGGGGAAACATTGAAATATTTCGGACTGGGGCGAGAGGATGAGGAATCGGCGGCAGCCCTGGCTTTTTCCAAAACGGAGGCCGGGGGCGGCAGCCCCCTAGGAAGAAAATAGTGGTTCTGGTTTTCCGTCTTCCGGTACGCACCCCGACGACGTCACATCGCCGCCCATAACGAAAACAGCCGCGCGCAAACCGCCTTCCTCCGCCCTGGCGTTTGCGCGAAGCTCCTGATACATTCCGGCCATCCCGCCCACATGAGACGCCCATGCCCATCGACCTCGACCATGATTTGAACCCGGCCCAGCGCGACGCGGTCCTGGCCACCGAAGGGCCGGTGCTGGTCATCGCCGGGGCGGGCAGCGGCAAGACCCGCACCATCGTCTACCGCCTGGCCCACCTGGTCGAACAGGGCATTTCCCCTGAATCCATCCTGCTTTTGACCTTTACCCGCAAGGCCGCCCAGGAGATGCTCTCGCGCGCGGGCGTGCTTCTCGGCCGGCAATTGCCCAAATCCAGCGGCGGCACCTTCCATTCCTTTGCCTACGGCGTTCTGCGCCGCCACGCCGTGGACCTGGGCTACCCTGCCGCCTGCACGGTCATGGACCGCGCCGACGCCGAGGACGTCCTGGCCGAGGTCCGCCGGGAAATGGGCATCGCCCCTCAGGACAAGACCTTTCCCAAGCGGGGCGCGGTCCTGGAGCTGCTCGGCAAATCCCGCAACAAGGAAATTCCGGTCGAGGAGCTGCTCGGCCGGGAAGCGCCGCACCTGCTCCCGTTTTGCGGCGATTTCGCCGCCCTGGCCGAGGGCTACGCCGCCTTCAAAACCGCCCGGGGCCTGCTCGACTACGACGACCTGCTCTTTTTGCTGGAGCGGCTGCTCACCGAGCGGACCGATATCGCTGAAACCCTGCGGGCGCGCTACCGCTACGTCATGGTGGACGAATACCAGGACACCAACATGGTCCAGGCCAGGCTGGTGCGGCATTTGGCCGGACCGGTCGGCAACGTCATGGCCGTGGGCGACGACGCCCAGTCCATTTACGCCTTCCGCGGCGCAAACGTGGAAAACATTTTGCGCTTTCCCGAGGACTTCCCCGGAACCCGGATCATCACCCTGGAAGAGAACTACCGTTCGACCCAGCCGATTTTGGACCTGACCAACGAAATTTTGCGCCAGGCCCCGCGCCACTTCGACAAAACCTTGCGCGCAAAACGCTCGGGCGGGGCCGTGCCCTTCCTGTTGCGCCCCTTTTCCGATTTCACCCAGGCCGACCTGGCGGTCGCGGCCGTCTCCGAATTGGCCAGGGAGCATCCCCTGCACGAAGTGGCCGTGCTGTTCCGGGCGGGATATCAGTCCTACGCCCTGGAAATCGCCCTGAACAAGGCCCGCGTCCCGTTCCAGAAATTCGGCGGGATCAAGTTCTCCGAGGCCGCCCACATCAAGGACGTCCTGTCGATCCTGCGCCTGATCCAGAATCCGCTGGACCTGCCGGCCCTCACCCGCATCCTGGCGCACGTGCCGGGCGTGGGCAAGCGCACGGCGGCCAAGATCAATACCGCCCTGGCCACCGGGAACCAGCCGGCCTTGGACAAGGCCGTTACGCGCCATCCCGGCGCGGGCGAACTGTTCGCCTTTCTCGATGATCTGCGCAGCGCGGTCTCCCCCCCGGCGCTCCTGGTCGAACGGGTCATGGTCTTCTACACCCCGCTTTTGGCCCGCGCCCATCCCGAGGACTACCCGCGCCGCCAGGCCGGCGTCGAGCAGCTTTCCCAGATCGCCGCCGGGTACGCGACCCTGGACGCCTTTTTGGCCGACCTGGTCCTGGAAAACCCGGAAGAAGGCGAAGGCGGAATCAAAGAGGACACCCTGGTTTTGTCCACGGTCCACTCGGCCAAGGGCCTGGAATGGAGCGCGGTGCTGGTGATCGACCTGGTGGACGACCGTTTCCCCTCGCGCCACGCCATGATCAACCCCCAGGACATGGAAGAGGAGCGCCGCCTGCTGTACGTGGCCTGCACCAGGGCGCGCGAGCGGCTGGCCCTTTTCGCCCCGCAACGGGTCTACCAGCGCCAGAACGGGACCACGGTCCCGGCCACCATGAGCCTTTTTTTGCGCTCCCTGCCCGAGCATCTGTTCACGGTCTGGAGCGAAGGTTATCCCGGCATGGCCGGACGCGGTGCGCCCTCAATATCGGCCGATCGCGCGGCATCTCCCGGCCCCGGCGGCCTCCGGGACGCGCTGCCGGGGCAGGGCGGGCCGGCGGCCACGCGCCCGAATACGCCCGCCGCCAAGCTCGGCTACTGCCGCCACAAGATCTTCGGCGAGGGCAAGGTGATCGGCGATCTGGGCGAAGGCAAGCTCAAAGTCAATTTCCAGGGCTTCGGGCTGAAAGTCATCCTGGCCGACTACCTGGAGATGCTGCGCGAACCGGGCTAGGCCCGAGCCATATGCGGCGCTCGCCAACGGGCGCAAAATTTTGTATGTGCCGGGAAAGCGCAAAACCGACCCGGCAAAAGGTGGAGCCGTGAACACGCGATACCGCCGCATAACGATGCTGCTCGTCAGCCTGACGCTGGCCCTGACGCTCTTTTCCTGTTCCTCCTGTTCCAAGGACGAGCAAGCGCCCCAGGAGCCGGGCAAGTCAGACTCGCCGACCGGAATCACCCCGGTGGTCCAGCCCCAGGACGAGCCCGAGCCGGCCGCGCCGGCCGAAAGCCAGGCGGCGGCGCAACCGGCAGTGAAGGAAACGGCCAAGGATGCCGCCAAGCCCGAGGACAAACCCCAGACGGCCGAAGACAAGGCCAAGCTGGCCGCGCCGACCCCGTTGGACGGCTCGCGCCAGGTGGTTCTGGTGATCACCGGCGGCTGGAGGGATTTTAAGGGCAAGATGCTCAGGCTCACCCGGCCGAGCCCGAACGCGCCCTGGAGCGTGGTCGAGAGCCGCTGGCCGTGCGTGATCGGCAAAAACGGCCTGGCCTGGGGCCGGGGCGTTTATCCCCAAAAGCCGGAAGAACCAGCCAAGCGCGAAGGCGACGGCCGCTCCCCGGCCGGGGTCTTTCGGCTCGGCGACATGTTCGGTTCGGAAAATACCAAGCTGGTCAAGACGCTGGGCCTGAAAATGCCCTATCTGAAGCTGGATCAAACCAATATCTGCGTCAACGATCCGGCTTCGAGCTCGTTTAATAAGATCGTCGACTCGGCCAAGGCCAAGCCCGATTTCAAGCGCTTCGAGCGCATGTTGCGTTCGGACAAGGCCAACCGCTGGGGCGTATTCATCGAGGACAACCCCGCGCCGATCGCCCTGGACGCCGGCTCCTGCATGTTTCTCAACATCTGGGCCAGCCCGTCCGTGGCCACCGCCGGTTCGACCGGCATTTCCGAACCCGACATGCGCGAGCTCCTGCTCTGGCTCGATCCCTCGGCCAAGCCGCTCCTGGTTCAACTGCCCGCCCAGGAGCTCGCCAAGCTCAAGGACGCCTGGCGGTTGCCCGCGAAATTTACCCTCTAAGCCCGGAACCGGCCGCCATGCCCGCGAAAATCAAGACTATAGAGGAACTCGCCCAGGCCCTCGACGCCGGGCGGCGGGAGTTCGTCCTGGACGGCGGCCTGGCCGAGCTGTTGACCAAGTGCAAGAGTGACGGCCAGGCCAAAGTCTTGGCCGGTCTCGCCGAACGTTTCGATCGCGGTCAAGCCGGGTTGGATAGGCAACTGCGCAAGGAGCTCGGGGGCGACGCGCCCCAAAAGGCCAAGGATCTCATGCGCGAACATGCCCTGGCGGCCATGGAAAAACTCCTGCGCACCGTGCTCGCCGAGGTCCAGGCATACGACACCAAGGACGGGAAGCTGTACGTGCGCAGATGAGCCTGGGCGCGGATAACCGCCGGGCCGGGGAAAAAAGCCGCTTACAGCGGAACCGGGGGACGCCATGAAAACCACGCGCCGAATGAACTTCGCCCTGATCTGTATTTTGGTTTTCTGCCTGGTCCTGGCCTTCGCCGGCTCGGCCCCGGCCGCCAGCGCTGTCTCGGAAGGGATCAGCGAAAACCGGGGCATCGAACCCCTGCGCGGATCCGGCACCAACAGCCAGCCTTACCTACGGACGTCGCCGACCGGCGATTCGGTCCACTATTACGTGCCCACCGGAAATTACAATCCCTACACCAGCCAGACCGAGAGCCGCGTCGGCCCGCCCGTGGGTCTTAGCCCGTCCACCCAGGGCAACTGGTACGGCAACATGGGCGGCACGGGCTATCCCAGCCAGAAAGGCCTGGACATCTACGAAAAGGAACGCCGGCAATAGCTCGGGACTGTTCGAGTATTCCCGGAGGGGAATATGGCCCGGCCGGCCGACAGGCAGGGCAGCGAAGCAAGCCGGCCGGGCCAAGGCTCCGGGGGGAAGGAACCGGAAACCGTCACGGGGGGCGCGATCAAGGGGGCCGGAGCGACCCGGGGGGCGCCCGGGGAAACCTCGACCACGCGGCGAACCGGAAATCGCGCGATGCCACGGGGCGCATGCGCGCGGTTTAATTAAATGACGTCCGGCGCCGGGAGTGTGTTACACGGGGAATGATTTTCCGGACGCTTTTTTCAAACTTGGCGACCGGCCGCGCGGGCTTAAGCGGAATTTTCCGGAGGGCCGGAGGCATCGTCCTCCGGAGCGGCTCCGGGCGGGACAAGCCTGGCCAGTAGAAAAAAAACCAGGGCCACGGCCAGGCTGACCACGCCCACGGTATAGGCCAGGGTTTTGCCCTGGAACAGGCCGTCGATCCACAGCCGCAATTCGTAGGCCATGACGTTGGACTTGCCGCCGTAGTACTCCATGCTGCGCAGGTACGACTTGGAAACTTCGGCAAGATCCTGCTGGACGTTGCCGGCGTCGATCCGGGAGCTCGCCGCGTCGCGGGGTTTGCCGCCGGCCAGCAGGTAAATCACCACGGCCGCGCCCAAGCCGACAAGCAGAACGTACTTGCCGACGGCGTTGCACCGCGCGCGGTGTTTTTCATAGATATCGTTCACGGCGCGCCCCGTTGCCCGCATGAGCCCCAAGTCCAGGGGCCAGGGGCCTTAAAAAAGAGGGAAAAACGGCGTGCAAGGCGATCGGCGTAATCCCGGCGATCTTATATGGCGTGCCCGGAGGGATTCGAACCCCCGACCGCGGACTTAGAAGGACCGTGCTCTATCCACCTGAGCTACGGGCACGTGTTTTTTGTTCCGGGTTGCGCCGGGAAATCCCGCGGCTGCCGCACGTCGCCGCCCGGCGCGTAAGGTGGTTATGTTATGGGAGCGCGGCTCCCGGGTCAAGCCTCGGCCGAAAGCCGCTTGACAGGGGGGCGATCGCGGCAACATAATATAAAAATATTTCATGGCTCACGCCGCTCGCGGCAAGGGGAAGGCGGCATGAAACTTCGCATCCTGGGATGCTCCGGCTCCAACCTGCCCGGCCATCGCTTGACCTCGTTCCTGGTCAATCAAACCATCCTGCTCGACGCCGGAACCGTCACCGCCGCCCTGTCGCTCGAAGAACAGGCCGCCATCACCGATATTTTCGTCACCCACCCGCACCTCGACCACATCAAGGACATCTTATTTCTGGCCGACAACCTCATCGAGTTCTTCGCCAGCAACGAGCGTCCCCCGGTCAAGATATGCGGCCTGCCGCAGGTCATCGAAAGCATCGCCGAGCACCTGCTCAACGACACCATCTGGCCGGATTTCACCGCCATCCCCAAGCGAGCCCCGGTGCTCACCTACAAGACCCTCCTCCCGGGCGATCCCTGCCGCGCGGGCGGTCTCACCGTGACCGCCTTTCCGGTCAACCACGCCTGTTGCGCCTCGGGCTACGTCTTGTGGGGCGAGACGCCCGGAGAAAACCTGGCCTACACCGGCGACACCGGTCCCCAGAACGCGTTTTGGGAATCCCTGGCCGCCCTCGCCTTTCCGGTCAAAAACCTGATCACCGAGGCTTCCTTTCCCAATTCCATGGAGGAATTGGCCCTGGTCTCCAAGCATCTCACCCCGGCGCTGCTGCGCCGCGAACTGGAAAAGCTCCCCTACAAACCGAAAATTTTCATCTACCACATGAAGTCGCCCTTTTCCGCCCAGATTCAGGAAGATCTCCAACGCGATCTTTCCGGCTTCGCCTACCACCTCATGCGCGAGGAAGAGACCCTCCATTTCTGATATGAGCCCTCTTCCCGCGGGCGAGCGTATGCTCGCCCCGGAGACGACTCCGGAAAAACGCCAATGCGCCGCGTCAACCAAACCGCCACGGACAACACATGAGCACGGACGCACCGGCTTTCTCCAACCGCGCCGCCTTCGGCCGCCATCTGGGCTCCCTTGGCCCGTTCCACATGGACCTACGCCTTGCGCGCATCCAGGCGGCGCTGACCGGCCTTGGCCCGGCCAAACCCCAGGCCGTTGTCCAGATCGTGGGCACCAACGGCAAGGGTTCAACCTCGGCCTTTTTGTCCTCTATCCTGCGCGCCCACGGCGTCGCCACCGGGCTTTTCACTTCCCCGCATCTTCTGTCCCCGCGCGAGCGCATCCAGGTGAACGGCCGGCCAATCCGGGGCCGTCTCTGGCTTGACGCGGCCAATGCCGTGGCCGCTGCCTCACCTGGCGCGGCCGCGCCGGGCGACGTGCGCGAGCTGACCTATTTCGAATTTCTCACGGCCATGGCCGCCCACGTTTTCGCCGCATCGGGCGTGTGCGCGGCCATCTACGAGGCCGGACTCGGCGCGCGACACGACGCCACCAGCGCCCTGCCCCGCGACTTGGTCCTGTTCGCCCCCATCGGCGCGGACCATGAAAAAATCATCGGACCCGAAGTCGCCGACATCGCCGGGGACAAAGCCCGGGCGATCGATCACGGCATGATCGGCCTGACCGCCTTGCAGACGCCCACGGTCATGGCCGTCCTGGCCTCCCGGGCCACCGGCGTGGGCGCGGCCCTGGAGACGGCCTGGGCCTTGCCGGACTGGCTCGCGGACGCGCCGCTTGCCCTGCGCGGCCCCTTCCAGGCGGACAACGCCGCCCTGGCCGTGGCCGGTTTCCTGCATCTGGCCCCGCTGCTCGGCCTGGTCCCGGACGCGGATCTGATCCGCGACGGCCTGGCCCGGGCCTTTATCCCCGGCCGCTTCCAGTCCGTCGGCAGTGATCCGGAGGTCATCCTGGACGCGGCCCACAACCCTCACGCGCTCACCGCCCTGACCGCCGCCCTGGCGGCCAAGGACGTCACCCCCTCGGCCCTGGTCTTCGCCTGCATGGCCGACAAGAACGTCGCCGCCATGGTTCCCCTGGCTACCGCGCTGACCAAGGGTCCCATCCTCTTGCCCGCCCTGCCGGACTGCCCCCGGGCCATGGCGCCGGCCGAACTGGCCGCCCTGTTCGGCCCTCGCGCCAAGCCCGTCGCCAGCCTGGCCGGCGCCCTGGCCGCACTTTCCGGCACGGCCTCGCCGGTCCTGGTCTGCGGCTCGCTCTACCTGCTGGCGGAATTTTACAAACTGCGCCCCCGGGCCCTGTTCGGCCAGGGGGAGGCTCCGCCTCCCCCTGGACCCCCTCCGCCGGGGGGCATGATGCCCCCCGACCCCCCGCGGTAAGGGGGCCCGACTGCGCCCCTTACCATGGGGGTCTGGGGGCGA
>Ga0326727_10001861_pt1 | contig 75500 bp, 60 predicted proteins | sample MB2enrmetagenome_FD_207643 | JGI IMG/M metagenome (GOLD analysis project Ga0326727, IMG submission 207643) | Lab enriched peat soil microbial communities from McLean, Ithaca, NY, United States - MB29MY | ecosystem: Environmental > Terrestrial > Soil > Wetlands > Peat | place: USA: New York... | reverse complement strand
AAGAAAATCCTGCTCGGGAAAATACGGCCGGTAGACTTTCGCCATACCTAAAGACTGCCAGCTTCCAAGCCGCTGTTCAACCCAGCCTCAACAAAATCTCTGCCTTACTCAGACGTGCTCCTAGCAATGGTGCCTTTCGGCCACAAGTTCATCACCGGGCCGCCGTTTGTGTCGTAACCAGCTTCAACATGGAACATCTTCGGCGTTGGAGCGACGGGTAGGGTAGTCGTGTAGCTCTGCGTCTGCGGATTATAAAGTGCTTGTGAGAAAGTGACATTCGCGGTATCGCTAATCGTAAGATCTAGGGTGACCCACGTGTCGCTGCTATTGATGCCTGAGTTAGCCGAGAGTGTGGACTGACCTACCAGTGACGTGGGAAGTTCTGCTACCAGCCCTAAGAGCAGAAGCGCACAACCAAATCGAGAGTGCATCTCTTTTCCTCCGTTTCGATCCAGCCTCAAGTGACCGACTTGCAAAACGCAAACGAGGTCCATTTGAGCTAATGTCGAACGCAATCTGGGAAAAGCCCTTCAGTACGCTGGGAAAATTACGGCATTAATATTGCACAGGTTGTAGGTTTTGTCAACGATGCAGTCTGAACTGGAATCTTCTTTTTTCGACCCAGAATCGCAACAACTATACCGATCCTGAGGTAGAGTGCAAGGAGAAGTGAACACTTGTGCCGAAAAAGTCTACGTTTGCGGCACGAGAGCCCGGCGATTCGGCGGGTGGCCCAAGTCCCAATCATGTGAAATGAACTGAAATTGGGCGCCCTAGGTCCGGATTTTCGGACCTGGGATTCATTTACCCCAACCGGTTTCTCTTCTGCAACAGCTACAATAACTCGGTCATGAAGACATGGGGCCTCGCCTGCGACAAGATGAACCGGCTCTCCCTGAGCACGCAGACGCGAAGGAGATTCCAGTTTCGTTATAAGATAAGGCGCAGAAAGCAGCCAGGAAGAGAAGCTCAAGGGGAGGCGCTCATGATGAAAAAGGCTGGTTCCCAAAGACTCGAATCCGCATCGCAACGGATCGACGCGAGAATCCAGGAGCTCGGCGACTGGCGCGGAGAGATGCTTTCCCGCCTCCGCGCCTTGATCAAGCAAGCCGACCCTGAAGTCGTCGAGGAGTGGAAGTGGGAGATACCTGTGTGGTCTCACCACGGGTTGATCTGCACCGGCGAGGCCTACAAGAATGTCGTAAAGATGACATTCGCCAAGGGCGCCTCGTTGGAGGACCCCTCCGGTCTCTTCAATTCCAGTCTCGAGGGTCGAGTAAGGCGCGCCATCGACTTCCGCGCAGGCGACCAGGTGGACGAGAAGGCTCTGAAAGCGCTGATTCGCTCCGCCGTGGCCCTGAACACGTCCTCGGACGCGTAGCCCGCATCGGACCAGAAGAAAGAACCGGTTCGCCCCAACCCACTCTTGAGGGTGGAGTGCGATGGGTGCCGCAAACCACTCATCCTTGTAAACTAGCCCCCATGAAGCGCATCGCCCTTTCCCTCGCCGTTCTGCTCTTTCCCGTCGCCGCGGCCGCTCAATCGTTCTCCGTCACCTTTCCAAAAACCCTAAGCGCGGAGCGCCTCGACGGCCGCCTGCTCCTGGTCCTCTCCACCGACCCCAGCGACGAGCCGCGCAACCAGATCGACGACACGCCGCGCACGCAAATCCTCTTTGGCCTCACGGTGGATGGCTGGCAGCCCGGCCAGCCCGCGGTGATCGATTCCAGCGCCTGGGGCTATCCCATCCGCAGCCTCAAGAACGTTCCCGCCGGCGACTATTACGTGCAGGCCGTCCTCAACAAATACGAGACCTTCCACCGCGGCGACGGCAAGACCGTCAAGCTGCACATGGACCAGGGCGAGGGCCAGCAGTGGAACAGCTCGCCCGGCAACCTCTACTCCAAGCCCCAAAAGGTCACCATCAAGCCCGGCGGCGTGGTCTCGATCGCGCTGACCCAGGTCATTCCGCCCATCCCCGCGCCGGCTGACACCAAATACATTCGCCACATCCGCATCCAGAGCGCGGCGCTCACCAAATTCTGGGGCCGTCCCATGTTCTTGAGCGCCATTGTGCTCGTTCCCGAAGGCTTCGACGAGCACCCCGACGCCCGCTTCCCGCTCATGATCTTTCACGACCACTTTGTCGGCGAGTTCGCCGGCTTCCGCACCACGCCGCCCGACCCCGACCTGAAACCCGACTACAGCGAGCGCTTCCATCTCGCGGGCTACAACCGCATCCAGCAGCAGGAAGCCTACAACTTCTACCGGCAGTGGATCGCTCCCGGCTTTCCGCGCCTGCTCATCGTCAAAATCCAGCACGCCAACCCCTTCTATGACGACTCCTACGCGGTGAACTCGGCCAACGTCGGCCCTTACGGCGACGCCATCGAGAACGAGCTCATCCCGGCCATCGAAAAGCGCTTCCGCGGCCTCGGCCAGGGCTGGGCGCGCTTCGTCTATGGCGGCTCCACCGGCGGATGGGAAGCGCTCGCCGTGCAGGTCTTCTATCCCGATCACTACAACGGCGCCTTCGCCGCCTGCCCCGACCCCATCGACTTCCACGCCTACACCAACATCGACCTCTACCACGACAAGAACGCCTTCTTCCTGGAAGGCGCGCACACGCGCGTCGCCCAGCCCTCCATTCGCGACTACCTCGGCCACACCTTCATCACCACCCAGGAGATCAATGCCTACGAACTGGCCCTCGGCGACCATGGCCGCTCCGGCGAGCAGTTCGATATCTGGCAGGCGGTCTACGGGCCGGTCGGCGCGGACGGTTATCCGCAGCCCATCTTCGACAAGGTGACGGGCGAGATCGACCACAGCGTCGCCGAGTACTGGCGCCGGCACTACGATCTGGAAGCGATCCTCGAACGCGACTGGGCGAAGTTAGGCCCCGAGTTAGCGGGCAAGATACACATCTATGTCGGCTCCGACGATACCTACTTCCTCAACGACGCCGTCTATCGCATGGAAGACTTTCTCAACTCCACACAGAATCCGCCCTATGCCGGCGAAGTAACCTACGGCCCGCGCGCCGAGCACTGCTGGAACGGCGACCCCACGCTGCCCAATGCTTACTCTCGCTTGCGCTACAACACCCTGTATCTGCCTAAGATTCTCGACCGGATACAGAAGACAGCCCCCCAGGGAGCCGACCTGACCAGTTGGCGCTATTGAGGAACCCCTTCGGCAATCCCAAAAGCAAAAAGCCATCCTCGCTGGGAGGATGGCTTTTTTGCGCAGAACGGGAAATTGCCGCGAACTAGACCTTCGCTTCCAGGTCGGCGATCACGTCGAAGAAACGCTGATCGAGCCGCCGGTTGGTGGCGATGGCTTCCTTGATGGTGATGTCGGTGATGTCCAGCCCCTTGAGCACGGCGATCCGGCCCCACTTCTTGTCGTGGACCATATCGATGGCGTGCAGGCCGTAGCGCTGGCCGAGCAGCCGGTCGTAGGCCGTGGGAACGCCGCCGCGCTGGGTGTGGCCCAGATTCACTGAGCGCGTCTCGAAGCCGGTCTTCTCTTCGATCAGGTCGGCCAGCGCCTCGCCGATGCCCGACAGGCGCGCATGGCCAAAGGAGTCCACCTGCGCGGAGCCGATCACCTGGCCCACCTCGGGCAGATGGCAGCCCTCGGCCACCACCACGATGCCGTAGTGCTTGCCCCGGTCGTAGTTGTACTTCAGCAGCTTCGCCACGTGGTCGATATCGATTTCCTTCTCCGGAACCAGAACCACGTCGGCGCCGCCGGCCACGCCGGAGGCATAGGCGATCCAGCCCGCATCGCGGCCCATCACTTCGATCACAATCACGCGGTTGTGCGAGTCGGCGGTGGTGCGGATGCGGTCCACGGCCTCGGTCGCGATGGAAACGGCGGTGTCGAAGCCGAAGGTGGTGTCGGTGCCGTTGATGTCGTTGTCGATGGTCTTGGGCACGCCCACGCTGGGTACGCCGTTCTCGCTCAGGAACAGGGTCACCGATTGCGTGTCGTCGCCGCCCAGGGCGATCAGCGCGTCGATCTTGTTCGCCTTCAGAACTTCCTGCACCTTCTCGATGCCGCCGGGAACCTTCTTCACGTTGGTGCGCGAGGAGTGAAGAATGGTGCCGCCCTTCAACTGGATGCCGTCCGTGCTTTCCAGCGTCAGGGGTACAAAATTGTTGTCCAGCACGCCGCGCCAACCGTTGAGGAAGCCGATGAACTCATCGCCGTAGTGGTTGATGCCCTTTTTCACCGCCGCATAGATCACCGCATTCAGTCCGGGGCAATCGCCGCCGCCGGTCAACAAAGCAACTCGCATCGTAAAATCTCCTCATCGAATTTGCGCGCCCGTTGGGCCGCGCCGGGAGCAACTCCCTGAACTGTGCGCCTGCACCCGCTCGAAAGCCGGTCTCGACGCCTTATCCAGTGTACTCCGCTGCTGTAAAGACAAATCGTGACCGCGCTCACGCCCCTCCGCGATCTCCCGGCCGCATTTCCTTGTTGGGAAGAGCGCCACAATGTTTCAATAAGGTATGCCCGGAACAGGAGCGCTCTTGTTACTGGCCTTTGCCGGCCTGGTTGTCGCCGTCTTGCTCGTCTTGTTGCAGTTGACGCGCCTCGGATACCTGGTGCGTTCCACCATCCCCGATCGCCCGCGGCGCCGCATGTTCATCGCCTCGGTCTCCTTCCTGGTCACCTTTGCCGGGGTGCGGATTCTGGTGCACCGCATCGTGAACCACGAGGGGCATTTCCAGTGGGTGGTGGTGCATGGCATGCACATTCACCACCTGGTCTGGGGCATCCTCATCCTGCTGCTGGTCGGCTACGGCTGGCTGCTGGACCTGGGCCGCTCCCATTCCCCGCTCTCCATCTTCTTCAGCCGCCTCATGTCGGTCAGCTACGGAGCGGGCGCCGCGCTCACCCTGGACGAGTTCGCCCTGTGGCTCAACCTGGAGCCGGACGCCTATTGGTCCAGCTCCGGGCGGCTCAGCATCGACGCCGTCATCCTCTTTGGCGGCCTGCTGGCCGTCGGCGCCTGGGGCGCGCCGTTCTTCCGCGGACTCAAGCGGATGTGGGGCTATGGCAAGGAACTGCGCCTCAAATCGCCTATGCGCCGCGCGAGGTTGCTTCGTCCGCGTAAAGCGCGGCGATCGCCTCCGCATATTTGGCCGTAATCACCCGCCGCTTCAGCTTCATCGACGGCGTCAGCTCTCCGCTCTCGATCGACCACTCCTCCGCCACCACGTGGAAGCGCTTCACCGTCTCGAAATTCGCCAGGCTGCCGTTCACCTCCCGCACGATCTCGCCATAGAGCGCAATCACACGGCTGTCGGCCACCAGTTCCGCGCGCGATTTGGCCTGAATGCCGTGACGCCGGGCCCACTCCTCCAGCGCGGCAAAGTTGGGCGCGAACAGCGCTGAAACGAACTTGTGCTTGTCCCCCACCAGCGCCGCCTGCGCCACCAGCGCACTGTTCATCAGCTTGCTTTCAATCGGCTGCGGCGCCACCATCTTGCCGCCCGAGGTCTTCAGCAGCTCCTTCTTGCGGTCGGTGATGAACAGGAACCCGTCCCCGTCCAGGTGACCGATGTCGCCGGTGCGGAAATATCCCTCTTCGTCGAAACACTCCGCGGTCATCGCGGGTTTTTGCCAATAGCCGCTGAAAACCGAGGGCCCGCGCACCAGCAACTCCCCATCCGCGGCGATCTTCAACTCCAGATTGGGCAACGGCATGCCGGCGGCGCCCATGCGGTGGCGCAGCGGCGTGTTCAGGGCGATCACCGGCGAGGTCTCGGTCAACCCGTAGCCCTCCCAAAGGGCAATCCCCACCGACGCAAACCACTTGGCCGTGTCAATGCCCAGCGGCGCGCCGCCGGGGACGAAGATCTTCACCCGGCCGCCAAAAGCCTCGCGCACCTTGGAGTAGGCCAGCTTGTCGGCCAGCTTCCACAGCAGCGAGGAGGGCCGGCGGCCGTCGTACACCGTGTCGCGATGAGCCGCGCCCACCTTCACCGCCCACGCCAGCAGCCGTTTCTTGATCGGCGACAAACCCGCGCGGCGCTCCACCTCCTGGCGGATCTTCTCGAAGACGCGCGGCACGCCCACAATGACCGTCGGCTTGATCTCGCGCATCGCCTCGGGCAGTTTGTCGAACTTCGAGCAATACGCCACCTGCACGCCGAAGGTGTACATGATGTAGTCCAGCGCGCGCGCCGTCACGTGCGAAAGCGGCAGGAAAGAAATCAGGGCGTCGCTGGCGTCGAAGTGGAAATCCTCCGGCGCAACCGCCTGATTTGCGGCGATGTTGCCGTGGGTCAGCATCACTCCCTTGGGCTCGCCGGTGGTGCCGGAAGTGTAGATCAGCGTGGCCAGGTCGTCCGGCCTCACCGAGCGGACCAGCGCGTCGAAGACCGGGTCGTGCGCATTGCCCCGCTCGTCGGCGCCGACCAGCAGCGAGCTGAAGGCAATGGCCCCCTCCGGCGGCGCGGCGGAATCCATGATGACGATCCGTTCCAATTGCGTCTGCTCGCGAACGGCATTCAGCTTGTCGAATTGCTGCCGCGTCGAAACCACGGCGATGCGGCAGCCGGCGTCGGCGATCAGCGCGGCCTCCTGCTCGCCGGTGAGCGTGGGATAGATCGGCACATCCACGGCGCCGATGGCCAGCGCGGCGAAGTCGGTCACCGCCCACTCCCAGCGATTCTCGGCGATCAGGGCGATGCGGTCGCCCTTTTGCGCGCCCCAGCCCAGAAACTTCTCGGCCAGCGCCCGAACCCGCTGGTACATCTGGTCCGAGGAAATGGGTTGCCATTGGCCAAACTCGTCCTGCCAGAGCACGGCGCGCGGGTTGGCTGCCGCGGAGATACGGCAAAAGAGGTCATTGATCGTGTGAATCGGGGCGAGAGATGTCATTGGATTGTAATAGGGGACGCGGCCAATCCTGACCAGCGGCCAGATGAGAGTGTATCAGCGTAGGGGAACGCCGGGAGCGCCCGGCGGCCTAAAGCTCCCACTTCGTGACGATCCGGTGAACGCCCCCCTCCGCCGCCGCCCCCGCCATTCACCTTAAAAAACCTGAATCCACCCCCGGCAAACCCGGACAATTAATTGCTTTGACAACCTCTTGTGAGGTGGTATGCTCCATGCGGAACGGCACGAATACCCCCCAATCGAGAAACCTGGCTTTTCACCCTCCTTCAATGCCCGCACCAGTTCTGTCTCTGAGTGAACCCGACCCGATCTTGCTGGCCAGGCTTGCCGCGGTCAAGCGCGCATTTCTTCTCCTCGTCGCGTCGATTGCCCTCCTCAGCCTGGCCGGACTGCTCATGCCCGCCCTCGGCCGGGCGTTTCCCGCCGGCTGGGAGCCCATGCACCCCGATTCCGCGCTGGCCGTCCTCTGCTGCGCGCTCGCCCTCCACTTCTCCGAGACGCGCCTGTCCCGCCGGATGCACCGCCTCGGCCTGCTCTTCGCCCTCCCGGCGACGCTGCTGGCCACGGCCACCCTCTTCGCCTGCAGATTTCATCTTTTTGGCGCGGATTTGCCGCTTCCCTACCGCCCCGGCCCCTGGTCCCCGCTGCTGCAGGGAATGTCTCCCTTGTCCGCGGCCGGCTTTGCCTTGCTGGGAACCTCCGCCCTCCTCATCCGGGCCAGGAAGCGTCTCCTTGGCCGCATCGCCGATCTGCTCGCCTTCTGCCTCTGCGCCCTGATCCTGGTTCTCCTCTCGGGACAGGCATTCGGCGCCTCCCGCATCTTCGGCCTGTCCACCCGGACCGGGGACTCGCCGCTTACCCTGCTTTGCCTGCTGCTGCTCACCGTGGTCACCGTCCTCCTCCGCTCTGAAGCCGGGGTCTTCGCCATCTTCCTCGGACGCGGCATCGGCAGCAGGATCGCCAGAATCCTCTCGCCCGTCTTGCTCGTCATCCCCCTTCTGCGCGAGGCCGCCAGAGCCCACTTCATCAACAACGACCGCCTGCCCGCTCAATACGCCAGCGCGATTCTCGCCTCCATTGCCACCATGCTCTCCTTTGCCCTGCTGCTGATCCTTGCCTGGCGCATCAACACCATGGAGATGGAAATCCACGATCTCTCGCTGCACGACGAACTGACCGGCCTCCACAATGTCAGGGGTTTCTATCTGCTGGCCGTGCAGGCCTTGCGCCTGGCGCAGCGCTCCCAACTGCCCTTCTCCGTCCTCTGCGTCGATCTCGATGGCCTGAAGCAGATCAATGAAGCGCTCGGTCACGGCGTCGGCTCGGCCCTGCTCATCGAAACCGCCGAGATCCTCCGCGCCACCTTCAACGAAACTGCCGTCATCGCGCGCATCGGCGGAGACAAATTCGCCGTCGCCGGCCAGTTCGCTCCGACGGCCATCTCGATTGCCGCGCAGCAACTGCGCGCCGCCGCCGCACTGCGCGCCGCCGAGAGCGGCCGCCGCCATCCCCTCAGCCTCAGCATCGGCTATATCACCGCGAGCGAGCACGTGCGCCAGTCCCTCAAAGAGCTCTTGGGAGAGGCCGACCACGCAATGCACCAGGAACGGCGTCGCAAAACCATCCTTCTCAATTAACCGGTTTTTTCACCCCTTTCGAGAAAACCGCGTTGCATACTTATACATCTTGACGTATATTTATACACGTACCGTTTCCGGCTGCGATCCTGGCTCTCGATCCACCCGCTTCCGGAAAGGTAAACGGCAATGAAACATCTACGCCTCAATGCGATACGGGAATTGCTGGCCAGTTCTCCGGTCACCAACCAGGACGAACTGCGCCGCAAACTGCTCAGTCGCGGCTTTGAAGTGACGCAGGCCACTCTCTCGCGCGACATTCACGAGTTGCGTCTCTCCAAGGGGCCCGGCGGCTATTCTTTGCCCAGGGGCAACGGAGCCAACGGCTCGGCGGCCGCGGTCGAAGACGATAGCCCGCCCTCGGTGGCGGAGATGATTGAGAGTTTTGGCCTGCGCGTGCGTCAGGCGATGAATCAGGTGGTTGTGGCCACGGTGATGGGCGGAGCCCAGCCCCTGGCCGCGGCCTTGGACTTCGAGGGATGGCCGGAGGTGGTGGGCACCGTCGCCGGCGACGACACTGTTCTGGTGATCTGTCCCGACCCGCGCCTGGCAGGCGTCGTGGAAGCCCGGTTAAGGACGATGCTGGAATCATGACCAACAAGGTACAAACAGCGGTTGTGGGAGTTACCGGGTACGCGGGCGCCGAACTGGCCAGGTTGTTGCTGCACCATCCCCGCTTGCAAGACACGCCTCCGGTCTTTGCCGGGCGCGTGGACGAGAAAGACGCGGCGCGCGGCGGCGTTCCTCTGGCCGAGATTCATCCCGCGCTGGCCGGCGGCAAAGGCTCCGGAAATCTGCGCCAGCAGCCTTTCTCCTGGGATCTCCTCACCGACCTCGGCGTGGACGTTCTCTTTCTCGCCACCCCGCACGAGCAGTCGCGCCAGTGGGTTCCCGAGGCGCTCGCGCGCGGCCTGCGCGTCATCGATCTGAGCGGCGCCTGGCGGCTCGACGAAGCGGCCAACCGCGAAGTCTACGCCTTCGACGATGAAGGCTCGAAGCAGGCCGGCGTCGTCCAGGCCGAAGCCGTCTACGGCATGCCCGAGCTGCATCGCGCCGAGATCGCCGCCGCGCGGCTGGTCGCCAATCCCGGCTGCTATGCAACCTCGATCATTCTCGCCCTCAAGCCGCTGGTGGCCGCCGGGCTGGTCGATCTGGACCATGGCCTCGTCGCCGACGCCAAGAGCGGCGTGAGCGGAGCCGGCAAGGCCCCCACCGCAAAAACGCATTTCATGTACGCGGCAGACAATCTCTCCGCCTATGGCGCCTTTACCCATCGCCACACCGGCGAATTGCTCGAGCAGATCGGCGTCGAGGCCGGACAGATCGTCTTCACGCCCCATCTGCTGCCCATTCCCCGCGGCATCCTCTCCACCATGTATCTGCGCTTCAACGAGCCGCAGACCAGGGAGAGCGTGGCCAAGGTCTACCACGCCTTCTTCGCCGCCAGTCCCATGGTCCGCATCTACGACAAGGCCCTGCCCCAGATTCAATACTCGGTGCACACCGGCTACGCGGATATCGGCTTCCAGTTGGACGCCGCCGGCCGGCGCGCCGTCGTCGTCTGTTGTCTTGACAATCTGTTGAAAGGCGCGTCCTCTCAGGCCGTGCAAAACCTGAACGTGATGCAAGGCTGGGGCGAGGCGGAGGGGCTGGAATGAAGTTTGTCGTCAAGTTGGGTGGTGCGGGGCTCGAGTCTCCGGCGCTGCTGGAAGGCTGCACCCGCGCCATCGCCGATCTGGTGCGCGACGGCAATCAGGTGGCCGTCGTTCACGGCGGCGGCGTCCAGTTGACCCGCATGTTGAAGGCGCTGGGCAAGCAGAGCGAATTCATCAACGGCTTGCGCGTCACCGATGCCGAAACCCGCGACATCGCCCTCATGGTCTTCGCCGGCAAGGTGAACAAGGGCCTGGTGGCCTCTTTCGGCGCGCTCGGCGTGCCCGCCGTCGGCCTCTCCGGCGGCGACGGCCTCCTCTTCCGCGCGCGCAAAAAACGCACCGCGCCCGACCTCGGCTTCGTGGGCGAAATCGCCGCCAGCGATCCCCGCTGGCTCGATGCCATCTGGAGTCTGAACGGCGTGCCCGTTCTTTCTTCGATGGCTCTCGGCTTCGACGGCCAATATTACAACATCAACGCCGACGAAATGGCCGCGGCCTGCGCCATCGCCTGCCACGCCGACGCCCTCGTCTTCCTCACCGACGTGCCCGGCGTCAAAGGCGCCGCCGGCCAGGTGCTCCGATGGCTCTCCATCGATCAAATCGCCGAGATGGCCAAGAACGCCATCATCACCGGCGGCATGTTACCCAAGTTGAGCGCCTGCCGCGAGGCTTTGCTGAACGGCGTCAAGCGCGTACGGATTTTGCCCGCGGAAGCGGCCGGCTCCTTGCCCGACCTGTGCAGCTCCCGCGTAGCCCACGGCACCGAAGTCATGGTGGCCTAGCGGTCCGCAAGACAAACGGACCCAGGAGAAATGGAATTGACCAAACTCGAACAGATTCAAGCCGCTGAAAAGCGGCTCCTGCTTTCCACCTATGACCGCAACCCCCTGCTCTTTGTTGGTGGTCAAGGCGTGCACATGATCGACGAGAACGGGACCAAGTACCTCGACCTGCTCAGCGGCATCGGCGTCAACGCCCTCGGCTACGGCCATCCGGTGATTGAAGAAGCCATCGCCCGCCAGAGCAGCGCGCTCATCCACACTTCCAACCTCTACTTCCACCAGGGGCAGGCGGAGCTGGCGCTGCGCCTCACCGAACTCACCGGCCTCGACCGCGCCTTCTTCTGCAACTCCGGAACCGAAGCCTGGGAGTGCGCGCTCAAGCTCGCCCGCGCTCATGCCGGCGTCCTGCGCGGCCAAGGCGTCAACATCGGCGCCAAGTTCCTCGCCCTGGAGCAGAGCTTTCACGGCCGCACCTTCGGCGCCATGTCCACCACCTATAAGGCCAAGTATCGCGAGCCCTTCGCGCCCGTCGTTCCCGGCGTCGAGTTCGTTCGCTTCAACGACCTCGCCGACCTGCGCGCCAAGTTCTCCAGCGAAGTCTGCGCCATCCTCGTCGAAGCCGTGCAGGGCGAAGGCGGCGTCCGTCCGCTCACCCAGGAGTTTTTGGCCGAGGCCCGCGCCCTGGCCGCTTCCACCGGCGCCCTGCTCATCGCCGATGAGATTCAATGCGGCATGGGCCGCACCGGCAAGTGGTGCGCCTATCAGCACTACGGCATTCAGCCCGACATCGCCACGCTGGCCAAGCCGCTCGCCGGAGGCATTCCCATGGGCGCGGTGCTCTGCACCGAAGAAGTCGCGCGCGCCTTCCACCCCGGCATGCACGGCACCACCTTTGGCGGCGGACCGCTGGCCTGCGCCGTGGCCATCGCCGTCATCGATTACATCGACAACGAAAATCTGCTGGCCCACGCAACCGAGGTCGGCGATTACTTCCAGGCGCAACTCCAGGCTCTGGCCGCGCGCCACGAAGCCATCGTGGATGTCCGCGGCAAAGGGCTCATGGTGGCCGCCGAACTCGATTCGGCCCCGCTCGCCAAGCTCACCGTCGCCGAAATGCTCAAGCGCCACATCCTCATCAACTGCACCAGCGACACGGTGCTGCGCTTCCTGCCGCCGTACATTCTCGAGCGCGCCCACGTGGACACCGCCATCGCGGCGCTGGACGAAATCTTCACCGAACATGCTGTAGCTCACACCGTAGGAGGACATTGCAATGGCTAGCAAAGCAACCATCGAGCGCCCGGCGGCCGCCGTTCCCGTCGACAAAGATCCCGATATTCTCGCCGCCGCCGCGCGGCTGGCCGGCGAGGACATGTGCTCCATCGCCGATCTCTCCAGCGCCGAGGTGCGCGCCATCCTCAAGCTCGGCCACGACGTCAAGCGCAATCCGCGCCTCTATCGCCATGCCCTCGACGCCAAGCAGATGGTGCTCATGTTCGAGAAAGCCAGCCTGCGCACCCGCCTGGCCTTTGAAACCGGCATCAACACCATGGGCGGCAACGCCATCTTCGTCGATCAGACCAGCTCCCCCTTGGGCGAGCGCGAATCCATCGCCGACGTGGCCCGCAACGTCGAGCGCTGGGTCGACGTCATCGTGCTGCGCACCTACGCGCACGACACCATCACCGAGATGGCCGCCAACGCGCGCGTGCCCGTCATCAACGCGCTCTCCGACTTCGAGCATCCCTGCCAGGCGCTGGCCGACTTCATGACCCTCGAAGAGCGCTTCGGCTCCGCCGCCGGCCTCAACTTCACCTATGTCGGCGACGGCAACAACGTATGCCACTCGCTCATGCTCACCGGCGCGCAACTCGGGACCAACGTGACCGTGGCCACGCCGCGCGGCTACTCGCCGGACATCGAGATCGTGACCATCGCCCGCGACATCGCCCAGGCCAACGGCTGCGAGCTGCGCCTGCTCCAGGACCCGCAGGCCGCCGTCGAAGGCGCCGACGCCGTCTACACCGATGTCTGCGTCAGCATGGGCTTCGAGCACGAATCCACCAAGCGCGCCCCCATCTTCCGCCCCTTCCAGGTGAATGAGGCGCTGATGGCCAAGGCCAAGCCCGAAGCCGTCTTCATGCACTGCCTGCCCGCCCGCCGCAATGACGAAGTCACCGACGCGGTCATTGACAGCCCGCAATCCATCGTCTTCGACCAGGCCGAAAACCGCATGCACGTGCAGAAAGCGCTCCTGCTGCTCCTGCTCGGCGGATTGGCAAACACAGCGAGCTTTCAGTGAGAGGTCAGGGATCAGGGATCAGGGGTCAGTTCATCGAGAGTATTGCGACTGGCGACCGTGTTAGTTGAACGCGAACCGTGTAAGTTCGACGCGCAACCTCGATACGTTCGACGCGCAACCTCGATACGAAGGAGATGACAGTTTGGTCAGCATCCGCCCCGGAAGGGCGGCAGGAGAATAGCCCAGGACAAGCGAAGCGCAGTCCTGGGAAAAAGGCCAAAATGATTCTCGCGCCCCGGAGGGGCGGCAAGAGAATAGCCCAGGACAAGCGAAGCGCTGTCCTGGGAAAGAGGCCAAAATGAATCTCGCGCCCCATAGGGGCGGCAAGAGAATAGCCCAGGACAAGCGAAGCGCAGTCCTGGGAAAGAGGCCAAAATGATTCTCGCGCCCCGGAGGGGCGGCAGGAGAATAGCCCAGGACAAGCGAAGCGCAGTCCTGGGAAAGAGGCCAAAATGATTCTCGCGCCCCGTAGGGGCGGCAGGAGAATAGCCCAGGACAAGCGAAGCGCTGTCCTGGGAAAAAGGCCAAAATGATTCTCGCGCCCCGGAAGGGCGGCAAGAGAATAGCCCAGGACAAGCGAAGCGCTGTCCTGGGAAAGAGGCCAAAATGAATCTCGCGCCCCGTAGGGGCGCTGTGAAATGGAAATTGTGGTCGAGTCGCTATTTTGAAAGGGCACGGCTTTAGCCCCTGAGGGAATACACAGAGGAGAATTGAACTTGTTCAGAGGTTCCCTAGGTATGAACATTCGGTTCCGGTGAAATCGATGAAATATGTCGATCTCTATGCCATGATGGCGAAACACGATCCTTCAGCCGATTGAGGAAGTCGTGCCTCAGGGGCTAAAGCCCGTCTTCATTATTTTGGAACTTGCGGCACGGCTGAAGCCGTGCCCTTTCAAACCAACTACTTGATCCGAGGTTTCCCAACCATGTCCGTCATTCTCGAATCCCTGCCCGTCGGCCAGAAAGTCGGCATTGCCTTCTCCGGCGGGCTCGACACCTCCGCCGCCCTGCACTGGATGAAGCAGAAGGGCGCGCTCCCCTACGCCTACACGGCGAATCTGGGCCAGCCCGACGAAACCGACTACGACGCGATTCCGCGCAAAGCCCTCGAATACGGCGCCGAAAAGGCCCGCCTCATCGACTGCCGCGGCCCGCTGGTGCGCGAGGGCATCGCCGCGCTCCAGGCCGGCGCCTTTCACATCACCACCGCCGGCGTTCCCTACTTCAACACCACTCCCATCGGCCGCGCCGTCACCGGCACCATGCTCGTCGCCGCCATGCGGGAGGACGACGTCCACATCTGGGGCGACGGCTCTACCTACAAGGGCAACGACATCGAGCGCTTCTATCGCTACGGACTGCTCGTCAATCCTGGCCTCCAGATCTACAAACCCTGGCTCGACGCCGCGTTCATCGACGAGCTCGGCGGCCGCGCCGAGATGTCCGCTTTCATGCAGCGCTCCGGCTTCGCCTACAAGATGTCCTCCGAGAAGGCCTATTCCACCGACTCCAACCTCCTCGGCGCAACCCACGAAGCAAAGGACCTGGAGTATCTGTCTTCATCGGTGAAAATCGTCGTTCCCATCATGGGCGCGGCCTTCTGGCGCGACGATGTCGAAATCCAGCGCGAACAGGTCGCCATCCGCTTTGAAGAGGGCTTTCCCGTCGCCCTCAACGGCCGCGAGTTCTCGGACCCCGTCGAACTGCTTCTCGAAGCCAATCGCATCGGCGGGCGCCACGGCCTCGGCATGTCCGACCAGATCGAAAATCGCATCATCGAGGCCAAATCCCGCGGCATCTACGAGGCCCCCGGCCTCGCCCTGCTCTTCATCGCCTACGAACGCCTCATCACCGGCATTCACAACGAGGACACCATCGAGCAGTACCGCGACAATGGCCGCAAGCTCGGCCGCCTCCTCTACCAGGGCCGCTGGTTCGACTCCCAGGCCGTCATGCTCCGCGAATCCGCCCAGCGCTGGGTGGCCAAGCCCGTCACCGGCGAAGTCACCCTCGAGCTGCGCCGCGGCAACGACTACTCCATTCTCAACACCGAGTCGCCCAACCTCACCTTCCATCCCGAGCGCCTCAGCATGGAGAAGACCGAATCCACCTTCTCCCCGCGCGACCGCATCGGCCAGCTCACCATGCGCAATCTCGACATCGCCGACACCCGCGATAAGCTGCTGACCTACGCCGCATCCGGCCTCCTCACCCTCAGCACAGGCAACGAAATGCCCCAGCTCAACAGCGGCAAGGAGAAGGAATAGCATGAGTCGCAGCGAGGGGTGTCCGCCACGCAGAGCTTCGTTTATGTTTTGAAAGGGCACGACTTCAGCCGCAACTAAACCCGTCACAGATCTCGTGTTTTGAAAGGGCACGACTTCAGTCGTGCCGCAAACGACCTGAAATGAGCGGGGCTTTAGCCCCTGAGGGAATGTCAACAGACGAGGACTCAAAGCAATGGTCATCTGCAGCGAACTCGAAATGCATGAAGCTGCCGGTTGAAACAATTGATGAGCTGCGACTGCGCGCCGGAAGAGCCAGACGAACAAGCCGATAAAACTGAAGGCTGAGGAATCAGAGACAAATCAATGTCGAATGAACAAAACCCTACCAAGATGTGGTCCGGCCGCTTTCGCGAGCCGTTGAATGCGGACTTCGAAGCGTGGCAGCGTTCCATCGTCTTCGACTGGCGCCTTCTCCCTCACGAAGTAGCCGCAAGCAAGGCGCACGCGTCCGCTCTAATTGCCGCAAACATTCTTACAAAAAGTGAGGGAGCGGAGCTCCGCGCGGCGCTGGATGCGATTGCCGCGGACCACGCGTCGGAAGCGGGTCAGGCCGAGGTGCGCAATCACCCCTCCGCCGAAGACATTCATCACTTTGTCGAACTCAAGCTGGCCGAGCGCATCGGCTCGCTCGGCCTCAAGCTCCACACCGGCCGCAGCCGCAACGAGCAGATCGCCACCGACCTGCGCCTCTACGTGCGCGCGCAAATCGGTCTTGTCGTCGAGGCTCTGGCCGCGTGGGCCAACGCGCTGGTCGAGCAGGCCCGCGCCGCCGGCGACTCCGTCATGCCCAGCTACACGCATCTCCAGCGCGCCGAGCCCGTGCTCGTCGCCCACTGGCTGCTGGCTTACGTTGAGATGGTGCTGCGCGACGCCGCTCGCCTGCGCGATTGCTCTGCGCGGCTCAACCATTGTCCGCTCGGTTCCGGCGCGGTGGCCGGCGCGACCCTCGCCCTCGATCGCGCCATCGCCGCGCGCGAACTGGGTTTCACCGCGCCCACGGCCAACTCCATCGACGCCACCAGCGATCGCGATTTCATCCTCGAATACCTGCATGCGCTCACCTTTGTCGGCCTGCACCTGAGCCGCTTTGCCGAGGAGATCACGCTCTTTGCCACGGCGGAATACGGCTTTGTCGCGCTGCCCGAGGCCTTTTCCACCGGCTCCAGCGCCATGCCGCAAAAGAAAAATCCCGATCTCACCGAGCTGATTCGCGCCAAGGTCGGCCGCATCCACGGCGCGGCCCAGGCCGTCACGCTGCTTCTCAAGGGACTGCCTCTGGCCTACAATAAAGACATGCAGGAGACTCAGGAGCCGGCCTTCTCCGCGGATTTTGTCCCGCGGATGCTCATGCTCGTGGCCCACTTCACCGCCGCCCTTCAGTTCAATCGTCCGCGCATGAACCAGGCCGCGCAGAGCGGCTACCTGAATGCGATGGCCGCGGCGACCTATCTCGTCCACAAGGGCGTTCCCTTCCGCACCGCGCACGAAAAAATCGGCCATGCCGTGCGTTTCGGCCTCGAAAAGGGCGTCGAGCTCGGCGATCTCACGCTCGACGAACTGCGCCAGTTCGGCCCCGAATTCCAAGCCGACTTCTTCTCCGCCGTCACCCTCCCGGCCACGCTCGATTGCCACGACGTGATCGGAGGAACCGCGCGCGCGCGCGTGCGCCAGGCGCTCGACAGCGCATCGGCGCGCATTGCTTCTCTGACCCAGGAGGCTGCCCATGCTGGTGCGTAAGGCCCGGCTTCAGGATGCCTCCAATGTCTACGACCTGGTGAACTCGCTCTCCACCGACGGCACGTTGCTCAAGCGCGCCTTCGCTGAGATTTGCGAAAACATTCGCGACTTCACCGTCGCCGAGTCCGATGGCAATGTCTTTCTCGGCTGCGGCGCGCTCCACCTCTACGGCCCGCATCTGGCCGAGGTGCGCTCCATCGTCGTCAAGCCCGAAGCCAAAGGCAAGGGCGCCGGCGGCCGCATCCTCGGCGCGCTCATCGAGGAAGCCGAAGAGCACGGCATCCAATCCGTCTGCCTCTTCACCCGCGTCCCCGACTTCTTCTTCAAATACGGCTTCCGCACCGTCGAAGACAAGGCCGAGCTGCCCGACAAGATCTTCAAGGACTGCCAGAACTGCCCGCGCCTGCACCGTTGCGACGAAGTCGCCATGGTCCGCGGCCGCATCCCCCGCATGTCCATCCTCGGCCCCCGCAGCGAAGCCCAGGAGTTGGTGCGCCTCTCCGGCTAGCTCGCCGTTGACCCTCCGCCCGCAAGTGCCCCGCGCCCCATCCTTGCTGTCATCCTGAGTTAGCGGAGCGAGTCGAAAGCCTGCCTTGAGCGAAGCCGAAGGGGGCCTGCGGTTGGTGCTTCTGTCGCCAGGGTGGGAGACCACAAATGCCGAGTTAGCAGGTGCCCCGCCTTCGCCGCGTCTCTGTTTTTGCGGCTAAGGCGGGATATCGATATCTACTGTCTTTCAGCTTTTATATCTTTGGTATTTCGATGGCCTCTTACAAGAAAGACCAATGAATAGCCCACCCGCGGCATGGCAGTGCGGATGTACTGACTAACTTCCATTTCTCAATATCGCCGCCGCCACCACAGCCTGCCCATAACTCAACCCTCCATCTCCCGGACTTACTTGGGCGTGCTGATAGACCGTGAACCCTTCGGCTTCTAACTTCGCGCGCAGCAACCGCGCCAGCCGCCGGTTATGCAGGCATCCGCCGCTTAGCGCCACCTGCTGCAACCCCGTAGCCGCCCGCGCCCGCACCGCCGCCTGCACAAATCCCGCCGCCACGCCCGCATGAAACCGCGCCGCGATCCGCGCCTTGCTCACTCCGCCGCGCAAATCCTTCACCAGGCTCCGCCACAGCGGAGCCGCGCAAATCCGCAACGGCTCGCGCCGCGGCCAATCTCCGCCGGCCAATTCCATCTCATAGCCGGGTTCGTCGTCTTCGTCCACCGCCAGCCCTTCCAGCTCGATCGCCGCCTGCGCCTCGTAGTCCACCACCCGCCGCCCCAGAATCACCGCCGCCGCCGCGTCGAAGAGCCTTCCCAGGCTCGAAGTCAGCGGCGCATTCACCCCGCGCTCCATCATCCGAGCGAGCACCCGCGCCTCATTCTCCTTCGCTCCCACCAGGACCATCGCTTCCTGCGAACCCACGTCAAATCCCGCCGCCCGCAGCGCCCCCAACGCCATCCGCCACGGCTCCTTCACCGCCGCATCGCCTCCCGGCATGGGCACGTAGTCGAGATGCGCGAACCGCTCGAAACCATCCAGCCGGCTCACCAGCACCTCCCCGCCCCAGATCTTTCCATCCGTCCCGTAGCCCGTCCCATCCAATGCCAGTCCGATCGCCGGCCCCGTCAGTCCATGCTCCGCCATGCACCCGGCCACATGCGCGTGATGATGCTGCACGCCGATCAGCCGCAGGCCGGGGCCCCTGCGGAGGGGTCCATCTCCGTGGGGTGGAAGCCCGCGCTCCCGCGCCCACTCCTTCGCCCATTCGCTCGACAGGTAGCCCGGATGCAAATCGTGCACCGCCGTCTCCGGCTCAATCTCGAAGGTGCGCATCAGGTGGTCGAGCGACTCCTTGAAGAACTCCAATCCCGTCAGGTTCTCCAGGTCGCCCAAATGCTGGCTCTGATACACAAACCGTCCCCGCGCCAGCGCGAAGACATTCTTCAAATGCCCGCCCACGGCCAGCAGCGGAGGCGCATCAAGTGGCAACTCCACGCCCAGCGGCACAAATCCTCTTGCCCGCCGGATCAGTTGCGGCGCTCCATCCACCACCGCCATCACCGAGTCGTCGCAGCGCTGCAGAATCTCGCGGTCGTGCATCAGAAAGGCATCTGCAATTCCGCCCAATCTCGCCCGCGCCTCGTCGTTGTCGATGGCGATCGGCTCCTCGCTCAAGTTCGCCGAGGTCATCACCAGCGCCCGAATTCGCTCGTCGGCAAAGAGCAGATGCTGCAGCGGCGCATAGGGCAAGAAAACGCCCAGCCACGGAATCCCCGGCGCCACATCCGCCGCAATCCCGCTGCCCTCCCGCTTTCGCGCCAGCACAATCGGCCGTGCCGGCGTCGTGAGCAGCGCCTCTTCCTCGGCCGTCAACATGCACACCGCCCGCGCCGCCTCCACATCCTTCACCATCACCGCCAGCGGCTTCCCGTAGCGATGCTTGCGCTCCCGCAGCCGCATCACGGCCGTCTCGTTGGTCGCGTCCACGCTCAGGTGGAACCCGCCAATCCCTTTGATGGCCATGATCTCTCCAGCCACCAGCCGGTCGATGGTTGCGGCCACCGCCTTTTCGCCAGAGATCGCCTCTGAGTCCGCCGTCTGCACCACCCAAACCCGCGGCCCGCACTCCCAACACGCGTTCGGCTGCGCGTGGAAGCGCCTGTTGAGCGGATCGTCGTACTCCGCCTGGCAGGCCGCGCACATGGGAAACTTGGCCATCGAGGTCTGCGGCCGGTCGTACGGAATGCGCCGCGTAATCGTGAACCGCGGCCCGCAGTTGGTGCAGTTCAAAAAGGGATACCGGTAGCGCCGGTCCCTGGGGTCCAGCAGTTCCCTTCGGCAATCCGGGCAGGTCGCCGCATCCGCCGGAATCCCGGTGCTCACGCGTCCCAGCACCTGGCTGGAAACAATCCGGAAGCCCGTCTCCCCGTTCGCGGCCAACTCCCGCCGCGCCACGCGGTCGATCCGCGCCAGCGGCGGCGTCTCCGCGCGCAGCCGCGCCACAAATGCCTCCACGCGCGGCCCCGGCCCCTCGATCTCGATCGTCACCCCGTCCGTATCGTTGCCGATGAAGCCGGCCAACTCCTCTTCCGCGGCCAGCCGGTAGACGAAGGGCCTGAAGCCCACCCCCTGCACCACGCCGCTCACCCGCAGCGCTTCGCGCCGTCTCTGTTCAAGATGCGTACTCTCAGCCACGGTCCAGCCTCGCTTCAGGAGACAAGCATAGCGCATGGGTTTCCCCTCTCTCCGCCCGGCTCGATGCCCCGGCTCCTCTCGCGCGCCGAACAGGACGGGCGCGGCGAGGGATTAATCTGGAAAAGAGCGATGCGGAGAATGAAAGCATGATGAGTTTGCGGCGAAATGCCCTGGCGCAAGCGGTTGTCGCTGTCTGTTTCCTTGGCAGTTTCGGCCTCCGCCCGCTGCCGGCCCAGCAGTTTGACGCGTCGGCCGTGATTCGAGGCGTCGATGCGGCCGTCCAGGCCCGGCACGACGGCATCGCGAACTACACCGTCACCGAGCACTATGCCGTCTACCGCAACCAGGACGAGGACCATCCCGCGGCGGAAATGACCGTGAAAACCACCTACCGGCGCGAATCCGGCAAGAGTTACGTCATCCTCTCCCAGTCCGGCTCCGAGGTCATCCAGCGCCTGGTGTTGGCCACGCTGCTGGAGAATGAAAAGCGCATCAACGAGCCCGGCAACCGCGAGGCCTCCTTTTTCACCTCGGAGAATTACGAGATGAAGTTGATGCCTGGCGGAATCCAGCAGGTCAACGGACGCGATTGCCTCGCCCTCGCCATTTCCCCCAAACGCAAGGCGCCCAATCTCATCGAAGGAACTCTCTGGGTGGATGCGAAGGATGACTCGATCGTCCAGATTCAGGGAACCTCCTCCAAAAGCCCCTCGGTCTTCACCGGACCCACGCAGATGATGCGCCAGTACGCCCGCATCGGCGGCTTTGCCATGGCAACCCATGCCAGAGCCGTCTCCAACAGCTTTCTCTTCGGCCACACTGTCGTCAAGATCGACTATCGGGACTACGACATTCACCTTCGTCCAACCAGGTAAACCGCTCGCTCGGCCCCGGCCCGCATCTTCCTGCCACGGCCTGTCCGGCGCGCCGCATCCGCGCCATTCTGCCCTGGCATACGCCGCGCCATTTGCACCGCGTATGCTTTATACTGAATTTCGTGATACCAACCCTGGGCGACTGGAAACTCGACGCCGCGCTGGGCTCCTGCCTTCTGCTGGGGCTGCGCCACGGCTTCGACTACGATCATCTGGCGGCCATCTCCGACATCACCGCCGTGCAGCACAACTGGCGCAGCGGATTGCGTTTGGGCATGACCTATGCTCTCGGCCACGCCTTCACCGTGGCCGCGCTGGGCATCGCCGTCCTGGAACTGCACATGGGCCTGCCCGACGGGCTGGATCACTGGACCGAACGGCTGATCGGCCTCACCCTGATCGTGCTCGGCATCGGCGTCGCCGCCGGAATCCTCCGCAAAGACGCCCACGGCCACTCCCACGCCCGCGTTGAAAGCCGGTTGGCGATCGCCATCAACGGAGTCATCTGGCTCGCCTGGCTGGTGCGCCGCCTGGGCAACCCGCAAACCCCGCGCCCCGCGCGCTTTCAATGGATGTACAACGGAAAATCGGTCTTCCTGATCGGTATCCTGCACGGCGTGGGCGCCGAAACTCCCAGCCAGTTGGCGCTCTTCTTTCTCACCGCCAACCTGGGCGGAACCTCCCGCGGCTTGATGGGTTTGGCGGCCTTCGCCATCGGCCTGGTGTCGATGAACGCCATCATGACCGCCTCGATGGGCGGCGCCTTCACGGCCACCGGCCACCACCCGCGCTTCTATCACGCCATCGCCTGGACCGGCGCGGCCTACAGTTTCATCGTCGGCGTCATCTTCCTCTTCGGAATCTCCGACCATCTGCCGCCGCTGGGCTGAGATCGGCCCTTGGCGCCGCGGCGCTCGAACCTACGGGAGAAGAACCTCAAAGTGAACAGAATATTGGAATCGCTGAAAGAGCGGCGCAGCATTCGCGCCTACACCAGCCAGCCGGTGGCGCGGGAAATCCTCGAAGATATCGTCGATTTTGCGCGCCTGGCGGCCACGGCCATGAACGAGCAGCCCTGGGAGTTTGTCGTCGTCACCGACAAGGCGATGCTGCGCAAGCTGCCTGAACTCACCGGGCACGCGCAGTTCATCGCATCCGCCGCGGCCTGCATCCTGGTCCTCTGCAAGCCCACCGGACACTACCTTGAAGACGGCTCGGCGGCCAGCGAACACATCCTGCTCGCCGCCCATGCGCACGGGCTGGGCGCCTGTTGGGTGGCCGGTGAAAAAGAGAGTTATGCCGACTCGATCCGCGCCCTCGTGGGCGCGCCGCAAGACTGCCGGCTGATCTGCCTCATTCCGGTCGGCTATCCCGCCGAGTCGCCGGCGATTGAAAAACGCCCCTTGCGGACTCTCTTGCACTGGGAAAAGTATTGACATTCTCCCGCCTTCTTGCAGCCGCGCAACCCGCCCGCCGCGCGGCTGCTACTAGCCTTGCCTCGCGCCGCTTTCACCCGAAAAGTTCCCCTCCTCTTCTCCCTTGACGCTCCCCCTCCCGGCGTTTTCCAACCCCGCATCGCGCCCTCCGCAACGGCCTCCCCGCGGTCTTTCAATGCGGTACGGAAGCTATAGATAACGCTGTCACTTAGGCTGCGAGTGACAGCCATCACCGACGATCGTTATGGCAGACTTCTCTAATGACTCTGCTGCCGGAAGTTCCCTCATCGGGTGTCTCTCTTCTTCTTTCGGCGGAGCGCCAGCGCGCCCTTCCATCCGCTTTCGTGGCCTTCCGCATTTCGTTGACTGCGCAGCCACAACACGGTGACAATGGTGTGCCAGCCGAATTCAGGAGGAATTGTGCCAGCATTCACACCACCGCCGCTTCCCAGCGACGACAAACGTTGGAAGATCGTGAACGGCACCATGCGCAAAAATGGATTTGCCCGTCACGCGCTCATTGAAACGCTCCACACCGTGCAGTCCTCGTTCGGCTACCTTGACGACGACTCGATCCGCTTTGTGGCGCGCTCGTTGCGCGTGCCCCTCAGCCAGGCGTATGGAGTGGTGACGTTCTACCACTACTTCAGCCTCAAACCGCCCGGCAAGCACACCATGACCATCTGCACGGGCACGGCCTGCTACATCAAGGGCACCGACAAGCTGGTCGCCGCGGCCGAAAAGCATCTCGGCATCCCGCAGGGCCAGACCACCAAGGATGGACAGATCAGCCTGACCACGGCCCGTTGCGTGGGCGCCTGCGGCCGTGCGCCGGTGGTCCTCACTGACGGCGAACTGAATGGCCAGATGACCGCCGAGCAGATGCTGGCGCAACTGGAAAGGTGGGCGGTGGCATGACGATTGAAGAACTGGACCAAATAGCCGAATCCGTTCGCGCGGAGAACGCCAAGTACGACCACGAGATCAATGTCTGTATGGGCACCGGGTGCCTTAGCCAGCACTCGGACAAATTGAAGGATGCACTCACCAACGCGGTGTCGGCGCTCAGCAAGAATGCCTTCGTCCGCCGCACCGGCTGCATGGGTTTGTGCGCCGCCGGCCCGCTGGTTCTGGTGGACCCCGAGGAAACCCTCTATCAGCACGTCAACGAAAGCCACGCTGAAGCCGTGGTGGCCAACCTGGGCGGCGAGCCTCTGGCGGCCTTGCAGTGCGACCTGCGCGACCACTTCGATCAGCAGGTGCATGTGGTGCTGGAGAACTCCGGCCACATCGATCCGGAAAAAATCGACGACTACATCGCCCGCGACGGCTACCAGGCGCTGATGATGGCCCTCACCGACCTCACGCCCAACGGCGTCATTCACCGCATTACCGAGAGCGGCCTCCGCGGCCGTGGCGGCGGCGGTTATCCCACCGGCCTGAAATGGGGCACCGTGGCCAAGGCTGCCGGCGACATCAAATACGTCATCTGCAACGGCGACGAGGGCGATCCCGGCGCGTTCATGGACCGCAGCGTTCTCGAAAGCGACCCGCAGCGCGTCATCGAGGGCATGGCCATCGCGGCCTACGCCGTCGGCGCCAGCAAGGGCTTCATCTACGTCCGTGCCGAGTATCCGCTGGCGGTCGCCCGTCTCACAGCCGCCCTGCGCGATGCGCGCCGCCGCGGCCTGCTGGGCAACAACATCGGCAATACGCCCTTCAACTTCGACATTGAAATCCGACTCGGCGCCGGAGCCTTTGTCTGCGGCGAAGAGACGGCTCTCATCGCCTCCATCGAGGGCAAGCGCGGCACGCCCAAACCCCGGCCGCCGTATCCGGCCGTAAGCGGCCTTTTTGGCAAGCCCACGCTCATCAATAACGTCGAAACCTTTGCCAACATCGCCCCCATCGTCCGCAAGGGCGGCCGCTGGTTTGCCGCCATGGGCTCTGAAAGAAGCAAAGGCACCAAGGTCTTCGCCCTCACCGGCAAAATCACCAACACCGGCCTGGTCGAAGTGCCCATGGGCATCAAGCTCCGTGAAATCATCGAGACCATCGGCGGCGGCGTGCCCGACGGACACACCTTCAAGGCGGTTCAGACCGGCGGTCCTTCCGGCGGCTGTCTGCCCGCCGAGATGCTCGACATCGGCGTCAGCTACGACGCCCTGCTCGCGGTCGGCTCCATCATGGGCTCCGGCGGCATGATCGTGATGGACGACACCTCCTGCATGGTCAACGTGGCCAAGTTCTTCATCGAGTTCTGCATGACCGAATCCTGCGGAAAGTGCATCCCCTGCCGCGCCGGCACCGCCCAGATGCACACCCTGCTCTCCCGCATCTGCGAGGGCAAGGGAACCATGGAGGATCTCGACCTGCTCGTCGATCTCTGCACCACGGTCAAGGAAGCCAGTCTCTGCGGTCTCGGTCAGACGGCCCCCAACCCCGTGCTCAGCACGCTCAAGTACTTCAAGAACGAGTACATCGAGCACATCGTGAACAAGCGCTGCCCGGCCGGCGTCTGCAACATTGAAGCTCCCGTGGAGGTGCTCGCATGAGTGACGCCGCTGAAGTTAAAACCCTGATCATCGATGAGCAGGAAGTGAGCGCCCGCCGAGGCCAGACCATCCTCGAAGTGGCGCGCGAGAACGACATCGACATCCCCACCCTCTGCCATCTCGACGGCCTGAGCGACGTGGGCGCCTGTCGCTTGTGCCTGGTGGAGATCAAGGGCAGCAACAAGCTCTTGCCCGCCTGCGTGGCCACCGTCCACGAGGGCATGGAAGTCAGCACCAACACCGAGCGGCTCAAAAAACACCGCCGCACCATCCTCGAGATGCTCTTCGCCGAGCGCAATCACATCTGCTCGGTCTGCGTCTCCAACGGCCACTGCGAATTGCAGGCCCTCGGTCAGCAACAGGGCCTCACCCACGTCCGCCTGCCCTATCGCAACCCCGAGTTGACCGTCGATGCCTCCCACGAGCGCTTCTCGGCCGACCACAACCGCTGCATCCTGTGCACCCGCTGCGTGCGGGTTTGCGCTGAAATCGAAGGCGCTCATGTGTGGGATGTGATGGGCCGGGGCATCGACTCCACCATCATCTCCGATCTGCACGAAGACTGGGGTGCTTCCAGTTGCACTCGCTGCGGCAAGTGCGTGCAGGTTTGTCCGACCGGCGCCCTTTTTGACAAAAGCAAAATCGGCTCCGATCATCCCAAGTCCCCCGATTTTCTTCCTTACCTGAATCTGATGAGGGAAGCGCAATGAGCAAGCTGAAAGTTGCAACGGTCTGGCTGGACGGATGTTCCGGCTGCCACATGTCGTTCCTCGACATGGATGAGCGGCTCCTCGATTTGGCGGAGCTTGTCGATGTGGTCTACAGCCCCATTGTGGATGCCAAGGAGTTCCCCGACGAAGTGGATATTGCGCTCGTCGAGGGTGCGGTAGCCTCGGTGGACGACGAGAAGAAAATCAAGAAAATTCGCGCCCATTCCAAGCTGCTGGTGGCTATGGGCGACTGCGCCGTCGCGGGCAATGTGCCCTCGATGCGCAACCCGATCGGCCCGGAGGCCATCCTGGACCGGGCTTACATCGAGAATGCCGATGCCCAGCAGCAAATCCCCTGCGTCGTGGTGCCCAAACTGCTCCGCGTGGTGCGTCCCATCCATGAGTTCGTCAAGGTGGACGTCTTCCTGCCCGGCTGTCCGCCCTCGGCCGATACTTTCCACTCGGCGCTTGTCGCGCTGGTAACCGGCGAGTCGCTGGATGTTCCGGCCCTCACCCGATTTGGAGCCTGAGCCATGAGCCAGACCATTACTATCGATCCGGTAACCCGCCTGGAAGGGCACGGCAAGATCACCATCATGCTCGACGCCAAGGGCCAGGTCGAGGACGCCCATTTCCACGTTACGCAGGTCCGCGGTTTTGAAAAGTTTTCCGAGGGCCGCCCCTTCTACGAGATGCCCAGCCTCATGGCCCGCATCTGCGGCATCTGCCCCGTCAGCCACCTGATCGCCTCGGCCAAGGCCTGCGAAGCCATCATGTCGGTCCGCATTCCCCATACCGCCGCGCAGTTGCGGCGCATGTTGAATCTGGCCCAGATGGTGCAGTCCCACGCGCTCAGCTTCTTCTATCTCTCCTCGCCCGATCTGCTGCTGGGCATGGAGTCCGATCCCGCCGCGCGCCATATCTTCGGCGTCGTCGCCGCCAAGCCAGAACTGGGCCGCGCCGGCATTGGCTTGCGCCGCTTCGGACAGCACATCATCGAGCTGCTCGGCAACAAGCGCATCCATCCCGGATGGGTCGTCCCCGGCGGCGTCACCGAGCCTCTGGCCCCGGCCAAGCGCGACGAGATCCTCGCCATGCTTCCCGAAGCCTACGCCGGCATCGCCATGGCGCTCGAAGCGTACAAGCAGATCGCCGACACCTTCAAGCCCGAGATCGAGGGCTTCGCCAACTTCCCGTCGAACTACATGAGCCTGATCAACGACGACGAGTCCATCGAGTTCACCGACGGCGCGCTGCGGCTGATCGACCCCAAGGGCAACACCATCGAGGACGGCATCACGGCCAGCAAGTACACCGAAGTCATTGGCGAGGCCGTCGAAAACTACAGCTACACCAAGTTCGCCTACTACAAGCCGCTCGGCTATCCCGAGGGCAGCTATCGCGTGGGCCCGCTGGCGCGGCTCAACATCGTCAAGTCCATGGGAACCCCCAAGGCCGAGGTCGAGCTCGCCGCCTTCAAGCAGCTCGCCAAGGGCCCGGTCGAGAGTTCCTTCTACTACCATCACGCGCGGCTCATCGAGATCCTCTACGGCATCGAGATGATCGAGCAGATCCTCACCGATCCGCTCATCCTCGACAAGCAGGTGCGCGCCACCGCCGGCGTCAACCGGCTCGAGGGCGCCGGCCAGGCCGAGGCGCCTCGCGGCACCCTCAACCACCACTACAAGGTGGACGAAAACGGCCTCATCACCTGGGCCAACCTCGTCATCGCCACCGGCCAGAACAACAACGCCATGAACAAGGGCGTCTTGCAGGCCGCCCGGGCCTACGTGAAGAACGGCAAGTTCACCGAGGGCGTTCTCAACCGTGTCGAGGCCGTGGTCCGCACCTTCGATCCCTGCCTCAGTTGCTCCACCCACGCCTTCGGCAAAATGCCGCTGGCTTTGACTCTGGTAAACGCCGACGGCGAGCTTGTCGACCAGCTCGTCCGCTAAAGCATCCGCCCCGAAAGCATCTCCGTGCCCCATCCTTTCCGCTTGCTTCTGCGGAAAGGATGGGATGCCACGAAGTGATCGGCTGTTTTTTCGCGGGTTTCGCCGGACAGATGGTCGCTTCCTGAGAATTGTTCAAAGATTCCACGACCGTCGAAACATCCATGACCCATCCCACAGCCCGATGCCTCATTCTCGCCTGCGGCAACACCCTGCGCGGGGATGACGGCCTCGGGCCTTGGCTTGCTCAGTGGGCCGAAGAGCGATTCCAGCTCCAATCCGGTGTCCGCGTCCTCGCCCGTCAGCAATGGACTCCCGAGCTGGCCGAGGATGTCGCCCTCGCTCAATCCGTCCTCTTCCTCGATTGTTCCGTCGATTCCGCTCCCGGATCGGTGCGGCTGCTTCCTGTCGAGCCGGCCCTCGCCCAGGAGGGACTCGCGACCCACCACCTGGGCGCGCCGGAACTGCTCGCGCTGGGACGCGAACTCTACCATTCCCTGCCCCGCAATGCCTTCCTGTTGACCGTGGGCGCGGGCTCGACCGCTCTCGGCGAAGACTTCAGCGCCGCCGTGACCGCCGCGCTTCCCGAGCTCTGCAAGCGGATCGAAGAAACCGTTCTCCGCCTGCTCGGCGGCCACGAGCCCCCAAAACAACCTCGGTAACCCGCGCAGCCTTGCGCACTCCTCAGCGGCCGCAAGAATCGATGGGACCCGCGCCCCGTCCTCGCCCCAAAAGCCAACGGCGACCGCACCGTAGTGCGATCGCCGCCAGCCTCCAGGAAATCCAGGATTGTCTTGCCGTCTCCGCCTAGAACGCGGCCACCGTCTGACGCAGGCTGTACGAGCTGAGCGTCTTGATGTAGTTGCCGCGGTCGAACGGAGAGGTGTCGGGCACGGAGCGCCGGCTCAGGCAGCCGCGCGTCTCCCACAGCGAGGTGTACTCGCGCTTTTCCAGCCAGTAGCGCAAGTCCGCCAGCACCCGGCCGATGTGGTCGATGCCGTGGATGTGCAGCGCCGAAGCCATCATCGTGATGCCCGCCCCCGCCATGATCCCCTTGAGCACATCCTCGGCCGAGTGCACGCCGCCCGAGATGGCGAGGTCGATGTTCAGGTGGCCATACAGAATGGCCGCCCAGTGCAGCCGCGGCAGCAACTCCGAGGGCGTCGAGAAATGCAGCGTGGGCCGCACCTCCAGCGTCTCGATGTCGAAGTCCGGCTGATAGAAGCGGTTGAACAGCACCACGCCGCGCGCCCCCACGTCCTCCAGCCGCGCCACCAGATGCGGCACGCTGGTGAACGACTGCGAGAGCTTCACCGCCACCGGAACCTTCACCGCGGCGGTGACCGCGGCCACCAGGTCCAGAAGCTGCAACTCCAGTTCGGCCGAAGTCTGGCTGCGGTCCGTCGCCAGCGCATAGGTATTCAGCTCGATGGCGTCCGCCCCGGCCTGCTCCATCTCCTTGGCAAAGCGGATCCAGCCCCCGGTCGTGGCCCCGTTCAGGCTGCCCATGATCGGAATCTTGACCGCTTCCTTGGCGCGCCGCATGTGCTCGAGGTAAACCTCTTGCGTCATGCGGTAGTCGGCTAGGTCGGGCAGGTAGCCGAGCGACTCGGCAAAGGACTCGGTGCCTCGCGAAAGGTCCTCGTCCAGTGCCCGCGATTCCAGCTCCAACTGCTCCTCAAAGAGCGAGGTCAGCACAATCGCCGAAGCGCCCGCATCTTCCATGCGCTTCACGTTGTCGATCGACTCCGAGAGGGGCGTGGACGAAACCACGATCGGACCGCTCAGCTTCAGCCCCAGGTACTGTGTTGAAAAATCGATCATTTTGTTCCTCCGGCACTACCCGCCGCCACTGTTTCTTCCGACTTCTCTTCCGGAGCAATGTGAGGCGTTTCGCCGCGGCCCGGCATTGCGGCCCGTGCCGAGTATACGCGCCACTGGCGCTCGACATCGTCCTGCGCTTCCGCGAGCAGCTTGGCGGCCAGTTCCGGATTGCTGCGCGCCAGCATAGTGTAACGCGCCTCCCGGTAGCTGTACTCCTTGAGCCGGATCGCCGGGGCCTTCGAATCCAACTGGAACGGATTCTTGCCCGATTCGCGCAGGTCCGGATTGTAGCGCATCAGCGGCCAGTAACCGGACTGCACGGCCAGCTTCTGCTGCTCCAGCCCGTGCACCAGATCGTAGCCGTGCGCAATGCAGCTCGCGTAGGCAATGATGATCGACGGACCCTCGTGCGCCTCGGCCTCCTGGAAGGCCTTGGCCACATGGCTGTCGTTGCCGCCCAGCGCCACGCGCGCCACATATACCGATCCGTAGCTGACCGCTTCCATGGCCAGGTCCTTCTTGCTGTTCGGCTTGCCGGCGGCCGCAAACTTGGCCACCGCGCCGCGCGGCGTCGACTTGGACATCTGGCCGCCGGTGTTCGAGTAGACCTCGGTATCCAGCACCAGCACGTTGATGTTCTTGCCCGAGCCGAGCACATGGTCCAGGCCGCCGAAGCCGATGTCGTACGCCCATCCGTCGCCGCCCAGAATCCACACGCTCTTGCGCACCAGCGAGTCGGCAATGGCCAGCAGGTTCCGCGCGTCGGAGCTGCCGTCCGCGGCCAGCTTCTGGCGCAGCGCCTTCACGCGCTCGCGCTGCTCGTTGATCTCGGTCTCGGTCTTCTGCGAGGCCGTCAGCAGCGCGGTCGCCATCTCGTCGCCGATCACCGGAGCCAGCCGCTTGGTCAGCAGTTCGGCAAATTCCTTCTGCTGGTCCAGCGCGATCCTCATGCCGAAGCCGAACTCCGCGTTGTCCTCGAAGAGCGAGTTGGCCCAGGTCGGCCCGCGGCCTTCGGCGTTCTTCGTATAAGGCGTCGTGGGCAGGTTGCCGCCATAGATTGACGAGCAGCCCGTCGCGTTCGCAATGTACAGGCGATCGCCGAAGAGCTGGGTCAGCAGCTTCACATACGCCGTCTCGCCGCAGCCCGCGCACGCGCCTGAGAACTCAAAGAGCGGTTGCAGCAGTTGCAGATCCTTCACCTGGCTGTGCGACAGCTTCGAGCGGTCCACCTCGGGCAGGCCGAGGAAGAACTCCCAGTTGGCGGCCTCGGCCTCGCGCAGCGGAATTTGCGGCGCCATGTTGATCGCCTTCTTGCTGGTGTCGCTCTTGCTCTTCACCGGGCAAACTTCCACGCAGACCCCGCAGCCGGTGCAGTCTTCAGGTGCAATCTGCAGCGTGTAGCGGTCCTGTTCCATGCCCTTCCACTTGGGCTTGGCCCACTGGAAGGTCTCCGGCGCGTTCGCCGCCGCCTCGGGGCTGTACACCTTGGCGCGAATCACCGCGTGCGGGCAAACCATCGCGCACTTGCCGCACTGGATGCACAGGTCCTTGTCCCAAACCGGAATGAACTGCGCAATGTTGCGCTTTTCATACTGCGCCGTGCCCGTCGGGAAGGCCCCGCCGGCCGGAATCGCGCTTACCGGAAGCAGGTCTCCGTGACCCGCCGCAATCTGTCCCAGCACGTTGCGCACAAACTCCGGCGCCTTGCTCGAGATGGAGGGAATCAGATCGAAATCGGACGAAACCGCCGCCGGCAGCTCCACCTTTTCCAGATGCGCCAGCGCCGCGTCCACGGCCGCAAAGTTCTTGGCCACCACGGCCTCGCCGCGCTTGCCATAGGTCTTCTTGATGGCCTTCTTGATCTGCGCGATCGCTTCCTCGCGCGGCAGCACGCCGCTGATGGCGAAGAAGCAGGTCTGCATGATGGTGTTGATGCGCGTGCCCATGCCGGCCTCGCGCGCCACCTTGTAGCCGTCGATCACATAGAACTCGATCTTCTTGCGCAGCATCTCCTGCTGCATCGTCTTGGGCAGATGATCCCAGACCTCGGCCGCGGAGTAGGGCGAGTTGAGCAGGAAAACCGCGCCCGGCATCGCCGCTTCCACTCCGTCCATCTTCTCCAGGAAGCTGAAGTTGTGGCAGGCCACAAAGCTGGCGCGTGTAATCAGATAGCTCGAACGGATGGGGTTCGGCCCAAAGCGCAGGTGCGAGGTGGTCATCGACCCGGACTTCTTCGAGTCGTACACAAAGTAGCCTTGCGCATAGTTCGGCGTTTCGCTGCCGATGATCTTGATCGAGTTCTTGTTGGCGCCCACGGTGCCGTCGGAACCCAGTCCGTAGAACAGCGCGCGCACCGTCTTCGGATCCTCGGTCGAGAAGCTCGGATCGTAGCGCAGGCTGCTGTGCGTCACGTCGTCGTCGATGCCGATGGTGAAGCTGTTCTTCGGTGCCGGCTTCAGCAACTCGTCGAAGATCCCCTTGATCATGGCCGGCGTGAATTCCTTCGAGGAGAGGCCATAGCGTCCGCCAATCACCGTCGGCTTGGCAAACGGCAGCGTGGCCGAATTCTCGGCCAGCACGGTCACGATGTCCTGGTAGAGCGGCTCCCCGCAGGCGCCCGGCTCCTTGCAGCGGTCGAGTACCGCAATCGACTTCACCGTCGAAGGCAGCGCGGACAGGAAGGCCTTGCTGTCGAAGGGCCGGAACAGGCGAACCTTGACCATGCCCACCTTTTCGCCCTGCTTGGCCATCAGGTCCACGGCTTCCTCGGCCGCTTCGGCGCCGGAACCCATCAGCACGATCACGCGCTCGGCATCCGGCGCGCCGTAGTAGTCGAACAAGTGATAGGCGCGGCCGGTCTGCGCGGCAAAACGGTCCATCACCGACTGCACAATGCCCGGAACCGCGGCATGGAACGGCGTGCAAGCCTCGCGCGCCTGGAAGAAGACATCCGGATTCTGCGCCGTGCCCCGAATGATCGGACGGTCGGGGCTCAATGCCCTCTGCCGGTACTCGATCAGATACTTGTCGTCCACCATCGCGCGGATCGTGTCGTCGCCGATGGGAAGAATCTTGCCCACTTCGTGCGAGGTGCGGAAACCGTCGAAGAAATGGATGAAGGGAATGCGCGATTCAAGCGTCGCAACCTGCGCCACCAGCGCAAGATCGTGAACCTCCTGCACCGAGTTCGAACACAGCATCGCCCAGCCCGTCGAACGGCAGGCCATCACGTCGGAGTGGTCGCCGAAGATCGACAGCGCATGGGTGGCCAGCGTGCGGGCCGTCACATGCATCGTCGCCGGGGTCAACTCGCCGGCGATCTTGAACATGTTGGGAATCATCAACAGCAAGCCTTGCGAGGCCGTGAAGGTGGTGCCGAAAGCGCCCGCCTGCAACGCGCCGTGCAGCGCGCCAGACGCGCCGCCCTCGCTCTGAAGTTCTTCCACGATGGGCAATGCGCCCCAAATGTTTTTCTTTCCCTCGGAGCGCCACTGATCGGCCCACTCGGCCATCGGCGACGAGGGGGTGATGGGGTAGATGGCGACGACTTCGGAGAGACGATAGGCTACCGAAGCGGCTGCCTCGTTCCCATCAAGGATTACCATTTTCTGTTCACTCATTCCCTTTGCCTCATAGCGCGGCCTGCGGAAATCAACCGCTGCTTCGAGTCTCCTCTCTGGAGGGGGTAGAGTGGCAGTGATGAGGGACACAAGGCGGGTGCCGGATACCGTAATATGAATTTTAATTCGCAATATGGTAAGCATCTCGGCGCCCTTCCCGTCCTCCCTCTTCCCCCTGTCGGACCAAAAAAAATCCTGCCCGAGCGCTTTCCTCGAATCCTTCGTCAAAGCGAATAGATTTCCTGAAAATCGCCCGGAACAATCCACTGCGATCTTGCGGTCGCAACCGTTTTTTTGTTTCAAACGGGAGCAATCCGCACCCTCCACAGTGCACAATACAAGGAGGACAGCACACATGCGACTGAATCGACTCGGCTTGGCGGCGTTCGCCCTGGCCGCCGCTTCCTGCCTCTCTGCCCGCGCCGCTGCGCCCGCCGTTGGCCAGCCCGCTCCCGCACTCACCTTTACCGATCTGCTGCAAGCCCCCGCGGGCGCCAAAACCGATTGGCCTTCCCTGCGCGGCAAAGTCGTGGTGCTCGAGTTCTGGGCCACCTGGTGCAGCGGCTGCATCGAGGAAATCCCTCACCTGAACTCGCTGATCCAGTCGCTCGACCCGAATAAGGTGCAGTTCATCGCCGTGGACGACGAAGACCCGGCCCTGGTGAAGAAGTTCCTGACCAAGCTGCCCATCGGCGGCTGGCTGGGCTTCGACACCAGCAAGAAGATCATTGACGCCTACGGCGTTTTCTTCCGTCCACAAACCTTTGTGATCGATTCACAGGGTCGGGTCGCGGCCATTCTGCACCCGAACCTGTTGACCAGGGAACAATTGCTGGCGCTGGCCGGCGGCAAGCCGGCCACCTTTCCTGCAAACGACGAAACAGCGGAAAGACGCGAACAGGCATTCAAGGAAGCAAAGGCCGCGACCGATGGCGTGACCGCCGCAACAGACGGCCCCAAGCCGCTCTTCGACCTCTCCATTCGTCCCGGCGATCCGGCGGGCAAAACGGTTTTCGTTCATCGTCGTCCTGGCAAGACTGACAACGCGTACACCGAAGATATGCTCAACGCGCCGCTCTCCATGCTGTTTTCATACGTGGCCGGCATGCCGCAGAGTCGTCTGGTCATTCATGGGACCGCACCGTATGAGAAATACTCGCTGCATCTGGCCGCGCCCGAAGGCGAAATCCATGATCTGGCTCCAGCCATTGAACTGGCAATTGCTACGGCTGCCAGCATGAAGTTGAGCCGCGTAGCCACGGAAGAAGACGCCTACGTCCTTCAGGCAACGCCCAAGACCGCCAGCCTGTTGCCCCCCGCCACATCCGATCGAGGAAGCTATTGCTTCTATAACCCGAACGCGGCCAAGTTGGTGATGCTGAAGAGCACCCTCGGCAGCCTTGCGCAGACGCTGGAGACTGTGCTCGACAAGCCGGTGGTCAACGAGACCGGAATCGCCGGCAGCTTCGATGCCAACTTCGATCTGCCCAGGGGGGACGCAGAAGCGGCCAGGGCGGCCCTTGAGAAGAATCTGGGCCTGACGCTGGTCAAGGCCAAACGGAACATCGAGCGCATCGTTCTGGACGCGCCTCCGGCTCCTCAGAAGGCCGCGGACAATCCGGCGCCCGCCGCGGCCTCCCCAGCTAAGCCGTAGCTCACGCCAGCAGCGCGGAAACCTTCGGCATCCACTCGCTGATCGGAATCGACTGCGGGCACAGCTCCGCGCACATGCCGCAGTCGATGCAGCAGGTCGAGCGCTGCCCCTCGGTAAGAAAGACCTGATACTTGAACCGCGCCCCCGCAACGTCGTCGAACAGCTTGGCGTAGTTGTAGAACTCGAAGTTGGCCGGAATGTAAACGCCATTCGGGCACGGCATGCAGTAGCCGCAGCGCGTGCACGGAATCGCCGTCCGCGCGCTGTACATCTCCCTGACCTCGGCAATCAGCGCCCGCTCCTTCGAGTTGAATGAATGCGTCCGCGAGCTGTCGGCAAAGCCCAGGTTCTCATCCACCTGCTGCATGGTGCTCATGCCGCTCAAAACCACCGAAACCTCCGGCTGATCCCACAGCCACTGGAGCGCCCACTCGGCCGGCGACCGCCGCACCGGAAAATTCTCCATCGCTTCCCGCACATCCTTCGGCGGATCGGCCAGCCTCCCGCCCATCAGCGGCTCCATCACCACCACCGCCAGCCCCTTGCTTGCCGCCAGTTTCAGCCCGCGCGTCCCGGCCTGGGTCTCCGTATCCATGTAGTTGTATTGAATCTGGCAAAAGCTCCATAGATCGCTGCCGTTCGCGATCTCTTCAAAACCTTCATAGGTATCGTGGAACGAAAATCCCAGATGACGGATGCGCCCGTCGGTCAGCGCCCCGCGCGCCCGCTCCAGCAGATCGTGCTTCAGCACAATCTCCCGCCAGCGGCTCTGGCTCAGCGCGTGCAACAGATAAAAGTCGATGTGATCGGTTTGCAGCTTCCTCAGTTGCTCGTTGAGCAGCTTGTCGAAATCCTCCGGCTCCGTAACCTGCCACACCGGCAGCTTCGTCGCCAGCCGCACCTTTTCCCGGTAGCCGTCTTCGAGCGCCTTGCCCACCACCACTTCGCTCTGCCCTCCGTGATAGGGATACGCGGTATCGAGATAATTCACGCCGTTGTCGATGGCGTGGCGGATCATGGCGATGGCTTCGGCCTCGACGATATTGGGGCTCAGGCGGTTTCCATCCGCGGTCGGAAAACGCATGCAGCCAAAGCCCAGCGCCGAAGCCTTCCAGCCCATACTGCCAAAATTGCGATATTGCATCGTTGCTCCCTCTTTCCCGGTTCCCCAGACGGATTCTACTATTCCGCGCTTCCTCCTGGCGCGCTGCCGCCTCCAATCGGCGTCCGCTGCCAACTGGGGCATGAATCCCAAAATACGCTCTAAAATCGAAGCAAATAGCTGAATTTCACAAAGACTTGACGGTCGGTCGAGGTCCCCGGCAAATTGGTCACGCTGTAGGCCGGCGTCGCCGACGCCTCGTAATCCAGATTCTGGAAGGTGTTCGCATAGCCCAGGTAAAAAGCCGTTCCGGGATGCGGAAGATAGGTGAAGAGCAGCGTGGTATCGGCCTGTTTGGAGTAGCTGCTGGCGACCAGATCGTTGTTGGGCAGCAGCGAGTTGTAGTCGATGATCGCGTTGAAGGAATAGTCGCGCGTGAACTGGTAGTTGACCTCCGAGCGCATCAGATGGTTGGTGAAGATGTCTCCGCTGGGCAAGGACGGAGAAGGAAGCCACTCCGGATCGGTGGCCAGCCGGGTGTAGTAGTAGATTTCGTCCAGACGCAGACGCGGCTGCGGGCGGAGCGTAACCGTGGCGGAGGCATCGTTCGCTCGGGCCAGAAAAGGCGAGACGCCCGCCACTGGGTAGTAGTTCGGCTCGTTCCCCTGCAAGTAGCTTGCACTCATCTGCAGCCATTTGTACCAGGAAGTGCCGACGTTGAGGCTGGTATACCGCTCGCGAAGCCCGATGCCGCTATACAGCTCGTAGGCCTCTCCATGCGTCACCGCCAGCGTAGTCAGCCGGGGTAGCGTTAAATAAAAGCTCGGCGCTGCGGACCAGTTCTCCAGCCGATGCTCGTGATCGTAGTTTAACGCCACATCCATGCCCGGCCCGTAGGCCAGCAGCATATGGCCGGCGGGCGGCTTCCACTGGTAACCGTAGTTGGTTTCCCAGTTGCGGATGTCGGTGCGGTTCAAATAGCCGAGAGTGGCGGCCATCCCCGGGCTTCGATCCGTGTAGGTGGTCCAGAAACTCGTGTGGGCATCCGATTCACTCAGGTTCAGCACATAACCGGGCCCGGCCATGTGCCCCGTGGAACTGGTGCGCGTCTGGGTCGTGGTCGCCTGACCCACAAGAGTCCAGTTGCGCGCGAACAGAAAACGGAGATCGATTGAGCCAACACGATTCGCCGTCGAGTCGAACTGGGTGTCGCTTAAGAACAAGCCGACGTGCGATTGATGGGAAAATCCCCGTTCCGCTCGAAACACCGCGTCCACGGCCCGGTCGCCATGGCCGGTCTGGCCCTGCAGCAGCACCTCGCCTGGCGCCCGGTCGTCGCTGGCCAAGGCGCCCAGGCTCCACCGGCCCAGGGAACCCGTCAACTTGGCGCCAAACTGCGGATCCACAATGCGCCGCGAGAAGAATAACTGCTCCGGGGCCATGAAGGCCGAAGCGTTCTCCAGAAAAAATGGCCGTCGCTCCGGGTAGATCACCTCATAGCGCTGGTTCACCTGTACCTGGGGGGCGTCCGCTCCGATCTCGCTGAAATCCGGATTTGCCGTCAGGTCCAGCGTCAATGCGTCGTGAATCACCGCTTTCGCGTCGAGCCCTGGATGCTGCTCGACCTGCCGCTGAAAGCCATTGCTTGGGTCAAGATAGCTGTCGTTCGAGTAGAGTCCGTACGGAATCAACTGGATGTTGCGCCCCGGCGAGATATCCTCGTCCAGTTCGATGGGGGCAAACTGACCGACAAACTGTGGCACGCTCTGCGTAATGTGAGGCCAGGCGGAAAACTCGTTCGTGCGCTGGATCATGCGGGCCAGGCAGATGTTCCACACCTGCTTTGGAGCCCGCGGAAAACGCAGGCTGCGAAATGGAATCGCCTCCAACACAGCATAGCCGTCCTTGGTAATGCGCCCCTCCGAGTACCACAGCGCCTCCCAACTCGGGTCGTCGCCGATCCCGTCCGTGGTGCGGCCGTCGTATTGGATGCCGTACGGATTCACATCGAACCAATACGAGTGCTTGTGATCCTGAAAGGTATCGATATTGATGGTGACGCGGTCGTCGGTGTCGATCTGCTTGCGGGGAGCCACGCGCGCTCGAATCTTGGCCGGATCGTCTTTGCAGATCCACCCCACATATAGATTCTTGCTGTCATAGGAGAGATAGGCCGCGGTGGGCTGGCTGATGGGTTCGCCATCGTGCGGTGTCCACTGTTTGAAGACGGTAACCACAGCCTCGGCCTCGCGCGGCGTGCCATCCAGAAAATCGGAGAGCTTGGGAGGGCGGTTCACGCGCGGAATGCGAAGAGGCGCCTCGTCGGCAAACGCCGTAAGAACGGTCAACAGGAGGAACAACCCAAAGGCCAGCGAAGCCCGCCCAGGGCGCAGATGAAGTAGGGACACAGAAAGCATGGAACCTCGGCAATTCAATGGATTTTGCCTCTCGCGAAGCCGCAACAGGCACAAAACGGGATGGAGGACGACTTCAGAAAACGCCCTCCGGACTCTTGTTGGGTCGATCGCCCTGCTCTTTCACGCCAGGTCGGATTTGCAATAGGAACCGGTCCAGTTTGCAAATTGAATCCTAGGCTTTCTGCAATGGGACGTGCATCCCCTGAAAGTCGGATTCCAAAGAAAATATTTGATTTAGCCCCACAACGGCGCCGGAGGTGACTTCTCGCGATTCATGAGAACCGATCCTCGGCTGCGATTTCATGGGCGTCAGCCGGACGCGCTCCTCATCGAACGCCTCGCGCGGCTCACATCAACCACAAAAGTGATTTGGCTCACATCAAAATCCCCTTTCGACTGATAAAAAGATCTTGTCGGTCCGATGAAATCGGTAGAGAGGTCCGCGCCAGGGGCTCGGGAGGCGCTGCCGAGTCCGTTCCGGCTTCCCCCCGTCCCGGACGAGAGACATACCCATGAACGAGACCAGAGAATTGAACTCCAGCGTTTGCCCCACAGCGCAAAATGGTCGTATACTTAATTACGACCATTCCGGTCGTAGTTTTAACATCCTGCCCTTCCGGCAGCCACTCGGAGTACGGCGGTTGAGCGTGTTAAGTGAACTGAAAATCGGCGAAAGTGGGGTCCTGGTGGCCCTCGACCTGCCTGATTCCGTGCAGAACCACCTGATGCATATGGGCTTTGTCCCCGATGCGCTGGTCACGGCCCTGCGCCGCGCTCCGGCCGGCGATCCCACCGTATATGGCGTGGACGGCATGGAGATCGCCCTGCGCCATGAAACCGCGGAAGCCATCCGCGTGCGCGAGCCGGAAATCGAAGCCATCGATGGCGCCGAATCTGAAGAACTTCCTGAATTGATCGAGGCTGCGCGATGAGCGGCTGCTGCGCCCCGCCAGCCTTCAAGCCGCCCGCTGCTCCGCCTCCCCCGGAGGCGATCAAAACCGTCGTCCTCATCGGTCCGCCCAACGCTGGCAAATCCACTCTTTTCAACCGCTTGACCGGACTCCGCCAAAAGGTCGCCAACTTCCCCGGCGTCACCGTCGAACAGCGCATGGGCCTCATGGCCGGCGTCGGCCGCGACGACCTGACCCTCATCGACCTGCCCGGCATCTACTCCCTCAGCCCCTATTCCGAAGATGCCCGCGTCTCCATCGACGTGCTGCGCGGCAAGATGCCCGGCACGCCCAAGCCCGATGCCGTGCTCCTGGTCCTCGATTCTCTCCACCTCACCCGCCAGTTGATGCTGGCCGCGCCGGTTCTGGCCATGGGACTGCCCACCCTCGTCCTGCTCAACATGAGCGACCTCATGGAGTCCCGCGGCGGCCAGATCGACGTCCTCAAGCTGGCCCGCGAACTGGGCGCCCCCGTGGCCCAGATCAGCGCCGTGCATGGCACCGGACTGGACGCCGTCCCCCTCTTCCTTCACCAGCAAACACAGCGCGAGGCCGCCAAGCCCCTCACCCTGCCCGTCCTCGGCAACGCCGCCAGCGCCCACACCTGGGCCGCACAGGTCAGCCGGCGCACCGATTACCGCGCGCCCCTTTCCGTCGAGGGCACGCGCAAAATCGATAACCTCCTGCTCCATCGCATCTGGGGGCCGCTGCTCTTTCTCGTCGTGGTGGTGGGCGTCTTTGAGGTGGTCTTCTCCATCGGCCAGCCGCTCTCCGACGGCTTTGGAGGCATCCTGGCCAGCATCGGCAATCTCGCCAGTCCCCTCCTGCCCGCCGGATGGGTTCGCTCGCTGCTCCTCGACGGCGCATGGAAGGGCATCTCCTCGGTGCTCGTCTTTCTGCCCCAGATTCTGCTGCTCTTTCTCTTCATCGGGATTCTCGAAGACTCCGGCTATCTCTCCCGCGCCGCGCTCATCGCCGACCGTGTCATGCGCACCATCGGCCTCAACGGCAAAGCCTTCATTCCCCTGCTCTCGGCCTACGCCTGCGCCGTCCCGGCCATCATGGCCACGCGCACCATCGAGAACCGCCGCGACCGCCTGGCCACCATCCTCGTCACGCCCTTCATGACCTGCTCCGCCCGCCTGCCCGTCTACATGCTGCTGATCGCCGCCTTCATCCCCAACACCGTCTACCTGCACGGCTTCCTCGGCCTGCGCACCATCGTCATGCTCAGCCTCTATCTCGCCGGCTTTGTCGGCGCCATGACCACCGCATGGCTGCTCAAAAGCTCCATCCTCAAGTCCAGCGAAACCCCGTTCATCCTCGAGCTGCCGCAATACCGCATGCCCACGCTGCGTTCCCTGGCCCTGCGCCTGCTCGACCGCGCCCGCATCTTCCTCCGCCAGGCCGGAACCATCATCCTCTGCGTCACCATGGCCCTTTGGGTCATGGCCCATCTCCCGGTGATTCAGTCTGCCGGCGGCGCCATCTCCGCGCCCGAACTGGCCGACAGCCTCATCGGACGCCTCGGCCACTTCATCGAGCCGCTCATTGCGCCCCTCGGCTTCAACTGGAAGATCGGCATCGGCCTGCTCTCCAGCGTCCTGGCCCGCGAAGTCATGGTCAGCACCATGGGCACCCTCTACGGCGCCGAGGCCGACACCCACGCCCTCAGCCTGCAAACCGCCCTCCACCACGACATGACCCTCGGCGGCGCGCTGGCGCTGATGATCTTCTTCGCCTTCGCCATGCAGTGCACCTCGACCATGGCCGTCGTCCGCCGCGAAACCAACAGTTGGAAGTGGCCCGCCGTTCAGTTCCTCTACATGCTCGTCCTGGCCTACGCCGCTGCCTTCGTCGTCAACCACCTCGCCATGGCGATCTTCGGCTGACCGCGAAACCGGCCCAATGGGAAATTCCTGCTGGAAAAACCGCCATTGGCGGTAAGATTGTCTTACCATGCGGACCAAGGTCTCCACCAAGGGACAAATCGTTCTTCCAGGACCGCTGCGCCGCAAGCTCGGCATTCACGCCGGCGATTCGCTCGATATTGCCATCGAGCAGGACCGCATCGTTCTCTCTGCGCCCAAGAAGACCCCCTTTGCGGCAACCATCGTCGAAGACCCCTTGACGGGCCTTCCCGTGATTGACGTCGGTCCCGATGCGCCTGTCCTGACCAGCAAAATGGTCCGCGAACTGCTCGTCGACTTTCCATGAGATACCTCCTCGACGTGAACGCGTTGATAGCGTATGGCTTTAGACGGCACAGCCTTCATGCGCAAGTCGCCTGCTGGGTGCAATCCTGCAGCGCCGATCGCTTTCTCACCTGTTCAATCACCGAACTGGGCTTCGTCCGGGTGCTCGGCAATGTGCGCACCTACGGCATGGACGTTACCTGCGCTCGTGATCTCCTGTTGCTGTTAAAGACAAGCATCGCCTTGCCCCTTGAATTCATTGCCGACGGAAACGATGCATCGTTTCTCCCGCAATGGGCCAAAAACCCCGCGCAAGCCACCGACGGCCATCTTGTGCAACTGGCAAACTCCAACCGCGCCGTCCTTGCCACTTTGGACAAAGGAATTCCTGGGGCCTATCTCATTCCCGGCGCAATCCAGCCTTGATCTCTGCCATTCTCGGCTCCGTCCCTGCCAGAAACTGAGATCGGCGATGCCGGATATCGTTCTTATGAGAAACTAGAAGTGCAGAAGTTCTCCGGCGCTGCCTGCGTGTGCGCGCCCTCATCTTCATCCCAATCCAGCTTCATCCGGCCGGCTGCGCCGTTACCCCGCTGCGGCCCGCATATAGGAACCAGAAAAAGAATGATCAGCGTCAGCAATGTCTCCATGCGCTACGGCTCGAAGGTGCTCTTCGAGGACGTAAGCGTAGCCTTCATCCCCGGCCGCCGCTACGGCCTTACCGGCCCCAATGGCTCCGGCAAGTCCACCTTCATGAAGGTCCTCACCGGCGAGCTTGAAGCGCAGAAGGGCTCGGTCGTCCGCCCGCGCAAAATCGGCGTCCTGCGTCAGGATCAGTTCGCCTTCGACGCCTATCGCGTCATCGACACCGTCATCATGGGCAACAAACCGCTCTGGGCCGCCCTCGAAGAGCGCGACCGCATCTACGAGAAACCCGAGCTCTCCGACGCCGACGGCATGAGGCTGGGCGAACTCGAAGGCGTCATCGGCGACGAGGACGGCTACACCGCCGAGTCCGACGCCGCCGTGCTCCTCGACGGCCTCGATATTCCCGAGTCCGTGCACGAGCGCAAGATGGGCGAGTTGCAGGGCGGACAGAAGATTCGCGTGCTGCTGGCGCAGGCCCTCTTCGGCAAGCCAGAAGCCCTGCTCCTCGACGAGCCCACCAACTACCTCGATCTCGACTCCGTCCACTGGCTCCAGGACTTCCTCAACGGCTACGACGGCACCCTGATCGCCATCTCCCACGACCGCCACTTCCTCAACAGCGTCACCACCCACACCGCCGACATCGACTACGAAACCATCATCGTCTACACCGGCGGTTACGACGAGATGGTGATGGCCAAAACCCAGATTCGCTCCACGCTCGAGTCGCAGAACGCCCAGCGCGAAAAGAAGATCGCCCAGCTCAACGACTTCATCGCCCGCTTTGCCGCCGGTACCCGCTCCTCGCAGGTCACCAGCCGCCGCAAAGAGGTCGAGCGCCTGCAAACCAACGACCTGGCCCGCTCCAACATCGCTCGCCCCTACATCCGCTTCGACCAGGTCCGCCCCAGCGGCAAGCACGTGCTGGAGTTCAAGCACCTCAGCAAATCCTACGGCGACGAGAAGGTCCTCGACGGTTTCACCGCCAGCGTCCTGCGCGGCGAGCGAATCTGTCTCATGGGCCGCAACGGCGCCGGCAAGACCACCCTGCTCAAGAGCCTGCTGGCCAACTATCCCGGCCTCGCCGACAAGGACTTCACGCTCGACAACGGCACGGTCTTCTGGGGCCACGAAGCCCAGATCGGCTACTTCCCCCAGGACGTGGGCGCCACCATCGAACACGGCCTCACCGTCGCCGAGTGGCTCCATCGCTGGAACCCCGCCGCCCACGTCGAAGACATCCGCGGCATCCTCGGCCAGATGCTCTTCTCCGGCGAAGAGGGCGACAAGCAGACCAAAGCTCTCAGCGGCGGCGAACAGGCCCGCCTGGCCTTCTGCAAGCTCATCCTCACCAAGCCCAACATCCTCATCTTCGACGAACCCACCAACCACCTCGACCTCGAAGCCATCAACGCCCTCAACATCGCGCTGCAACGTTACGAGGGAACGGTCCTGCTCGTCACCCACGACCACGACCTCATCGACGAAGTCGCCACAAGGTTGTGGAACTTCAAGGAAGACGGCATCGAAGACTTCCAGGGCCCCTACGCCGAGTGGAAAGGCAAGCACAACTAACGCTGCAAGGAGTTCATTCACTGCAAGGAGTTCATTTCTCCACGTAGGTTTGTCATCCTGAGCGACCGGAGCGCAGCGAAGCGAGTCGAAGGACCCGCGTTTCCCTTTCGTAGTCTTATTGATCCGGCCCAAATGGATGAGACGTTCCTGGCTCCCCACTTGGCCAGGGCGAGCGTCGCTCCAGTCGCCAGCCAGCCCATCGCCCGCGCCGTAGGTACGACCCACTGCGGCTTGGCCAGGGCATCGCCAGCCAGCCCATCCTCCGCGCCGCAGGCGCAGTGGTTGTTAGCCCCGCGCTTCAGCGTCGGGTTGGCGAAACCAACCATTCATCCGGAGTCCCGCAATCCGGCGCCGATGAAAAGAAAGACATGCGTTTTTTACCGGTGAAACTGTGTCTTGCCAGGTGACTCGCCCCGCAACCGCAATCGAAGCCTTCCGCGGCCCCGGCGCGGAGCCGGAAGTCAAACGCAATTCGGCATAACCCGGCTTGAATCTGTGTCCTGCGGCACCTTCCAAGGTTCAGTCCCCCGTTTGCAACAGAAAAATCGCAACATATGAGACGTGCGTGTGAGCACCGTCACATCTTGACTCTGGCCCGCATTTTACCGTTGATGGCATGACAGCCGCGACCTCTGTTCTGCTTGCGCCATGTTCGCTTCTGTTGGGTGCCTTGCTGCAGCTTCTCGTAGCGCGGCTCTGTTCCGCCCGGACCAAGGGAATCCTCGCGGCTCTGGCCTGTTTGCCGGCGCTCGCCGGCGTGGCCGCCGCCGCACAGCATCTGCGCGCGCAGCCGTTCATCGAACTCGATCTCCTCCGCTGGGATGGGCCGCTGGCGCTGCTCCTTCACGTAGACCCGCTCAGCGTGCTCTTTGCCCTCATGGGGACCTGCCTCGGCGGCTTCGTGCTCCTTTATTCCATCGCCTACATGGCGCACGACAAGGCCGCCACCCGCTTCTATGTCTCCATGCTGCTCTTCATCTGCGGCTTTGTCGGGCTGGTCTACAGCGCCAACCTCTTCTTCTTCTATCTCTGCTGGGAAGTCATTGGCCTCTGCTCCTTCACCTTGGTCGGCTTCTGGTACACCAATCGCGAGGCCGTCGCCGGCGCCCGCAAAGTGCTGCTCATGACGCACATCGCGGGCTACGGCCTGCTGGCCGCCATCCTGGTTGTCTTTCATCGCACCGGCAGCGCCCTGTGGACCGATCCGGCCGTCGCGCAGAGCTTCACCGGCGGCGTCTTTCTCCTGATGCTGGTCGCGCTGGTGGCCAAAAGCGTGCAGGTGCCGCTGCACACCTGGATTCCCGAGGCCATGGCCGCGCCCACGCCGGTCAGCGCCCTGCTCCACGCCGCCTGCTATGTCAAAGCCGGCGTCTATCTGGCCGCGCGCATGCACAGCTTTGGCGCCTGGCCGCCGGCCTGGGGCGCATCCCTGGTCTGGATCGGCGCCGTCACCATGGCCGTCGGCGTGATGTACGCCATGGTGCAGACCGACTTGAAACGCATGTTGGCCTTCTCCACCGTGAGCCAGATCGGCTACATGATGATGGGCCTGGGCATCGGCACGCCGTTGGCCATCACCGCCGGCCTGCTCCACTGCCTCAACCACGGCTTTTTCAAGGGGGGGCTCTTTTTGACCGCCGGCTCGGTGCAGCACGCCGCGGGCACGCGCGACATGAACCTGCTTGGCGGTCTCGCGCAGCGCATGCCCCACACCACGCTCTCCTGGCTCATCGGCGTGGGCAGCATGATGGGCATTCCGCTGATGAGCGGCTTCGCCAGCAAGTGGATGCTCTACGCCGCCGCCCTGCAAGCCGGATGGGCCGTTCCTGCCATGGTGGCCTGGGCGGCGAGTCTGGGCACCGTCTTCCTGGGCGCCAAGGCCACCAGCGCCGTCTTCCTGGGGCCGCTCACCGAGGCAACCAAAGATGCGCACGAGTCTCCCCCCACCATGGTGTGGGGCATGGGATTGATGGCCGCGGGCAGCGTCGTTCTCGGCCTCGCGCCGCAGTTGGCGGTCAACTACCTGCTCAATCCCATCCTCGGCGCACTGGGGCTCGGCGCGGGCGTGCAGGTGACTTGGCTGGGGCTGTCGGCCAACGCCGGCAGCTTCTCCAGCATGGGCGGCCTGGTGCTGGCTCTGGTCTCGCTCATTCTGGGCGGCGCAATCTACGCCATTGCCTACGTCGCCCGTCCCGCCACGGCGCCGGGGGGCGCGGCGCTGGCCGCCGCCGGAGGCGGAATCTTCACCGGCGGAGAGCCCTTGTCGGACCAGGACCGGCTCACGGCCGGCGACTTCTCCGACATCTTCCTCCAGAATTGGAAGGAGTTCTTCCGCTGGTCCAATGTGGACGCTGTGTATCTGGCCGTCTGGCGCGGCTTGCAGGCCGCCTCGCGCGTCGTGGGCATCGCCGTCTCCTGGATGGAGCGGCGGGCGCTTGTCTTGGTCGTCGTGCTTGCGGCTGCAGTCCTGGCTGGGCTTCGCTGGTTGGTCCCTGCAATGCCCAACCTTGGCTCTCTGGCCTCGCCCCTCGTGCCGGCCCCGCTGCTGGCGGCCTGCGCCGTGGCTGCGGGCGCGTTGATTCTGGCCGCGCTCTCGCAATCGGCTTGGCGCCGTCTCATTCCGCTGATGATTCTTACCGGCGTGGCCACCGTTGCGGGCCTCGCAGTCAACGGGCCATGGACTCGGCTCGGCCTTCTCGAATTGGGCGCGCTGTTGACAATTCCCCTGGTGGGGCAAAGCGCGCGCACGCGCGGCGCAAAGCTGACCTACTTGGCGGTGGTGCTCATTTCGGCTTTGTCTCTCATTTCCAGCCACATGCTCATGGAGCGCGGACAGGCAGACTGGTCGCGGGCGCTGCTGCTGACCAGCGTCTGCGTCAAGCTCGCCGCCGTGCCGCTCTTCTTCTGGCTGCTTCAGTTGGCCGACGAGGTGCCGGCTCTGGTCCTGGGCCTGATAATCGCGGTCGTCGACATGGCGGCCTTCGGTGAACTGTACGCCATTGCGCAGTACTCTCCGGGCTCCCTCACACCCCAGGGTCTGCTCTTGGGAGCGGCCGCCGCAACCTCGTTCCTCGCCGCGCTGCTGATGCTCGCGCAGCGCAGCCTCAAGCGCCTGCTGGTTCTTTCCACGGTCGAAGATATCGGCTTTCTCCTGCTCGGACTCGCCTCCGCCAGCATTCTCGGAATGACCGGCGTGCTGGTTGCCGCATCGGCCCACGCCCTGGCCAAGGCTCTGCTCTTCGCCTGCCTCAGCGCTCCTGAAGCCGCTGGCGCCCTCGACGGCGAGCCTGCCGGTCTCGCCGCGCGCTACCCGGTCAGCGCCTTCGGCTTCCTCTTCGGCATGTTGGCCATGCTCGGTGTGCCGCCCACGCTCGGCTACATCGGCCGCTGGAGGCTCTACGAAACCGCCTTGCAGATCGGATGGCCGCTGGCCGCGGTCTTCATCGTCTCCTCGGCCTTTGCGCTGATCGCCTACACCTTGGCCTTGACCCGCGTCTGGTGGGGTCCGCCGCGCCAACCCGCTCCGCCGCCCTCGGGCCCGCCGCCCGGCAAGGAGCCGCTCCTGCTGCGGACCGTGATCGTCGCGCTGGTTGGGTTGCTGCTGGCTGCCGGCGCCTGGCCCGGCGTCCTGCACATGCTGCAAGGGGGAAGGCCATGAATCTCTGGAACAAATTGATGTGCTACTCCCGCCGCCGCAGCCCCTGGATCTTCCATATGAACTCGGGCAGTTGCAACGGCTGCGACATCGAGCTGGTGGCCAGCCTCTCGCCGCGCTACGACGCCGAGCAGTTGGGCGTGCGCCTGGAAGGCAGTCCGCGCCACGCCGATATCTTGTGCATCACCGGCCCGGTCACGCGCAACTCCGTGCAGGCCGTCAAAACCGTCTACGGCCAGGTCTGCGGACCCAAGGCCGTGGTGGCCATCGGCTCCTGCCCGGCGACGACCAATGTCTTCATCGACAGCCGCACGCTCGACGGACCCCTCGACCGGCATCTCCCGGTGGATGTCTTTGTCCCCGGCTGCCCGCCCCGTCCCGACGCCATTCTCCAGGGCGTGGCCAAGGCAGCCCAAATCCTGGCCGACCGAGCCGCGAACAAGGCGCCTGTTGTCTCTGTCCTCCTGCCCCTGGCCGAACCCGAATGCGCTTGCCGTTGCGCGCAGGCGGACAAAGCCGCCGCCCCGGCCTGCGAGGTGAAACCATGAATCTCACCACTGCCCTCGCGCGCCTGCTCGTTTTTCCCGGAGTTCTCTTCGCCGTCCCCTTCGCCTGGTTCTTTCTCTGGGTCGAGCGCAAGGCGGTTGCCCGGATGCAGGGCCGCATCGGCCCTCCCTTCATGCAGCCCTTCCTCGACTTCATCAAGCTGCTGGGCAAAGACACTCCCGTTCGCGGCGGAGCCGGCGGCTTGCTGATGCGGGCCTGGCCGCTGCTCGCGGTCTCGGCCGCGGCCGGCGCGGTCGGCCTGCTGCCCGTGCTGCCCTCCTCCGGCGGATTCGAGGGCGACCTGATCCTGCTCCTCGCGCTGCTTGAAGTTCCATCCATGTGCATCATCGCCGCGGGCTTCTCCTCGCGCTCCATCTTCGGCGAAATCGGCTCGGCGCGCGAAGCCGTCCTCAGCGTCGCCTACAACGTGGTCTTTCTTCTCGCCATCGTCTCCATCGCCGCCTCGCAGCATACCTTCCGGCTCGAAACCCTGGCCCAGCTCCCGCCGTCGTTCCTCCGCTATCTCGGCATCGCGGCGATCCTGGTCTGCCTGCCCGCCAAGCTGCATCTCAATCCCTTCTCTCTGCCCAACGCCGAGCAGGAGATCTACTCCGGCCCCATGACCGAATATGCCGGTCCGGAGTTGGCGATGTGGGAGCTCTCGCATGGGCTGGAGTGGGTCGCGGCCACCGGGCTGGTCGCTACCTTGGCCGCTCCGCACATCGCCCTCGCCTGGCTCGCCGCTCTCCTCTTTGTCGCGCTCTCGTTCGTGGTCGTGTTGCTGCTCTCGGTGCTCGCCGCCGCCACCGCGCGCCTGGCCATCGACACCACGGTGCGCTTTTACTGGCAATGCACGCTCATCTTCGCGGTCCTGGCCATTTCGTCCGCGCTCTTCATGAGGTTCAGATCATGAACATTCTGACCATGCTGTGGAAGAACCTGCTGGGCGGCTCGCGAACCATCCTTTTTCCCGCGCGCCCCAAGGTTAGCGCCCGCTACCGCGGCCTGGTGCGCTTCGATCCCGCGCTCTGCACCGGCTGCGCCATCTGCCGCTTCCGTTGCACCGCGCGGGCCATCGAGTTCAAGGCCGGCAAAGGCGAATTCACCTGGAGCTACGATCCCGGCCATTGCACCTTCTGCGGACGCTGCGTGGAAGGCTGCAAGTCCCATGCGATCAGCCAGGACCCCGCCTGTCCCCCCGTCTACTTGAACATTGGCGAATTGAAGAACTCCTACACCGTCGCCCGCAAGCCGCCCGCTCCCAAGCCGGCTGCGCCGCCGGCGGCTGCCGGTCAAACCACCGACCCTGCTCCCGGAGGCGCGCAATGAACACGACGGCAACGCAACCCGAAATAATCTCGCTGGACAGCCTCGCGGAAAAACTGGGCATCGCGCAACCCTGGCTCGAAACGGGCGGCGTCCACTGGCTCTTCCCCGGCGCCTTGAGCGTGCGTGCTTTGGCCGCCGTCATGAACCGGGTCCAGGCGCGCTTTGTCACCATTACCGCAATCCAACTGCCCGGCGCCGAAGGCTTTCGCCTGGAATATCACTGGGACCTCGATGGCCGCTTGCTGGGCTTCCCTTTTCTGCTCTCCGGCAACTCCATCGAAAGCATCTACGATCTCTGCGAGGCCGTGGACTGGATCGAGCGCGAGATTCACGAGGGCTTCGCCGTGGACTTTCTCGGGCGCGAGTACGAGCCCCTGCTGCTGCGCCGGGGAGACATGCCCGGCGTGAACCTGCGCGAGGAGAAAAAATGAGCTACAAGATCCCCATGGGGCCCTACCACCCTGCGCTCGAAGAACCCTACAAGCTCGATATGATCTGCGAGGGCGAAACCGTCTGCGACGTCAAGCTCCATATCGGCTTCAACTTCCGCGGCATCGAGCACCTCGCCGAATCCCGCAACTACATCCAGGTCATCGCGCTGATGGAGCGCGTCTGCGGCATCTGCTCCAACATCCACACCCTCACCCTGTGCCAGGCCATGGAGCAGTTGACCGGCCTCACGCCGCCTCCGCGCGCCCAATACATTCGCGTCGTCGTGGCCGAGCTGGAGCGCCTCCACTCCCACGTCCTCTGGGCCGGCATCGCCGCCAAGCTCATGGGCTTCAAAACCATGTTCATGACCTGCTTCGAGCTGCGCGAGAAGGTAATGGACGTGCTTCAGGTCATCTCGGGAAACCGCGTCAACTACTCCATGAACCGCATCGGCGGGGTCAACCGCGACATCGAAGATCCGCTGGCGATTCTGGCCATGATCGAGCAGCTCGAGAGCGAGATGGCGCGCAAGATCATCCCCATCTTCACCACCAGCGCCACGGCGCGCTCGCGCTGCGCCGGCATCGGCGTGCTCACCCGCGAAAAGGCCCTCTCCTGCGGCGTGGTGGGGCCCAATGCCCGCGCTTCCGGCGTGGCCCAGGATCTCCGCCGCGCCGCGCCCTATGCGGCCTACTCCGAGTTGGAATTCGATGTGCCGGTACAGCAGGACGGCGATGTCCGCGCCCGGCTTCTGGTGCGCGCGCTGGAGATCATGGAGAGCTGCAGGATTCTTCGCCAGGCCCTCGCCAAACTGCCGCCCGGCGAGTTGAGCACGGGAGACGACAAGATCGCCTTCTCCACCGGAACGGCCACCAGCCGCGTCGAGGCGCCCCGCGGCGAAGTCATGTATAGCGTCTCCTGGAAAGAGAACTCCAGAAATCCCAGCCGCGTCCACGTGCGCACGCCCACCTTCGCCAACATGCCCGCCGTTCGCTGGATGGTGATCGGAGCCCGGCTTGCGGACACACCCTTGATCCAGGCGTCGATCGATCCCTGCTACTCCTGCACCGATCGGTAGCGCCGTTGACAGCCGCGCGCTCTCCGGCGTGTAATTGAACTGTTGGTAGTGGTGAAGGAGTTCACCCTTAACCGCTGTCCCTGCCCATCGGCCGGACAGATGATGACTCCTGACAGGGGCCCCTGTCGCGGAGTCGTATCCCGGCGCGATCCCCGACTACAAACTTCAGGAGTATCGGTCCAAAGCCGCTTTTGGCTCTCGGCGTCGTGCGGCCGCCGGTCGTATAACCTGAAGGTGAGGAGAGAATCGTTGCAGAAATACCTGCTCATCGCCGCCGGCGGAGCGCTCGGCTCCATCGCCCGCTACTGGGTCGGCTCCACGATTGCCGGCCGCATGGGAGTCCGCTTCCCCTACGGCACGCTCCTGGTCAACCTCACCGCCTGTCTGCTGATCGGCTTTTCCCTCACCTACCTGAGCCGGCGAGCCGGCATCAACCCCGCCTGGCGGTTCCTCATCCCGGTCGGCTTCATCGGCGCCTACAGCACCTTCTCCACCTATGAGTGGGAGACGCTTTCCACCCTGCGCTCGGGCGCTTTCCTGCTCGGCGCTCTCTACGCCGCCGGCAGCCTCATCCTCGGCCTCGCCGCCGTCTGGGGCGGCTCCTGGATCGCCGAGGCTCTCCCTTGAGCCCCTCCCCGGTCGCCTGACGGCCGCGCTTGCCACTTCTCCCCAAAAAGTGCTTCAATCCTTCGTTGCCCGTTTCGAGTGGCGCAACGCGGGCTTTACCCTCAAGGGAGAAATCATGCTCAATGCGGGAAAGGCAATCAAAGTCTCCATCTACCTGAGCGATGGAGCCACCCATCACGGGGTTCCGGTGTACTCCAGCATCCTCGACTTCCTCTTTTTCCGCGGCGTCGCCGGCGCCACGGTGCTCAAAGGAATTGCCGGATTCGGCGCCGACCACCACATGCACTCCGCAAATTTCGTCGAGATTTCCGATCGCCTCCCCATCAAGATCGAATTCATCGAAACCCGCGAAAAAATCGACGCAATCCTCGGCAAGCTCGAAGAACTGGCCGGCAGCGGCCTCATCGAGTTGCAGGAGACCACGGTCGCCAAGCCCGCCCAGGTCTCGAAGCCCAAACACCCGATTCCGCCCGCTCATCTCAAAATCGAGGGCAAAGCCCAGTTGATGCGCATCTACGTCGGCGAGGAGGATCGCTGGAGAGACAAACCGCTCCACGAGGCCCTGATGGCCGCCATGCGCGCCAACGACATCGCCGGAGTTACGGTCTATCGCGGCATCCTTGGCTATGGCGCGCACCGCCGGCTTCACAAAGACAAGCCGCTGCCCGTCTCGCACCACGGCGCAATCATGCTCTCCGTCATCGACACCGCCGAAAAACTGCGCGCCTTTTTGCCCCTCGTCGACCAGATGGTGGAAGAAGGCCTGGTGGTCTTCTCCGACGTCGACATCATCAAGTATGCTTACCGCGCCCTCGACGCGGAACAGGGCGAGACGCCGCCCGGACCCGATAGCGTTCCCGATTGGGTGGAGGAACGGTCATGAAAGAAGAGTTTTCCGCCCGCATGTTGCGGGTCCATTTCGGAGAGGACGACCGCTGGCATGGCAAGCCCCTGCATGAAGCCATCCTGGCCAAATGCAGGGAGTTGGGCATCGCCGAAGCCATCGTCTACCGCGGAATCGAAGGCTACGGAACCGCCAGCAGAATTCGTCACTCCAGCCACTGGCTGCTCTCGAAAGACGCTCCGATTCAGATGAGCATCATCGACACCGAAGAGCAGATCGCCCGCCTCATCCCTCACCTCGACGCCATGGTCGAAGAGGGGCTGGTCGCCTCCTCCAGTGTTGAAGTCATCCGCTACGCGCGGTCAGAAGAAACCCCCGCGGAGAAGCCCTAGTACCGTGACTCGATGATTTCGTAATCGCGCCCACGCGTTTGGGTGCCCCAGGTCCCGATTTTGGGACCTGGGAAACCACGCATCGATGCGGTCGTGGTACTGAAGACTTGAAAGGGCGCGGCTTCAGCCGCGCCATAAGTCGTCCAAAATCAACGTGGGCTTTAGCCCCTGAGGGAATACACAGAGGAGAATTGAACTTGTTCAGAGGTTCCCTGACCGCGCCCACGCGTTTGGGTGCCCCAGGTCCCGATTTTGGGACCTGGGAAACCACCAATCGATGCGGTCGTGGTACTGAAGACTTGAGCGGGCGCGGCTTCAGCCGCGCCCGCTCCTGCTCTTCTACGGCTTCGATGTAAACGGCGAGGCCGGCAGCCCGTCGCTGTTGTAGAGGTTGCACTGCGGGCTGTTGGCCCAGCCATAGCGCACAAAGACCGGCTCGGCGACCGTGGGGCTCGTGGCCACCACCGTCCCGCCCTCGATCGTGGCCGTGGCCGGCGAAAACTTCCCGTCCGCTCCCGCCACCTCGAATCCCGTCACCGCGCCGCCCTTGGCCGTCAGCCCCTTGGCATGGTCGAACCAGGCGCGAATCGCCGTCCCTTCCGGCGTTGCCTGCCGATAGAGCGGCCCGCTGTACTCGATCGCCTCGCCGTAGCTGAGGGCGCGCGCCGCGCGCGCCAAACGCAGGCCCACATCCACCTTGTCCGTGGGGTGCACATTCTCCGGATCGCCGATATCGATGGTCACCGCCATCGCCGTGTTGCGCAGTTCCAGAGTCTTCAACTGCCCCTCGCGCACCGTCGCCCAGTCCTCGATCGGCGTGGATTTGAAGTTGGCGATCTGCACGTACAGGAAAGGAAAGTCGCCCTCGCCCCACTGCCGCCGCCAGTCCTCGATCAGCGTGCGGAACAGGCGATGATAGATCGCTGGCCCTCTTTCGAGGATGCTGTTGCTCTCGCCCTGGTACCAGATCGTTCCCCGTATGGGAAACGGCGTCAGCGGCGCAATCATCCCATTCCACAGCAGCCCCGGCCCCCACATCGCCAGCATCGGATGCCAGGGAAACTGCGGCTCCGGCTTGCCCTGCGCCCGGGCCTCCGCGCGCTGCCGCTGCTGGTCCTTGTCCTCCAGCAGCGCGCTGGCCTCGCGGTCGGTCATCCTCCCGCGCGTCGCAAAAACCGGCGCCAGCGCCGCGTCCTCGCCCAAAGCGCTCAGCCGCACCCAGGACTCGGCCACCGTGCCCCCCCAGGTCGAGTCGATCACGCCGATGGGAACGTGCTCGCGCTGCTCGATTTCCCGGGCAAAGTACCAGGCGACAGCCGAAAATTCCTTCGCTGTCTCAGGCGTCGAAGCCGACCATCCCGCCGTCTCGATCTCCTCCTGGGCAAACTCTGCGGCGCGCTCCTTCACCGTCAGCAGGCGAATGCGCGGATTGTCCGCGTGCGGAAGATCCGCCCCTGCCGTGGCCGCCTGACGCATCCTGAACTCCATGTTCGACTGGCCGGAGGCCACCCACACATCCCCCACCAGAACGTCGTCCAGCGTGATGGTCTGCGCCGGCGCCCCATCGGCGGCCACGCCCTTCACGGTCAGCTCGAACGGGCCGCCCGCCGCGCCGGGCGACAGGTAAACGCTCCACCGGCCCAGTTGCCCGGCCTTGGCGGAACGGCTTTCGCCGCGAAAAACTACGCTCACTTCCTCTCCCGGCGTCGCCATTCCCCACACGTGCACCGGCAGGTCGCGCTGTACCACCATGTGGCTGGCAAGAATCTTGGGCAAAGTCACCTGGGCCGCAGCCGCGGCGCACGGAAGCAAGGCAAGCACAAGCAAAAATCGCAGTTTCATTGGATCCTCGCTGAAAACGCAATCGCGGAAGCCTTCCATGCCGAAAACCGCGGCGCGGGCTTCCAAGATGAGAACGATATCAGAGCCAGCGCTTTCTCGTCAGCCCCGGCGCCTCTCCGCGCGCGCCTTCCCAGCCCCAAGCGCAACATTTCCTCGAAAATCGTGTCGAAATCTCTAGATAGGCCGGTTGCCCCGGAGAACATCCGGGCCGGGATGCTTCCCCACCGAAATTCCCCCCGGCCCAATCTGCGTCTCCAAATCCACGCCGCTCGTTCCTCGATTTGGGGGCCTGAAACGAAGATCGAAAAACTCGACCTGGAGGACCGATGCTTTTGATGCGCCTTGCACTTGCTCTTGCGGCCCTGGCGCTTTTGACCGCCGGCTCAACGCGCAGCCGCGCGCAGGCTGCCCTTTTGATGGAAGAGCCCTACGCTTTCTTTGGCGCCGTCAACCCCACCGGGCACACTGCCCTCTATTTCGAACGCATCTGCGCCGAAACTCCGGTGCAGCTCCGCCGTTGTCAGCCGGGCGAATTGGGTGCGGTGATCTCCCGATACCACGGCATCGAAGGCTACGATTGGATCGCAATTCCCCTCGTCCCCTACTTCTATGCGGTCGAGAATCCCTCTCAAATCCCCGCAACCGTGAATCGGGAAACCGTAACCCGGATACGCGACCGATATCGCGAAGCCCATCTGCTCTCTCTGGGAGTAAACCTGCCGCCTGGCAATTTCACGCGCGCCGGCTGGACGCAGCTTGTGGGCATGGCCTATGAACGGCGCACCTATGCCTTCCGCTTTGAAACCACTCCCCAACAGGACGACGCGCTGATCGCGCAGTTGAACGCCGGCCCCAACCAATCGCACTTCAGCTTGCTGTTCAATAACTGCGCGGATTATGCCCGGGACATCCTCAACGGCTACTTCCCCGCGACCTTCAAGCGCAGCATCTTCCCGGACGCGGGCGTGACCTCCCCGAAACAGATCACCTACAAGCTGGTTCGCTATGCGCGCCAGCACCCTGCGGCGCAGTTGACCGTCTTTGAGATACCCCAGATTCCCGGCTATCGCCGCCTCAGCCACTCCAACAAGAGCGTCGCGGAGTCCCTTATCACCACCGTCTATGCGGTGCCGATCGCCCTGGCTAACCCCTATCTCGCCGGCGGGCTCTTCGCCGACTATCTCGCGCGCGGCCGCTGTCGCCTCATCCCCGACCATCCCGAAAAGCTGGGCCCCTCCAATTTATTGCCATTGACAGCTCCCGCCCGCCCCGCGCAAAATCCCGACAGCGCAGGGTTGCAGGCCTCCAGCGCCGCTGCTAGCGGCTCCGCCGAAACGCGCGAGCCTGCGACGGCAAACTCCGGCCTGAGAGAAATCAAGGCGATGCATGAGTAAGTCCACCCCGCAGAATCTCCAGAACCATGGCCGGCTCGATCCGCTCTTCCACTTCGTCTTGGCCTTTGTCCTCTTGGCCAATCTGGTCTATGCCGTCGTCCACCTTTACCACCAGCGGACCATCTCCGCCGCATGGTTCCTCGTGTTGTCGATTGTCGTGATCATCCCCTACATCAAGCTGCGCACCTATCCGCTCATGGTGCAGGACCGCGTCATCCGGCTTGAGGAGAGGCTCCGCCTGCAGGCGCTCGCGCCCGCGGAGTGGCACGCGCAAATCTATCGGCTCAGCGAAGATCAGTTGATCGGCCTGCGCTTTGCCGCGGACGACGAGGTGGTGGAATTGGCCAAGCAGGCGCTGGAAGAGAACCTCAACCGCAAGCAGATCAAGGAGCGCATCAAAAGCTGGCGCGCCGACTACTGGCGCATCTGATCCCTGCTCCGCCTACTCCACAATCTCCCAACCGAGTTCGCAGCTCGTCTGGTAACCCTGCTTGAGCGAAACCAGAATCACTCGCTTTGAGCCGTCGGGGCTGACTTTGATGGTCATCCGCCAGGCCGCGTTGTCAAAGGAGAAGCGGAGCCGCGCCTTGGGCAGGTTGTCGAAGACGACCGTGCCGCCGTACGCAACCGGCGGCCCCTGATAGTGCAGCAAGCCCGAGTGGTTGGGCGCGGGCTGCGCCGGCAACTGCGTCTGCGCGGGATGAAAGACGGGAGTGGGTCCCGCCGGGTCTCCATGTCTCAACGGACCCGCATCCTGGCGCGCGACGCTCGGCGCGGGCACGGGCACGGGCACGGGCGCGGGCGCGGGCGCTGCGCCCGCCGGCATCTGCGGCATGGCCGCCGCTTTCGGCGCCGGTGTGCCCGCCGAAGGTTTGGCCGCTTCTCCCGGAGCGGGAGAGCCTCCGGGACTCGCGCTCTGCGCCGGCGCAGTCGCCGCCGCCGGTTGCGTGCCGGCACGGTGCGCATAGACGTGCCATGCCCAGGCGCCGCAGGCCCCCAGCAAGACAACGGCGGCAAAACCGATTGCCGCTCCAATCATCCGCTTCGGCGCCTCGTCCCTCCCCGGCAACGGCCCGGGCAGAACAGGCGCGGGCGGCAGAGGCGGCTCGACCGGCTTCCACTCCGGGATCGGTGCGGCTTGCTCCACGACCTCCGTCTTTCGCGCCGCCGGCCGCTCCAACGGCTCCGCAAGGCTGGCCCCGGCAGCAGCAACCTCCGCGGCCCCGGCAACGGCCTGGCCGCACTGTATGCAGAATCGCTTTCCGGTCATGAGCGCGGCGCCGCACTTTCCGCAGAGCGCGCTCGACGCCGCTCCGGATTCCGCCGTACCGAAATTGCCGGGCGCCGCTGCTTCGACCACGGTCGCGCGCCGGGCGCTGGCCTCATCGGGCACGGCCTGGCCGCAACCCCCGCAAAAACGCTTCCCCGCCGCCGCTTCCCTTCCGCACCGCGTACAGTATCTGCTTGCCATTCACTCCTTCTCGATTTCCGCCCCAGGGGCTTTATGGTTGTTAGCCCCTCCAAGGGGCCTGTGTAGACGCGCTCCTTACCGCCAGCAGCCCATCCTCCGCGCCGTAGGTACGACGCACTGCGACTTGGCCAGGGCATCGCCAGCAGCCTGTCCTCCGCGCCGTAGGTACGACGCACTGCGACTTGGCGCGGGCATCGCCAGCAGCCCATCCTCCGCGCCGTAGGCGCAATGGTTGTTAGCCCCGCGCTTCAGCGTGGGGATGGCGAAACCAACCATTCCTCCCGAGTCCCGTAGGGACGGCGCTCAGGCCCCGCGCCTGGATCGTTTTCTGCCGCAAAATGACTCGTTCGCCAATAGCCTCTCGCCCGGCCCAACAAACGCGCCCGAAGGCAACCGCGGAGAGACCGCCGGCCGGCCTCCCCGCGCCGCCTGTTACTGCACGTCGGCCACCTTTCCGTCTTTGAAGATGACTTTCATCCCGTTGTAGTTGTAGATGACCTTCGGTCCCAGAATCGCTTTGCTGGTCGGCTGCCCCAGAATGCCTTCCACATCGTTCTGCGATTGGCCAAGGGTAACGGTGGCGGGAGCGGCCGGCCTTGACTGCAGCGCGCCGATCGGCGTGCCGCCTCCGGAGCTCTCGGTGGTCACTTCCTGCTCCGACTGGTCGCCTTGCTGGCCTTCCTGCTGAATCTCCGCGGCCACGCTCGGGTCCTGCGGAGGCGCGATCGAGGCGTACAGTGCCGGCGTCACCTGCGCGGACGACGGCGCCGCCGGTACTCCGCCCTTGCCCTGCTTGGCCTGCAGTTCCTGCAGCCCCGCGTCGATCGTCTCCCGCATGTGGTTCTGCATCTCCTGCAGATCTTCCAGCGAAACGGTCACCGTGGCTTGCTTCTGGCATTCCTGCCCGCCCTTGCTGGCCAGCACCACCAGATCCACGGCCGTCGCGTCGGGCAGAGGCGGAGTCCGCAGCGCCAGCGCATCGCCATCGCTCAGCGTGCACTCCGTCTGCGAGGCGTCCACCACATCCAGCGCGGTGCCCACCACAAACACATGCGGATGTCCGTCGTTCAACATGCGGTCGATTCCGCTCGAGCCGGGGTTGATGTCCTGCTGCTGCGCGTTCTGCTGCGCCTCCTGGTTCTCCAGCGCCAGTTGGTTCCTCACCTCGTCGGCGATCTGCTGTTTCACCTCCGGCGTCAGCTCCAGAGGCCCTCCCGGCGCCGCGGGAACGCCGTCCACTTCCCCAGCCTCCTGGTGCGCCGCATAGGCCGCTTGCAGGTCCTGCGAAATCATGTAGTCCGTCAGCCAGTACGAGGCGCCGGGGTACACCGGGTACGGCGCAAAGTAGCCGCCGTAGTATCCGTACCACGGGCTGCCGCCCCACCCCCATCCAAAGGTGATCGGCGCCGCCCACGGGTTATACGCCCATCCGTAGAAGGCCGGGCCATAGTAGAACCCCGGCGCGTAGACGTTCAGATACAAGCCGCGGTACCCCCAGCCGTGGTAGAAGTGGCTGTAGGCGCGGCCGTGATAGAAGTAGGTGCGCCGCGCAAAGTCGTGCCCGCGGAAGCTGTAGGGGCGCTGCACATAGCCCGGCCGTCCCCTTTGAAAGACGGTGCGGCTGTGATCGGCATGTTCCACTGAGACCCTGCGCCCGCCGTTCAGCCCGTGATGGATGTCCATTCCGCGCTTGGCGTCGTGCACGTCGCTCACTCTGCCGTTGGGCCGGGTGCGCACTGCGCTGCCGCTCGGGAGAGCGCGCTCGTTGCTTCCCCTGGGCGCGGGACCGCCTCCCCGGATCGCCGAAGGATGACCGCCGTTGACGCCGCCCGGCCGCGCTCCTTGCATGCCCTGCCCCCCCTGGCGCAGTCCTTGCGGAGCCTGCCCCTGAACGCCTGGCCGCGGAGCCGTCGCTGCCGGCCGGTTGGCGCTGGGGCTTGCCGTCGGATTCGGACGATTGGCGGAAGGGCCATTCGCGCTGGGACGATTGGCCGACGGCCCGCTCGTGCCCGGTCTCTGCGCCGCCCCTCCGGCCGTTCCCGCGGGTCTTGCTGCCGAAGTCGCGGGCTTCGCGGCAGGCGCCTTGGCCGGAGCCGGAGCTGGAGCCGGAGCCGCCTTCTTGTCGCTGGCTGCTCTCGCCATGCCGGCCACGCCCAGCAGTCCGGCAAGAATCAATGCTGTGGAACCATCTCTGATGACCCTGCGAAGGGCTGACATATTCATCCGATCCTCTTTTCTGATCTTTCCGTCCCGCGCTCCCTCCCGGTTGCGCGTGGGTTCTACTCGACGTCGCTCACTTTTCCGCCGGTGAAGGTCACCTTCATGTCCTTGTAGTAAAAGATGACCTTGCCGCCCATCTTGGCCACCTTCAGCGGTTGGCCGAAACCGGCCGTCACTTGATCCATCGTCTGTCCAAGAGTAATCGTCGGCGGCGGAGTGGCCGGTGGCGGAGGCGGCGCAATGTCGCCATACGCAGCCGGTGCGGGAGCCGGAGGCGGTTCCGTAACCGGGGCGCCCCCTTGCCGTACCCATGCCAACCCTGTGTCGGCGACCAGGCTGTCTCCTTGGATCTTGAAAAGAGAGGTACGTCCCGTCGCGCTGTACGTCAGCGCCAATGTATCCCCATTGATCGTGAATAGGCCAGGGCTCATCCGGCCTCCCGCGGCGAGCAGGATGAATGAACCATTCTGGGCGAGATGAAGACGCGCGCCCGTTTCTTTTAGGAAGTACGTCCCAAAGGGCGGAATCTCCTGCTCAACTTGCGGTTCGGCTGCCGCGGGAACAGGCGCCGGAGCCGGCTGGCTGCTCTGCCCGCCCTGATCCGGCTGCGGCGCCACCGTCAGCACTTCGGCCACCGTCTGCAAGGCAACGTCCGCCGGCGGCACTGTCTTTTTGTCCGGAAAGGGAATCTTCAGATTCGCATAATAGCGGATGTTGTCGTAGGGATCGCTGTAAAGCTGGAAGAGCACACCGTCCTTTTGCACCTGAATTCCCGTCACCCAGCACTTTTCCTCCGCCACAAACGGGCGATGCGGATAATTGGCCGCTGTCGCCCCTCCCGGCGCCGCCAGGCCAATCGCCAGGTCCTTGCCGAAACCGCCCCAGCCTTGTCCGATCTTCCCGTTCTTGTAAGTGTTCGAGGGCGGCAGCGGCGAGGCCACGGCATACATCATCAGTCCCGGCTTGTGAAGCGCCACGATATCGCCCGCCGTCACGATATCGGAACGGTCGGCCGTTGTTGTGGTCAATCTGAACTGCGCATTGAGCTTCTGCTGAATCTCCGCCATCTCTCCCGTCTGCGCCGCCAGCGACAAACCGAACATGGATGTGATGAATGCCAACCAGAACGCACGAAACCACCAAGCCTCTTTCATATGCCTCTTCCATTCCATGGGTTGTGGGGGGAGTTTTTATCGACCCTGAGACCCTACATCGCGGATTTCCCCATGTCAAGCCGGTTTCATGAAAGATGCGCTTGAAGCTGCGCCAAGAACGCTCTCGATCATCTTTCAAAAAACCTTTTTGTCGTCCAGTCGGGGAGTTCCTTGTAACAGGGCGCGACTTCAGTCGTGCCCAAACCGCAACCAGAACTTTCTGGGCTGTAAATATCCCCCGGCAGTGGGGCGCCAGACCGAAGCTCTGGACAATAAGGAAAGGAGCAAGCCAATTTTGCTCCTTGAGAGAGCCGCGGGCTTTAGGATGCGCGCCCCTCAAGGGAGCCCGTGTAGAAGCGCTCCTGTCGCCAGCAGCCCATCCTCCGCGCCGTAGGCGCTCTTGACCACTTCCCCTACTGGTATTCCGCGCTCCAGTCTGCAGCAGCCCAACGTCCGCGCCGTAGGGACGACGCACTGCAACTTGGCCAGAGCATCGCCAGCAGCCCGTCGCCCGCGCCGTAGGCGCGGTGGTTGTTAGCCCCGCGCTTCAGCGTGGGGATGCCGAAACCAACCATTCCTCCGGAGTCCCGTAGGGACGGCGCTCAGGCTCCGCGCCTTCCAACGTGTTTGCCGGAAGAAGCTAACAAATTGCGGACGACTCCCGCACATGTCAAACTCCTCCTGCCACCTGGCAGAGCCCTGGGTTCTCCTTTTGCAGAGAGCGCGCCCGGCTAACTTCCGCGGCCGGATTGTGATCCAGGCTATTCCCGCGGCGGCTCAGGCCTTTCAGCCGGATCGGTTGGCGCCGCCTCGGCCTCGGCCAGCGATTCGGCGTCCAGTCCGTGCTCCTCGCGATAGCGATCCACGGGCATCTGGCCGTCCCACCACGCCCAATTCATCGGATAGACATCGGGATCGAAAAAGACCTGGTAGAAATGCCAGACCAAAATCGCCAAAGTGGCCAGAATCGCCTCGTAGAAATGAACCGCGGTCGCTACATCGACCCACCAGCGCGCCAGCAAGTCCCCCACCCATACCTTGGCCCACAACATGATGCCCGTGACGGCCATCAGCACAGTGCCCCAGACCAACGCCCAGTATTCCGCCTTCTCTGCATAACTGAAGCGGCCGAACCTGGGCTTCTTCGCGCTCAGCCCAAGATAGTAAAGCATGGTTCCCCATGCATCGAAGGCGTCCTTCTGAGCCGGCGCGATATCTCGGATCAGCCTCCGCCCCTCCCCGGTCGCGATGACATAGAAGATATGATAGATTCCCGCGCCGATCAGCATGACTCCCGCGGCGCGATGGAGAATGCCGCGCCATTTTTCGCCCATGCCCAGCGCCTCGGCAAACCATGAATTCGGGAATTTGAGCGCGAAGCCGGTTATGACCAGCGCGATAAAGCTGGTAAGAAGAATCAAGTGCTGCCAGCGCTGATTCTCGGTCATGCGGACCATCGTGGGATTCTGCATCCTGCGCCGCGCCGCAGCCTTGCTGCGCCAGATAACGAAGTTATGCAGAAACATCCCGCCGATTACGGCGAAAATCAGTGCAAGGTAGACCCGCCGCACCCAGCGAACCGCGATCGAGCCAATGTCCTTGGGATGAACGCCGTCCTCCAGATGCACCCGGGTGAGCGTGAATTTCTGCGTAACTCCCTTGTGGCACTTGCCGCAGGTCGCGTCGAGATTGGCGCGATGGATGGTCGAATGCGGGTCGCTGGAGGGAAGAATGTTATGCACCCCGTGGCAACTGGAGCAGTTGGCGGCCACCAGCGACCCGCCCTCCGCCGCCAGCCCATGATAACTGTCGAAGTAACTCGCCACCCGATTCCCCGGAACGCCGAACTCCTGCGACAGCCGCACCCCTTCGTGGCAGCGGGCGCAGATATCCCGGGAAACGTTCTGCTCCGCCGCCGGCGAGTTGGGATTTACATGCGACTTGATCGAATGGATTCCATGACAATCGGTGCAGACCGGAGCCAGCCCGTTCCCGCGCGCGATCCCCTGCCCGTGAATGCTCTGCATGAAGGTCTGCTGGATCGCGCCGTGGCACTGGCCGCAGGTCTGCGGAACATTGAACTTGTAAATCGGAGACTTCTGATCGTTGGCCGGCAATATCTCGTGCGCCCCATGGCAATCCGTGCACACCGCGGCCTTCGTCGATCCCTTCTCCACCGCGCGCCCATGCACGCTCTCCTGATACGAAGCGAAGGGTTGGGCGCTTTCCCCGTTCGATTCCATCAGAAACTTCTGCCCGTGGCACCGGCCACAGGTAAACGGGATGTTGACATGATTCACCGGCGATTTCGCATCGCCGGCGGCCAGCACCTCGTGCGCGCCGCCGTGGCAGTCCTGGCAGTTCGCGGCCTGCGGGCTGCCCGGCCTCGGCGCCTTGGCGTGCAGGCTGTGCGAGTAGGCCTGCTGCGCGTCCGCATGGCACTCCGCGCAGCGCACCTTCCGCGGCGCGGCCTCGTGCACCAGGCTTTTCACGTCCGTGTGGCAATCCACGCAGCCCAGGATCGCGCCGTGAATCGAATGCTTCAGCTTGCCTCCATCCACATAGAGGCTGGCCGGCTTGCCGTTCACCTCGGTGCTCAGCGTCGAGTCGGAGTGGCAGGCGAGACAATCCTTGTCCTTGAGCTTGGCTTCGGCATGTGCGCAGCAGCTCCATGCGGCCAAAGAGAATACGATAACTCCAGTGATAGCTCCCCAGCGCTTCTTCACCTTGCTCCGCATGGACACCCCTTGCCTCGTTACTCCCTGATGTAGGCGCTCAAAGTCAAAACAAGAAGAACCAGGCCGATCAGAATCGCCAGCGTGCCCACAACCCTGCTGAAGTTCACCAGCCACACGGGCGGCTTCTCCGCTGCTCTTGTCTCCAGCTTTCCCTCGTCGGCCACCCGTTTGTACTCTTCCGGGCGCTTGCTCTTGAATTCTTCCTCGCTCTCCACGCCGGTAAAGATCACCATGTCCATGGGAAAGCTGCCCGGGCGCAGATGGGTGTTGACAAAGTGAATGGAGAAGATAAACAGGATGGCCAGCAGGCCTTCTTCGCTGTGAATCACCAGCACCGCGTTCAGCGCCCAGCCAGGCAGAAAGCGGGCGAAAAACGGGGCAAACCACATCGCGTAGCCTGAAAATCCGATGACGATCATGCCCCAGAAAACCGCCCAGTAGTCGAACTTCTCCCAATAGGCGTAGCGCTCGAATTTCGGCTTCTTCCCCAGGCCCACAAACCAGCGCATATGGCCAACCAGATCCTTCGCGTCCTTCCAGTTGCCCACCATCGAGGTCGCGCCCCAAAAGATCCCCTTCTCGCGATGCACCAGCCCGCGGGTCAGAATGTCTTTCACGTGGATCGCGAAAGCCAGGGTCAGAACCACCGCGCAGAGCTTATGGAAGAAAATGATCGCGCCGAATCCGCCCACGCCGCTGGCAAAGCGGCGCGCCCAGGCGCTCTCGCTGAAGCGCATGGGCAGTCCCGTCGCCGCCAACCCCAGAAAGGTCGTGAACAGCACGGCATGCATGTACCTCTGGGCGCGCGTAAAGCGCACGAAATACCGCTCCGGCGCCGGAGCTGGCGACCGGGTTTCATCTGCGGCTTGCTCCAGATCAGGCATGAGTTCCTCCTTGTGCGGATTTCTTCTTGATCTGGTCGTATCGCGAGCGGATCAACCACAGGATGGTGTGAATCACAAAAAATGTGAGCGTGCCGGCCAGCAGCAGGTTCATAAACAGGCGGATAAAGTAGAGCGCCGGATTCAGCTTGCGATTGCGCGCGTTGGCGTGCGGCTGATATTGCACAAAGCTGGCGTTGGCGCCCGCATGACAGCCGCCGCAGGTCTTCACCAGATTCGCCTTGTTGATCGGCGAGCGCGGATTGGATGCCGGCAGAATCTGATGCGCCTCGTGGCAGTCCCAGCAGCGGGCCGTCTGCACGTAGCCGCCCAGCGAGCCCAGTTGCGAGTGGAAGGTATCGCGGTAGGTGGACAGCTTGTCCTGGTGGCACGAGCCGCAGATGGGCGTGGACTGCATGCGGAAGGCCGACGCGGTCGGCTGCAGAATCGCGTGCGCCGTGTGGCAGTCGGTGCACACCGGCGCCTTCAGGTTGCCGCGCGCCACGGCCATTCCATGCACGCCGCCCTCGTAGTCCGCGTCGATTCCCGCGTGGCAGCTTCCGCACGTCTTGGGAATGTTGGCCTTGTACGTCGGGCTCTGCGGGTCCTTGCGGCTCAATATGTGATGCGACCCGTGGCAACTGGTGCAGCTTGCCGCCACCAGCAACCCCTCCTTGCTCAGCGCGAAGCCGTGGATCGAGTCGATATACAGCGGATAAACGCTGGGCAGCCCGTGCTTCTTCGCCATCCCCTCGCTCCCGTGGCACGAGCCGCAGGTGCGCGGAATGTTGAGCGGATACACCGCCGAACGCCCATCCTGCTTGGGAAAGATCGCATGAGCGTCTCCATGGCAACTGGTGCACGGGTGATCCGCGCGGGCGGCATGTACGCTCCCCGAGAGTCCCTCCGCCTCTTCGCTGTGGCAGCTCTCGCACTTGACCGGCGTCGCCTTCTCCGGATGCGGATATTCCTTGATGGCCGCGTGGCAATCGGCGCATTTCAGCCCGCCGTGGACGCTGGCGCCGAACTTGTGTTCGTCCACGCTGACGCTGTGCCCCGCCGCATCCTGCATGGTGGCGTCCGCATGGCACGTCAGGCAGTCGGCGTTCGCCTGCGCCCGCCCCGGCGTCGCGGCGGCCAGCAGCGCCCAAAGTATCGCCACGATGGTGGAAGCGGTCTTCATGTCAACTCCGATCGATCCTGCCGCTTCCAGCTCCGCCAGAGAACGCTCTCGTCCTCTCCGGCTTCGCGCCGCGCGGCCAGGCCAGCCTCGCGGGCGCCGCTACTTCTGCAATGTGCGAATGTACAAGACAACATCCTTGATTTGCGCATCGGTCAGTTTTCCGCTGTAGCCGGGCATCTTGCCTTTGCCGTTCTTGGTCGAGGCAAGGAACTGCGCGTCGCTGGCCTTCTTCATCTCCGGCGCCTTGAACGACAGCACGTTCAACTTCTTGGCCATCGGCGTGGCGGCAAGACCGTCCGCGCCGTGACACAGGGCGCACTTCGCCTTGTAGAGATCCGCTCCGGGGGCCTGCGCAAATGCCGGCGCCGTTAGGCAAAAGGCCAGCAGAGTCAACCCCGCCTTTCCGATCGCTTTCCTCATGGTTTCGCTCCTCTTCCGGCAGTTGCCGGTTTGCCGGGCAAGTCCATTTGATACCGCCTGCATTTCTGAGTCGTATGTGACGCAGGCCACACATCGAGAGGACGGACTCCGGGCTCCTGGCCCTCGATCTCCGCCATCCATCCGGCCTCGCCGCTGCGTCGCCGCCGCGCCAGAGTGATGCGGGTCACTGGCCGCGAGGCCCCCGGTCCTGGACAATATGACCGCTGCTTGAGGATGGATGGATGGCCACTGTTGCGGTACCCGAAGCGAAAATCATGCTCACTCTCCCTGGAGACGCGGTGCGTCAGATTCAATGGCGTTTCGCCGACCGGTTCGACCTCCAGATGCTGGTTCAGTCGGCCCGAGGCGTAGCGCGGGGAACCGTGGCGCGCATGGTCGCCGCCGGCGAACGCAACTCCCACGAGTGGACCCCGGCAAAGAACGAGATGCTCGAAGCCTTCGACCGCTCCGGCATCACCTCTGTCTTCATGGAGCCGGAAGAGGGCGGATTCATCTCCGGCCCCAAAAACCTGGCGCTGGGACTGGCCGCCTTTGAGCTGGCCTGGGTAGACGGCGGTGCGGCCACCGCCAGCCTGGCCAGTTTCCTCGCCCTCTCGCCCATTCACGAACGCGGCACCCAGGAGCAGGTCACCCGCTACAAAACGCTGGCCGCCCCGCCGCAGTCCGGCGAAGACCGCAAGCCATGGCGCGGCGCCTTCGCCCTCACCGAGCCCATCCCCTATGTCGGCGTCGAGACCGGCATGTTGAGCGGCAAGCTCCGCGTGGCCGAGTGGAAAGACGGCCAGGAGCCCTGGCTCCAGGTGGACAAGCGCGGCCGCTTCATCACCAACATCGCCTTCGCCAACTTCGTCACCGCCGCGGTCGTCTCCGACGACCCGCGCATCAAAGGCAGTTGCGTCGTCATCGTCGAAGACGGCGACGAGGGCTCCTTCGACCGCGGAACGCCCACCAAGAAGCTCGTCCATCAGCTCTCCTCCACCGGCGATCCCATCTTCAACCTCAAGGTTCCCGCCAGCCGCATCGTCGGCGGATACACCGTCAAGGACGGGGTCATCGTCCCCAACTTCAACCACGGCGAAGTGATCGAGGCGGTCTTCCGCCGCACCCGCGTGCCGGTGGGCCTGATGACCGCGGCCAAGCTGCTCTCCGCCATCGAGCCGGTCATCCGCTACCAGCGCGAGCGCTTCCGCGGGGCCGAGGGCCTCAAGCCCGGCTCGGTTCGCTATGAACAGGGCATCCAGCAGCGCGAGGACGCCCTGCACCGGCTGGTGGATGTCTGGGCCGCCGGCGAGGCCGCCACTTCCCTCGGCTTTGCCGCCGCGCGCCTCTTCGACGTTTTGGAACCGGTCGAGAAACAGAAAACCGCCCTCCTGAAAGAGCGCGGCATCCAGGGCGGGCGCGCGGAGATGAAAGCCCTCAAGGAGAGCGAACAGAAAGCCATCGAGCTGCTCTCGCTCAAGGAAGACGACCCGCGCCGCGCCGAATTCGAGGCCGATCCCCTGGTCCAGTACGCGCTCATGGACGCCGAGGCCAATGTCATCTGCCCGGCCACCAAGCTGTGGAATACCGGCCACGGCGCCAACATGATGCGCGAAGCCGTGAGCCTGATGGGCGGCTACGGCATCACCGAGGATTGCCCCGGCTTCCTCGGCAACAAGTGGATGGACGCGCAACTGGAAGCCACCTACGAAGGCCCTGAAGCGGTGCAGCGCCGCCAGTTGACCGTAACCATGGCCAACGAGGTCTTCCTCGCCCTCTTCCGCGCCTGGACCGCCGAGATGCGCCGCATCGCCTCGACCCACCCCGCAACCGGCGCCTGCACCCTGGCCTCGGCGATGAAGCTCTGGCTCTGGACGCTCAACTACCTCCAGAAGGCCACCGATCCCGACGGCAACAAGCTCTATCACGGGCAGCGCCAGGGCGTGACCTTTGCGCTGGCCGATGCGCTCTGCTGGCTGCTCGCCTCGCGCTGCCAGATTCTCGACGTGATGGAATTGGATGCTCGGGGAGGCAGCGATCCCGTGGCCAGCGAGGGCCTCGAAGGCACCGTGCACTTCCTCGGCGACCTTTGCCACACCCAGGCGGCCCAGGCCGCCGGCGAGGTCTCGCGCATCTGCGCCGAGCTGGTCTTCGGCTACAACCGTCACCCGGCCTGGGACGACGAAGAGCACAAGAGCTGCTTCCTGGCCAGCGAGTTGGAAGAGCTGGAGCAGTCCATGCCCGGCATCTCGGCCCTTGCCATCGATGTGCTGGCCGCCGACGGCGGCCATCCGCAAAAGGCCGGCCCCTGCGCGGCCTGCGCCGGAGCCAGCGAGTTCCTCCGCCTCCAGAACAAGCTCACCACCTGCCTGAGCGGCTCCAGGCTGGCCAAGGACCGCGCCGCCGAAACCGTCGCCAAGGTCATGATCCCCGAAGCCCTGGACTATCCCGCATGAGCGCCGCGGCGAACGCGCAGGCATCCGAGCGCCCAACGCCCGATTCCGTTGAAAGGCGCCCTGCCCCATCCTTTCGCCTTCTTTCTGGCGAAAGGATGAGCAAGCAAAGCACTCGACCGGCCCTATCGATGAGGAGATCCAAATGAGCGTGGAAACCGCACCAGCCGAATCGCCTGCGGTCGAATTCGACCGCCCGTCGATGGAAGTCGATATCGCCTGCGCCGGCTTTGGCCCCGCCATGGGCGGCTTTCTCGCCACGCTCACCCAAGCCTGGAACGAGAATCCCAACGATCCCGCCTTCGAGAGCAAGGCCATGCCCGGCATGCCGTTGCAAATCCTCTGCTACGAGCGCGCCGACGATATCGCCGCCGGCGTCAGCGGCGTGGTCACCCACGCCCAGGGCATTCGCTCCACCTTCCCTGACCTGAACCCCGCCGAAATTCCCATGGCCGTCGAGGTCAAGCGGGAGCGCGTCCTCTATCTGCTCGATCCCATCGGCGCCAGCCGTCGTTCCGCGCTCTTGCGCCTGGGCGATTTTTTCCTTGGCCTCGGAGGAAAACTCGCGGGCGTTCGCGACCACGCCTTCGAGCTGCCCTGGACCCCCGCCTTTCTTCACAAGCACGGCGGCCTCATCCTCTCCATGGGCCAGTTCAACCAGTGGGTCGGCTCGCAGTTGATGGCCTCGGGCCTGGTGCAGATTTGGCCGGGAAGCCCGGTCGCTGCGCCGCTCTTCTCCGGCAAGAAAGTTGAAGGGCTCCGCCTCGCCGATCAGGGCGTGGACCGGTCCGGCGCTCCCTCCGACGGCTTCATGGCCGGAATGGATGTGCGCGCGCAACTCACGGTCGTCGGCGACGGTCCGGTCGGCGCGGTCGGCCAGGCCCTCGACCGGCAGCTCGGCCTGCCCAACGGCAACGCCCGCAGCGAGTGGGCGCTGGGCATGAAGTTCGTCATCGAGCTGCCCGAGGATTCGCCGCTCGAACCCGGCGCCGTCTGGCACACCTTCGGCTATCCCGAGCCGGAGATCTTCGGCTTCCTCTATGTGCACCCCGACCGTCTCGTCTCGGTGGGCATCTTCGTCCCCTCCTGGATGAGCGACCCCTCCCGCACCGCCTACCGCTATCTGCAGCACTATATTCAGCACCCCGCCCTTTGGAAATTCCTCAAGAACGGCGCCCTGCGCTCCTGGGGCGCCAAATCGCTCGATGAGTCGGGCCGCCGCGGAGAACCCCTCCTCGCCGGCGACGGCTTTGCCCGCATCGGCGAGGGCTCCGGCTCGACCAACATGCTCACCGGCTCCGGCGTCGACGAGGCCTGGACCACCGGCGCGCAACTGGGCGAAGCGGTCGTCGAACTGCTCCGCGCCGGCCTGCCATTCACGCAACAGAATCTCTCCAAAACCTACGTGAAAAGCCGCCGCGCAAGCTGGGTCGAACGCGGCGCCCGCGAGGCCGAGAACGCTCGCAACGGCTTCCACAGTGGCATCGTCAAAGGCATGATCGGCATGGCGCTTGCCGGTCTCACCAAAGGAAAACTTTCGCTGGCCGCCAAAATCCCTCCCGCGCACCAGCAGATTCGTCCCTTCTCTTCGCAATCGGCCCAGGGCCTCAAGCTCAAGGATGCCGCCGCTCTGGCCGTCGCCAACGGGCGCCCGCTCCACGATGCGCTGCTCACCGCGCGCGGCTGGCCGGAGATCCCCTTCGACGGCCGTCTGCTGGTCACGCAGCAGGACGCGCTGCTGATCGGCGGCAAGGTCCAGGCCATGCCCGGCTTCGCCGATCACGTCGTCTTTCTCGACCAGCATCTCTGCGTCTCCTGCGTGGAGAAGACCTGCGTCGCCATGTGCTCCGGCCAGGCCATCACCGCGGGCGCCGACGGCCTGCCCGCCTTCGAGCGCGAGAAATGCGTCCACTGCGGCGGCTGCCTGTGGAATTGCAGCCACTCGCCCGACGGCCTGCACTCCAACCTCGACTTCCGCGCCGGTGCCGGCGGCCTCCACTCCGCGGAAAACTGAGGCCTGCCATTCGGCAAAAAGTTGAGGCCCTCTCCTCGATTTATACTGATCGTTGCGGCTTTGAAGGTCGCTTTCGCATTGAAAGGGCACGACTTTAGTCGTGCCGCAAATGCGGCAATATCGGTGTGGGCTTTAGCCCCTGAGGGAAGTTTCGCTGTCACTCCCAGTTTTGAAAAGAGGAAGCATATATGAATCTCAGGGAAAGTTGAGGTCTTCGACTCGATTTATACTGATCGTTGCAGCTTTGAAGGTCGCTTTCGCTTTGAAAGGGCACGACTTTAGTCGTGCCGCAAATGCAGCAATATAGGTGTGGGCTTTAGCCCCTGAGGGAAGTTTCGCTGTCACTCCCAGTTTTGAAAAGAGGAAGCATCTATGAATCTCAGGGAAAGTTGAGGTCCTCGGCTCGATTTATACTGATCGTTGCCGCTTTGAAGGTCGCTTTCGCTTTGAAAGGGCACGACTTTAGTCGTGCCGCAAATGCTATACCAATAGTGTGGGCTTTAGCCCCTGAGGGAAGTTTCGCTGTCACTCCCAGTTTTGAAAAGAGGAAGCATATATGAATCTCAGGGAAGGAACGCGGCGACTGGCCCTGCTCTTGGGAGCAGTTGGGGCAATTCTCGGCGGGTATGTTTCATATTTGGAATTGCAAACTGTCCTGAATCAAAGAGCGAGTCACAACAAGTTTGAACAGTTGGCAGTTTCGGAAGTTGTAAAGCAGGCAAGCAAAATTGATAACAACGGAAAATATTCTGTGTACCCGCCTAACCCATATGAAGTCAACAAAGGCGGTGTTAAGGCGATCGATTGGACTGACTATCCAGGGTCAGATGCATTCGAAAATGTTGAATCAATCGTGACAGAGGACGGCCAGACGCTTTATCCGATTTCGGCACCCTCAAGATGGCTCTATCTCCTGGTTGCAATCTTTCCTATCATTGGCTTTTTTCATCCCTTGGGACGCGATTCGCGCAATCGGATGGGTGGGAGCCGGTTTCGTTCAACCGTTGAAGCAGTCTGTTGCGATGTCTTGAGTTTTCATTCCCTCAGGGGCTAAAGCCCAGGGTTTTTATTTGGCATTGGTTGGCACGGCTAAAGCCGTGCCCTTTCAAAGCAGAAGAAACACGATTGATTTTTTGAACAAGGAAGAAAAGAATGGCAAATGCAGTTCACATCGTGGTTTGCGCGGGCATCGTTCCCGATCCCCTGCAAACCCTTGAGCCGGTCACCGGCCCCAATGGTCCGGGACTGAAAAACGAAATGGTCCTGCCCGCGGTCCTCGACCCCTGGGCCGCCAGCGCGCTCTATGAAGCGGCCCATCTGGCGGCGAAAAACCCCGGCAGTAAAGTCTGGCTCGTCTCCCTCGGCCCCAAGGCCAAGCTGCAGCAGGTCATGATGACCGTGGCCCAGAAAGTCGCCTTCGAACTGGTTCCCATCGATGGCCCCATCGGCGGCTTTCCCGATGCCCACTCCACCGCGGCCGTGCTCGCTGGCGCCATCGAGGCAATCCCCGGCCTCGACCGCACCAGGTTGCTCTTGTTCGGCGGCTGGGAATCGGCCACCCGCGGCGCCGGCGTTACGCTGCAGTTGATCGGCGAGCGCCTCGGCATCGCCGATCAGTTCCAGGGCGTGGATCAGATCGACCTGCGCGAAGACGGCTCCTTTGAAGTGCTGGAGCGCGTCGAGGGCGGCAAGCACCAGCTCTCGCTCTGCGCGGGAACTCCGGCCGTCCTGGGCTGGGCCACCGGCAACCTCGCCGAGCCGCGCAACAATCCCCAGGTGGGCATGGCCAACATGCGCACCCTCATGCCCGCGCTGCAAAAGGCCAAGCCGGCAAAGCTGGATGCCAACGGCCTGCGCTACGTCTCTGTGAGCCTGCCCAAACAGCAGCGCGCCACCCGCGTGGTCAAAGACCTCACCCCCGACGAAATCGCCGCCGAACTGGTCGCGTGGATTGGAGCCGAATAATGGAAAACATCCTTGTACTCACGCACGCAGATGAATCCGGCTCCGCACTCACGCGCGCCTCGCTCGAAGCCGTCACCGCCGGCCTGGAACTCGCCGCCCGGCTCTCGGCAACCCTGACCATCGGCATCGTGGCTGAAGATGCAACCAACTTGACCAAATCCCTGCCCTCCGCGGGACCGCGCCTGCTGGCCGTCTCCGGCGCGGCCTTCGCCCAGCCGCGCTATGCCACCGACGCCGCCGCCTGCCAAGCGCTCTGCCGCGCCGCCGCTGCCACCATCGTGCTCGCTCCCGGCTCTTCGCGCTTCACCCGCGTGGCCGCGGGCGTGGCGCATCGGCTCGGCGGCTTCATCGATACCCACATCACGGCCCTCAGCGGCGCTGAAACCGTCGAGGCCGCGCGCTGGTTCTATCGCCAACGTGTGGAAGCGGTCATCAGCCGCGATGCCCGCCCCTGGTTCCTCCTGCTCGACGCGGGCGCCCACGCCGCCTTTGCCGCCGAACCGGGCACCGCCTCCGTGGAGCAAATCCCCGTCGAACTGCCCGCCCTGCGCACCACCGTCACCGGCTTCCGCGCCCCGGCTCTGGATGCGCAGACCATCCGCCCCGACGCAAAACTCCTTTTCGTCGCCGGCGCGGGATGGACCAAGAAACAGCTCGACGGCCAGCTCCATGCCGCCGAGGCCGGCGACTTGATCCTCGGCTTCCTGCGCCTTTCCGGCGCATCGCTGGGCAGCAGCAAATCGCTCGTCGACCAGGGCGGCGACGGCCAGCCGGTTCTTCCCTTCCTCACCCACATGAACCAGATCGGACAAACCGGCGCCACGCCGCGCCACGCCAAGGGGCTCTCCACCTGCTGCCACGGCGAGGAGCCGCATGTCGTCGGCTGGCGCTTTATCGCCGACCGCCGCGCCATCTCGCTCGACCCCAACTGCGGCTGGACGCGCGGAAAAGCCGACGTGGTCTACGTCGCCGACGCCTTCCCGGTGATGGCCAAGGTCAATGCGCTGCTCGCTTCCGCCTAGCTATGGAACCGGCGCAAAGACGATCTGCGCCAAAAGGGGACGGGCCTTGGCCCGTCCCCTTTGTTCAACACCGGCTCTTCGCCCCGCCTCTTAAATCTTCAGCGCCGCCGGAAGCCTGAGCGTCTCCATGATCTTCTCCATGGCGCCTGCGTCGTTCCCAATCGTCTCCAGCAGCTTCTTCTTGAGTTCCTCGCGCTTGGCATAAAGCCGCAGCGGCTCCGGCGGGTTGTGCAGCAATTCCTTCCCCACCAGCGCGCGCACAATGAAGGGCATGTACGACGAGTAATCGCCCTGCATGCTCACCGTCTGCGTCGTGTAAGTCTCGGGATTGACCTTGCCCCACGACACCGCTTCGGCCGGCGCGCACGACGACAGGCTGCCATCCGTCACGGGCGACGAAACAATCTGTGCATCGTAGTCGTACCCGCGAATCTTCTCCAGAAAAAAGATTTGCGACAGCGTCGGTTCCGGTTGCAGCGAATAGTTCTTGGGAACCCCGCCCCCCAGAATCAGAATGGCCATCGTCTTCGCTTCGGAGTCGAACAAACCCCAGTGATGGTACGCGCAGGACTCGAAGACGTCTTCGTGAAGGTCGTAATCGAAGCCGTATTCGATCTTCCCCATACGCGCCAGCGTCCACAGCTTCACGGAGTTCAGGAACACGCTGCCATCCGCCGGCGCGCCGATGAAAACCGGCAACTCCAGCTCGGCGCACGTGCTCAAAAGCCCCGGCGCAACCCCCAGCGCTCTCTCCCGCTCCGCATAGAACTTGCCCAGCAGATAGTTGCGCTCCGTTGTCGTCATCCGCTTCTGGAACTCGGGCCGTTGCAGGATTTCGGTCAACACCGCGTCCTGATCGAAGAGCACCTGCTCGTCGAAACCCGTATCGGTCACGCGAATCACGCCGTTCTCGCGCAGCGCCGCGTCGTCGCCGAACAGGTCCACTTCGCGGATCGGGCGTTCATCGGTCTTGTGCAGGCAGTCGTGTCCGTCGTGGTAGCAGATCGCGTCGGTCACGGTCATGTACGCCGTGTTCGCCGCCCGCAGAAGCGGAATAAGCCATGCCCGGTGCTGATCGGAAACCGTGACCGGTCCGGCGCACGTCACGACCAGCGGAATGCGCTTTTCGATCACCTGCTTCATCGCTTCGTAGACCCGCCGCAGGTAGGCCCCGCCAAAAGCCGGAAGGGACGCCGCAAACACCTCGTTCAAATCCTGGCACTCCGTTACCGGCTTTCCGGTCACTGCCCTGCCCATCAGGCCGTTTTTCGTGGAACATTTGCTCATAGCCTTCACATCATATCAAGTCAACTTCCGGCCAGCTCGCTCTCTCGATCAGTCTCCGTCCCACAGCGGGTCGTTTCCGTTTTGCAAGCGCACGGCTTCAGTCGCAACAAACCCATCGGAGATCTTATGTTTTGCAAGCGCACGGCTTCAGCCGCAACAAACCCATCGCAGATCTTATGTTTTGCAAGCGCACGGCTTCAGTCGCAACAAACCCATCGATGATCTCGCGCTTTGAAAGGGCACGACTTCAGTCGTGCCATAGACAGCCCAAAATGAGCTGGGCTTTAGCCCCCGAGGGATGGTCTTGAGAAAATTGCAACCAATGGAGTGGCTTCTGAAAGTGACTTCATTCCCGGCGGACCACAGTATTGATCCGGCCCAAATGGATGAGACGTTTGGAGTGAACCCCAAAACTGAGACATCCGCGAGTGCCACACTATGCAGTGAAAGGAGCATGGAGTGGCGAACAACGGGGTTCGATATAGTGGGGCGTTCCGACTGGCGGCGGTCGAGCGGATGAAGT